>Ga0210395_10000079_pt1 | contig 81534 bp, 57 predicted proteins | sample IncBWH4OmetaG_FD_150861 | JGI IMG/M metagenome (GOLD analysis project Ga0210395, IMG submission 150861) | Forest soil microbial communities from Barre Woods Harvard Forest LTER site, Petersham, Massachusetts, United States - Inc-BW-H-4-O ...
GCTCCTTTTCCAACAAAACAAGCGTACCATGTCGGGACATGACAGCGCAAGAACTGTCTTTCGTGTGTTTGCAATAACTTAGAAATTATATTTGGCTATAAAAGTCCAAAAGCGTACAATTACGTTATTCAATGCTGCTTCCTGCCCTCGTGGAGAATGGTTTTGGGCTAGAATAGGGCGCAGCGTCGAGCGACTTGACTCGTGGATAAAGACAAGAAACATCCCAAAACTTCCGGTTCGCCTTCAGATACGCCCGTTCGCGCCGACGAAATGGATGAACTCTACCGCAGGCTGCAACCGGAACTGCGCCGTCCCAAGCCCAACCCGGAAGCGATCACGGCAGCGCTGGAGGCTGCGCAGCGCCTCGCCGCCGAGACGGATGCGGAACAGGCAGCGGATGACACCGCACAGGAACTTTCCGGCGATTCGCTTGTTTGCCGCGTTTGTGGTTATCGCAATCGCGAAGGCAACAAATTCTGCGGCATGTGTGGCCTTGCTGTCGCGGGATCGGGAGAAGCAGAATCCGCGCTGACAGCACCTTCACGCGCGGAGCAGGACGACCCGCCGTCAACTGCTCTAGAGCTCACGCCGAATTTGTTTCTCGATCGCGAACCCGCAGTCGAACACCTGGCCAGGCCTGCGACGACGCGGCCTTCAGGGCAGGAAACCCATCACTACCATCATCATTATCACCACCACTATTTTCCCGGCGGGGAAGCGATGGCCGCGCGCTCGGCGGCGGAACCAGCGCGCGATCTATCAAGGGATCTGGCACGAGATCTGTCGCGAGAAGACAAGCTGCGGCCAACCGCGGCGCTGCGCGGCGATATGTCCCGCGCCGAAGCTGCAGTCCGGCGCATCGCGCACGAGTGGGTGCTGGCCTGCAACACGAAACATCTCGACGATCTGCTCGACCTTTACGTTCCCGACGCGCTGGTGCTGCGCTCGAACTGTCCGCCGGTGCGCGGCGCTGCTGCGGTCCGCGAGTTTTTCTTTGGCGCACTCGATGCCGGACTAGGAGAAGCGGAAGTAGAACCCCTGCGCGTGGAAGTGGTCGGCGATCTGGCTTACGAGGCAGGCCGCTGCAAGGCGCTGATTCCCGGCGCCGTCGGCAAGCGCCGCGAGGAACGCGGCAAATACCTGTGGGTGTGCGCGCGCCAGAGCAACGGAGAATGGAAACTGGCCGCCGACTGCTGGTCCAGCGACTTGACGCTCAGCCAACTGGAATCCGACATCCCCCAAAGTGCCGGAGTCAAAACCGCCGTGCCGCGCAAAAATCCGTAAGCGAATTTCGGCGCCAATCGGCGGACCCAACTCTATAAGCGCACGCCCAATTCCCCCAGCTCCGCGCGCAGCTGCTCCAACCCTTTCATCTCAATAGTATGCATCCCCATCTGGCCAGGGCATTCCAGATTGAGCGCCCGATCGTCAATAAAGCAACATTCCCCCGCGGGAATCTGCGTGATCTCCAACGCCAGTCGATAAATATCACGCTCCGGCTTACGAAATCCGACGTAACAGGAACTCACAAACAAGCGAAAGATCTTCCGCATTCCAAACTTTTCAATCCGATAGTTATTGAGATCGCGTGACTCGTTGTTGATCGTGCCCAGGAAGTACTTGCTAGAGTCCGTGAGTGCCTGCGCGAACCCAAGCACATCCGGAAATGGCCGTGACAGAGAAAACATAGATTCGCGAAACGCGTCTTTCGTGAACGGCCGCGCGGAGTAGAAGACCGTACGGTCGAGATACTCGTCGAGTGTGATCTGGCCGCGCTCGAACGACGAGACGACCAGCTCGTGACGGTCGTTAAATTCCTTCGCGTCGAGCTGAAACTGGGCGAGCGCCGCGGCGCGCTCGGTGTGGTCCCAGGCATTCGTGAGCAGCACGCCGCCGACATCCCAGAAAATGGCGCGAATAGCAGGCAAGAGTAATTCCTCCAGCGAAAAAGTTCTGGAAAGAGTGTAGACGAGAAGACGCGGCACCGGCTATTTCACGAACTATTTTACGAACAACAGACCATGCGGCACGCCGGACCGGAAAACATAGGCATAGAGCATCACGATAATCCCCACAATGGAACAGAGAGCCACCGAATGCCACGCCACGTACCGAAAGATGATTCCTTCGTTGCCCACCTGCTCGGTGGCTGATGTGGCAATGGTAATGGACTGCGCGTCCACCATTTTCCCCATCACTCCTCCGGCGCTGTTGGCCGCGCACATCAGGATCGGATCGATGCCGAGTTGTTGCGAAGTAATTCTCTGCAGGCTGCCGAAGAGCGCGTTCGATGAAGTGTCGCTGCCAGTCAGCGCCACTCCCAGCCAGCCCAGGAAAGTGCCGAAGAATGGGTACAACCATCCCGTGCGCGTGAAAGCCAGGCCCAACACGGCATCCAGGCCCGAGTAGCGCGTGACGTAGCCCAGCCCCAGCATGAATGAAATGGCAACCATGGCGAGGCGCATACGCACCAGCGTTCTCCAGAAGATCTTCATCAGGCGCAGTGGTCCCTGTCCCAGCAGCAATCCGGAAACGATCGCGGCTAAGAAGCAACCGGTTCCAGTGGCGGAGAGCCAGTTGAAATCGTAACGCGCCGGTTCTGGAGTCGGCCTTGCAACAATCGGCGCGGCGCGAGAGATGGCATTGTGTAAGTAAGGAACATCCCAGCCCGGCGGGCCGGGCCGCACATTGCCGTTCGGCAGCATCACGCGAAAAGCCGGCGTGGTGGCCGTATTCATCGCTAGTTTGATTGACGGCAGTCCCCAGAGCAACACAAACAGTGAAAGGATCGCGAACGGTGTCCAGGCCTTCAGGATTTGTCCCGCAGTGTAACTCCGGGCTTTGTCCGGCACTCTGACGAATCCATCGAACTGCTGTGCCGACCATTCGCCACCCACGTCGTCAGTGATTGCCGCGGTCGGTGGGGGAACAGCGACCGGCTTGTCGTCGTAGTCGAAACGCCAAATCTTCTTCGGCTTCCAGAACCGCAAGAAAATAAGCAGCGCAACAATCGAGACCACGCCTCCCATAATGTCGACCAGATTGCTGTCCACATAATTCGACCAGAAAAACTGAGTCAGAGAAAAAGAAACGCCAACCACGAGGATGGCGGGAAGCACTTCGAAGGTCTCGCTCCAACTGACCATGGTTTTCACCAGCCAGAAGGGAACAATGACCGCAGTAAAGGGGAGAATGCGCCCGACCATGGCGCTGAGATCGGATTCCGGCAGAGCCGTTACCGCAGCCAGCGCGTGCACTGGGGTGCCAATAGCGCCCCAGGCAACGGGCGCCGTATTGGCGATCAGGTTCAAGGCAGCGGCATGGAAGGGCTTGAACCCAAGACCGATCATGAATGCTCCGGCAATCGCCACCGGTGCCCCGAACCCGGCTGCTCCTTCAATGAATGCGCCAAAACAAAACGCCACCAGCAGCACCTGCAGCCTGCGGTCGGCGGTAATTCCGGCCACCGACTCCTTCATGATTTCAAATTGCCCAGTCTCGACGGAAATGTCGTAGAGGTACACCGCGGCCAGAACGATCCAGGCGATCTTCAATATCCCGTAGGCCACGCCATAGCCGAAGCTCATGGCGGCTAGCGCGGGAGGCATCCTGAAAAAGATCATCGCCACGGCCGCCGCCGTGGAGGCGCCGGCGATGGCGCACCAGTGCGGCTTGACCTTGAGACCGGCCAGCAGACTAAACAGCACGATGATGGGAAGGGACGCAACCAGCGTGGAAAGCCACCAATGCCCGAGCGGGTCGTAGATCTGGGTCCACTGCATGACAACCTCCTCGCGAACGGAGTTTGCGAAAGGCTACAGGAATGAGAGCGGGAGTGGCCGAAAAAATGTACTTGACATATTCCTGTATAGGAATATATATTTTAACTCATGCCAAGAGCGGCAACCACCTCTGACGGATTCAATGCCGTAGCGGAGCCACGCCGGCGGGACATTTTGAACTACCTGGCAAACGAAGAGCGGGCGGTGGGCGACATCGTCGCGGGCCTGGGGATGGAACAGCCCTCGGTGTCGAAGCATCTGGGTGTGTTGCGCCGGGTTGGCTTGGTGCGGGTGCGGCGGAACGGGAGGCACATGTTTTATCGAACCAATGCCGAGGCGATCCGGCCAATGCATGACTGGACAAAGACTTTCGAGCGGCTGTGGCAGCATCAGTTGAATCGGGTGAAGGAGCGGGCCGAGGCGAAACAGAAATCGTTGGACACACCCTAGGTCTTCACGAAACTGAATCAGCAACAAAATCTGATAAAAAACGGATACAAAAACGACAACGAGGAGGAACGATATGAGTGCGACAGCAACCGCAGGCATTGAGAATTTGAGTGTGACGATCACGCAGGAAATCCAGGTGCAGGCGTCGCTTGAGGTGACGTTTGCGGCCCTGTTGGAACAACTAGGGCCAGAGAATGAAACTCCGGAACAGCGCATGCCAATGAAGCTCGAGGCGTGGCCGGGTGGCAGATGGTATCGCGATCTGGGCGAGGGCGACGGGCATTTCTGGGGACACGTGCAGGCCATCAAGCGGCCGAATCTACTCGAAATCACGGGGCCGTTGTTCATGTCGTATGCGGCGGTGAACAATCTGCAGTACCGGCTGAGCGAGAACGCCGGTGGCACGCTCATCAAGTTTCACCACATCGCGCTGGGTGTGATTCCGGACGACCACCGGCAGGGCATGCAGAAGGGCTGGAACATGATGCACACGCGCATCCGGGAGCGGGCGGAGAGTAAGGCCCGGCGATGAAAGCAATTTCTGATTGTTGATTTCTGATTATTGATTGAAAAGCCGGGGCTGGAGGTTTTCAATCATCAATCTGCAATCACAGTCGGCAATCGTTAACCAGCAATAGCAAGGAACTTCCGCGTAGGAGGGAACTATGTGTCCAGCATGTATAGCCAGCACGGTGTGGATGGCGGGCAGTGTGATGTCGACCGGCGGAGTCGCCGCTCTCGCCGTGAAGATGGTTCGTGGGGAGTTTCGTGGTGGGTCTCACGGGAAGAAGAGTGAATCGCAAGACAATTCGAACGACCTAATGGAAAGGAGAAATGACAATGGCAACAATGACAGCGAACAAGATGGAACGGGCAGCGGTGGTGCCGCCCGCTGAGTGGGTGGTGGCACGCAAGGAACTTTTGCGCAAGGAAAAAGAGTTGACGCGCCTGCACGATGAACTAAGCCAGCTGCGGCGCGCGCTGCCGTGGGAGAAAGTCGAGAAGAAGTATATTTTCGACGGACCACGCGGTGAGGAGACACTCGCCGATCTGTTTGGGGGAAAGAGTCAGCTGATCGTCTACCACTTCATGTTTGGTCCGGGATGGAAAGAGGGTTGCCCGAGTTGCTCGTACCTGGCCGACACTTTCGACGGGGCGGTGGTGCATCTCGCACATCGCGACGTCACCTTCATGGCGATTTCCCGGGCGACGCTGCCCGAGATCGAGGCCTTCAAGAAACGCATGGGATGGCAGTTCAAATGGGTGTCTTCATTCGGAAATGACTTCAACCGTGATTATCAGGCGTCCTTTTCGAAGGAAGACAAAGAGAAGACCAACGGTAAGGTTTATTACAACTACGAGATGACAGAATTTCCAGCCGAGGAAGGTCCGGGCGCGAGCGTGTTCTACAAGAATGAATCCGGCGAAATCTTCCACACGTATTCCTGCTATGCCCGTGGACTGGATGCGATGGTCGGTACCTACAACTGGCTCGATCTTGCGCCGAAGGGGCGCGACGAAGACGGGCTGGCGTTCACGATGGCGTGGGTTCGTCACCATGACAAGTACGATGATCGTCAAATCGTCGACCCCAAAGCTGTGTACATACAGCCTGCGAAGGTGGACGCGTAGTGCTGTTCAGAGAAGGAACGCGGTTGAGGACAACAGTCCCTCAGGGGCTGAAGCCCGCAGTGCAAAATGAACGATAGCGGCGCGGCTGTAAGCCGCGCCCTTTCCAAAACCATCGACCAGAAATGACCGGAACGGTTCTAGCGTTTGTAGATACTCGTGTCGGGATGATAATTGCGCCAGTCGAACCAGTAATCTTTCAGGGCGGGGACACGATCGAGACATTTCCCCTGCGACGGTCCAGAGATGGCACAGCCCTGGAAGTTCCACTCGCTGGCGGTGGTAGTGTCGAGCAGGATCCAGGGTTTGAGCGGTGCTGGCGACGCGACTTTGCTGGTTGAAGCGTCCGCCTTAGCGTCGCTTGGTTTAGCATCGGCTGGCTTCGCGTCAGCCGATTTAGTGTCGGGTGCTTGGGCAACCGCCGCTTTGTTTTCATCTGGTTTGGAGTCGCTGGCCTTCGCGTCAACTGGGGCCGCTGGTTTCGTACCCGCCAGCGCTTCTGGTTTCTCTGTGGCAGGCGTTTCGGGCGCGTCGGCTTTCAGGAAGAACTCGGCATCTTTTCCGTCGATGCGGCTGATGAACACGCGAAAAGACTTGCCATCGGGGCCGACCGCCGCCAGCAGCGGCGTGCCGTGGACGCGGTCGACCACCGGCGATTGTTTCGCGAGCGCGTCCCAAGGATAGGCGCGGCTGGCACCGTCGATTTCGAGTCCGACGACCACATCGCGCGATTTCAGCGCCGTGCCAGGAAAGCTGATCACCACGGGAAGTTTGGCGACCTCGGGCTCCCAATTGCTGTCGTACTCTTTCCCATACTTCGGCACTTCCTTCAGCACTTCGGCCGACACATTGCCGTCCGACACTTCCGACTTCCACTCGCCGAAGGTCAACTCGTCACTCAAAACCAATTCCAGCGCTGCGCCCCGGAGCGGGCCGTAGATGGCTTTGCCGGTGATCTGCTGCCACCAGGTGCCGGTTTCTTTGTCGCGCATCAGGAAGTTCTGATTGTTGATGCCGGCCAAATAAAAGTGCAATGCCCTGCCGCTTACAGTTCGCGTCCACACCAGACCGGTGTGACACAGCGTTCAATAAGTGGCTACAACTGGAACGCCGCCGACCACGTCATTCAACACATGGTGGTAGGCCATTTCGCGGATGGGATAGGCGCGGGCGTCAGAGCCGAAGCGGACGGCGAGAATCATTTCGCCGGAACTGAGTTTGCTCACCCGTGCGGATTCGAACTGCGCGCTCTCGATGGGATGGAACATCCATTCGAAATAGTTCTGGCGAGCCATGACTGCCGAGAACACCACCAACAGCATCACGACCGATAGCACAATCTTCCGCCACCAGTTCGAAGTTCGCCAGAGCACGAATGCAAACAGCAGGCAGACGATGGTGAGAACCAGTGTTCCCCAGGGTGCGCGTTGGCGTAAGGCCATCGCCCACATCAGGCCCGCGGAAGTCTGGTGAGTGAACGGGCGGATGATGAAGGTGGGAACAGCAAATAATCCGACACACGCCACGGCGAATGCGCCGAAGAAGAGCCACAGAGAGCCGTGAGGACGGGAAGCTGATTGCATTCTTGATTCAACCATGCGCGGAGGCGTTGACTGTCCACGCTGCGCGCCCATGATTGTAAAAGAAAAGCCCCGGTCCGCAAGCCGGAACCGGGGCAATGCATCAGCTTTTTTTATACTACTGCGGTGTAAAGTTCTGGTGATAGCTCAAGTTGTCAATGTCCTGGAACTGTGGCGTAGCCGGCGGCAAGTTGCTCGGCGTCAGGAACAGCACGTCGAAGTAGTAATTACGATTCGGCGGAGCATATACGTCGCCGCCAGGACCGTCTTTGTACGTGCCCGTGTTGTACTCCGAGTAGTACATGCTGACCAGGGAGCCGTTGTAGTTCAGCGTCTGTCCCCAGCTCTCCAGGTACCGGAGGAAGTTGTGCATACCTCCGTCGGTTCCAAAGTCATTGGCAACGTTGGCCCAGTTGGGCTGCGGGAACGGGATGCTCTTGCCGCCCGAGATCGCGGTGCGGTAATACGCCTGCGCCGCCGGAGTACGATCGGCGGAGACGTCCGGATAGACAAGACTGGTAAAGTCACTCCACGAGTTCGATAGAACCATGACCGAGTCGGCAATGATGGATGCCGCCGAGTGCGGGGTCTGAGTTGGGGTTGCGGCCGTGGCCGTGCCCCAGAACGGATCCACCGAACTGGTGTTGTAATTGCCCTGGATGTAAACCGGGTTTTCGGAAACGACCGTGAAGCCGCCGCAACCGGTAGGGTTCACCGCGCTTTGCGAACATCCGCTGGCGACCGGCATTACGGGCAGATAGCTTACTCCAGCCGCGCTCATGCCACCATCCACCAGCTTCAATACGTGGCGAGCACCGCTCACCGGATTCGCCGCACCCTCCTGATCGCCAGCGGCGGTAAGCAGGGCGCCGGTGGTGGTGTTATAGCTGGCGCAGTCCGTATAAGTGGTGTAACTCGCGCCGGCGGTTACGCCGACTCGCTTGTATCCATTCAGTGGGGCGGTGTTGGTATTGACGCCGAACCCGTATCCGAGGTTTTTCTCGCCCCAGTTGTCGAGGAATCCATTCTGATCGACGTCCTCTGGGGAGTAGGAATAGTAGGTCTTGGGTTCGAGAACTCCATCCGGAGTAGTGGACGTCAGGATCGCCGCCGAGTTCACCGTATCCTCGAGACCTGACTCCCCGCTCTTCACGCCGGCCGGAGTCTGGCCACCGTTGGAGGGGTTCGGATCCGTCTCCATGCCGCGGTGATCGGAGAAGTAAAGAACGTAGCCGTTATTGTTGGAATAGTTCACGCTGGTGCCGTGGCCGGCAATCGAGCCGTTCAGCCACTTGGCCAGGTTGCCTACGTCGATTTCCACGGCGTTCATGATGCCCTGGACCGAGCACGAGGAATAAGTAAAGGTATCGGGGTTGCCCGGTTTCCCAGCCGCCGGGGTAAGGGTGGTGTTTGCGATCGTGTTGTCGCGCATCTCGCCCTCGCGCGCGTCATAGAGGTTAATGGGCCACCAGTTGCTGGCAGTCGCTGCGGCGCCATGGCCTGCAGTGGCAGCAAGCGTTGGGCGAAGCTGCTGCAGAATGAGAATGGCATTAGCATCAACCGCATTCGAACCCGGAGTCGTTGGCGGATTGTTGAAGATGCGGCCGAAGCCCAGTCCCAGCCATTCGGCAGTTACACCCACCCAGGCAGCTCCGTTGTAATATTCCACGCGGATCCAGGGGCCACCGGTCGCGGCGCTATTCATTTGGGCCACGGTGGTGGGATTGCTAGTCAGTTCGCCGATCAGAGGAAATCCCGTGGCGGTCCAGTTTTGCAGTCCGCTATCGGTGTAGGGGTTTAACCAGCCGTTGGCGGGGGCAGCACCTGCGCCCGGAGTAGCCCAACCAAAATATTCCGTCGCGCCCGAGGTGAGGGCGTATCCCGTGGGTGCAGCCGTGGGGAACTCGTAATCACTGGAGTCAAGCGAACCGGTTCCGCGCTCCGGGTGCAGATCGGCAAGAGTGTCGGCGATCAGAATCCGGATTTGCGCTTTGTTGTACAGACGCGAAGTGCCCAGCGTGCTGGTAGCAGACTCGCCGACCTGGGGCTTGCGGATAATCGAAATCGGGTCGGTGCAGGGCGGCGGGTTGCTGGTGCAGCTGTTCTGAACAAAGGGCAACTGCATGTTCGTGGCGCCGGTCAGCGAGTTGGTCACATAACCATTCAGAGTTCCCGAGGAGATGCTGGGGAAATTGACGTTGGCAGCGCCGCCCACGGTGGGATATCCACCGCTCCAACTGGCATCGCCGGGAACCGTGCCAGCGCCGGGAAGAGCGATGCAGTTCGCCTCACCCGTAGGCGGGATCGGACTCAGAGAGCAGCCGCCGCTGGCTTTGGGAACATAGACAGTTCCGCCATAGCCCACTGTGGTCGAGTGGCCGTTCTCCAGCTGATCCATAATGATCTGCTGAAAGGCTGAAACCTTATCATCGAATACCAGGTTGTCGCCGGAGGCCAGGAAAAGGTTCTGGTTGGTATGAACGCGGCCGCCAAAGGCAAAGTTCGGGCCGGCGAAGTAGCTGCAGTCATAACCGCAGAACACGCCAAACTGAAACACCGGAATCAGCGCGACCTCAATTCCGCGCGTGATGTTGACCGAGGCTCCTGCCGGACGGCTGGCGATGACCTGCAGCGTCATGGGAATCAATTCGGCGTACAACCCCTGATTCGGACCCGAGCTGACCGTGTTCCAGCTGCTGGCCGGGTCGCCGGAGCCATTGGTCGGGTAAGTCATGTACTCGCAGTAGCTCATGTTGGGGACCATGGCCGCGGTCGGGGCCGAGGGCGAGCTGCATGCGGGCGTGACCAGAGCCTGAATCTGGGTGTTAGTGGGGACCTGATACTGCTGGTACAGCGCCGAGAGGTTGGCGGTGAGCTCCTCCATACCGGACTCAGCACCGTAGAAGGCCAGATTGGACTCCAGGTCGTTGCCGCCCATGCGGGATTCGTTGCTGACCATGAAGAGAAGCCCGGCCGCCGCACCCGACAGCAGCACCAGAATCAGCAGCGCTGCAATCAGTGTGAACCCCTGCGAACTGTTTTTTCCCTGTCCCATACTGGTTCGTCCCATGCGTTTAGTCTCCTGCCCCAAGAAAGCGTTCCTACAAGAAAGCGTTAATAAATGTTGCGAAATGCCATGTTGCGCGCACTAACGTCGGTCGCCAGATACATGTTCTGCGACTTGTTGCCGTTGTTGATGATGCTTTGGCCCATCACCACCAGGTTGATCTTCTGGATGTTGTTGGGCGACTCGCCGACCCCGATGGGGTTGGGCTGATTGGCATCGAGGGCCACGGTGGTCGAGTTGTAGGTGTCATAAGCCACTTGCAGGTTGATGATGTCGTCGGCTACGGGCTGGGGAGTGAGTCCGTTGACTTGGCGCATGAGGCGCGGCGTCGAGCCCGCAGCCGGAACATTGATGTAGTAAGTGACCGCGAACAGGCGGTACGCAGTCGCCGTTCCTCCGCCGGCAATGGCCTTGATGTTGTTGGAAGTAGCAGTGCTCTGATTGATGTTCAGCGGATCGAGATTGGCAAAATCGATGGTTCCCGTGGTGCCCGAACTGCTGACAGTGGTGGCCTCGCCCACGGCTGTCCCCAAGCTGGTTGTGAGCATGATCAGGTCGCCTTTCTGAATTCCACCCGCGTTGGTAATGGGAGGAGGCGAGGGATAGGCGACACTCGGGGTGAGGGTAGCAACCGTTCCCGTTGCGTTGAGGGCGACGCTGTACTCAAATAAAGGAAAGTTGTAGTCGCAATAAATCACCGTGACGCTGTCGTTCACGGCCGGAGCGGGCGCGGCCGGAATGACGGCATCGGCTTCCACCCCGTTCAAATAACCGGGAATAATTCCGTACATGTAGTTCCCGGGGTAGGTGTTGTTCACGACATGGCAGGCGCCGCTCTGGTCGCAGCCAAATTTCGCGTCCGTAACTCCGCCCAGCGGCAACTGGATTCCGCCCGAGGGCAGACCGGCGCCGGCCAGACTCAGATCTTTCACCATAAGGTCAAGGGCCGCCCGCATGTCCTGCTGGTTTTCAGCGCGCTGCGTGACCAGCATGACGGAGTTCATGCCGCTCTTGAACAGGCTGGCCATGGCTGTCATTACGAGCAGGCCCAGCGCCGTGGCAACCGTAAGTTCCATCAGCGAAAAGCCCCGTTCCGGATTGTGTTTCTCGATTCTCATGTTTTCCATCTTCGATTCCTGGCCTCTAGCGGAAAGCTGAAATCAATGCCTGCACGGTGTACGTGTGCGGAATTGAAGACGAGCCACTCATATAAGTGATGGTCACGGTGATCTGCTTTAGATTGGCGTTCACCGTGCCGTCCGAGTTCAGGACGGTACCGATGGCAATCTGGCGGGTGAAGTTGGCCAGGCTCATGGCCACATCATCGGGCGTACCCAGGATGCCGTCGGGACCGGGCAAAACCACGCACTCGGGTCCGGCCGCGCAGGGCCCGGAAGCGGGGAAGTTGACGTCATCGGCCGTGTTCACCAGTCCGTCGGGACCGGCCTGCAGAAGTTGAGTTGCGGCATTGGTGAAGATTCCGCCGTTGGAGATGTTGGCGATCTGCGAGAAGGTGACTTGCTGCGTATTGCGCGCGGTATAAATGCTTTCCATCGCCTGCAACGCCTTCTCCCGGGCGATAAGATTTTGCTGCGCGTTCTGGGTGGTGCTGACGGCGGTGGCAAAGGCGGCGATCAGCGTCAACAGGCCGATGCCCATGATCGCGATTGAGATCATGACTTCAATCAGCGTGAACCCGCGCTGGGGTGAAGAGCGCTCGGATGACGAGCGCTGGAGTGACGAGTGAGATTGGCGCACTGAGTCAGATCTGCGTTGCATCATTGTTGCACCCACGTGTTAACTCCCGACTGGTCGTAGATTCGCCAGCCCCGGATTCTTCCAGTCGTGCCCCACACCGTGAGGGCGCGCGAGCGGTACGCATCATTGGCGCGGGTCATGTAAAGAATGCCGCTGTTGTAGTTCCCCAGCGTGTCCTGCGACGAGCCATCGGGCATGAAGATGATGTAATTCTGGCTGCCCAGGCCCATGCCTTGGTCAAAGTCGATGGCGGTCACGCCCGTGCCGAATGTATCCGGAGCCGCTGCCGGGAATATGGATTGCACCGCGAAGGTCACGTCGGGTGGCAGCGTGTAAGTGGCCACCGTCACTGGCGGCGGCGACACCGGGACGGCGTAGCCCCAAAGTTGCACCGTGATAGTTCCGGGAGTGGTGAAAGTGATGATATAGCGATTGCTTTGCGTAATGGCCAGGTTCCTGTAATTGCGCATAACCGACAGCGCAGTATCGTAGGCCTGGTCAACGTGGTTCTCATTCAGCATCGGCATCAGGGCCATGACGCTGATGCCCGCCACGGTCATGCCGATGCCAATGACGATCATCATTTCCAGCAGCGAGAAGCCGCGAATTTTTCTCGAAGTCAAAGTCATAGATATCGATATCTCTGCGGGAGAGGAGGAACGATTTGCGCTGTGCGCTCTCACTCCCGTCATGCCAACCACGGAGCAGGATCGCAGTTGCCGCGCCCACAACCGAGCGGGCTCGCGTTCTTTCACCGCGTCATTGGTCATCGTAGGAACAAGTCGCGGTGCCGTCAAAGCACGACAGGTCAATGTCCGGGTGTTGGCCTTTTGGAATGCGATGGTGACTGAAGTCACGGATTGACAGCATGACAGTTAACGCCGCCTAAGACGGTCGTCACCGTGACTCTGGTAACTTGTGGCGGGAACGGGTGGAATCCTAGGATGGGGCAGGTATGACTCTCTCTGCCCTGCTCGTGTGCGTTGAAGAAGCCCCGGCCCAGGTGCTGCGCCGGGTCCTGGAAGAACTCAGCATTCGAGTTGAGTCTTGCCCGGACTTCGTGCGTGCAGCCATCCGGATGGCGCAAGAGCGCTTCGACGTGGCGATCGTCGACGGCGAATCCAGCAAGGAAGTGCTTGCCCTGTTGCGGGAAACCCAGCTGTCGCGGCGCAACGAGGCTACGCTGGCGGTTGCGGTCGTCGGCGATGCCGGGCAGGATAACACCCGCGAGATGTTCTCGCTGGGAGTGAATTTCGTCCTTTATAAACCAGTCTCCTACGACCGTGCCCTGAGCAGCCTGCGCGCGGCCCGCGCCGTCATGCGCAAAGAAAAACGCAAGAATGCCCGCGCTGCCGTGCATACTCAGGCGACCATCGACTACGCCAATGTCGAGCAGGAGCGGGCCACGCTGATCGATCTGGCGCAAGACGGCATGTCGGTGCAGTTCGGCAAGAAGCTTCCGCCCACCAGCAAGGTTTATTTCCAGTTCAAGCTGCCGGGACAGATGGTGAATATTCGTCTGTCAGGCCAGGTAGTGTGGCAGGACTGGAACGGCCGCGCCGGAGTTCAGTTTGTAGACGTGCCCAAGACCTCGCGCCGCATGCTGACCGATTTTCTCGCCGTCAATGTGCCCAGCAAACAGCCTACGCAGTTTCCCGACGTCACCGTTGAGATGGAAGAGCCACGGCAGCTGGCTACAATGTCGGTGGCCGAGCAAACCCATGGCAGCCGCAGGCCGCAAATCGCGCGCCCGGCGGCCCCGGACGGTGCAGGGCAGTCTGATCCCGACCACCGGAAGGAGATCCGTTACTCCTGCCGGCTCGGTGCGGAAGTTTACCGCACCGGAGTTTCGGTTCCGCATCACTGCTGCCTGACAGACCTGAGTTTCGGCGGATGCTATTTGGAAGTCTCGGCGCGCTTTCCGGAGGGCGTTGCAGTTGAGATCGTAGTTCGAACCTACGAAATGAAATTGCGTGTGCGAGGTACGGTGCAGGCATCTCATCCCGGCTACGGGATAGGCGTGGCTTTTGAATTGAAGACTCGCGACGAACAGGCCAATGTGAAAAAGCTGACCGACTTCGTGGCCTCGACCACGGCGCCGTCGTAGACTTGCAACCTGCGCGTTCTGCGTAAGTCGTTGCATCTTCGTGTAAGTGATTGAAATGTCGTAGAGGGCCTCTGGCAGGCTCCAGGACGAGCTTTTTTGCCGCGGATGGCCTTGCCCCCGATGATTGCGACCATCGTCGCTGCTAGTGCCGTTTCCGGCTCCGCAAATGGCATCGTAGATGTCGGACGGAATGCGCCTGCGCATCATAGGAAACGTGGCGTCTCATGATGAGACGATTAGCATACTTATTTATAACCACAGATTTATCAATTTATTAATGTACGTAAAATAGTGTACGTACCATGATGTCAGTAACATGTTCTATATTTGTTCGCCGCGAAAGGCGCGCGAATGTCGCCGGGCAATTCCTGGCGGAGCGTTCCCCGGAAGAAGCGCGCTACTACTTCAGTACTGCTCCTTCGGAAACTGCCTTTTTGAAGTAATCGAGAGAGAGACGCAGGCCGGCTTCCAGGTCGATTTTCGGTTCCCATCCCAGCAGTCGGCGGGCTTTGCTGATGTCGGGGCGGCGCTGTTTAGGATCATCCTGAGGAAGCGGTTCGTAGCAAATCTGGCTTTTCGATCCCGTCACTTTCAACACCATGTGAGCGCATTCGAGCATGGTGAATTCATTAGGATTGCCGATGTTGACCGGCAGATGTTCGTCCGATTTCGAAAGACGAATAAAGCCGTCGATTTCGTCGCTCACGTAACAGAAGCTGCGGGTTTGCTGGCCGCTGCCGTAGACGGTAAGCGGTTCGCCATTCAGCGCCTGCTTCATGAAATTGGGCACCACGCGACCATCGTTAAGCTGCATGCGCGGGCCGTAGGTGTTGAAGATGCGGACGATGCGCGTATCCACTTGGTGATAACGGTGGTAGGCCATGCTGACGGCTTCGGTGAATCGCTTGGCTTCATCGTAGACGGAACGCGGGCCGATGGAATTGACGTTGCCCCAATAGGTTTCTTTCTGGGGATGCTCGAGCGGGTCGCCGTAACATTCCGATGTCGACGAGACGAGATACTTCGCGGCGTACTTATGGGCTACGTCGAGGGCGTGAAACGTGCCGAGAGATCCGACCTTGAGCGTCGGAATGCCGTGAATGGTGTAGTCGACGGGACTCGCGGGGCTGGCGAAGTGGAACACATAGTCGACGTGGCCGGGGTCGAAGGGTTGGCAAATGTCTTTTTCGATAAATTCAAAGCGCGAGTCATTTTGCAGATGGGAAAGGTTGGCGCGTCGGCCGGTGAGCAGGTTGTCGACGACGACTACGTTCCAGCCCTCGCCAAGAAGAGCATCGCAGAGATGAGAGCCGAGAAAGCCGGCGCCGCCGGTGACTAGGGCGCGTTGTGGGGTCATACGGTTTCGCCGTTCTTTATTATTGTCATGCTGATTATGATGACGATCATGATTACGATTACGTTCGCGTTATTCAGTTCCGTTCTTTAGATCGTTCTTCAGCCCGTTTTTTAATGCCGCGGCGGGGATGGCGTCGGGGTGGGCGGCGGCGCGGCCTACGCTGTAGTAGGTGAAGCCCTGGGCGGCCATGACTTCGGGATCATACAGGTTGCGGCCGTCGATCACGATGGCGTATTTGAGTTCCTGGCGGAGGCGGTGGAGGTCGAGGTTGGCGAATTCCTCCCACTCGGTGAGGATGAGCAGGGCGTCGGCGCCGCGCGCCGCTTCGTAAGCGGAGTTGGCGAAGGCCACGCCGGACGGCAGGACTTCGCGCGCGCGCTCCATCGCCGCGGGATCGTAGGCAGTGATTTTGCTGCCCTCTTGCAAGAGTGCCTGCACCAGAAAGAGCGCGGGCGATTCGCGGATGTCGTCGGTACCGCCTTTGAAAGCTAGGCCGAGCACGCCGAGATGCTTGCCGCGCAGCGTCCAGAGCGCGCTGCGCACTTTGCGGAGAAAGCGCTGGCGCTGATCTTCGTTGATGCGCATGACTTCATCGAGCAGGCGAAAGTCGTAGCCGCATTCGCGGGCCACGGCGCGAAAGGCCAGGACGTCCTTGGGAAAACACGATCCGCCGTAGCCGATGCCGGGATTGAGGAAGCGGGGTCCGATGCGCGCATCGGTGCCAACGCCGTGCACCACCTGATTCACGTCGGCGCCGACGGATTCGCAGACCGAGGCGACGGCGTTGATGAAAGAAATCTTCATGGCCAGAAAAGCGTTGGAGGCGTGCTTGATCAGCTCGGCGCTCTTGCTGCTGGTCACGATGAGGGGCGGAGGAATCAGGGCGCGGTCGGGTTGAGGGATAGCGTCGCTGCGCTGGTAATAACTGCCATCGATCAGGGGAGCGTAGACCGCGCGCAAAACTTCGGCGGAGCGGTCGCTGTCGCAGCCGATGACGATGCGGTCGGGAAAAAGAAAATCAGTGACGGCGGTGCCTTCGCGCAGAAATTCGGGATTGGAAGCGACGTCGAAGGAGTCGGGGTCGGTGCCGCTGCGCAGAATGATGCGGCGCACCCAGTCGCTGGTGTAAACCGGCACGGTGCTTTTTTCGACGACGACTTTGTAGTCATTAATGCCACCGGAGATTTCGCGGGCCACGGATTCGACGTAGGATAAATCGGCTTCTCCGCTCTCGGTGGGCGGAGTGCCGACGGCGACGAAGATGACTGCACTCAGGCGGGCCGCTGCGGTGAGGTCGTCAGAGAATGTGAGGCGCTGTCCGCGATGGCGGCCGAGCAACTCGGGCAGAAACTTCTCGTGAATGGGAACCTCGCCGTGGCGCAGCGCGGCCAGTTTCTGCTGATCGTTGTCCACCAGGATGACGTCGTGTCCGAGGTCGGCCAAGCACGCGCCCGCCACCAGTCCAACGTATCCTGATCCCACCACCGCGATTCGCATCGAAGTAAACCCTCAAGAGAATAATAACGAGAGAATAGTAACGGGTGACGCGGGCTGAGTTCTGTTGAGTTTCAGCCCGCTTTGATTTTACAAGTTGTCCCGTCTGGATTGCGTTTCTGGCAAACTGAAAACTAACACGAGCACGCGTCCAGCCGCCAAAACGGGAACCCTATCGACGTCTTGAGAGAACCATTATTGCTACCCCTCTGCTACCCCTTTGGTGGTGTTGACATCCTTAATAGATCGCGCCAAACTCCGCATAATAAGGGACGGCCGCTGAAGTTCAAGGTTCCCCATATGCCTCAAAACCCCATGCCGCAGCCGGATTCGCGCGGAACGCCATCGCCGTGGGACGCGAAATCAGAAGCGAAGGAATTTCCTGTGCCGGTGGGCGAAGTGGTCTCCTCGCAAGATCTGCGCGACGTGGGAGAAATAGCCCGAGCGCTGGTGGCCCACGGTGGGGGAGCGGCGTCGTACGATCTGGCCCTGGATCTGGTTCTCCACCAGGTAGTCGAGGAAGCGCGGTTCGCTACAGGAGCGACTGGAGCCGCCATTGCCCTGGCGCGAGCGGGCGAGATGGTGTGTCGCGCCAGCAGCGGCCCGGATGCTCCGGACCTGGGCGTGCGGGTGGAGACGACTTCCGGGCTGTCGGGAGCGTGCCTGCAGGCGGGAACGATTCAACAATGTGGCGACACGGAAACGGACCCGCGAGTGAATGCCGAAGCCTGTCGGCGCCTGGGCGTGCGATCGATCCTGGTGCTGCCGCTGGGCGATGGACCGCAACCATTTGGAGTATTGGAGGTCTTTTCTTCTCTGGTCGAAGCGTTTGGGGAAGGGGATATCAGAGAGTTGCAAATTTTGGCGCACCGCGTGGTGGCGAACAGCCGCGTGGCGGCGAACAAAAGAGGCGCCGAGGGTGGCGCGGCTTTGCGTAGTGAAGTTTTGCCGAGTGAAGTATTGACTGATGAGGTTCCTCCCAGCGCGGTTTCGCCCGCTGCGCGGGAGAAGACGCCTGCGACTGCGTTCGAAACTAAAGCTTCGCCGGAACTTAGAACTTCCCCGGTACCGGAACAGATGGCGGAATCCGCTGCTGAGTCGTCAGCGGACGAAGGATTCGGGAGAAGGAACGAAATCTGGACGGCAGTCCTGGGGATTCTCGTGATTGTGACGGCGGTGCTGTTAGGCCTTGCATTGGGATGGCGGGGAGCGATTGGGCGTGAGCTCAACGGCAGATTAAATGATGGCGTGAACGGAGGATCGAACCCGGCATCGAGCGGTTCGCAAGCGGCAGCGGCAAATCGGGGGAACGATTCCGGATTGCAGCAAGAGACAGCGGGAGCGCCGTCCGGTGATTTGGCGACACCGGCTCAGAGTGGCTCGTTGTCGCAGCCGGGGTCACAACAGAGTAATACAGGCGCTGCGACTTCGCTTGAGCCGCCGAGTGGCGGGCTGGTGGTGACGCAGAATGGCAAAGTGATCTACCGGTTACCGCCGGGTGAAGAGGCGGGCACCACGAGGACGGCCGCGAGCGCGACTGCGAGCACAGCGATGCGGGACGGAGCTGAGAATTCCGTTTCGCGACTGATCCATCGGGTGGAACCGCAGTATCCGCCGGAAGCGCGCGCGCAGAAGATTCAGGGCGTGGTGATCTTGGATGTGCAGATCGGGAGCGAAGGAGCCGTCCACAACATTGCGGTGGTCGACGGAAACCCGACGCTGGCTGACGCGGCGGTCCAGGCGGTGAGGCAGTGGAGGTATCAGCCGTATGCGATGGGTGGGCAGCCGGTTGAGATGCAGACGCGGGTCAGAATCCGATTCACGCTGCCGCCAGGTTAAGGATGTCTGACGCGAATACGGTGCCCAATTTTCTAGCGAGTTTCCTGCGCGAGGGGTGACTTCCTGTTCCTATAATGTTGATTGTAAAGGTCGGGTATGCAACAGTTACGAGGTGGGGCGGAACAGGCTTTCGGGGGCCGGATGGCCCGTTGGAGTCTTTCTTCTCTATTGAAAACAGGCCATTTGGCCTCCAGTAAACTTTGGTCACTGGCACTTTCTTCCCATTGCAAGAACCTGCAAGAGTCGATAAATTTAGCCCACTTGATGTTTGATTTACGCCGTTAGTTTGCGGCGATTTCACTGGTTGTAATCGATCCCCCCTTTTAGATAACGAAGCGCAAGCGATGGGTTCTCGCTTGTCCAGGTTCAAACCAACGAAAAGGCCGCATTCCGTGGGACTGTTGTCGAAGCCCCGAATGTGACTGAGAGGGCGGAGCCATGAACGGGGATGCGCGAGTGGCGGAAAACAATTTGCCAGTCGAACATATTGTCGAACCAAGCCTGGCCCCGGACCCAACACGCTGGTATGCGGTACGCACTCGTTCCCGCCACGAAAAACTGGTGGCCCGGCAGCTGGAGACGCAGGGCATCCAGTCCTTCCTTCCCGTCGTCACCAAAATCAGCAAATGGAGCGATCGCCAAAAGCAAGTCGAGCTGCCGTTGTTTTCCGGCTATGCGTTTGTGCGGCTGGACCATGCCTCGAACGACCGGGTACGCGTGCTGCAGACGCAAGGCGTGGTCAACTTCGTGGGCGTGCAAGGCGCGGGAATTCCCATCCCTGATCAAGAAATCGAAAACATCAGCATTCTTCTGGCCAGCAAGGTCAGCTACCAGGAACGGCAGTATCTTCAGGTTGGCCAGCGCGTGCGGGTTTGCGGCGGGGCGCTGGATGGCGTGGAAGGCATCCTGTCGGCCGAGAACAGTGATCACAGCGTGGTTATCTCGGTGGGGTTGATTCAGCGCTCGATCAGTGTGCGAGTGGCCGGCTACAACATCGAACCGATTTAGATTTCTTCTCCCAATTGTCTTGTTTCTCGAAAAAATTGAATTCAAAACCGATCAGGATCACACGATCAAGATCATAAGTTCTAAAGAGAGTTCCGAGGTGCACTTTATGAGCGAACTACAGACCAAGACGAGCAAGACCGAATCCCAGCCGGCGGTGGCCAAGTCTCATCACGACAGCGCCGCGGTTGACCAGTCGCAAGGGAATCCACCCTCGCTCCGCAGTCTGCGGGCCGAGGCGGAGATCTATGCCATCAGCCGAACCCTGGAATACACGGGTTGGAACCGGCGGCGGGCGGCGCAACTGCTCTCCATCAGCTACCGCGGGATTCTGTACAAAATCCGCCAGCACAACCTGACGCCGCGCCCGCGCGGGCAACAGGAGCCGGTGGGCGGGATTCTAAAGGCAGATTCGCAGAATTAAGCGGGCTGGCCTGGGCGCCAGGAGTTGCGGCGCAGTCGCCCGGGGTACGGATTGTGCTGCGCACGGGCCACGGGGTGCCGGGCAACGCATCTGTTCCCTGTTTTCTGCTTAATGTTTTGGTTTAACATTGACAACCGATTTGTTTGGCAAATTTGTCAAACGAGATTCATCCCCGAGCGGGATCAGGTTCGATTGATTCGGAATCAGGTTTGATAGATCAGGGTGGAGGATTCGCAATGATAGGAATAGCAAGGAAAAACTTTATGTCGCCGATACGATTGCTGGCCGTGCTTCTGGCTGGGTCTGCGGTGTGCGCGGCACAGGGAGAAAAACCCGCGGCGCCCGCTGCAACGCTGGTTGCCGCTCCGGGAGCGGCTGCGACGACGGATACGACGACTGCTCCGGCCTCAGCGCCGGCTGCCCCCGCTACTCTGGTGGCGGCAAGCAAGCCTGCCACTGGCGATTTTCAGCAGCGCACGCAGCGCTACCGGATTGAAGCTGGCGATACCTTTGACCTGAACTTCGACCTGAGCCCGGAATTTAACCAACTGGCAGTGGCGGTGCAGCCCGACGGCTTTGTCACGCTGCGCGGAGTAGGAGACCTGAAGGTGGCGGGCCAGACGGTGCCGGAACTGACGCAGACGCTGCGCTCGGCGTACTCGAAGATCCTGAACGATCCCATGATCTCGGTGGTGCTGAAGGATTTCGAAAAGCCTTATTTTGTAGCGGACGGACAAGTGGCCAAACCGGGCAAGTACGAGATGCATGGGCAGGTCACTCTGACCGAGGCGATCGCGGTGGCGGGAGGGTTTCAGTCCAGCGCCAAGCACTCGCAGGTTCTGCTGTTTCGCCGGGTGGACGATCAATGGACCGAAGCCAAGCTGATCGACGTGAAAAAGATGCAGAAGAACGGAAACCTCAGCGAGGATCCGTTTCTGCACAACGGCGACATGCTGTTTGTCCCGAAGAATGTGATGTCCAAGATCGACCGTTTTATCCCGAATCTGAGCATGGGTACTTATCTTCCTCTGACCATACCGTAGGCTTGGAAACGGCTCGTCTGACAGGTCCGGATCACGAGTTCGGATTACGAAAGAACACGGAGAGATTATGAATGAAATCATGAACAGCCCTGGGCACCGGCCCCATTCCTTCACCGCGCGAGATGTGGTCGCGATCGGCTTTCGCCACCAGAGACTTCTGGTTTTGTGTTTCGTGGGAGTGGTGCTGGGCGTTGGCCTGTCGGCCCTGGTGCTGCCGACAAAATACCGGGCTGAGACCAAGCTGCTGGTGAAACGCGAACGCGTCGATCCCGTGGTGTCGCCGGATCAGAACGCGCCCATGATGTTTCATGACACGGTGAGCGAGGAAGAGATCAACTCTGAAGTAGAGCTGATCCAGAGCGCGGATGTGCTGCAGAAGGTGGTGCAGACCTGCGGCCTGGACAAGAAAAAGTTCCTGTCGAGCCTGCTGCATCCCGGACAGACGCCGGCCAACCGCACCGACAAGGCCGTTTCGGACCTGCGCGGCGATCTGCAACTGGAAGTGATCAAGAAGACCAACGTCATCAGCATTGCCTACGAATCGCACGACCCGAAGTTGGCGCAGCGGGTTCTGGCCACGCTCGACGACGCCTATGTGCAGAAGCATCTCGACGTGCACCATCCTACGGGGCAGTTCCAGTTCTTCGACCAGCAAGCCGACGAGTACAAGAAAGACATGCTGGCGGCCGAGGCACAGCTCAAAGGATTCGCCGACAAGCAAGGCGGCGTGGCGCCTACGATCATGCGGGATATGACGCTGCAAAAGCTGGCCGATTTCAACAGCACTCTGGAGACTACGCGGAACTCGATTGCCGAGACCGAAAAGCGCATCACGGCCCTCGAAGGGCAGTTGCAGACCACGCCCGCCCGTCTGACCACGCAAATGAAGAAGTCGGACAACCCGCAAGTGCTGGAAAGTCTGAAGGCTTCGCTGCAAACTCTGGAACTGAAGCGGACCGAACTGTTGACCAAGTACCAGCCCAGCTACCCGCTGGTGCAGGAAGTGGACAAAGAACTCGCTGACACGCGGGCGGCGCTTGCAAAAGAAGAGAGCACTCCGGTGAAGGAAGAAACCACCGACCAGAATTCCACGTATGAGTGGGTGAATTCGGAGTTGGCGAAAGCCAAGGCCGACCTGAGCGGACTGCGGGCGCGCGAGACGGCCCTCACCGCCACGGTCAACGTATACATGGCGCAGGCGCGGGAGCTGGAACAGCAGGGAATCCTGCAAAGCGACCTGACCCGCACCCAGAAGGCCGACGAAGAGAATTATCTGCTGTATATGAAAAAGAAAGAAGAAGCGCGGATCGAGGATGCTCTCGACCGCACCCGTCTGTTGAACGTTTCGGTGGCGCAACCTCCGCTGCTGCCGAGTTTGCCGACGCGGTCGCCGTGGATTTTCGCGCTGGTGGCTTGTCTGCTGGCTGCGGCGGTGAGTGTCGGGGTGGTGTTTGCCATCGACTATTCCGACCAGTCATTCCGCACGCCGTCGGAAGTGTTGTCGGAGTTGAGGATTCCGGTGCTGGCAGCGGTTCCCATTCACCAGAATGTAATCAGCGCTGGGTACCATGAGAGCGGCAACGGCAACGGGAATGGCAATGGCAACGGACGAGTTGACAACGTCCAATACGATCCGGCGGGCACGAAGAGTCCCATCATCCAGGAGCGAGGGTAAGACTGATGTTTCTAGAATTTTTCGGCCTGCGGGAACAGCCTTTCGGAGTTACGCCGGACCCGAGATATCTTTATCTCGGCCCGGGACATCGCGAGGCGCTGGCTTCTCTTTATTACGGGATCGAGGCGAATCGGGGTTTCCTGTCTTTGATTGCCCGGCCTGGCATGGGCAAGACCACGCTGTTGTTTCATCTGTTGGCCAAGTTCGACCATACGGCGCGCACTGCGTTCCTGTTTCAAACCCAGTGCAGCTCGCGGGAATTCATGCGGTTCCTGCTGGCGGAGATTGGCATCGAGAGCGAATCGCAGGATTTCGTCAAGATGCACGAGCAGTTCAACCGCTGCCTGGTGCAGGAAGCCCGGGCCGGCAAACGGTTCATCGTGGTGATCGACGAAGCGCAGAACCTGGATGCCACAGTACTCGAAACGGTTCGGCTGCTCTCCGATTTCGAAACTCCGCAGGCCAAGCTGCTGCAAATCATTCTGGTCGGGCAGCCGGGGCTGGCGGACAAGCTGGCGAGTCCGCAGCTGGTGCAGTTGCGGCAGCGCATTACCTCGGTCAGCGGATTGAGCCCGCTCACCCGCGAAGAGACTGGAAAATTCATCGACCTCCGCTTGCAAGTGGCAGGATACCGCGGCCCGCGGCTGTTTTCGCCCGAGGCCCAGGAGTTGATCGCGCAGGTGAGCGAGGGCATTCCGCGGCAGATCAATAACTACTGTTTTCACGCGCTCTCTCTGGCTTGCGCCATGCGGAAAAAGACGGTGGACGCGGCCATGGTCCGGGAAGTGGTGAACGACCTGGATATTCACCGTTTTGTTTCCGAAGTGGAAGCGCCGGCGCACCGGCACTCGAGCGGAAACGGATCGAATGGATTCGACGGGTCGAGCGGATTCAAGGGATCGCCCGACGATCCGTTTCAGCCGGTCGAAGAGTTGAAGGGTGTGGCGCGGGAGTTTTCCACTCCGGAGTTTTCCGGTCCCACCGCGACCATCGATCGAGCTGGCAAGGACTACCTGAGTCCGGCCGAAGCCATCGAGCACATGCGGGATGTAGCGCGGTTGTTGCATAACTGGCGGAGCGGTTCGGGCCGCCCCGGCCGGCAGTCAGCCTAGCCGCCACGTAGCGGCGCCAGCAGCAGAAACAGCAGAGCACCAAGAGACTAGAGGCATTACGGGACCTTATGAGCAGAAACTTTGAACTGATGCAAAATCTGGGCCGGGAACGGGACATGTTCCAGGCCACCCCGGAAGCGGCCACGGTTGCCGAACGCGCGGTTGCCGAACGCATCCTCGCCGAACGCATGCTTGCCGAACCTGCGGTTGCAGGACCGGCGGCCAATCCAGCGCCGGCGATGGAAATGCAGCCGCTGCAGTTGAAAATGGAAGACGGGCAGAGGGACGAGATTTTCAAGCTGGTGCAGCGCGTATTTCTGATGCCGGGAGATAAGTCGCGCGTGGTCGTGGTGTCGGGCATGGAGTCGGGCAACGGCTGCAGTTGGATCTGCGCCCGCATGGCGGAAGTGTTGGCGGCGCAAACTTCGGGGTCGGTGTGCGTGGTGGATGCGAATCTGCGCTCTCCCGGGCTGCACCGGGAATTCGGAGTGGCCAATCACTACGGTCTGACCGATGCGTTGCAGGGTACGGATCCGATCCGCCGATTTGTTACATCGCTGTCGCGGCCTAATTTGTGGCTGCTGAGTTGTGGAGCGGAAGTCGAGGGGATGCAGACCATGCTGGGCTCGGACCGCATGCGGGCTTTGCTGCCGGAATTGCAGCGCGAGTTTGACTATGTGCTGATCGATGCGCCGTCGATGGGTTCGGGCGACGACAGCGTGATGCTGGGGCGTAGCGCCGAAGGTGTGATTCTGGTGTTGCGGGCGAATATGTCGCGCCGCGAGTCGGCGCGCAAGGCGGTGCGCAGTTTGGAACACGCCAACGTGCGGGTTCTGGGCGCGGTGCTGAATCACCGCACGTTCCCCGTGCCGGAAGCTATTTATCGCAAGCTGTAATTACATAAATATAAGGGTACGCTGCAGCTACAAAACTGTAAGGACAACAATGTTCGATCTTTTGCGAGAAGACATCAGCCGGGCGATGTATCAGGCCCGCCCCGACGGTTGGAAGCCCGGATGGAAGCATCGCCTCGAAATCTGTTTGCGGCATTCCACCTGGCCGGTGATTTCGTACCGCTATGCGCACTGGACGCTGGGCGTGCGCATTCCGGTAATCGGAACATTGTTGCGAATCAGCGGACTGTTTTTTCGGAAGTTCACCGAGCTGTTCACCAGCGTGCATATCGATGTGCAGGCGAAGATTGGTCCGGGATTTGTGATTCATTCGGTGTACGCCATCAATCTGGGCAAAACGACGATTGGCCGAGACTTCACGATCGCGACGGGATGCCTGATTTCGCACGCCTGCCGGGGCATCGGCGACAACGTTTATTTCGGTCCCGGAGCGAAGTTGGTCGGCGATGCCAAGATTGGCAGTAATGTGGTCATTGCGGCGAACAGCCTGGTGCTGACCGATGTGCGCGACAACCTGATGGTGATGGGAGTACCGGCGCGCATCAAGCTGCCGGGTGGGCGTCCGCAGCGCTTCGTCAAGAAAGCGACAGCGGTGGTGGCGACTGTTCCCGCGCCTACAGCGGTTGCGCCGGCGGCGTCGAAGCCAGTGCCCGAGCGGTCGGCGGCTTCGGTATCGGCATAGGCAAAGCTCGTCAGCATAATAACTAAAACTCGCAAATACAAAGCTCAGGGGTACTTGGGCCAGATCAATCAGGAGAAAGACAACCTTGGACTTTGCATGGAATGAAGAGCAGGCCGCGTTTCGCAAGGAGGTCCTGCGATTTGCGCGCGAGGAACTGAAAGACGATGTCATTGCGCGCGACCACAATGAGGAATTTTCCCGGCCGTTGTGGGAGAAATGCGCGAAGTTTGGAATTCAGGGATTGCCGATTCCGGTGGAATACGGCGGCGGCGGCGCGGACATCCTGACCACGGTTTGCGCGCTCGAAGCGCTGGGCTACGGATGCCACGACAACGGGTTGCTGTTCTCAATCAACGCGCACATGTGGAGCTCGGAAATTCCTATCTGGAATTTCGGCACCGAGGTGCAGAAGCAAAAATATCTTCCCGGACTGGTAAGTGGTGGCTTGGGCCTGCACGCGATGACCGAGCCGGGATCGGGTTCGGACGCCTACAGCCTGAAAACGCGGGCCGAGCGCAAGGGCGATAAATATATTCTGAACGGTTCGAAGACCTTCAGCAGCAACGCTCCGAACGCGGATGTCACCATTGTTTTCGCCAATCTTGATCCCAGCCGCGGTCCGAACGGGGTCACAGCATTTCTGGTCGACAAAGGCACGCCGGGTTTCACCGTCGGCCGCAAGCTGCACAAGATGGGCCTGCGCACTTCGCCCATGGCGGAGATCGCGTTGCAAGACTGCGAGATTCCGGTCGAGAATCTGCTGGGCAAGGAATTCGGCGGGCAGGCGGTGTTCACCTCGTCGATGGAGTGGGAACGAATCTGCATCCTGGCCAGCCATTTGGGCGCCATGCAGCGCATCATGGAAACCTGCGTGAAGTACGCCAAGGAACGCAAGCAGTTTGGCGAACCCATCGGCAAATTTCCGGCGATTGCCAACAAGATTGCCGACATGGATGTGCGGCTCGAGACCGGGCGGTTGGCGCTGTACAAAGCCGCGTGGATGAAGAGTCAGGGACGGCATCCGCTGCGCGAGGCTTCGATCGCCAAACTGTATGTGAGCGAGGCTTGCGTCAAGAGTTGCCTGGACGCGATCCAGTTGCACGGCGGCTACGGTTATATGACGGAGTATGAACTGGAGCGTGAATTGCGCGACGCGATTGCGGGCACCATTTATTCGGGGACCTCGGAAGTGCATCGCGTGATTATCGCGAACATGCAGGGGCTTTAGATTCTGGTTCTCGTCGTTTGTGTATTTGATTTTCCTCCCCACACTAAATCCAACTGGGCTGGGTCTGACTCATGGCATATCTACTGCAGCAATTGTTAGCGAGGAGCGCGAAGGCTTATCCGGAGAAGGCGGCGGTGTGGGCGCGCGGCCAGAGCATTACCTATCGCGAACTCGATGAGCGCTCGAACCAGCTGGCGCATTTCTTGCGGGAGAAGGGAATCCAGAAAGGCGACCGCGTCGGGCTGTTTTTTCCGAAGTCGGTGGAATCGATTATCAGCATGCTGGGCGTGCTGAAAGCGGGCGGCGTGTATGTGCCAATCGATCCGCAGTCTCCGGCGGACCGTGCGGGCTACATTATCGGAAACTGCGGGATTCGCATCCTCATCACCAACCGCGAGAAGCGCGCGTGCCTGACACCGGAAACTTTGAGCGCGATCGAGTGCTGCCTGTTGACCGAAGGACAGGGCGAAGGCTGCGACGTGATTGGCTGGTCCTGGCTCGCTGAATTTCCGGCGGCACATTCCCCGGAAGTCGGCCTGATCGAAACCGACCTGGCCTACATTCTTTACACTTCAGGCTCGACCGGACGGCCCAAGGGCGTGATGATATCGCACCAGAACGCGCTGACGTTTGTGGAATGGTGCGCGGAAGAATTTCAGGTGCGCAGCGAAGACCGGCTTTCGAATCATGCGCCGCTGCACTTCGATCTTTCGGTTTTTGATATTTACAACACTCTGGAAGCGGGGGCAACGGTCTACCTGATCACCGAAGATCTGGCGGTGTTTCCGACCAGCCTGGCTAGCTTCATCGAGGCCCAGGCGATTACGATTTGGTACTCGGTGCCGTCGGCGCTGATGCTGTTGCTGCTGCACGGACGGCTGACACCGGAGAAGTTGGGTAGCCTGCGCACGATTCTGTTTGCTGGCGAAGTTTTCCCGATGAAATATCTGCGGCAACTGGCCGAAGTATCGCAAGGGAGCGATCTCTACAATCTTTACGGGCCGACCGAAACCAATGTGTGCACGTATTACAAAGTGGAGCGCGAGCGGTTGGCCAGTCTGGAAAAACTTCCCATCGGAATTGCCTGCGCCAACACGGACACTTTTTCGGTTACGCCGGAAGGTCAGATAGCGGCGAAGGGCGAGGCCGGGGAGTTGTATGTGCGCGGGCCGGGCGTCACGAACGGCTATTGGGCGGATGAGGAAAAAACCCACAAGATGGTGGTGCCCAACCACTTTCAGGAACATTTTGAAGAGAAGATGTATCGCACCGGCGACATCGTTACGGTGGGCGAAGACGGCAACTATTATTTTCAGGGCCGTCGCGACAGCATGATCAAGAGCCGGGGATATCGCATCGAGCTGGGCGAAATTGAGAGCGCGCTGCTGAGCCATCCCGGAGTGCGGGAAGCTGCGGTGCTGGCGGTTCCGGATGAGGTCATCGGGAATCGCATCCGCGCAGTGGTCGCAACTCATACGGCGGGATCACTGGGAGTTCTCGAATTGCAGCAGTATTGCGCGGCTCGGGTTCCGAAATACATGATTCCGGAGTTGATCGATCTATGTGCTGAATTGCCCAAGACCTCGACCGGAAAGATTGATCGGGTCAAGCTGGCGGCAGAGCCGGTGGGGGCACGCTAGCCCCGGGGCTAAAGCCCTCGGAATCGAAAAGTTCAGTAAAGAGAGTTCAAGAGAGTCGTTCAGCAATCCATAAACTTACGGGGAGAAGAAGATGATCGAGTCAGGCCAAGTGAAAGACCGGATCCGCGAGTATGTGCTCGAAGAATTTGCCAAGACCAAGGGCATCATGCAGATCACGGACCAGGAAATATTGACCAAGAACGGTGTGATCGATTCCATGGGAATTTTTCGCCTGGTGTCGTTTCTTGAAGATGAGTTCAACGTGCGCGTCGGCGATGAAGAAATCACTCACGACAATCTGGAGAGCATCGACGCCATCGAACGGCTGGTCATCGCCAAAACCAAGAAGTAGCCAAAACCAAGAAGTAATCGCTGCAACCCCTGTTCCCAGGCGGGCATCGAAAGCGCTGCCCGCAATTTCCCCGCAGCAACATACATTGCCTTCCCCCGGGTTCGCGAAAATTCTGTACCCATTTCGTCAGGATCCAAATTATGCATATAGGCCGAAGAGTTTTTACGAATGGTTTCAAACTATTCGACTTGTTGTTGATGGTCGTTTCTTTCGCTCTGGCCACCCTGCCGCAGTTCCACCGAGTGGGGAGGTTCAGCCTGGCCGAGTTCTTCGACCAGCGAATCAAGCTTGGGAATCTGGCGCTGTTTATCTGTTTTCTTCTGATCTGGTACATCCTGTTCAGCGCCTTCTCGCTGTACAGTTCCAAGCGCATGGCCAGCCGCTGGGATGAGATCTGGGACATCAGCCGCGCCACCACTCTGGGGTCGATCGTGGTGGCGGTGTTCGGCGTAGTGTTCCGCATCTGGCTGGTAAACCGGGTATTCCTGGTGCTGTTCTGGGTGCTGACCACCACGCTGGTCATCCTGAGCCGCATGGTAATTCGAGAGACGCTGGCCTATGCCCGGCGGCATGGCAAGAATACCCGCAACATGCTGGTCATCGGCACCAATGCGCGCGCGCTGGAGCTGGTGGACCGGATTCAGGGTAAGCCGGAACTGGGCTACCGCATTCTCGGTTTCGCCGACGAAGACTGGTTCGGGACCGAGGAATTCAAGAAGCAGGGACACTCCCTGGTTTCCGACCTCGATGCCTTGCCCTCGTACCTGCGCCGCAACGTGGTGGATGAAGTTGTGCTGGCGCTGCCCATCCGCTCGTTCCACACCTTCGCGTCGAAGATCGCGTCGGCGTGCGAACAGCAGGGCATTGTCGTGCGATTCATGCCCAACATTTTCGATCTGAAGGATGCGCGCCAGCGGGCGGAGGAGTTTGACGGCGATCCGCTGATCAGCCATGAAACCACGATTACCGATTTCTGGGGACTGGCGATTAAACGCGCCATCGACATCGTGGTTTCGCTGACCGCGATCATTTTCATTTCTCCTATCCTGCTGGTGACGGCCGTACTGGTGAAGCTGACTTCGCCGGGGCCGATCTTCTTTGTGCAAAAACGTCTGGGGCTGAACAAACGGATGTTCAACATCTACAAGTTCCGGACCATGGTGATCGACGCCGAGGCGCGCCTGAAAGACCTTGAGCATCAGAACGAAGCCAACGGACCGGTGTTCAAAATCAAGAAAGATCCGCGCATCACTTTGATTGGCAGGTTCCTGCGCAAGACCAGCATCGACGAGCTTCCTCAGCTGTTCAACGTGCTGAAGGGCGAGATGAGCCTGGTCGGTCCGCGGCCGTTGCAGGTGCGGGATTACGAGCTGTTTGAAACCCACTGCCAGGACTGGCAGCGCAAGCGCTTCAGCGTCCGGCCCGGGATCACCTGTTTGTGGCAGATCATGGGACGGAGCTCCACCACCTTCGAAAAGTGGATGGAGCTGGATTTGCAATATATTCGCACCTGGTCGTTGTGGCTTGACCTGGAAATACTCGCCAAGACAGTTCCTGCTGTGCTGCGCGGTTCTGGGGCTGCATAAGCCGCGCACCTAAGCCAGTAAGCAAGTTCCACTCTCCTATGGCTACCGTCAATTCGTCCAGTTCTATCCCTGAAATCCGAGTCGGCCGCGTGTTGAACGCGGAGCGTCGCGCCTGCGTGCACGAAACGGTAGCGCTGCGTGCGGCGGAGAATCCTAACGCTCTGGCCGTGGCGGGTGGGCAGGAAGAGCTGTCCTACGGGGAACTCGACCGGCGCGCCAACCGGCTGGCGAACCATCTGCGCTCCATCGGCGTCGAGCGAAACGTAGTGGTCGGCCTCTATCTGGACCGCACACCGGCGATGGTGGTGGCCGCGCTCGCGATTCTCAAAGCCGGCGGAGCCTATGTTCCTCTTGATCCCATTCATCCGGTGGAGCGGCTAGCCTTCATGCTGCGCGATGCTGGCGCAGGCCTGGTGGTCACTAAGACGCGCTGGGCGGAAAGCTTTCCTGCTGGGGAGTGGAAGGTAGTTACCCTCGACGGCGATGCCGAGAAGATTTCGGCCCAGTCTGACGCCGCACCGGAAAGTGGCGTGGGCGCCGATGATCTGGCCTACATTATTTACACCTCGGGTTCGACGGGGCAGCCGAAAGGTGTGGAACTGATTCACTCCGGGCTGACGAATCTAGTGGGCTGGCATGAGCGGGCGTTTCAGGTAGCTGCGGCCGACCGGGCCAGCGCGCAATCAACTTTGGGATTTGATGCCGCGGTGTGGGAGATGTGGGCGTACCTGACTTGTGGCGCGAGCCTGCACTTGGCGGATGATGCGGTGCGCAACGATGCCACCGCACTACGCGACTGGATGGTCGCACGGCGCATTACGATTTCTTTCGCTGCGACCGTGATCGCAGAACAATTATTGCGGCTGGACTGGCCGGCCGAAACCGCGCTGCGCTTTCTGCTGACCGGTGCGGACACGCTGAAGGTATATCCTTCGGCGCGATTGCCGTTTGTGCTGGTGAACAATTATGGGCCTACTGAATGCACGGTGGTGAGTACTTCCGGGGTGGTTCCGGCGGGCGGCGCGGCGCTGCAGGCTTTGAATCAGGTTTCGATGAATCAGGCGCCATCGATTGGCCGCGCCATCGACGGAGTGGAGATTTACATTTTGGATGAGCAGCAGCGGCCCGTGAGCGACGGCGGCGCGGGGGAAATTTATATCGGAGGCGCGGGGCTCGGCCGCGGGTACAGGAACCGGCCGGACTTAACGGCGGAGCGCTTCGTGAAGAATCCGTTCAGCACTGTCTCCGGCGCGCGGCTCTACCGCACGGGAGACCTGGCGCGCTGGCTGCCGAACGGCGAGATCGCGTTTCTGGGCCGGCTGGATGAGCAAGTGAAAGTCCGCGGCTATCGCGTGGAGCCGAGCGAAGTGTCGGCCGTGCTGGGCTTGCATCCCGCGGTGCAGACGAGCGTGGTAGTGGCTGCGGAAGATTCGCCGGGCGAGAAGCAACTAGCGGCGTATCTGGTTTTCGCCCCGGGCGCCACGGTGAGCGCCACCGCGCTGCGCGAATATCTGCGGGAGCGCTTGCCCGACTACATGGTTCCAGCGGCGTTTGTGCGATAACCAGGCCTGCCGGTAACCGCGCAGGGAAAAATCAATCGTGCAGCCTTGCCGGACGTCAACGGAAGCCGGCTGTCGGAGGAAGCCTACGTCGCACCGCGGACCTTGGTCGAAGAAGAGCTGGTGAAGATTTTGGCTCCGCTGTTGAAGCTGAATCGCGTAGGCGTGAACGACAATTTCTTCCTACTGGGCGGGCACTCGCTGCTGGGGACGCAGGTGATTGCGCGGGTCAGCGAAAGCTTTGGCGTCGATCTGACACTGCTGAAATTATTCGACCATCCCACGGTCGCGCAGATGTCGGCGGAAATCGAAAACCTGATTCTCGCCAAAGTCGAACGCGATAGCCAGACCGGCCGGGCGGGAGAAAGCAACGCCCGCGTTTAAATAACCCTGTCTAAATAAACCTGCCGATATAAGCCTGTCTAAATAAAAAATGTCTAGCACCCACACTGCACCGCGGCTGGAAGGCCGGGACACGGCGATGAGCCTGTATCACCTGCTTGATCCGCAGGTGCTGGCCAATCCGTATCCTCTGTTTCGCCGCATGCGCTCGGAAGATCCCGTGCATTGGGATCCGTTTCTGCATGCCTGGGTGGTGACTCGCTACGCCGACGTCTTGGAGGTCCTGCTCAATTTTTCCGCCGATCGCACTCCCACTCCGGCGCAGCTCGATGAAATGGGATTGTCGTCGCTGAATCCCATTGCCCGCGTGATGGTGAAACAAATGCTCTTCCTGGACGCGCCCGCGCATACGCGGTTGCGGGGCTTGTCGTCGAAGGCCTTCATGCCGGCGCGAGTGGAGCAGTTGCGGGTACACATTCAGGATATTACGAAGAATCTTCTGGATGGAGTGCAGGCTGGGTTAAATGGGAATGCCGAAATTGATGTGATCGCACAGCTGGCCGAGCCGTTGCCGGCAATTGTGACCGCCGAGATGCTGGGCGTGCCTACCGGCGATCATCTCCAGCTGAAGAAGTGGTCAGCGGATTTCGCCGAGATGCTGGGAAATTTTCAGCATAACCCAGAACGCTATCCGCGGGTTCTCGAAGCCGTGTCCGGGATGACGGAATATTTCCAGAATGCGATTCGCGAGCAGCGCGCGCATCCTCATGCGCGCGAAGGTTTGATTCACTCGCTGCTGACCGCGGAAATCGACGGCGACCGGCTGACCGAAGAAGAAGTCATCGCCAACTGCATTGTGACCATGGTGGGCGGGCAGGAAACTACCACCAACCTGATTGGCAATGGCCTGCTCACGCTGCTGCGCAATCCGGGAGAGATGGAGCGGCTGCGCAATGATTATTCGTTGATTCCGTCGGCGGTGGAAGAGATGCTGCGCTATGAAAGCCCCAGCCAGCATACGGCGCGCATGTGTCCGTTGGACCGGGAGATGGGCGGCAAGCTCATCCAGAAGCGGCAGGCGGTGATTGCCGTGATGGCGGCGGCGAACCGTGATCCCGAGCGCTTTCCTGATCCCGACCGTTTCGACATTGCTCGTAAAGACAATCGGCATCTGGCATTCGGTTATGCCGCGCACTTTTGTTTTGGTGCTCCCCTGGCGCGAGTGGAAGGCCAGGTCGTGCTGGAAGCGTTCCTGCGGCGTTTTGCGAATGTGACCTTGGCAACGGACACGCTGGAGTGGCGCTCGAATCTGGGATTGCGGGGGTTGAAGGCCTTGAACGTGAAAGTGGGCGAGGCCGCGCAGCATGCGGGATCGGATCACGCGCCGCGAAAATCCGAAACAAAACCGGCGGCCGCAGCTTCCGGATGTCCGTATGAAGCTCAGGCAGCGCACGACAGGCTTGGGGAAAATTCTGGCGACAAGCAGGCGCTGATTCGGAAATATCTGCAATCGCGAACCTCGCATCGAGCGGACAGCGCGCCGGCAATTCCGCGCCGCAGCGCATCCGGCCCGGCGCCGCTTTCGTTCGCCCAGGAACAGATTTGGCTGCACTGCCAGTTTGCCAAAGACCTCTACAACGAGTCTGTGACGGTGTACCGGCGTGGACCGCTGGATGTGCCTGCGCTGCGCCGCAGTCTGGCCGAGATGATTCGGCGGCATGAAGCCTGGCGCACGACCTTTCAGGTAATTGGCGGGCAGCCGGTGCAGATCGTGCATCCGCCCTATGAGCTGAATCTTGAGGTTGTCGATCTGCGGAATTTGACGGCGGAGCAACGCGAAGCCGAAGCTCTGCGCCTGGGACGCGAGCGCGCCCGGATTCCTTTCGATATGGAACGCGGTCCGCTCCTGCGCGCCATGCTCGTCCAGTTTGGCGACGAAGACCACCGTCTCTATCTTTTCCTGCACCACATTATTTTTGACGGCTTCTCGATGTACAACGTCTTCCTGCCGGAACTGGTCGCGGTGTATCAGGCGTTGCTCGCGGGCCAGGCGTCTCCGCTGGCCGAGTTGCCCCTGCAGTATGCGGACTTTGCGCAGTGGCAGCGCGCGTCGCTCGACGAAGCGCAGTTGAATGAGTCGCGAGCGTACTGGTCGAGCCAGTTGGATGGCGAGATTCCGGTGCTGGAGTTGCCCACGGATCGTCCGCGGCCGGCACTGCAAAGTTTTCGCGGAGCCATGCATCGCTTCGCGTTTCCGAAAAGTCTGTCCGAGCGATTGCATCAGCTGGCCAACCGCGAGCAGGCCAGTTTCTTCACTACAATTCTGGCCGGCTTTGTGGCGCTGCTGCGGCGCTACAGCGCGCAGGAAGATTTCGTTCTGGGAACCGTAACCTCAGGACGCAAACACACGGAACTGGAAACGCTGCTCGGATGTTTTCAGAATCCTCTGGCGCTGCGTTTGAAGCTGACGGGCGATCCCAGTTTTCGCGAGTTGTTGACGCACACGCGGGAAGTCACGCTGAGCGCGCTCTCGCACGATAGCGCGCCGTTTGAGCGATTAGTCGAGGAACTTTCGGTGCGGCGGGATACGAGCCGCAATCCGGTGTTCCCGGTAATGTTTTCGCTGGTGCCGCCGACGCCTGCTTTCGCCGCCGGTTGGGATCTGAATCAGCTGGATCTCGAAATTGGCACGGCCAAGTTTGATCTTGATCTCGAATTGGACGACCGGCCCGCGGGCTTACAGGGCCGCTTTGTCTACTGCACCGACCTGTTTGAGCCCGCAACCATCGAGCGCATGGTCGGACATTTCCAGACCATGCTGGAAGGGATTGTGGCCGATCCGGAGCAGACGGTTTCTCGTCTTCCGATGTTGTCGGCGGCGGAGCAGCGGCAGTTCGCGCAGTGGAACAGCACCGAAACCTCTTATCCGCGCGAGCGCTGCATGCACGAGTTGGTCGAAGCCCAGGTGGTGCGGACGCCGAACTCGGTAGCGGTCGAGCATGCCAGCGTTAGCTTGACCTATCTCGAACTCAATCAGCGCGCCAATCAATTGGCGCATTTCCTGGCGAAACGCGGGATTGGTCCGGAATCGAAAGTCGGCATCTGTCTGCGGCGCTCTCTGGAACTGCCGGTAGCTTTGCTGGCGGTGCTGAAGGCGGGCGCGGCCTGCGTGCCGCTCGATCCGGCATATCCGAAAGAGCGGCTGACCTACATGCTGGAGGATTCGCAGACTCCGCTGGTTCTCACACAGGCGGGGCTGCTGGCCGAAGTCACGGATTTCGACGCGGAAGTCGTGAATCTCGATGCCGACTGGAAATTGTTTGCCGGTGAAAGCCGGGAAGAAGACAGCCGGGAAAACCTGCGCAGCGGGGTGAAGCCGGAGAATTTGGCGTATGTGATTTACACCTCAGGTTCAACCGGAAAGCCGCGCGGAGTGCTGCTGACCCACGGCGGGCTGGTGAATCACAACGTGGCCGCGGCGCAGTTGTTTGGGATGTCGACCGCGGACCGGATGGCGCAGTTTGCGTCGATCTCGTTCGACATTGCGGTCGAGGAAATCTTTCCGACGTGGATTGCGGGTGGGGCGCTGGTGGTGCGCGAGGAAGATGCGTCGCTGGCGGTGGGAGACTTTCTGCGCTGGGTGCGGGAGAAGCGCGTGACCGCGCTCGATCTGCCCACGGCCTATTGGCACGAACTGGTGCGGGAACTTTCGGAATCCGCGCTGCGCTTACCGGAAAGTCTGCGGATTGTGATTGTGGGCGGAGAAAAGGCTTCTTCGGCAGCCTTGACGGCGTGGCGCAAGATCGCGGGCCCACGAGTACGCTGGGTGAATACTTATGGTCCGACCGAGACTAGTGTGATCGTGACTTCGTTCGAGCCGAAAGCGGCCGAAGAAATTCCCGCGGTGCTGCCGATTGGCGGCCCCATTGCCAATACGAAAATTTATATTCTGGACAAAAATCTGCAGCCGCAGCCGGTGGGGATTGCCGGAGATTTATATGTCTCCGGCCCGGGACTGGCGCGGGGATATCTGAATCGCCCGGAAACTACGGCAGAGAAATTTGTGCGTGATCCGTTCCGCAACGAGCCGGACGCGCGGATGTACAAGACTGGCGACTTGGCGCGTTATCTGGCGAGCGGCGAAATCGAATTCGCGGGGCGCACCGATGACCAGGTAAAAATCCGCGGCTATCGGGTGGAGTTGGAAGAGATCGAGGCCGTGCTGGGATCGCACGCCGGCGTTCGCGAGGTGGTTGTGGCCGCGCTGGAGAATGCGGCAGGCGAAAAAACTCTGGCGGCATACGTGGTGCCTTCGCGCGAGCAGGTGCCGACTGCCAGCGAACTGCGGTTGTATCTGAAACAAAAGCTTCCACATTACATGGTCCCTTCGGCTTTCGTTCTGCTGGAGGCGATGCCGAAGACGCCGAATGGCAAAGTGGACAAGCGTGCTCTGCCTGCGCCGAAGGCTTCGGATTTCGCCGAGCCGCAGGAATATGTTGCGCCCACCGATGAACTGGAAACCCAGCTGACGAAAATCTGGGAAACAGTTCTCGATAAAAAGCCAGTGGGCATTCGGGACAATTTCTTCGAGCTCGGCGGACATTCGCTGCTGGCCGCGCGGCTGATGCATCGCATCGAGCAGTCGCTCGGGCAGCGGCTTCCACTGGCCGCGTTGTTGCAGGCGCCGACGGTTGAACAACTGGCCGGGCTGCTACGGCAGGAGAAGTGGTCGAGTTCGTGGTCGTCGCTGGTCGAGATTCAGCCGGAAGGTTCGCGCCCTCCTTTCTTCTGTGTGCACGGAGTCGGCGGGAACGTGGTTGGGTTTCGCGATCTGGCGCTGCATCTCGGAGCGGACCAGCCGTTTTACGCGCTGCAACCGCAGGGTCTCGATGGCAAGCGCCCGTGCCTGACCAGCACTTCACAAATGGCAGAACGTTACATTCAGGAAATCCGGCGAGTGCAGCCGGAGGGTCCGTACCGCATTGGCGGGTACTCGTTCGGCGGCCTCGTGGCCTATGAAATGGCCCAGCAACTCGAAGCGCAGGGCGAAGACACGGCGCTGCTGGCCTTGTTCGATACGTATCCTGGAAAAGTGGAATCGCGCGGCTCGCAGCTGAAAAATCTGTTCGGTCTTCCACTGAAAGAGCAGGCCAGTTTTGTTTTCAAGAAGGGCAGCTTCGTGCTGATGACGCTGCGCAAGCGTCTGGAATTGCAGATGCTGCCCCGGGCCTTGCGAAATGTGAGACAGGCTTGCTCCAAGGCCGCAGGCGATTACGATGTGAAGCCTTACAGCGGCCGAGTGACGCTGTTTCGCGTCAAAGAAAAATCGGTGGGCAGCCTCAACGATCCTTACGCCATCTGGTGGCGAGTGGCGTCTGAAGGCGTGGATCTGCGGGAAATCAGCGGCGATCACCTGAGCCTGCTGAAGGAACCACAAGTGCGGCTGTTGGCGGAACAGTTGGGCGACTGCCTGGAGCAATCGCTGAGCGAATCGGCGCTGGTCGCGACGGGTACATAGCTGCGGACGCTGCGGTTTACGAAATCATCATTCTTATGAGCTCATCCGATACACAGCAATTGCTCGATCCCGTCGCAGTCGAAGATGCGGTTGTGATCGCGCAGTCGGACGGTGGAGAGGAGGCCGAGCGCGGCGGCCGCAAGTTGGTACGCTGGGCGACCAAGGGCGGGCTGGCGATTCTGGACCAGGGGCTGATTTCGGGATCGAACTTTCTGGTCGCGATTCTGTTGGCGCGCTGGCTCGCGCCCGCGGAGTATGGAGCCTTTTCGCTGGCATTCTCGGTGTTTATAGTCCTCTCCTACGTCTACCAATCGCTCTTGTCGGAGCCGCAGGGAGTATTCAGCGGGTCGGCTTACCGGCAGTGCCTGCGCGGATATCTGAAAGCGCTGCTGGGGATTCAGGCGCTGGTAACGGTCTTCGGACTGGTCTTGCTGGGTGGTTCGGCGGCGATCGTTTATGCGATGGGCAAGGCCGATGGCCTGCCGGGAGCGCTGGCCGGCGTGGCGATCGCGTCGCCCTGCATTCTGTTTTTCTGGCTGATGCGGCGCGCCTATTACATGAACCTGGCGCCGGCTCGCGCTGCGATTGGGGCGTTCATTTATTGCGCCCTGGTGACGGGCGGACTGTTCGTCGCCTACAAGCGGGGATTGGTTTCGCCGTTTTCCGCTTACCTACTGATGGCGATTGGCGCGCTGGGAACGGGATTTTTCCTGTTGTCGCAGGTGAACAAAGCACTTCCGCCGGATACGGTGAAGGCGCCGACGGCGGGTCAGGCGTGGCACAAACATTGGGAATATGGACGGTGGGCGCTGGCGGTTTCGGTGGTGACCTGGATTGCCAATTACATATGGTATCCGCTGGTGGCCGCGTTTTCCGGAATGGCGCAAGTCGGGCAGCTGAAGGCCCTGATGAATCTGTCGCTCCCGATGGAGCAGACCTACATGGCGCTCTCAATTCTTTTTCTGCCGTACGCGGCGCGGGTGTGCCGCGAAAAGGGCATTACGAGTTCGGGGCCGCTGATGCGGCGGATTACGCTGCTGTTTGTGGGGGGCGCGGTTGCCTATTGGGGTCTGCTGATTCCGTTCAAGGGGTATGTGTTTCACCTGCTGTACGGAGGGAAGTACACCGAGGTCGCGCACTTCATCCCCTACGTGGGGTTGGGAACCACGCTCTGGGCAGCGTCGTTTGGACCCGCGATTATGCTGCGCGCGATTGAGTCGCCGGATTCCATCTTCTATGCCCGCGTCGTGGCCAGCGCTTTGTCGCTCATCATCGGAGTTCCGGCCACATGGGCGTTTGGTCTTTGGGGAGTAGTTGGGAGCATCATCGTCGCCAATTTCGCGGCCACGCTGATTTCGATGTACATCCTGTACCGCAAGTCGCATTCGATTTCGTTGCCGAGTCCGGTTCTGCAAGGGGAAAGCTAGACATGAATACTCTGAAGAAACTTCGTTTCAAGGCTTCGCGCACCAAGCTTCGCCTCCCCAAGGCATGGTGGCAACATCGCGGCCTCAATGACAAAGACGTGCTGTTTGCGTCGTTCGAGCGCTCCGGCAACACCTGGCTGCGCTTTGTGTTGATGGAAATCCTGACCAAGGACAATGCGGGATTCCTCAACGTGAATCAGATCCTGCCGGAAATGGGCACACATCGCGAGTCGAAGCCGGTGTTGCCCAATGGCGGACGGCTGATCAAGACTCACGAACAATATCGTTCGGAATACAAGCGGGCCATTTATCTCATGCGCGATCTGCGCGATGTGATGCTTTCCAACTGGGCGCGCGACAAGGAAATGGGCTTCTCGCAATACTTCGACAACGGTCAGGGTATGGATGGATACATCGAGTCGTTCGTGAAGGGCAAAGTCACGCGCTTCGGATCGTGGCAGGCGCACGTGGACTCGTGGCTGAACTGTCCACTGGCGAAGAACGGAAATCTGCTGGTGGTGCGCTATGAAGATCTGCGCAAGGATACCGAGACCGGGCTTTCGGAAATGCTGGAGTTCCTCGGCATTCCGGCAGACCGGGAGCGGGTGCGCCATGCCGTCGAAAACAACTCTCTGCGCGCCATGCGCGAGAAGGAAGACCTGGCCAAGACTTCGGGAGCCACTCTGGGCAAGGGAACTTTGTTGCGCAAGCATCGGCTCGACCGCGAGGATGCGCGCTTTGTGCGCACCGGTTCGGTCGGGGGCTGGCGCGCGAAGTTGAGCGACGCGCAGATTGCTTTGGTTTCGAAGTATGCGGGAGAAGCGCTGGTACGGGCGGGTTATCCTGCAGGTGTTTCCAAGGACGGCCGAGTGGAAGAAATGGCTGCCGAAGTCCGAGGGTGAGGGTCCGAGGTGAAGGCACGAAGTAAAGTTCCGAGGGTCGGATTCATAGGACAGAGTCCGACCGTAGAGTCCTTCCGTAATCTGCCAGTGATGACTCAAGTACTCAAGCAAAGCGGTTCGTTTCTCGCGATGATAGTCATGCTGGCTTCGTGGGCGGCGGCGCAGAAAAAAGAAGCCGGACCCGCAGGCGCCGAAATCTTAAACTCCGGAGCGGAAAGCGAGAGCCTGCGCCAAGCGGCCGAACCGATGGGGTTCTGGGTGGGCACAACCATTCAGGGCAAGATGTGGAATCACGATCCGGCTTACAAGCCGGTGATGGGGCGGGAGTTCAACGCAGGAGTCTCAATCGTTTTTCAAGGGATCACGCAGCCGGAGCGGGGACGGTTCAATTTCGATCCCATGGACGAAGCCATGAGTTTCGCGCGGCAGCACGAGATGAAACTCATGGGACATTGTCTCGTGTACAAGAACGCTACGGAAGCGCCGTGGCTGCACTTTAACAATGAAGCCTGCGGCAATTGGCCGGCGAAGCAGCTGGATGAGATTCTGAAAGAGCACATTCAGACCGTCGTCCGGCACGGCGGAGATACTTACTACGCATGGGAAGTGGCCAATGAGCCCACGCAGCAGATGCATAACAGTTGCTGGGCGCGCGTTCTGGGCGAAGAGCAATACATGGTCAAGGCCTTTCAGTACGCCCGCGAGGCCAATCCCAACGCGTTGCTGCTGCTCAATGACACATTCGGGCAGGGTGGAATCGACAAAGATCGTGCCGACGCATTCTTCGCGCTGGTGACCCGGCTCAAAGCGGCCGGCGCGCCGATTGACGCCGTGGGCACGGAGATGCACTGGGAGATGCCGGAGTTGCGGCCAACTTACCTCGATGAATTCAAGTCGTTTCTCGACGGCGCCCGCAAGGCTGGCGTGAAGGTACACATCACAGAAATGGACGTTTACCAGGGGCCGGAAGATTCTGCGGAGGCTTTCGCGAAACAAAAGGAAGTTTTCTACAACGTGGTCCATACCTGTTTAAAAGATTCCAATTGCATCGGCTTCATGACTTGGGGGATTGCCGACCGTTATAGCTGGCTGCGCACGTCGGATTGGAAGAATATGCCCAATGCCAAGCCGGTTCTGTTCGACGACAGCTATGGAAAAAAGCCCGCCTACTATGGCGTGCTACAGGCGTTGAAAGAGGGGCGATGAGCTACAGCGTTCTTGAGCCGAAGCAAACCAGGGCCGGGTTGGAAGCGGCCGGAGAAGGCCGCGGGGTCGGCATCCTCCGGAGCAGCCCGGTGTGGCTGATCTCGCTGTTTGTTCTAGTGGGATTTTCCATTTCGGTAGGGGTTTCGCTTCTGGCCGGCTCATCGCCGTATGGAGTTTTGATCGCCGCCGCCATAATACTGGCGGCCATTCCGGTAATCGCTCTGATGATCCAGGCAGCGCCGCAAGCGCTGGCCAGCGCACGGGAACTGGCCGGGAACTGGACGTGGTGGCATCCGCTGTGGTTTTTCATTTTCTTCAGCATGCTGGTGTTCCGCATCCGCGACGTGGGCGCGGCGCAGGCCAATCCGCTCGACGCCTACGCGATGCTGCGCGTGATTCCGGAAAGTTTCGTGTTTTTGACACTGCTGGTTCGTCTGGCTCTGAAGAAGCCGAATTGGCTGGGAGCGCTGTTTCAAGGCATCCCGGGAGCGATGGCAATCTATTGCCTGATTTGTCTGGCCACGACCGCGTGGTCGGTGAATGCCTCGTGGACGGCTTACAAATCGCTGGAATTTCTGGCCGACGTTTCGCTGCTGGCGGCGGTCGTGGCCAGTGCGGAAGGGTTCGTCACGTACAAGAGTCTGGTGGATTGGACGCTCGCGTTTTACGGGCTCTCGCTGCTCGGGGTGTGGAGCAATCTTCCCATCTGGCCGACAGAAGCGATGGATGGCGGCCGTCTCACCGGCGTCATTCCGGTGGAAGCGTCCAACAGCGTGGGGACTTCGGGAGCGGTGCTGTCGATCATCGCGCTGTGCCGGTTACTGCCGGTGTTTGGCGAGGTGAAGAATCGCGCCTGGTACCTGCTGCTGCTGCTCTTTGGCATGGTGTCGATGATCCTGTCGCAAACCAGAAACGCGGAGGCGGCATTCATATTTGCCGTGGGGCTGATCGTGTTTTTTTCGCCGCGCATCCGAAAGTTTGCCATTTGGGGCGGAGTGGTGTTGGCACCCATCGTGACGGCTGTGGTTCTGCTGAATAACCGGTTGTTGACCTACGCCTGGAATTTCGTGCTGAGTGTGGCGGAGCGCGACCAGTCCGACGCCGCGGTGGGTTCGTTGAGCGGACGCACGGAGTGGTGGGCGTATGGCATCGCACAGCTGATGCATCATCCGTGGACCGGACTGGGTGCATACGCGGCGGGCCGTTTTGCGGTGCTCGGCAAACTGGGCGTGGGCTCGGCGGCCATGATGCACAGCGACTGGATCGAAATTCTCATCGGAACCAGCTTTTGGGGCCTGATCCCGTTCTCGGCAGCTCTGTTCGCGGCCTGGTGGCTTTTGTACCGCTGCATCCGCAGCGACGCTTTTTCTCCGGACCAGCGGCAGTTGGCGCTGGAACTCTTCGCGCTGCTAGGGATGCTGACCATGCATTCATTCTTTAACGACGAGCTGAGCTGGCACTGTCCGCTGTTGTATTTCGCCATTCTGGGCTATGCCGAGTGGGTGCGCGTGCAGCGCAAGGCGCAGCGCAGCTATGCCATGGAGCGCCGACCGTTTTAGCTGTGAAGTGTGATTCGAGATTCTCCCCCAAATGAAGACGTGTCGTAAGGATTTACTGCAACAGATCTTTTCACCAGCTGTAAACCCAAAAAACAACTTTTCCTGGGGGGAGTGAACGCAAATGGCTAACAAGTCTCGGATTTTGGTGACGGGGGCGGGCGGGTTCATTGGTCATCATCTGGTCAAGCGGTTGAAGGCGGATGGGTACTGGGTGCGCGGGGTGGATTTGAAATATCCGGAGTACGAAACCTCGGCTGCGGATGACTTTCAGATATTGGACCTGCGGGTGTGGGAAAACTGCCTGGCGGCCACGCAGAATATTGATCAGGTGTACAACCTGGCGGCCGATATGGGCGGCATCGGCTACATCACTTCGTTCCTGGCCGATATTTCGAAAAACAATATCCTGATCAACGCGCACATGCTTGAAGCCAGCAAGCAGAATGACGTGAAGCGCTATCTGTTCTCGTCGTCGGCGTGCGTCTATGCGCAATCGAAGCAGAAATCGGCTGAAGTGACTCCCCTGAAAGAAGAAGACGCGTATCCGGCCGATCCGGAACCGGGTTATGGCTGGGAAAAGCTGTTCGCGGAAGAACTCTGCCGCTACTACTATCACGACTACAAGTTCGAGACGCGCATCGTGCGGTTTCACAACGTGTATGGTCCACTCGGCACCTACGATGGCGGCAAGGAGAAGTCTCCAGCGGCGATCTCACGCAAAGTTGCCAAGGCCGACGACGGCGGCACCATCGAGATCTGGGGCGATGGCGACCAGACGCGTTCCTATATGTATGTGGACGATTGCGTGGAAGGCCTGATTCGCCTGATGGCTTCCGATCATCGCGATGCGCTCAACCTGGGCACCGACGAGATGGTCAGCATCAACCACCTGGTCGACATGATCTGCGGCATCGCTGGCAAGAGACTGACCAAGGAGCATGACCTGACCAAGCCGCAGGGGGTTCGCGGACGCAACAGCGACAACACGCTGCTCCGGAAAGTGCTGGGCTGGGAGCCTTCCACGCCACTGGAAAAGGGTCTGGCCATCACTTACAAGTGGATTGACGGTGAAGTGAAGAAAAAAGAAGTGGGCGAACTCGCCGAAGTTACGGGTGACTAATTTGACCAGGCCACTGGATATTCCGAACCTCGCAAACGACGGCAGCGTCAGCATTCTGGGCGTGAAGGTCCATGCCACCAGCATGGACCGCGCCGTCTCCCGGATTGAATCGTTGCTGGCCGGCGGCGGCAAGCACTACGTCTGCGTGACCGGCGTGCATGGCGTTATGGAGTCGCAGGTCGATCCCAACCTTAAACGCATCATCAACCACGCGTCTCTGAACATTCCCGATGGGCGGCCTACGGTGTGGGTAGGTTGGCTGCGGGGATTTCTCCAGATGCGCCAGGTCACTGGCCCCGACATGATGCTGAAAATCTTCGCGCTCTCGGCCGAAAAGGGCTACACCCATTTTTTCTATGGAGGAAACACGGGCGTGGCCGAGCAACTCAAGGACGAGCTCACCCAGAGTTTTCCCGGAGCGAAAGTCGTCGGTACCTACACGCCTCCGTTCCGACCGCTGAACCCTCAGGAGCAAGCCGAACTGATTCGTACCGTCGGCGAACTTAAGCCAGACTTTTTCTGGGTTGGACTGAGCACGCCGAAGCAGGAAAAGTTCATGGATGAGTATCTGCCGAAGCTTGATGCCAAGCTCATGCTGAGCGTGGGCGCGGCTTTCGACATTCATACTGGACGAATCAAAGACGCTCCCTATTGGATGAAGTTCGTGGGCGTGCAATGGTGCCACCGGATCTATCAGGATCCATCGCGCCTGTGGAAACGGTATTGCGTGAATAATCCCAAGTTCCTCTACCACTTAATGCTCGAATTTCTCGGCCTGGCAACTTACGAAGGGACGTCGGACGGGCGGCATGAATCTCGGGCATGAAGGTGCTCCTGGTTCACAGTGCATACCAGCAGTTTGGAGGCGAAGACTCGGTGGTGCGTGCCGAGACGGAATTGCTGGAGAATCACGGCGACGAGGTTTACCGCTACACCCGGCACAATGACGAGATCAAGCAATTTGGTCTCGCGGATAAGGCGGCGTTCCTTTCGCAGACGGTTTACTCGTGGAAAACCAGCGGCGAGTTGGAAGACGTGGTCCGGCGGTTTCGGCCGGATGTAGCGTTCATCCACAATGTTTATCCGCTGATTTCGCCGTCGGCATATTACAAGCTGCATGCGTTGGGAGTGCCGACGGTGCAGGTGCTGCACAACTTTCGCCTGCATTGTCCGAACGGCCTCTTCTATACGCAGGGAAGAATTTGTGAAGCGTGCAAGGGCGGCAACTATCTGCATGCAGTGAGTAAACGCTGCTACAAAGATAGCTATGCGTTCAGCGGGCTATATGCGCTGACCCTGGGCCTGAACCGGCTCGGCGGAGTGATCAAAAAGATTTCGGGATTCATCTGCCTGACGGAGTTCTTTCGGATCAAGATGCGGGAAGTTGGAGTTCCGGATTCCAAGCTGTTTGTCCGGCCAAATTTTGTGTACGCTCCGGCGCTGCCGGCGGGCGAAACTACGGGCAACGGCTACGTACTGTTTGTGGGGCGGTTATCCTCGGAAAAAGGCTGCTGGACGCTGATCCGGGCGTTTGAACGGTTGCCGCAAGTGCTCCTGAAGATCATGGGCACGGGGCCGCTGGAGAAGGAGTTGCGCGATTACGTCCGCGAAAAGGGCATACGCAACGTCGAGTTTCTGGGCTTTAAGACTGGCGTGGAAAAGTGGGAGATACTGCGCAACTCCTTGTGCCTGGTGTTGCCTTCGGAGTGGTACGAGAACTTTCCGGTGACGGTGCTGGAAGCCTTCATGGCATGCAAGCCGGTAGTGGCGGCGCGGCTGGGCGGGTTGCCATACATCGTGGAGGAAGGGAAGTCGGGGCTGCTGTTCGAGGCAGGGAACGTAGGAGAGTTGGCGCAGCGGATTCAATCCCTGGTGGATCAGCCCGCCGAGGCTGCACGAATGGGCGAATGTGCCCGCCAGTTGAGCGAAACGAAATACGGTCCCGAACAGGGCTATCGCAATCTGATGGAGATTTTCGCGCAGGTTCGGGCGGCATGAGTGTAGCTCGCGAAGTAATGCTTGATTCGGTAGTTAACCGGTCGATAGTAACCGACTCGTTATTGCTGCATTTATTAGCCAATGATTAGCGAACAGCAGATTCTGGAGCAACAAAATTCGCAGGCCCAAGACTCGCCGGCTCTGAATCCGCAGTCCCAGAATCCGCAGGCGATGAGTGCGGGACCTCTGTTTGTGGTCGGGATGTGGCGCTCTGGAACTTCGCTGCTGTACGCGTTGCTGAATCAGCATCCGCAGATTGGGTTGATGTATGAGTCTGACATGCTGACCCTGTCGTCGCTGTTCTGGGTGCCACGGAAGAGTTCATGGTGGCTGAACAAGGTGGACTCCTGGAATGGCGCGTTGACCCGGCATCAGATCGATCCGGCAGCGATTCCGGAGAGCATCAACGATTTGCCCGGGGCGTTTCGTGCAGTCGCCGAGCAGTACGCGAAAAAAAAGGGCGCGACGGTGTGGGGCTGCAAGTCGCCGAGCTATTACGACTGCATGACCGAGCTGGCGGGCTGGTTCCCAAAGGCGAAGTTCATTGTGATTTGGCGCGATCCGGCGGACGTTTGCCGCAGCATTGTTCGCGCGGCCGAGAAGTCAGCGTGGTTCGCGCGGCCGGGCACGGACCTACGCGCGCTGCTGGGTTATCGCCGGATGAAAAAAGAAGCGGACGAGCTGGTGCGGCGGGGAGCGGCGATTCACCAACTGCAGTATGACGATCTGGTGCGCGACCCGGCCGCGGCGTTGACGGCGATCTGTGAGTTTGTGGGCGTGCCCTTCGATCCCCGCATGGCTTCTCTCGAGGGGGCCGATCGTTCGGCCGTATACAAAGGCGAGCATCATTCCATGGTGAAGAGCTCGAGCATCGTGGCCAACCGCGAGCGTCCCGAGGCGCTTTCTCCTGAACTCAAGAGCAAGGTGGAGCGGTACATCGTATTTTGGCGGAAGCAATCGGGCGGAAGCTGGCCTGTAAAGGCCGCGGTAAGCGATGGAAGCAAAGTGGCTTCCTGGTCCGAGCGGACAGTGGATCGGGTGCTGCACGGCCTGCTCCGCAGCCGCGATGGGGCCGCTATATTCCTTTATTCGTTCGTCCCAGTTTCGTTGTGGCAAAGATATCGCCAGGTAAAGTCCCGGTACTACCAAGACGTTGCACCCAAGCCCAGCAGCAGTGAAGTAGTTTAAGCATTATTCCCCCTAAGCTGCTAAATATAAACGACATAACAGTAGCCTATTTTTGGGCGGATTGGAACTTCACATGCACCCTCGTTGCCGACTACTTATGCCCACACCTTTGACTATGGGGTTCAAACTTTTGACTCTACGAGCCTGGCTGGTTGCGCTTCTTTCATGCATGGTGCCACTGCTATGCGTCTCCGGGTTTAGCCAGGGAACAATGAGCAGCTTTGCCGGGCTGAATACGGTTCAGTACAGGCTGAACGGGTCGGCTACCCCTGATCCCACCATCGCCGTGGGAACTCTGGAATATTGCGAGCATGCCAACAGCGGCTACCAGTGCTGGTACAAGAGCGGACCCAATGCCAACCAGCCGGTGACCTTTCTGGGAAGCAACACTCCCAAGTCGGACGCGACTCCGTGGAGCCAGAATGGCAACAACAGCGGCAACACGCCGCATTGTCCGACGTCCTACACTCCCAACTCGCAGCTCCTGCACGACAATGTTTATAACTTGTGGATCATGGAGAAGCGCATCACGTACGCGAGCACCGGCCACAACTACATGTGCGTGGCCATCAGTAACGTCGAAGACATTGCATCGACGTCACCGGCCTTTGCCTGGTTTGCCTTCGAGTACGACCTGGACACAGTGATTCCACTGGATTCGAAAGGGAATTATTACTATCCCGATTATCCGCAGTCGGGCTTGTGGCAGACGTCGACCAGCACGACTCCGCCGTACACTGCTGCATCCGACCAGGCGTTGTGGATTACCTACGACTTACAGAATGTTGACGACGCCGACAATATCGAAGCAGTACTGGTCTGCGCAGTTGATCTGGCAGGGCTTCGCGCCAGCACGTCGAGTCCGTGGGTGAACAACTCGAAGACGCCGGCCTGCACGTATACGCCTACGACACTGGTGACGTACAACCAGCGGCGCAGCTGGGTTCCGGCCAATAACTCCGATACGACTCCTCCGATCGCGGCCGACGGCGAAATGTTTACGTACATGGTCGAGCCGCCTATGGACGAGAAGAGCTACCTGACGTCCCCCACTGACACGCAGGAGGTGCAGCAGTGGACGATCGACTGGACGGTCACAACGCCCAAGCCGACCTACCTCAACACCTGGGAGTTGCCTTCGACGCAACCGAACGGCGACCAGCTGGGTTGCTTTTTTGCTGCGAATTATTACGACACAGTCTGCATTCCGCAGCCTTCCACGGCGACGACCGGTATCCACATCGATTCGGTTGCCGACCGCATGCAGCAGTTTTTCCACTACACGTCGAACGGCGGGCAGGGAAGCGTCTGGACCTCGGCGCACGACATTCAGATTGTGCCGAGCAATACCGTCCTTACGCAGACCGAGGCCGACGTGCGCGTTCTGCAGAGGAACACGGCGGCGCCGAATGCAGTTTATGTAGCCGCGGATTATCCGATTATTGATCCCGTGGACTCGGCTGCCTTCGTGTTTCTGCCCAGCGTGGTCCGCGACAAAGCCGGGAATCTTCAGGGAATCTTGGACATTTCGGGAAGCGGAGCGAGTGAGCATCCGGGCCTGGACAGTCTGACTTTCAATCCCGGCACGCATACATCGGGAACGTGGGGATATATCGCGAGCCCCCTCACTGACGGCGACGCCGAAGATACCGACTCTCTGAATTATCGCTGGGGCGATTGGTCCAGCGGGGTGCTCGATCCGAGTGACGGTTGCACCGTGTGGGTGGCGGGAGAATTCCTGCCCACGAACCGGACGACGGAACCATACTGGTATACGGAAATGGCGAAGCTGCCTCCGATGGGTACGTGCGCAGGCGGGCCAGTTCTGCTTTCGAATGTCAGCCTGAATTTTGGAACTCAACAGGTGGGAGTCAAGAGCGCGGCGCTGGTCGAAACCTTGACCAACAATCAGACCACTTCGCTGACGATTTCCGGGATTTCCTCCGGCGGTGGCGTGTTCCAGCAGAGCAATACGTGCCAGTCGGCAGTTGCTCCCGGGGGGAACTGCACGATCAGCATGTATTTCACGCCGTCGGATGCGGGCCCCGCAACGGGTACTCTCGTCATTACTGACAGTGCCAGCGGGAGTCCGCAAAGCGTGGCGCTCGCTGGAACTGGAGCTTCCGCTTCATCGGGAGGTACTCTTTCGGTCTCCCCGGCCACACTGGCGTTCGGCAGCCAGGTTCTGAACACGGCCAGCGCGGGACAGAAGCTTACGGTCACCAACAGCGGTACTGTGAACGTCACGGTGAATTCGATAGCGGCGAGTGGGGACTACTCCGAGACCGACACTTGTTCTGGCGTGACGCTTACGGCGGGACAGACATGCACGATCACCGCCGGCTTCACGCCAGTAGTGACGGGATCGGTGCCGGGCACGATTACGATTAACAGCACCACGGGGACACCCCAAATCGTCGCCCTGAGCGGGACAGGATTGGTGGACGTTTCGATATCGGCCAACCTAACGTTCCCGGCTACCAATGTGGGAAGCTCCAGCACGGCGCAGACCATGACGCTGACCAACAATCAGAGTCAAAGCCTCAGCTTTACGTTCGCGACCAGCGGCGATTATTCAGCGGTGGGCAGCGGCCCAAGTCCGTGCAACGGAACGCTGGCCGCCAGATCGAAGTGCACGTTTGCAGTGACCTTCACGCCGACCTACGACGGTACGATCAAAGGCGCGTTGACGGTCAGCCATAACGCGGCGGGAAGTCCCACGTCGGGTGGCATGAGTGGAACCGGCCAGAACGGTAGCTCAGCTCCGTTAACCTTTAGTCCGTCAAACCTGAACTTTGGAAATATTCCTCTGAAGACAGCACTGACCAAGACGGTCACGGTCAAGAATGCGACCGCGGCGACGATAACGTTGACCAGCATTACGGGCAGCGGCTACTTCACCGTAAAAGGCGGCGGCAGCGATCCGTGCGACGGCGCGCTGGGCTCGGGCAAGACGTGTACGTTTAACGCCACCTTTGAGCCCCTGGCGATGGGAAGCAGCATTGGCAGCATTACGGTGGTGGACGACGCTACCGTCGGCACGCAAGTGCAGAATGCGGCGGGCACCGGCATCGAGCCTGTGACCGTGTCTCCTACGGCCATCGCATTCGGAACGGTGGCGGTGGGGTCTACAAGCACGGTGCAGGTCGTCACAGTCACCAACTACCTGTCCACTGCAGTTGCCATCAGCGACGTGGTAGCGAGTGGTGACTTCATCTCAACGACCGGTGGAAGCGCTCCATGTGGGGCGAGCATTGCGGCGAAAGGAACTTGTACTCTGGGAGTGGAGTTCAGTCCGACGGTTTCGGGGGCGATCACCGGCGATCTAACAGTGAGCTTTGCCGCTGACGATTCGCCGCTAGTCGTGAGCCTGTCGGGTACGGGCAACTAGGCTGGGACTTGCAGAGCGCCGGCTGCGCGGAAGCAACTGATCCGCGCAGTCGGCGTTTTTTATTGCTGCGTTTTCTTCTGCACTTGCTTCTGCACTTTCTTCTCTCCGCTTCACCGTTCTGTTGAGCTTCCGTTGCGAGGTTCGCCAAGGATTTCCCCAGGGAACTCGGCCGAGATCTTGTAGAGTAATTCGAGCACGGGCCGCTGACTTGGCATAAGGCGCGGTTCGAGTTCGGGCGCGGTCATCCAGCGCGGCGAGCCCTCCCAGGACTCTCGCAACTCTCCGCTCACTTCGGCCTCAAATACTGAAATAGTGCAAGGCACATCCGCCGTGCTTTTGTAACGCAGTCTCAGTTCCTGCCCAGTGACGCTCAGTCCGGTCTCTTCGAGGACTTCCCGCCGCAGCGTCTGCTCTTCGGCTTCCTTCCTATTTGCGATTCCTCCCGGCAGAGAGAGGCCACGTCCGTCATTGCGCTGGATCACCAGAAATGTCTGGCCCCGGCGGATGATGCCAATCGAGGCCCGCAGCGTCCCGAACAGCGGGAACCAGCGGTACAGAGTGAAGCAAGTGCGGGCGACGATCCAGAACACGCGACGCTTCAGGTTCTCGAACATGTTCCCGATCATCCTTTTGGTCGTCTTCTCCAGCGGGGTGCGTAGGCGGAAAGTCTAGCACGCAAAAAAGGCAATGATCGACATGACTCATCTACCGGTGTAGCGTGTCAGTTAGGGCCGATGAACCACCCACGCGGCGGCAAGAAGGAGTTCTGCATGATAGAGGCATACATGGATGAGAGCGGCATTCATGATGGTGCTCACGTCTGCGTCATCGCAGGATATTGGGGAACTGTTAAGAAGTGGAAAAAATTTGAGGATCGCTGGAAAACCATATTACGCGATGCGAATGAGCCCACGCTAGTGGAGTTTCACAGTACCGATTTTTGGCACAAAAACGATAGCCGCAAAGGAGTTTTTGCTAACTGGAGCAACCAAAAAGCCGACCGATTTATAGACGATCTGGCAAGTTGCATCGTCGATGCAAAGATATTCCCAACCTTTTGCTCTGTCGTGATGGACGAATGGAAAAAATTAAACAAGAATGAGCGACAGTTCCTAACAGGCGGGCGATACGATACACAAACCGAGAAATGGGTTACGCAAGGCGCTCCAAACAAACCATATTTTTGGCCATTCCAGCTTGCGATACTAAATCCAGTATTGGCGTGCGCTGACGGCTTGCATGTCCACTATACTTTCGACCTGAATAAACAATTCAAGAATTATGCTGCCGATCTTTATGCCTTACTTAAATCCGACAAAAACTTTAAGCATCGCCACAAACTAGGTTCTTTGGATATGGAAAATGGCGAAGTAGCAGTCGGGCTACAAGCTGCCGACTTGTTAGCCTATCGACAATATAAGCTGGCGAAAATCCGGTTGGAACACGGCAAACCGATGCTGTTTGAGAGCGCCCCTAAACTCATAAAGAAACTCTTGGCGAATATAAGAGACCCACGAGATTTGGTCTTTTACGACAAGCAAAATCTGGACATTGCATTGAGGGGTTTATCTCCAAATTTAAGGAGGAAGCAATGAGCGCCGAACCAAAGAAAATCACAAACTCTAAGCCGATCCCGCACATTCCACTTCCGTTCAAGGAAGTGATAGCGGACGTGCTCAAGGTGAAGCCGCCGGAGAGGTTGCCGAAGCCGAAAGGCAAGGCAAAGTGAGGTCACCGACGAAGGCTCGCATTACGCGACTCCTATTGTCGCTTGGCCATCTCTGGGTTCGTCAAAGGCATAATTCCGAAATTATTACCCCAAAAGGGAGCCCGTATCGGGTGGATACGGGCTCCTTTTTTCTTTTATGCAGGAAAGCAGACGTCAATGATTCTCGATCAGCACTCCCTCACTGAAACACGACCGGCTTAATTCCTACCGCGACAGTGCCTCCCGAGATTGCAGTCGGAGTGCTCGCGGTGGTCATGTCCTGATACTGCGACCACTGCGATCCGACCGTCTGATTCGAGGTGGTACAGGTGCCATTGGCGCAGCTTTGGGATGCGTCCCACATGATCAGGTACAGCGTGCCGGATTTGTCGATGGTGCAGGACCACACGGTTCCGTTGGGTGCGCACGGAGTGACCAGCGTAGATTGCGCCATCCAGTTGTAAGTCTGCTGGTAGGCAGTGACAACTTCCGCCGGTTCAGCCGCCAAATCGTCCCAGGTATACCAGGCGATTCCGGATACACCGAGAGACCAGTTCAACAGATAAAAACGCGGCATATAGGAAGCGGCCATGTCGCCATCGGTATAGGCGCCGGTAAAGCCCGAGTCGGAGTAGGATGCCTCTCCGTCCCACAGTGGTTTCGCGAGTTCCGCAGGTTGCAGAATGCCCTGAATGTTAGAGAGGTACACCTGCATGGCGGTCTCGGGCGTGCATGGAGTCGGGATCGGGCAGTTGTCTCCCTGGGAGTCTCCGGGTTTCATGTGGTAGTTGATGATGTCCACTGCCGACGCGATCGCATTCGGCGGATTCGGACAGGGCAGTTGGTACGACGGACTGGCGGATGTGTTGTTGCAATACAGCTGGTTCTGTCCGTAGGCCAGGGTGTCAGGGCTGTTGGCATGGGCGGATGCCATAACGATCTGGGCGGTCGTGTCGATGGCGGTCGCGGTGCAGGGAGTGGCGGTTCCGTTGCCACTCTGGTGGATTACTCCGCGGCCGGTGATGATGCAGTTCGCATCTTCGGTGAGGCGCGCCAGTTGGGCAAAAGTGCCTAGCCAGAAACCTTGACTGTCGGGCTCGTTCCAGATTTCCCAGTACTTGATGTGGGCGTGGGTCTGCAGGTAAGTCGGATCATCGACGTGAGTGGCAATGGCCGTGATCCAGGCCTTCCAGGTGGCATTGGTTCCGCTGCCGTCGCTGTTGAGGTCAATCGGGGGATCGCACTCGCCGTTGCCGCCACCTGCGGTTGCGGTGGCGTAGAAGCAGGATGTGTCCGCGGGATTGGAAGTTATCCAGGGCGGAGTGCGCGCCAGCGTGTACAAGCCGTCGGTGACGCCGCTGGAGTAGGCCTGCGCCAGAGTCGAGTCGAGGTTGGTGAAATCGAACACGCCTGCGGCAGTGTTGATCGAGGGCCATTGCAGCGGCGGCGAATCCCAGAAGCGCTGCATGGTGTAAGTCACGGTGGGATAGTTGTTCGAACCCGTATTCGTCGTGCTGAATCCCCACATAGTTGACGGAGCAGCAATACCGGTTGCGCCCGAGCTGCTGACGGTCAGGACAAAAGATTGAGCCGAGGTCAGCTGCGGAGAAGAGGAATCGGCTACGCTGACCGTGAGATTAAATTGTCCCGTCTGCACCGTGGTTCCGGAGAGCAGGCCGCTGCTCTGCAGGGTCAGGCCAGTCGGCAGCGTTCCGGAGGCAAGAGTCCAGGTGTAGGGAGTGGTTCCTCCCGTGGCCTGTAGCGTGGTGGAATATGCGGTTCCGGCCGTGGCGCCAGGTAAAGAGCTGGTGGTAATAGTTACCAAACCGCTTGTGCCTAAGCTGCTGACGACCAGGACTAAAGATTGGGACGCGGTCTGCTGCGGAGAAGAGGAATCGGCCACGCCAACGGTGAGATTAAATTGTCCCGTTTGAGTCGTGGTTCCGGAGAGCAGGCCGCTGCTCTGCAGGCTCAGGCCAGTCGGCAGCGTTCCGGAGGCAAGGGTCCAGGCGTAGGGAGTGGTTCCTCCGGTGGCCTGCAGCGTGGCGGAATATGCAGTTCCGGCCGTGGCGCCAGGTAAAGAGCTGGTCGTAATGGCTACCGAACCTTGCTGACCGGGCATAATTGTGAGCGAGGCCGTTCCCGATATGGTGGGAGTTGCGACGCTGGTAGCCGTAACCGTCGCGGTTGTACTACTCGTTACAGTCGGCGACTGATAGAGACCGCTGCTGGAAATAGTTCCGGGTGACGCCGACCAGGTGACCGCGCCGCTGCTTGAGTCGGTAATGAGGGCGGAGAATTGCATCGTCCCGGGGGACGTGATCGTCGCGGTTGCCGGACTGACCGTGACCACTACGACGCCGGGAGTGGTCACGTTGATCTGAAAGAATTGTGAGCCGCTCAGGTTGTTCGAATCCGTGACTTGAGCGGTAAAGCTGAAGGCCCCGGTTTGGCTGGGCGTCCCAGAAATGGTTCCGGCGGTTTGGCTGAGAGTCAGGCCGGTCGGAAGCGCTCCAGTTGCGATGTCAAAAGTGTACGGCGGTTTACCACCAGTTGCCGTGAGTGTTCCGGTATAAGGCACTCCCACGCTTGCCGCAGCCAGGGTTCCGGAAATCTGCGGCGCGGTTGAGGTCTGCGTAGCGCCGGTGCTCACCCCCTGACACGCGGTTAGCCACGGAAGGCACAGCAGCAGCGCGGCCATGCCAAGGAATCCAAGAGCGTTGAATCCATGTGTGCCAAATCTTGGTGCGTTGAATCTTGGATCATTGAATCCAGGAACGGCGAGTGGTTGGCGATTCCTGGCCGTGGGGAGGGCGTGGGGCGTCATCTAGCGTTACCTCGAATCAGGGGCTTCAAGGGGACGCCACGATTGAGAAACGAGCGCGTCCCTGAGGTAACAGTAGAGAGATCCGGCCAATGGGCACAGATACCCAAGGGCCACTACCTGGGGCGACAGAAGTACATGCCCCGAGAGCTGAAAGGCCAGCAGGTTGGAGGTTAACCTACGTTAATCCGGTAACTTCTCTTTGATTATCTTTTACCGTTATCTTTTAGCTAGCGGCGCATTACGCGGACGGGCAAATCGGCGCGAGAAACGAGCGGCGCCGAAGGAGTTTCCTTCTTGGTGGAAACTACGGAATCCTTGGAGGAAGTCCCGGAATCATCGTTCGGCGCGGCAGAGTGGTTGCCCAGAGCATAGAGAACGACTTCCACGCGGCTGGAGACGCCCAGCTTGTCGAAGATGCGGAATAGATAGTTCTTGACGGTGTGTTCGCGGAGGTTCAATCGCTGCGCGATTTCGCGGTTGCTGAGTCCCTCGGCCACGCACCGCACTACGTCTACTTCTCTTGCGGACAGCAGGGAATCTCCGCTCGCGCTCAGGAATTTCATGGGAACGGGTTCGGCCATGGCTTGCAAAACGAATTGAAGTTCGGTGCTGTTCGCCCAGATCTGGCCCTCGTGAACGCAACGAATCGACTTGGCGAGTAATTTGAGCGACTCGGTGCGGCAGAAAACCCCGCGTGCGCCGGCGCGGAATGCTTCCACTACCGGGGTTCGCTCAGACGAGTCCAAAAGCATAATCACGCGGGTGCCCGGAGAAGAGGAACAGATCTCGCGGCTCAAGACAAATCCGCCGCGGCTGTCGGTGCCCTGGCGCGCGCTGATCAAGGCGATATCCGAGCGCTCGCGTTTGAGCACGGCCAGGATCTCAGTGTCTTTGGACGCCGGACTGGCCACATTGAATTGGCTGTCGCGGCCCAGCGTCTCCACCAGCAACTGAGTATTCATCGCCGTGTTGTCGGCGGCGAGGACGCGGATTCGGTCTTGCTGAGGAAAGCTGGTCAATTGAGCCATAATGATTGAGCCATAAAGAAAGCCCGCACAAAAAAATTGTTTGGGAGTCCTTCGTCTCCAAGAGTCTTCGATCGCATAAACAACGGTTTGATCAAATGCTGAGGGGGGAACGGATGCAAAACCTAAGTTATGAGCTGGGAGTCTATGACTCCCCCGCATTCGTCCCGTTTCCGAGGCGAAGTCTTCTGCTGACAAAGGTATTAGGGGAGTCTAACACGGTAAATGGCACTTTAGGGCCATTACTCAGAGGGTTACGGGGCATCGGTTGTTACCAGGTGGTTACTCTTCGTTCAGCCCAGCTCGGTTCGGTTCAGCGCGGTGTGCAAAATTCTTCACGGAGACGATCCTCTCATTGACTCCGTTTCAGCTCTGTACTAGGGTACCGTGAGTAAGAAATTCCAGACCCGGCGGGAAGTTCTGCCCCCCAAAATCTTCCTCGCAAAATTACTGCTGAAACCGGCCTAAACGGAACCGTACGCGGTGAGAACAGGATGAAAATCCATGCCCAGATTCGATAATTCTCCTAGCCAAAATCCCAGTGAAGACACTAGCCCAGTTTCTAGCGTAGTTCCTGGCAACGACCAGTCGGGGGTTCGATCCCGTCGACGCGCTGCTTACTATGTCGCACTGGCGATCCTGCTGGTCGCGTCCGCGGCCATATTGATGTCGCGGCCGCCAACGGTGGTTCGCGGGGCGGTGACGGCACAGGACCCTGGTCCGCGGCCGCTTCCCGCCGACGCGGGCAGTTTTTATTCGACTCTGACGGCCAATCAGAATGCGGTCACGCAACGGCTGACCCAGATATTTACGGAGGTCAACTTCGTAGCCGGCGGGCCGCTGGTGAAAACGGTTGGACTGGGGCCGCGATTCAATTCCAATTCGTGTAACAGTTGCCACGCCTATCCCGCGGTCGGCGGATCGAGTCCGCCGAACAACCCGCTGTTCAGCATCTACCAACTGGAGGGCGCGACCAACAGCATGCCCTACTTTATTACGACCACCGGTCCGGTGATCGTAGCGCGCTTTCCCTACGTGTTGGGCACCACGACGCCAGACGGCGGCGTGCACCAGATGTTTGAGATTTCCAATCGCGTGGACGCTCCGGGTTGCACTACGGTGGTCCAGCCCGACTTCGCGGCGCAACAGGCAGCCAACGATATTATTTTCCGCCAAGTCACTCCCACGTTTGGCACGGGGCTGATGGAACTGATTCAGGAAAGCGCCATCATCGCCAATATGAACTCCAACCTGACGCTGAAGCAGTCGCTGGGAATCTCAGGACATCCCAACTACAGCGACGATGACGGCACGATCACGCGTTTCGGCTGGAAGGCGCAGAACAAATCGCTGCTGTATTTCTCGGGCGAGGCTTACACGGTTGAAGAAGGCGTCAGCGATGAAGCGTTCCCCAGCGAGAACGACGAAGCCATTCCAAGCTGCCTGCCGCCGTTCCCGGTTCCGCCCGGAACCAACCACACCAAGGGCGTTCCCGACGATCGCAACGACACCGGCGAGGCGCCGAAAATACCGGTAAATTTCCCCGGCGATCTGGAGCGTTTCTCGCTGTTCATGCGCTTCCTGGCGCCGCCGACACCGGTTCCGCCGAATGCTTCCACGAGCAACGGACTGTTGCAGTTCAACGCGGTCGGCTGCAATCTATGCCACAACAACTCATTCACGACGCCGACTTCCACGATACCGGCATTGAGCAACGTAACGGCAAACCTGTATTCGGACCTTCTGGTTCACGATATGGGACCGGGCGACGCGGATAACGTGACTCAGGGCAACGCCACTGGGGATCAGTTCCGCACCGCGCCGTTGTGGGGTATTGGCCAGCGTATCAACTTCATGCATGACGGTCGCACCAACAACATCGTCACGGCGATTGAGGACCACCAGAGCACCGGAAACGGAACATATCCGAATTCGGAAGCGAATGACGTTATCACCAATTTCAACAATCTGACCCCGAAGAACCAGCAGGATTTGGTGAACTTCCTGCGTTCGCTGTGAGCTTTTGGGAACGACCAAGGGCGAAGGGAACTCTTATGTCATTGTCGGAGAACAATCCAATGCAGGCTCAATCGAATAAGGCCCGATCGAACAAAGCAAAGTTGATCCGCGTGGTGCTTCCGGTCGCCCTGTTGCTGGCGATATGCACGGCGGCGACGGCTTACTTTCCAAAGAGCGCGAAGGGAATAAAGCCCGTCGCTGCTCTCCGGACCAATGTGAGTGTGCTTCCATCGGTGACCGCGACCGATCCTGGCCCGCGGCCGCTGCCCGCGGCCGCCGGCGGTTTCCTATCGTCGCTGAGCGCCAACGAACAGCAGATCGAGCCGAGCATCACCACGGAATTCAACCGCACCCATGACGTCATCGTGACTTCTCCGACCGACGGCGGACTGGGGCCGCGATTCAATGAGAATTCCTGCGCCAGTTGCCACGCGTATCCGGCGGTGGGAGGGTCCAGCCCGCCAAACAACCCGCTGTTCTCGATCTATAACTACAACGGCGCGAACAACACCATGCCGTCGTTCATTACTTCGACGGGACCGATCCTCGAAGCGCGCTTCATCAACCAGCCGGGAACGACGGTTCCCGATGGCACGGTTCACCAGTTGTTCACCATCACGGGCCGCACGGACGCGGCCGGTTGCAGTATTACGCAACCCGATTTTGTGACCGCGGCGGCCCAAGGCAATCTGGTGTTGCGGCAGGTGACTCCGACTTATGGCGCCGGGCTGATGGAAGTGATTCGCAACATTGACATCATCAACAACATGAATGCGAACCTGACTCAGAAAGCGTCGCTGGGAATTACCGGGCATCCGAACTACAGCGGCAATGACGGCAGCATCATGCGCTTTGGCTGGAAGGCGCAGGTTCGTTCTACGCTGTTGATGGCGGCCAACCAGATGAACGTGGAAATGGGCGTTACCAACGAAACGTTCCCCAACGAGATCGATCAGACGCCGGGCTGCGTTCTTAACCCGGTTCCAGAGACGGTTACGAACTTCACTCCGGGCATTTTGACGGAAATGTTTCCCGGCGATGCCGAGCGCACCGAATATTTCATCCAATGGCTAACGCCGCCAACACCCGCAAAGCCCGACGCTTCCACCAAGAACGGGCAGGTGCAGTTCACCAATGTGGGTTGCGTTTACTGCCACACTACTTCGTTCACCACGCCGGCGACTTCACGCCCAGCGCTGGGTGATATTACGATCAATCTGTATTCCGATATTCTGGTGCACCACATGGGCCCCGGCCTGGCGGACGGCCTTCCGCAAGCCCAGGCCGGTCCGGACGAATTCAGAACCGCTCCGCTATGGGGCATTGGACAACGGCTCTGGTTCCTGCACGACGGCCGCACCAGCAACATTGTGACCGCGATTGAAGATCACTACAGCTTGAGCAACGGTTCGTATCCGGCGTCGGAAGCGAATCAGAGTATCACTAACTTCAACAACCTCAGCCCGAAGAACCAGCAGGATCTGGTGAACTTCCTGCGGTCGTTGTAGTCGGGGAATGTAGCCGGTAAAACGAACTCCAAGACGAGCAGGAAAACGTAGGGCGCCGCAATCAGGGTCGATTGCAGCGCCTTTCGTTTCTGCGGGCTTGTACTGCTTGTGCAGTTTCGAGAATGCCTTGCGCCCCGCAGCTACTTCGAGCCGACGGTTTGGGCGCGGAGCCGGGCCTGTTCGGCTAGTGTGGTTCGTCCTTGCGCCTCGTATAGGTCGGCCAAGCCAAGCCATAGTTTGGCGTCACCCGGCGCCAGCTTCACGGCCTCTTCCTGAAAATTTACGGCTTGCGGTACGTCTCCCAACTGGTACCAGGCTTTAGCGCGGCCGGTCGCGATGAGGGAATTGAAGCTGGCGCCAAGCGATTCGCCTTCAGCGCCAAACGGACTTGAGTCGACCGCCTTGTCAAATGCTTCGAGAGCCGGTTGTGCCTGATGCATCTGCAGGTCGGCTTGGCCCAGCATCATCCACATTTCATGAGGACGCGAAGAGGATTCCGCGGACTGCCGGAAAACCTCGGCAGCTTCCGCGTAACGTTGCTGGGTCATGTAGAACAAGCCGAAATCGAACCAGCTCTCATCGCTCGGTTCAAGACGAAGGCTGGCACGAAATTCAGCTTCGGCTTCGGCGGGGCGGCTCGTCTGCTGCAATACGAGCGCCCGCAGAAGACGGACGTTGGCGTTGTCGGCAAAAACAGATTGCGCCCGGTCGAGGTAGGCGAGTGCTTCCGGATATCGTTCGAGGCTGTACAAGACTCCGCCCGCGTTGGCCCAGGCGTTAAACAGTTCCGCTTTCGCTCGGTAAGAACTTGCCGTGCGCAAGTCGGCGGGCAGATCATCTGCGGGCAGATCAAATGATTTCGTTTCGCAATTTATCTGAAGACGGTCGATCAGTTCAGCCGCCTGGGGAGTTCGCCGCACAAAGATAGCCGAGACTTCATCCAGATACACCGGCCGCCAGGACTGGCTTCGACAAAAGGCGTGAAGCTGCGGGAACAATGTCATGCCTTGATAGCGCGCCAGCGGAACGATGATGGTGTTGATGCCGCGAGCCTCGGCTTCGCGCTGCCATGCCGGCGAGCCAGGAGGCTCCACGCTCAAATCGTAAGCACGGAAGAAGAGTTCGGTGCCGAACGGCAGCGCGCGGCTGTCAATGTAATCCGGGTAATCGGGGAACAGGCGCCAAGTCAGAAAACCGCCCAGGCTGTAGCCGTTGAAGACATTTCCCGGCAGATGTTCGCGCCGCAGAAACTCCACCGCGCGTTCGGGATACCACCACGAAAGTCCCGTTCCAAATAACGAGAGCTGCGTGGAGCGCATGTAGTAGCGATCGGAAATCAGATCGCGAGAGCGGACGACTGCGAGGCCGGTGACGGCGATGGTCACGAGCAGCGTGCCTGCGGTTGCCCACTGCGTGCCCCTGCCCGTCGGCGTCGAAGGTCGTGCACGGCGGATTTCGCCGTCTCGCAGTTCAGCATTTCTCAGATCATTGTTTCTGAGATCATCGAGCAGTGCGCCGCCGATCACTATCACGATGCAGGCAAACAGAGCTTGCAAGCGAGCATGCTGCATGGTGAGATACGCGGCGGCGATGAGTAAGATGGCCGATCCCCAACGCTTTCGCCATAGGGCTACGCCGGCGCTTACCAGAACGGCAACCATCAGCCACCAGAAGCAACTTTGGGGATCGCGCCAATCCACCGCTTGGCGCAGGCTTGCCCACGATGGGTGAATGTCCTCCCACTCGGCGATCCATGTGGTATGGAGGTTCTGGGCGCGTGCCTGTCTGAGCAGCGCCATGTAAATTGAGGTACCCCAGGGATTGAACAGAGTGGCAGCGACCGTGAGTGCCAGCCAAGGCCGGGCGCGTCGCAGGCGAGCGAGCGCGGCCCGGCGTTTTGCCGGGAAGGGCAGGTCCAGAACTTCGAGGAGAACATAACTAGCGCACATCGCAAGGCCTGCAACGAATCCCGGGTGCAGATTCACCCAGACGACCATGAGGATCGGAAGCAGCCACAGCCGGGCTTGGCCGGTGCGATATTGCTGCCACAACAGGATGAGGAATGCGGCAAATAAAATCGTGGTGAACATTTCGGCGCGGGGCTGAGTGCGGTTCGCAATAAGAGGCACGGCAACAACGGCGAGAGCGTTCCCGATCAGGCTCCGGCGGCGAACGAGCAGTCCGACGGTGCTCGCGCAGGCCAGCGCGCCCGCCCATGAGAGTAGAGCGTATCCTCCGGCGAGATAGGCGAGATAGAAGACGATCCCAGAAAAAACGGGATAGATCCACGGCTGCCCGGCCGCCGTGTAAGAGAAAACATCAGTCGAGAAAATATGGCGATGCTGCACGACCCAGCGGCCGGTGGCCAGTTGCCAGCCTAAATCGAAATCCTGGACAGTGTGCAAACCCGCCAGCAGTGCATAGGCGAGGGCAACGATCGCCAGAAACGCAGCGGAAAGTTGCGCAGGGCCGTAGCGGAATGCCGGGTCGGATCGGACGCTGCTCTCAGGTGAACGAGTGGCCATTCGGCAGGGAAGTCATCCCGGCAAATCATCCCCGGAGAATATCCGGAAAGCTCTGCAACTGCACGGTGAGCCGATATGCGGTTCGGCCCGCCCGCGACTCCCGAATCATACAGTATCCGAGATGCGGCGCCGGCAATCCCACTAGGGGCGACCGGCGCCGCTGATGATTCCGCGTCTATTTGATTCCGTCGGCGACCGAGAGAATGAAGATGTGATCGTCCGCGGGAGCCTGGCTGATCTGGCTCTCTCCGCCAAAAATGACCAGATTATTGAACGCCGAGCTGTAGAAGGCCGCGTCAAAGCGCTCCTGGGGCGCGGTGCCGCTGACGGTTAGAGGACTCCAGGCGGGAGTGCCTCCGAGGCCGTTGGAGCTGGTGAGGATCCAAGTGTCGTTCAGGAAGTACTTGCCGTTAATTGCGTTGATGCCGCCGTACATAATCATCCGATTATGAACCGAGTCATAAACAGAACTCTGCCCGGTCCTTCCCGCCGGGGCGGTTCCGGTTGGATTGAGCTGTGTCCAGAGCGGGGTTCCGCCCTGTCCGTTGGCGTTGGAGAGGGTCCAGACGTCGGTAAAACCCTGTACTCCTGTATCGCCAGCGTAGATAGTTAGAACGTTATTAACCGAATCATAAATCGCGCTGGCGTTCTCGCGAGCGGCCGGGCCCGTGCCAGAGGGAGAGAGTTTCGTCCAGGCGGGCGTACCACCTTCCCCGTTGGCATTGCTCAGGACCCACACGTCGGAAAGATAGCCGGAAGCACAATTGGTTCCGCCGAAAACGATCATGTCGTTTTGCGCGGGATCGTAAACTGCGATGTGGTTCATGCGCGCAGGCGGAGGTGTTCCCGAAGCCGTCAGACTGATCCAGTCCGGCGTGCCATCCGCGGAATTGGCGTCGTCGAGAATCCACAAATCGTTCAGGCAACTGGTCGTACTGGTGCCGCCGGCAAAAATCATCATCCGGTTCGAAACTGAATCGTAGAGCCCGGTGTGCCCGAAACGCGCGGCTGGAGCCGTTCCCGAAGGAAAGACCTGCACCCAATTCGTGCCTACCTGGGACGCTTGTCCGGAAGCCGCAACTGCTACTTCGGACCAGACGTCGTTCAACGGGCCGAGGCCCGGCGTGGATTGGTCGCCGCCAAACACGATCATCTGATCGGTGACCGCATCGTAAACTCCGCTGAGGTGGTAGCGCGGCGCGGGACCGTCCTGCGACCACGTTGATCCGGACTCTAATCCATTGGCTTCGGTGAGCACAAAAACGTGATCGTCGGTAAAGGTCTGGGGCAGCTGGCTGACGCCGCCAAAGATCACCATTTTATTTGACACCGAATCGTAGATGGCCGTGTCACTGCCGCGATAAGGCGCAGTGTCCGTGGATTGCGATTGCGTCCAGGCCGGACTCCCTCCGAGCCCATTCGCGTTGGTGAGAATCCAGGTGTCGTTCAGCACCACGCCACCGGCGGTGATTCCTCCGTGGATGACCATCCGGTCATTCGTCGAGTCATAGATGGCGGTGTGGCCGCGGCGCGCCCCCGGGGCCGTTCCGGAGGGGACGACCTCCGCCCAGGTCGGAGTTTTGCTTGAACTGGTGAGGGTCCAGACATCATTGAACGCGGTCTTGCCCGCCGCGTTGCCCCCGAAAATCGTCATGATGCGATTGACGGGGTCATAGACCGCGGTGCTCTGCGCGCGGGCGGCAGGCGGAGTGCCGCTGGGTTTCGCTTCCGTCCATTTCGGTGTGCCGGTTGATCCGTCGGCGTTGCTCAAGATCCAGAGGTCGTTATAGTAGTTCCCGTTGCAGTCCGTTCCGCCGAACACAATCATTGTGTTCGCCGTCGAACTATAAACCGCAACGTGACCTTCTCTTGCAGGGGGCGGGGTTCCGGTTGGAGTGAGCTGGGACCAGGCGGGAGTGCCCACGGAATTCGGGTTCTGAAGGATCCAAAGATCGTTGACGCAAGGGCCCGGAAACCCTGTCCCTCCGCCAAAAACAAGCATCCGATTGGAGGTCGGATTGTAGACGGCGGTGTGTCCGAAGCGTTCACTGGGCGGAGTGCCAGTGGCGGAAACGGACACCCAATTCAAGTTGGCGGAAGTCGATGCGGAAGAGGCAATCACGTTCTTCACGGACCAAACATCATGGAAGTCGACGAGGGTAGGCGCGTGTTGCCCTCCAAACATGATCATCTGGTCGGTCGAGGGGTCATAAAAGGCGGTTGCCTGCGTGCGCGTACCGGGGCCGTACCGGTTCCATTTTTGCGCGGAAGCGGGCGAAACCAGGAACGTAGTTAGACAAAACAAAAGCAGCGCTGCGCCAAGACAAAGAGAATTAGGAGAAAGAGAATTAGACCGGCTCACGTGAAGACTCCGAATCGGGCGCAGCATTGGCTGGCTCCGGGGATGTGAAGGGTAGGGCGCTGGGGGAAACTGAGAGCTCTACACGTAATGCATACGGAGCATAGGACGGTAGCGCCTTAGCGTCAAGATGCAAATTCCTTCATCTTGACAGTGTTCAGGGCGTCGGACAGACTGGGATGCCCTTCGGTTCGCCATGTTGAGAGCCAGTGCGGTGCAGACGGCGAGCACTCGCGGAGTTGCTCTCGGGTGACGACTGTTCCTCTGGCCCTGGAGCCGTCCTATCATGAAGCTGTGGAGAAGCCTGGCGCTCGTGCGTCTTCCGCTGGCGCTCTGCATTCTCTTTATTGTTACCCATCATCCGCTTGCCAACGCGCAGACCTGGACGCAATATGGTCCACTCGCGCGGTTTTCTCATACGGCGGTGTTCGACCCGACAACTAAAAAAATGATTGTCTTCGGCGGACAGGATCCTGCTACCGAGACGGATCTCAGCGATGTGTGGCTGATCGACACCGGCACGGCCAAATTCATTACCTCCGTCGGTCTGACTCCCAGCGGTTCCAGTCCGTCGGGAAGGTTCGGGCATGTGTCGACCTACGATCCGAACAGTAATCGGATGACGATTTTCGGCGGGGGCACTGGATTTCCCGGGCCTTGTGCGAACGATGTTTGGATTCTCGACGGGGCCAACGGCCAGAGCGGATCAAGCGCGTGGCTTCCGATTTCGCCCTCGGGTACTGCGCCAGTGGCTAGATTGCATCACACAGGCGTGTATGACCCGAACACAAATTCCATGATCGTGTTTGGCGGCAGCAATTGTTCGACTGGATATTTTAACGACGTGTGGATTCTCAGCGACGCCAACGGAGAAACCGGCAGCCCGACCTGGACGCAGCTCACGCCCTCCGGTACTCCGCCTGCGGCGCGGGAGAGCGCCAGCGCGATTTACGACTCCACGAATAACACGATGACGATATACGGCGGCGATGCTGGTGGCGCGAACTTCGGCGACGTTTGGGTTCTATCAAATGCCAACGGCACGGGCGGAACTCCGGCGTGGAAGCAATTATCGCCAACCGGTACGGCGCCCACCACGCGCTCCGGGCACACTGCGGTTTATGACAGTGCGAATCAACGCATGACGGTGTTTGGCGGGTTCCACTTGTCCAATGCACTCTCGGATAGTTTCGTTCTGACCTTTGCCGATGGAATCGGAGGCACGCCCGCATGGTCGAAAATTGCGACCAAAGGAACCGCGCCCGCTGTGGGCTTCCAAAGTGCGGTGTATGACTCCTCGGTGAATGATATGTATGTTTTTGCCGGGTCGAGCAGCGAGGCCAAGCTGGCGGGAGACGACCACGCCTTCACACTGAGCAGCGCGAATGGTCTCGGCACAAGCTCCTGGACGCGGGGTGGGCCGCCGGCTCGTTATTCGCAATCGATGTTTTACGATTCCGTGAGCAACAGCGTGTTTGTGATGGACGGCCAACATGCGCTCACCAACACGAATTTTGATGACTACTGGCAGAACACCGGCGTCGACGATTCCTTCAATATCAATTGGGTCCCGATCAATGTTGGGGGACCGCATCCTAAAGCGCGCTGGGGACAGGCTGCGCAGTATGACAGCGTGAGCAACCGCCTGATGGTGTTTGGCGGGTCGACCGGTTTTCCTTCGCCTTGCATGAACGATTACTGGGTCATGACTACAGCCAACAACACTGGCGGCCGGCCCACATGGATGTCGGTGGCTCCGACGGGCACAGCGCCGGGAGTTCGCACGCGCCACAGCTCGGCGTACGACCCGACCACGAATTCGCTGATCGTCTTCGGCGGTTTCAATTGCGCTTCCGGCTTCTACAACGATGTCTGGGTTTTGAGCGGCGCGAATGCCACGACTTCCACGCCGGTGTGGACGCAGCTTTCTCCCAAGGGCACTCCGCCCATCGCGCGGGAGAGCAGTTCCGCCATTTACAACTCGACCACCAACACTCTGACCATTTATGGAGGCGATGCCGGCAGCACGCCCTTTGGGGATGTTTGGATTCTCTCCAACGCCAACGGCACCGGCGGCACGCCGGAATGGAGACAGGCGATTCCCCAGAACAGCGGGCCGTCCGCCCGTTCGGGACACACCGCGACTTACGATGTGCAAGACGATCTGATGACGATCTACGGAGGCTATGACGGCACGAATCTGTTGAGCGACACATGGGTGCTCTCCGATCCAAACGGGGAGAAGACGATTCCCAAATGGACTGAAATCATTCCGCAGACGACTGCGCCGGCGCGGCGCTTCGCCAGCGCAGTTTACGACCCAGCCAATAATCAAATGAATATTTTTGGTGGCGTGTTCACCCTGCCCTCGCTGCCCGACGATCACCTTTACTCTTTGACGAACGCGAATGGAAAACCATGAAACGATTCACGTATTTTCTCCTCTTCGTTCTGGGCACCGGTAGTTTTCTGGGCGCTCAAGTATGGACGCTTGCCGGTCCTCAATCCCGCCACTCGCACACCGCCGTTTTTGATCCGGTCAGCGCGCAGATGATTATTTTTGGTGGTCAGGAAACATCCACCAACACGGACCTCAATGATGTTTGGCTGGGCGTGACCGCCTCCGATCAGAACGATCAATTCACCCAGTTGCTACCCACGGGCACCGTTCCACCAGGCCGATATGGCCATGTGGCAACCTTCGACCCCACCAGCAATCGCATGACGATTTTCGGCGGCGCCGAGGGATTGCCTTCGCCCTGCGCCAACGATGTTTGGCTCCTGCAAGGAGCGAACGGAACCGGAACCGCGACGTGGGGTGAGGTCGATCCCACGGGAACCGCTCCGGCTCCGCGCGTATATTCCGCGGGCGCCTACGACCCGACCACCAATGCGATGATCGTGTTCGGGGGCAACAATTGCTCGACCGGATATTTCAACGACGCGTGGGTGTTGACGCACGCGAACGGGATCGGCGGAACGCCCGCATGGCATGAGCTGAAGACTTCCGGCACGCCGCCGTCAGAGCGCGAGAGCGCCAGCGCCATCTATGATTCCGTCAACAACATCTTGACCATCTACGCAGGAGACGCCGGAGGAGCCGGATTCGGAGACGTGTGGACGCTCTCGAATGCCAATGGCAGCGGAGGGACACCGGTCTGGACAGAGTTGTCGCCCAGCGGCACAGCTCCCGTGGCCCGCACCGGTCAAACCGCCACCTACGACAGCGCCTCAGATCGCATGACGATCTTCGGCGGCGTCAACGGCGGTACAACCCTCACCGACACCTGGTTATTGACTTCGGCGAACGGAATCGGCACCACCCCCAGTTGGATACAGATCACGACTACGACTACCGCGCCAAGTCTGGCGTATCACAGCGCCGTCTACGATCCCACCGCAAACGATATGTACGTTTTCGCGGGCGCCAGCACCGCTAACAAGCTCTCGACCAACTCTCACGCGTTCACGTTCTACGGCGCGAATGGGATTACCAAGACCGGAAGTAAATGGATTCTGGGCGGCCCGGCCGTAAGGTATTCGGCGTCCACATACTATGACTCCACTACCAACAGTTTATTTGTCTTTGGAGGACAGCACTCGAAGACCAATCTGGACTTCAGCGACTACTGGCAGGCTTCGGACGTGATCGGGTCGTCGAATCTGAAGTGGACGGTCATCCATCCCACTGGGACAGTTCCGAAGCCACGATTCGGTCACACCGGTTTATTTGACAGCGTAAGTGACCGGATGATGGTTTTTGGTGGGGCCACGGGTTACCCGGCGCCCTGCGTCAACGACTATCACGTGTTGGAAAACGCCAACACGCAAGGCGGAACGCCAAAGTGGGTTGCGCTATCGCCGTCAGGCTCGCTGCCGCCGATTCGGGCCTTGCATACCTCGGTGTACGATTCGGTCACCAATACGCTGATCATTTTCGGCGGCTACGATTGCGCGACCACTTATTACAGCGATGTGTGGGTTCTGAAGAACGCCAATGATATGAGTGAGACGCCCAGTTGGACCGAACTGGCGCCCACGGGCACAGCCCCGCATGCGCGGGAAAACAGCAGTGCGGTCTATGATCCCACCACGAATACTATGATCGTGTTCGCGGGCGACGGCGACAAAACCTATTTCGACGACATCTGGCTGCTGTCGAACGCGAATGGTACGGGTGGGACTCCGGCGTGGACCGAACTGACTGCCTCCAATAAAGGGCCGTCGGCCAGGTCGGGCCATACTGCCGTTTACGATTCAACCAATAATCGGATGACGATTTACGGCGGGTACGATGTAACCACAATTCTCAGCGATGTCTGGGTTCTATCGGGAGCCAACGGGCACGACGGGGCTGCGACCTGGACCCAGGGCGTCTCGGGGCAACCCCGGCACGCGCACAGTTCGGAGTACGTTTCGAGCCCAAACCAGATGATCACTTTCGGCGGCATCACGAATTTGAATCCGCTGAATCCTTCTGCTGATATTTACACTTTGACCGACGCCAACGGGCTACCGTGATGCGCAGCAGTAGTCGTGGAGTCTGAAAGCAAAGAAGCGGCTCGAACGGGCCGCTTCTTTGTTGTGCAACTTGTTTTCCGTCGTCTAGCAGCCGCCCTACGAACCTAGATTACTCCAGCAGAATCGGCTTGTATCCGACCGGGGCCGTGCCTCCTGAAACCGAATTTTGCGTACCGGTAAGATCGGTCCAGGTCGTATACCCAGAAGACGGAAGAGGCTGGCTCGCGGTAGCGCATGTTGTGGCGCAGCTTTGCTGAAAGCTCATATCCCAAATGATGGCGAATGGCTTTCCCGCTGCAGTCGTCCCTAGACAGGTATAAATCGTGCCGACAATCGCGCAGCCGTCGGTTAAGGTCGAACCGCTCAACCATCCAGCAACAACATCATAGGCGAGGCCGGCGTTGGTTCCCTGCAACGGTCCCTGCGGAGAATCCCAGGCGTACCAAGCGGAGAGCGAAATGGCAGGATTCGTCACAGAAGCGCGCAGCACGTAGGAAATCGCAACGTACGCGGCCTGACTGTCGACAGTAGGCGCATCCGCAGTTCCCATGTAGCCGTTTTCATCGTCAAAGAAGCCGTTATTCGGCGTGGGCAAATTGTCACGATTAATTTCGCCGACGGCCGCTTGATAGACAGCCAGGAACCCCGCAGGATTGGAAGTCGGCGACCCTCTGCCATGGAAATTGGTGATGTCGAAGGTCATCTTGCCGACGACGTTTGAGTTTGCAGCCCAAGTACAAGTCTTTCCGCTCGTCGGCAGCGTGATTGAGCCCGCGGGCGCGCTTACGGATGTCTGCGAGGAATAAAGATTCATCCAGCCGCCCGGGCCCGCGGAAAACCCGTGGAACGATGGGCTGAGCACTTGCGCCTTCGGGTCGGCACAATGAATGATGTTGTAAAGGTCCCACCCCATGCGGACCATTCGCGGAAGGCTACCCGTGCAAGTGGATGGCGATGGTGGGTTCGTCGTACTCATGCTTGGGTCCGGGCACCAGAAATTCGGCGAGTCCGCTTCATTCCAAACTTCGTAATAGGCGATCTTGCCCGCGTAGCGGTCGACGAGGGTTGCAATAAAGGTCTGGAACTGAAGATCAGTTCCACTGCCATCTGAGTTCACGTCGGACGGGGGAACACAAGAAAAATCAAACGTACCATCGCCAGGAGCGCATTGCGTTCCGCCTCCGAAGCCGGACGCGGTCGGTCCGGGCAGACAAGGACTTGGATCCGCCTGGCCCGCGCAGGCGGAAGCCCAGGGCGGAGTGTTGCCGACCGTGTAAATGACCCCCATCGTGCAATTAGGATTCGTGGCGAGAGTATTGACGGTAAGATCCATATTGCTCCAGTCGAAGGTACCGGAGGCTGTTTCAATATCCGCCCACTTCATTCCGCTGTCCCAGATTCTCAATGTGGTAATGGCGGCGACATTATTGGCCGAGTCGGTAGGACACCAGCCCTGTGCATGACTCGATAGACTGTTGAAGTCCGCGGCGAACAGCATGTCGTTGACCGTGCGACTGCCTTGGCCACCGCCACCACCGCCTCCTCCACCAATGTTTTTGGAGGTACTGCTCCCACCGCCGCAGGCGATCAGGCAGGCTACGGTGAGCAGCGGGAAGATAGTGCGCAGGAATTTGACGAACGCGTGCGCGTCCGATCCAGGGGAGGGTCTTTTTGACATCGTTCGGTCTTCCTTGATCTGGTTCCAGTTAACTGATAGATCTGGTTCCAGTTAATTGAGGATCTGGTCCCAAATGACAGCCCGAGCAATTCTCGAATCATAAACCCGGTCAGCGCCAAATAGTTGCGCCCAAGTCCGAGAGGGTTGGCCACCACCTCGGTGCGTGCGCTGACGAACCGGACGAAATCAGCGAGCATTTTGCACCAGAGAGCCTGCGGCCACAAAATGCCACGCGGATTTCTTCCTCCCAAACTAAAGGCTCTATATGCACTTTCCTTCATCTTGACAGCGCTGATGAAGGCAGCGAAACTTAACCCTCGACTCGGTTTCCGTCCCCCTCCCCCTGCCCGCCGAGCGATCTTTAAGGGCTCCGACTTAACCTAAGTTTAAAAACCGACCCCAACAGAGGGAGACACCCTGTGAATATTTGCCAAGCGCCCGCCTCTACGACTCTGAGTGAGGGAATCACCTCACATCGCCGCAACCGTGGTTTGACCCTAACTGTGATCGTGACGATGGCATTGGGACTGGCACTGTCCGGTTCCACAGCGCTGGCTCAAAGCGCGGTTCCTTTTCTCGAGGCGCCGGTGATGCCCGATGTTAAGCCGCCTGCTTCAGCCGCGTTTACCTTGACCGTGAACGGCACCGGGTTTGCTTCAAACGCCGTAGTGAGCTGGAATGGCACCGCGCTCACCACCACGTTCGTGTCGAAATCGCAGTTGACAGCGTCGGTGCCGGCGGCCGATCTGGTAAAGAACGGCACCGGGTCGGTGACCGTTTCCAACGGCGGCGTGGTCTCGAACGTCGAGTTCTTTCAGGTAATAAAGGGCGGATACTCGGTAGGTTACGGCAAGCTGGATTCTCCCACCGATACAACGCCGGCTGATGTAACCGCGGCGGATTTTCGCAACGACGGAAACTACGATGTGGTCGTCGCCACCGGCGACAATACTGTCTCCGTGCTGTTGGGTAACGGGGACGGCACTTTTCAGGCCCACGTGGAATACCCAGTCCCGGGGCATCCCAGCGCGATCATCCACGGCGATTTCAACGGCGACGGCAAGATGGATATAGCCACGGCTGACCCATATACGAGCCAGGTCACGGTCCTTCTGGGCAACGGGGATGGCACGTTCCAAATTCATCAGGAGTATGCCGTCAGCACAGAGCCGGTGGCTCTGGCCGCCGCGGATGTCAACGGCGATGGCAAACTCGACATAATCGCGGTTAACCTCAAAGCCAACACCGTGTCGGTGCTGCTGGGCAATGGCGACGGAACCTTCCAGGCCCACAAAGATTACGCGACCGGCAACGGTCCTTCCAGCGTGGCGATTGGCGATTTCAACGGCGACGGCAAGCTGGACCTGGCAGTCGTAAACAACACAGATGCTACCGTATCTATTTTGCTGGGGAACGGCGATGGCTCTTTCCAGACTGAGGTCCCGTATCCGACCGCCGTCGGCGCTAACAGCGTCGCGGTAGGCGAGTTCACCGGGAATGGCTTCCTGGATCTAGCTGTGGGCACCTCGAACAAGCAGGTTTCCGTCCTGATGGGCAATGGAAATGGTACCTTCCAGGCCCACAAGGAATACTCGATCGGGGCCAACGCAGTCGCCGTGGCCATTGCGGACGTGAACGCGGATGGCAAGCTGGATTTGATCTCCGCTAATTACAACGACGATACCGTTTCAGTTCTGCTCGGCAACGGCGACGGCACCTTTAAGGCAGAGTCGATTTTTCCCACCAGCGCCGGCCCATCGGGACTGGCGATCGCCGATTTCAAGAACGACGGCAAACTGGATATCGTGACCGCGAACGCAACCGCCAACACGGTTTCAGCTTTGACGGACAGCCCGATCTCGATTAGTCCCAATATCGTGGCCTTCGGAACGCAGACCTCGGGCTACTCGTATGCGTCTAAACCCCTCACTTTGAAGAATAGCGGCACATCGGCCTACACTGTCGGAAGCATTGCTTTCATTGGGACCGAAGCCACCGATTTCTCGCAGTCCAACACCTGCGGCGGTGCGGGCGGTACGGTGGCTGCGGGCAAGACTTGCACCTTCACCATCACTTTCTCACCCAAGGCATCGGAAATAGCCAATGCCCAGATGACGATCACCGCGGCGAACGGCAGCGTGTTCGCGGTGCAGTTGCTGGGAACCGGCAACATTCCAATTTATCTGACGCCCCGCAACATGTCCTTCGACACCTACCAACTGGTTGGCACCAAGAGCGCAGGGAAGACGGACACCTTTACGAATAAGAGCGGCGTGGACATTTATTTCACGCTGATCGATTTGGAAGGGGCCAATGAGAACGAGTTCAGCTTCACCAGCACCTGTGCAGGTGGAGGCCCGCCCTTTAACTACAGCGTGCCCTTGCTGCCTGGGGCCAGTTGTACTTCGACGATCTATTTCTCTCCTGTGCAATCGGGAGGAGCAAACGACACTCAGGTCTACTACGGCAACATGACGCTGATGAAACAGGGATTGCTTATCCAAGCTGAGGGAACCGCGGTGAAGGTTACGCCAACCAGCCTGACCTTCCCGAGTACGACCGTCGGCGCAACCAGCGCTCCGATGACGGTAACCTTCCAGAACGCGGGGTCTGTCCCGCTGCCCATCAGCAGCGCCACATTCATGGGCTCGTTCCCCTACTGGAACCTATCGAGCAATACCTGCGGAAGTAGCGTGCCGGCCAACTCCACTTGCACGTACGGCATAACGTTCACGCCGCAGGCTGCTGGGACTTTTACGGCTACCTTTAGCATCGGAGACCAAGATCCCACCGGGCCCCAGCAGATTTCGCTCACGGGCACGGGCAACTAACATACGTTGAGATAATCCAAACTGCGGGCCCTGGAGAATACTCCAGGGCCCCTTGCTTTTACAGGGAAGCGCTGGAGTCGCCTGATTAGTTCGCGGCCATCAGGAACGCCAAAGAGAGAGCCCTATCACGGGCGGTAGATCCAGGTTTTTGCCGTGCTGATTCCCTTTGAGTCGTATCCGCCGAAGATGCGCGTCGTGCCGTCCATGAGTTGCAGGATCGCGGGATAGTAGCGGGCGGTATCGAGACTTCCATCCACGGTCTGGAACGAGCCGGTTCTCAGAGTATAGACCTCAGCCGACACCGCTCCGCCCACGATCAGGACGCGGCCATCGAGCAGGGCGGCGGAATCAGGAAGATTGAAGCGCGCCTCGGCAAGACTTCCGGTTGTGGTAAAAGAACTGGTTTTCGGTGAGTAAATCTCCGCCGAGGCCAGAGGGGTGCCATCAGCAGTGTCGGTGCCCCCCGCGATCAGAACCGCGCCATTGGCTAGAAGAGCAGCGGTGTGGCTGGAGCGGGCTTGGTGCAGACTCGCCGCAGGCGTGAACGTGTTGGTCTTGGGATCGAAGATTTCGGCGCTGGCGAGAGCGGCGTGATGGTTTCCGGTTCCACCTGCGATCAGGACGCGGCCGTCAGAGAGCAGAGTCGCCGAGTGGTGGGCGCGTGACGTGCTCATTTTGCCGACGAGAGTCCATTTGCCGTTGAGCACGTCGTAGAACTCGGCGGAAGCGAGAGGAAGGTTTCCGTCTTCGCCGCCGGTCACAAGAACCCGGCCATCGCGCAGCACGGTTGCAGTCGCGTGGATGCGGCGGGCGTGCATGTTTCCCCGGGCGGTGAATGCTCCGGTTTCGAAATCGTAATCCTCGGAACTGGAGAGCGGAATTCCGCCCCGGGTCGCGCCCCCGGCGATCAGTATTTTGCTATCGGGCAGGGAAGCGGCAATGTGGCCCTCGCGCGGAACCCGCATTTTGCCTGCGCGCGAAAAAGTTTCCGTGGTCGGATCGTAGATTTCTGTCGAGGCCAGAACCATACCATGTTCCTGCTTACCCCCGGCAATCAGCACTTTGAAGTCAGGCAAAATGGTCGCCGTATGACCGCCGCGCGCCGTGGTCATGTCGCGTGCGGCGATGAGCTTGCCGGGCGGTAAACCAGGCCTCGCTGGCAGAGGCTTGGGGGAGACCGCATTCTGCGAGGCCGCAGCGCAGGCCAGAGCCAGACAAAAGACGACCGATGTGGACGATCGACGATGCAACGGAAACTCCGGACTGAGCTCAGGAACGCTAATGATTCTATCCGACTTCGTCCGGGTGTGATGTTGTGAGAGTCGGCACCACCGCGCGATCAGGACGAAAGCGCAGAGACGCAATTCAGTGGCGTCGGTTCGGAGATTGGGCAGCTTGACGAGACGACCCGTATCAGGGCATGCCTTTAGACATGCCACACCGGGCGAGCTGCGCACGCTTTAGCGGCTGCATGCTATTGTGGGCCAACTCCAGCGGCTAACGCCGTTCGCGTTCCCGCGCTCTGGGCGGCATCGCTAAAGCGATGCCCTGATACAAATCCTTGCCTCTCACCCTGCACGCTACTGGAGGTTGCCCTTAGTCGACGGTCAGCTGCATGGTCACCGTCCGAGTCAGGTTGCCGCTGTTGGCGATCACCGTGATCGAGTAGGTCCCGGCCGCCGTGCTAGTTCCGGTAGTCACGGTTAGGACCGAGGTTCCGCTGGTCGTGATTGAGCTCGGGCTCAAGGTCGCGGAGAGGCCCGGCACTTCCGAAACACCATCGAGGGTTAGATTGACGGTCCCGGTAAAGTTCAACGGAGTTACCGCCAAGTTATAGGTCGCCGAGCTTCCGGGGCTTACCGTCATCAAGGCGGTATTACTCGAAAGCCAATAGTCCGTGCCAACCGGAGTCAGGCTGCAGGAGGCACCGGGATTGCCTAGGGGGACCTTGAAGAGGGAGGTGGAATCTTCCAGAGTCGCGCCCTGCCATTGGGAGAAATCGTCCTTCGTGTTCGGGTTCGGCGTCGGTACCATGAAGGGGGTCGTAGAGTTCAACGAGTTCCACCAAATGTTGTCTGATGATTTCAGGGTGGTTTGAAACGACGTCCAGTCTGAGCCGTTCAAGCTAGGGTCTTCGAATACCCGCTGAGTGCTGGTATTTCCCTGGATGATATTCGACGTGTTGGTAAAGTTCTGCGTGACCAGGTTGGTGGTGACGCCGGTTTGCCAATTGGTAACCTCGATGCCGCCGGCCTGCCCGATCACCATGACTTGGGCGGGGACGTTGTTCATCACGACACTCCCGCTGAGTGAAACGTTTTCCGAGTTGCGCAGAACCGCGCCACCCACGCCCATAGCACCACTCTGATTGCAGAAGTAGCTGTCGGAAATCGTAATCGGGCCTTCGTCCTTCTCGAGGAATGCTCCGCTCGTCAGATTGCCAGTTGCGTTGACTTTGGAGGCGGTGATGTTTGCATTGTCGGTATCCCAGTGGATGCCGAAGCCTTGATTGAAGCTGGCGGTGAGGCCTTGGATAGTGTCAATATGCGCCAGCGAGGCGTGGAATCCGGCGGTGTTGCAGCCATAGTAGGCAGCCTGAGCGCCGCGCCAGTTGTTGTAGGAAGTCGTGTTCGATTGCCACAGTCCGTAGAGGGTTTGCTGCTCCTGGTAGCCACTGTCGCCGTTGTGCTGGGACATGCTGTTCTCGACGGTGAAATAGGTTGTTGGATACGACACCTTCAAACCCTCGGCGTTATTCCACTGGAAAGTGTCCTCGTCGAGCAGAATGTTGGTGGAACTCCCGATGACATTCACCGCCGCTTCAAAGTGGCAGCTATTCGCGTACTGAAATGTCAGTCCGCGGAGGACGATATTCGATTTGTCTGAAATCTGGAAGAGGGTGGGCAGGGAAGCTGCTTCCACGGTTGCTGTGCTCATTTTCGTTCCCGACGCTGGCCACACATAGATCAGCGCCGCAGACTCGTCCACATAGAAAGTGCCCGGCTGCATTTGCGTAAGCGACAGCACTTGAGTCAGGACCGTGCCGTTCACGGCCACCAATTCCTGCCGCATCATGATTTCCTGCTGAAAGGGGCAGAGAGTGATCTGCGGGCAGGTGCCCCAGTCGTTCAGCCAACTGTTGGTGTAGATGCTCGGATTTGCCGCATATTTTGTCCATCCGGTGTAGACCGTGGCGCCGCTCACGATGACTGTTCCGTTGGTGGCGGCCTCAAATGTAATGGGAAGGCTGGTGTCTTTGGAGCTGTGAGTGAGCGTGACGCTCTCGCGGTAGGTTCCAGCGCTAATGATGACACGTGAGCCAACGCTGCTGTGATTGTTGGTCTCCGCCATAGATGCCGCGGCGCCGATGGTTTTCAGTGGATCCTGCTGCGAGCCGGAATTCATGTCCGATCCCGTTGTTCCGTTGACGTAAATGAATGCCGTTTCCAAACCTTCGTTGACATTGGCCTGGCCAAAACAAAAGTTTGGTATGCACAGGATTGCGGCAAAGCTGAAAAGAACAAATTTACACCTTGGCATTGGAAACAAACCTCCCCACGGCGGTAGGTTGGGACTACCGCAAGTGATGGCCAGAGGTTAAGAATTGGCGGTCTCATTCACACCGAGCTTGCCTAATCGAAGCAAGCCTGGGATGGTGCGAACAAGGCCAGATACTACGAAACCGGATTTGACGAAATCAGGTTTTACGAAACAGACCCTAACGAACCAGACGAAGCAGCAGTTGAGGGCAGCATAGCCGATGAATGCAGAAGTTGGAATAAGGCGAACGCCTTAAAATTGGTTACGAAGGGCCACTGCTCTGGATGACCCTCCGCCAAATGCCAGTGTTGGCGCGGCTTCTGGCGGGATTCCAAAAATGGAACCGCGATGAAAAAAGTTGGGCGAAAGTGGAAATCAGAGCAGCTCGTGGCAGCATTTCCCGGATGGTATGTCAATCGTGAAAATTCTTGCATAGTCAAATGCCGCGCCAGTCAAGGGATACAGGGTCTTTTGTCTCCTAGGCGGGACCTTCGACCCATGCTAATCTTTCTCTACAGTCTCCCCGCAGCTCGTTACTCGTTGGTTGAGTGAATCCTGGCTAAACGAATCCTGGTTGAGTGAATCGCAAACAATCGAGAAAACTCTTATGAGCTTCAAATCAATGATTCTGGCAGTCCTCGCTCTTCTCGTGCCATTCGCCGTTCAGGGCCAAACCGTAACTTCTTTTGAAGGCTTGGACGCGTCGGACATCGGGCAGCCGACCTACGAAATCGATGCCAACGGATCGGTGGGAACCCTGCAGTACATGGAGTGGGTAAACACCTATTACCAGGCTTACGACAAGACCACTTTTGCTCCGGTGTGGTCGACCCCGCAGGCGGGCGACACGCCCTGGGTCGATAGCGGCATGACGAACTGTTACGGCACAGGCGGCGGCGAAGGCACGATTACCTTCGATCGGATGGCGTCCCTGTGGGTGATTGCGCGGCGCGCCGGTCCAGCCAACAATGTGTATTACTACTGCATCGCGGTTTCGAACACGGCTGATCTTACATCGCCCGCCCTGGCCTGGCGCACTTACCAGTTCGACGTCACCGCAAATCTCGGCCTGAACTCTCATGGGAATGTGTATTATCCCGATTTCCCGCGGTTTGGCACTTGGGAGGATGGCTATTACGCGAGCTTCGATCTGGAGGATCCTAACAACGAATACCAGGAAATCGGAGTGGTTGTCTGTGCGTTTGATCGCACCAATATCATCATCGGCGGCACGGCGCGTGCCCAGCAGTGTTTCAGTAATCCCAACCCGATTCCGACCAACGGTGCTCTGTATCTGGCGCACAGCCTGATTCCCGCCGACTTTGACGGCACCACGGCTCCGCCAGTTGGCCGCCATGAATATCTCCTGAGCATCGAGAACCCGCCCGCGGATGGCAAGACCACAACCTCGAAAACCTTGAACTTGTGGACCTTTGACGTCAATTGGACCACGCCCACAAGTTCGACTTTCACTAATTCGACGCTCACCGCCGCCACTTACGAGCCGGGCTGCTACGACGTTGCAGACCCAGTTGACACGTTTTGTGTTCCGGAGCCATCCACCAGCACGACGGGGAATTATGTCGACTCGGTTGGCGATCGTCTGGAACCCCGCTTCTCGTACCGGAATTTCGGGACTTACCAATCGTTTCTGATCAGCCACACGGTGAAGGTGGGAAAGGGAACGAATCAGCAAACCGGAATCCGCTGGTATGAGTTGCGTGGCAACGGCAATCCGACGCTCTATCAGGATGGCACGATAACTAATGGCAACACGGTGTATCGCTTCTTGCCTAGCATGGCGCAGGACAGCGTGGGCAATGCCGCCGTGGGATACAGCGTCTCGAGTAGCACCATCCACCCTGGCATTCGGGCATCGTATTGGAGCCTGCCAAGCAAGACCAAATCGACTGAGATCCTGATCCAGAACGGAGTCGGCGACGAAGAGAACTCATCGCACTGGGGAAACTCCAACAGCATGACCGTGGATCCGACTGATGGCTGCACGTTCTGGTATGTGAACGAATATTTCGAAGCGGATCAGATCGGAACCGACATCAACTGGAACACGCGGATCGCCAACTTCAAGCTGCCGACCTGCACCAACTAAGAAAAACAAAAGACGACCTGAAACGCGAAAGCCCTCCGATTCTCGCAGGGCTTTTTGTTTGCAGCAGGTTTCGAGCTAGTGCACCGTGCACATGTTCTTGATGTCACTCACGATCTGAGCGGCGCCGTCCGCAACGGAGGGAATCGCCTGCGGCCAATCTGCCGGACACGGCGTCACCGCTGGCGGCTGGGGACCCACCCCTCCCCACCACTCATAGCCCTGAGGAAGGGCAGCGGTGCCTGTATCCAGCATCCCGAGTAACACTTTGACATTCGTGGGTGGGTTGGGAATCGGAAATGCGGGGGTGACACCCGGGTCGTCCTCAATGCTGTCAGATTGGAACCGACTAAAGTTTGTAGTAATGGTCCCGTTGAGCCCGTCGGTGCAGAGTGTGGGTGTGGTTTGGCCTTGGACTTGGTAAGCCGCGTCGATGGTCGCCGCCGTAATATCCAAGCTGTTGTTCGTACCCGCGTAACACATATTTACCCCCGAAGTTTGCGTGCAGGGGTCTGATCCGAGATATTGTCCACCGCAAACGTTGCAGCCCCAGGCGAGACGCGTCATCGCGGGCCCGCTTGTGTGCTCTACTAGAGAGAGCTCTGAAGCCAACCCGTACTCGCTTACTGCGTAGCCCAGAGCTCCCGATCCTTCCCTGTGCCCGGTGGCGCACATTGGCGCGCTGGTATTCGAGTTGTGAATATTTTTGTAGACCCAGTCGGCAGTAGTTGCGTAGCGGCAAGCCAGCCGGCGCACGCCTCCCGGCCCCTGCAGCCACCCATTCGTGCTGGCCGAGGAACTGAACGGGCCGCCGAACGAAACTTGTACCGTCGTGTAACCCGAGTTCAATACATCCTGCACAACGTTCTCGCCCCCATTGACAGCGCCCGCGATGAACAGTGGGTCGTTGTCATACAGCGTAGTCCCGCCATTTTCAGTTCCGAAAATCACGGTTCCAAGAGGGGTTCCGGTTGGCGTATTCACTTTGAGATACGCCGGATAGTCCGCAATGGCATCGCAAGACACGCTGACCTGGTAGCAAGTGGCGCCGGTAAGACCGTCGCTGAAAGTGGGGCAGGGAATTATGGCAGCTGCGGCTGTGGATGGCGTGACAGTCCCGAGTGGGTCGATTAGAACCACCGTCATCGTTGCCGTCGCAGATTGCTGTGGATCGAATGCCGAAGTGGCAGTTACAGTGTCCGTCAATTGCGTAGTCCCGGGGTTTAATTGAGGTGCGTAGTACAGCCCCAGATTGTTGACGTCGAACTTGCCGCCGGTCTGGCTTAATGGACACGCAGGACAGCTCTCGCTCCAATTGACGGATTGATTTGTCGCGCCAGACACGGTGGCTGTGTACTGCCGATTCGCCTCTTGTCCGATGGTATCCGCGATCGGGGAAACCGTGACCAGCACATGTACATTCACCAACGCCTGCGCTGTTGTCATATTTTCGCTCGCCCCCGCGGTAGCCGTAACTGTCACGCCGCATGGGCTCATCGGGAGTGTCGGCGGGGCCGTGTAGGTCGCAGTGTCCGTTCCGGTGCTGACGATGGTTCCCAGACCGCTCCCGCTAGCGGTGCAGACCGTTGTCGCGTTCGGATCGGCGGCCAAACTCCAGGTCACGGCGGTGCCGGCAGGGGTCACATTCGCGGTATATAGTACGGTACTCGGCGTCGTAGTCGAACTGACGGGTACGGACGCTGGCGACGCCGGCGACGAACTGACCGCCAACGATATCTGCGGCACATTCACGTTCACCAGCGCTTGTCCCGTGGTGACGTTGTCCTGGTTCGATGTCGCCGTGACCACGATTCCGCAGGGGCTTACCGGCACTGTTTGCGGGGCGGTGTAGGTCATGGTGTTGTTGCCGGTGGTCGCAATGGTTCCGAGTCCGTTTCCACTTGCAGTACAGACCGTAGTGGCGCCGGAGAAGTCGGAAAGACTCCAGGTTA
>Ga0210395_10000081_pt1 | contig 79846 bp, 67 predicted proteins | sample IncBWH4OmetaG_FD_150861 | JGI IMG/M metagenome (GOLD analysis project Ga0210395, IMG submission 150861) | Forest soil microbial communities from Barre Woods Harvard Forest LTER site, Petersham, Massachusetts, United States - Inc-BW-H-4-O ...
TACCGACATCATCAAGGACGGGCAATTCCGCGGCTATCTCTCCAATCGCGAAACCGCCCATCTCATCGGTCTAAAGCGCTCCTCGGGCACGATGCGCACCGAGAGCTGGAATCGTCTCCCCATCATTCGCATGACAAACATCAGCCTCAAACCCGGCACGTGGGGCTTCGACAATTTGATCGCCGACACCGACGACGGAATTCTGATGGAAACAAACCGCTCGTGGTCCATCGACGACCGCCGCTACCAATTTCAGTTTTCAACGGAGATGGGCTGGGAAATCAAGGGCGGCAAGAAAACGCGCATGCTGAAAAATCCTAGCTACAGCGGAATCACCACCGAATTCTGGAATTCGTGCGACGCGATTTGTTCGCGCGATCACTGGACGCTCTGGGGCACACCCAACTGCGGCAAAGGCCAACCCATGCAAACCATGGGCACCGGCCACGGCGCCGCCCCATCGCGTTTCCGCAACGTTAAAATCGGCTCGGCGTTTTCAAACCAATGAGTACTCCGCATAAATCCAAATCCGCCAAACCGTCGACAGGCGAGAGCGCCGCGTCCTCCGCGCAACTACTCCCCGAACGTGAATTGCGCCGAATCATCGATACCGTTCTTCGACTCGCCAAATCCACCGGCGCAGATGAAACCGAAGTTCACGTCGACGAAACAGCCGACTCCCTCACGCGCTTCGCCAACAATGCCATTCACCAAAACGTAGCCGAGCGCGGCCTCAACGTTTCCATCCGCACCGTTGTCGACCACCGCACCGCCCGCGCCACCACAAATCGCGTCGACGAAGATTCTCTCCGTGCTGCCATCGAAGCCTCTTTGTCGCTCGGGCACAGCCAGCCGAAAGATCCGCATCTCCTTCCGCTCCCCGCCAAACAGCGCTATCGCAAACTAAATCGCTTCGCAAAAGAGACCGCTGCCCTCACTCCCGAAGAACGCGCCCGCGCCGTTCGCCGTGCCTGCGACATCGCCATTCGGAACGGGCAGGTAGCTGCTGGAATTTTCGCCAGCGGCCTGCAACAATCCGCGCTCGGCAATTCCCGCGGGTTATTCGCCGCCTACCGCGAAACCCACGCCGAATTCTCCATCACCATGCAGGAAAATCCTGCCGCGAGCTGGGCCAAAGCCAACGCCGCCAGCGTCCGCGCTTTCGATCCGCAAAAGCTCGCTCAGCGCGCCAGCGAAAAAGCGCACTTGGCAGTTGATGCGCGCGAACTCCCGCTTGGCCGCTACACGGTCATTCTTGAACCAGCCGCAGTGCTCGATCTAGTCGGCTTTCTCTTTTACGATTTCGCCGCCACCGCCCTTGAAGATAAGCGTTCCTGCTTAAATGACCGCATGGGCAAACCGCTTTTCGGTAAAAACATCTCGATCCTCGACGACGCCTACCATCCCCTTCAACTCGGCGCGCCCTTCGATGGCGAAGGCATCCCGCGCCAGCAAGTGAAACTCGTCGATTCAGGCGTACCCAGAAATCTTGTCTACTCTCGGAGTAGCGCCAAATCAGCCGGCAAAAAACCCACCGGCCACGGCTTCGCCCTTCCCAACGAATACGGCGAAGCTCCTATGAACCTGGTCTTCGCCGGCGGCGATTCCTCCCAGGAAAAAATGGTCGCCTCCACCGACCGCGGGCTGCTAGTCACCCGCCTCTGGTACATCCGCGAAGTCGATCCTTACGAGAAAGTCATGACCGGCATGACCCGCGACGGCCTTTTTCTCGTCGAAAAGGGCAAAGTTACCGGCGCCGTCCGCAATTTCCGCTTCAATCAGTCCATCCTCGAGATGCTTCGCAACGTCGAGCAACTTGGCCCTGCCGTCCGCGCCACCGGGGAAGAAGCCTTCGAGATGGTCGTCCCCGCCATGAAGGTCCGCAATTTTCACTTTTCGGAAGTTACAAAGTTTTAATAATCCACGGCTTAGAATCTCCGCCCCCACAAAACCGATTTGATAGATGCAAATTCTGCGTTGTACATCTTTGCTCCGCCAGCTTAATAAACAAGTATGTACCAACGGTGCTTGCCCGCCCTCAGCGATTGGCACCCGAATTGGGGCCACCCCGACCACGACGCCTGTGGTACGGGTTTTGTAGCTCGCCTCGGCGGTCCTGCAAGCCATGAAATAGTCGACATCGCCCTGACCGCGCTTGAACGCCTCACCCACCGCGGCGGCGTCGATGCGGACGGTGCCAGCGGCGACGGCGCCGGCCTCCTCACCTCGCTTCCGCACGAGTTTTTCCGCGCCCGCGCGCAAGAGCAGGGTATCGATCTTCCAGAAGTTTTTGGACTAGGGTTTGCCTTTTTCCCGACTGCCGCAGCAACGGACGCTAAAACCGCGGTAGAAGCCGCCGCCGACACCGAGCGTCTCCGGATCCTCGGCTGGCGCCGTGTCCCCACCAACACAAACTCTCTCGGCAGCAAAGCTCTGGAAACCATGCCCGAAATCTGGCAATTTTACGTCGCGCCTTTTCACGCATCCCGCGGCGTCTCCCGTTTCGAGTGGAAGCTCGCGCTCCTCCGCAAGCGCGCCGAATCGCTCCTGCCAGAGCGCTGTTACCTCTGCTCGCTCTCTTCGCAAACGGTCGTCTACAAAGGCCTGCTCACGCCCTGGCAATTCCCGCAATTTTACGAAGATCTCCGCGACGCCACCTTCTCCACCACGTTCGCCATCTTCCACCAGCGCTACTCGACCAATACGCAACCCTCCTGGGATCTCGCGCAACCTTTCCGTTACGTCGCCCACAACGGCGAAATCAACACCATTGTCTCCAATCGCCGCTGGCTCCGCGCAAAACAACGCGAACTCCGCGCCCGCCTCACTGTCGGCTCCTGGTTCACGCCGCTCGAGAAAAAAGTCAGCGACTCGGCCAGCTTTGATAACGCGTTCGAGCTCAAGCTCTTGGAAGGCTTCGGCCCGGATGAAGCCATGCTCACCATGGTTCCTCCGGCGTTTGAAAACGACCCTCTTCTCTCGCGAGACATTCGCGCCGCTCTCACTTCGCTTTCGCAGCATAGCGAGCCCTGGGACGGCCCCGCGGCCCTGATTTTCTCCGACGGCCAATTCGTCGGCGCAAAGCTCGACCGCAACGGCCTTCGCCCCCTGCGCTACACGCTCACGCACGATGGCCTCCTGATCGCCGGCTCCGAAACCGGCCTCATCGATCTCGACGAATCCCGAATCGCCGAACGCCAGCGCCTTGGCCCCGGCGAAATGATTCTCGCCAATCCCGCCACCGGCCTTTTTCTCCGTTGGCGCGAAATCCTCAAGCGCCTCGCGATGCATCAAGCGCACAACGCCATGCCGCCCCCGCGCCATCTTGCCTTTTCCGCCGCGCCGCCCGCGGCCGCCACACCCGAGCCCAAGCGCATCGCCGCCGCCGCTGGCTGGACCGAAGACCAGTTCAAAACTCTTTTCTCCGCGCTAATTCACGGCAAAGAAGCCGACTGGAGCATGGGCGACGACGCTCCACCCGCTTTTCTCTCCACTCTTTCGCGCACGCTCTGGGACTACTGCAAACAGCGTTTCGCCCAAGTCACGAATCCCCCGATCGATCCGCTCCGCGAAGCTCACGTCATGTCTCTCGACGTGCACCTCAAAGATGGCGTCACGCTCCCCGGCCCTCTGCTCAATGCCGGACAACTCGCCGAACTCTCCGAATTTTTCGGCCCTGTTCATCGCGTCGACATGACTTTCTCTTCCGCCCTGGGAGTCCCGGGCGCACGCTGCAGTGTTGCTCAGCTATCTTCTACCCCTCTGAGTAGCAGCGGTCGCCCGGGCCTCCTCCTCCTTTCCGATCGCGGCATCAACGCGGAAAACGCCGCTCTTCCCGCGCTGCTGGCTACCGCTGCCATCTGGAAAGCGATGGTTCGCGAGGGCCTTTGGGACTTGCCGCTCATCGTCGAATCCGCGCAAGTCTTCGACACCCATCACGTGGCGCTCCTCGTCGCAGCCGGTGCAAGCGCTGTCGTCCCGTATCTCGCCGACGAATTTGCGGAAGCGCTCGAACCAGACGGCGCCGCCCGGATGCGCGTCGCCATCACGGCGGGCCTCCGCAAAGTTCTCGCGCGCATGGGTGTATCCACGCTCGCGAGCTACCGCAACAGCCATCTCTTTGAAATCGTCGGCCTTTCCGAAGACCTCTGCTCCGAATTCTTCGAAGACGCCGCCGACTATCCCGGCTCGAAAACGCTCGACGATCTTTTTGTGGACTACGTTCGCATGCACACCACGGCCTTCTCGCCTGCGATGACGGAACTCGCCGACGCCGGCCTGTATCGCTTCCGCAAAGGTGCTGAACTTCACGCCACCTCGCCCGAGGTCGTTCGTCGAATGCACGCCCACGTGCGCGCCCCCGAAGCCGGAAAATTCGCAGCTTTCGAGGAATTGTCCGAGCATCAAGGCACGGTCTTCCTCCGCGATTTGCTCGAAACTGTTCCTGGCACCCCCGTTCCAGTCGAAGAGGTCGAATCGGCCGACACGATTCTTCGCCGCTTCAGCACGCAAGCCATGTCTCTTGGCTCGCTCAGCCCCGAAGCGCATCGCACTCTTGCCCTAGCTATGAATATGATCGGCGGCCGCAGCAACACCGGCGAAGGCGGCGAAGATCCCAACACTTATCGGTTCGATCCCGCAGCAGCCAATAAAATCAAGCAAGTCGCCTCGGGCCGCTTCGGCGTTACCGCGGACTATCTTGTCCACGCCGAAGAACTTGAAATCAAAATGGCGCAAGGCTCCAAGCCCGGCGAAGGCGGCCAGCTGCCCGCGCGCAAGGTCACCGAATATATCGCGCGCATTCGTCACGCCACTCCGGGCACGCCGTTAATTTCGCCGCCGCCGCACCACGATATTTACAGCATCGAAGACCTCGCTCAGCTCATCCATGATCTGCGCGCAGTAAATCCCAGCGCCCGCATCGGCGTCAAGCTCGTCAGCGGCGCAGGCGTCGGCATCATCGCGGCAGGCGTCGCCAAAGCAGGCGCCGACGTCATCACCATCAGCGGCCACAACGGGGGCACCGGTTCTTCTCCGCTCACCTCAATCAAAAACACCGGCTTGCCGTGGGAAATCGGCCTTCGTGAAACACATGACACTCTTGTCCGCGCCGGCCTTCGCTCCCGCGTCTCTCTCCGCGTCGACGGCGGCCTGAAATTTTCGCGCGACATCATCGTAGGCGCACTCTTCGGCGCCGACGAATTCGGCTTCGGCACCGCCTCGCTCCTCGCCATCGGCTGCGTTATGGCCCGCCAATGCCATCTCAACACCTGCCCCGTCGGCATCGCCACGCAAGACGAAAAACTCCGTACTCGCTTCAATGGCAAACCGGAGATGGTCGTCGCCTATTTCCGCTCTCTGGCCGAAGAAGTCCGCAATCGCCTCGCGGAACTCGGCGCGCATTCTCTCAGCGATCTCACCGGGTGGTACGACCGCCTTAGCGCCCGCTCCGGCATGGATCCTCTGCTGATTGTCCCGATCACTGAATCCAACCGAGTAGCGCCGCAGCAATCTCCCGCGCTGCACGCCACTGCGCGCGAAGATGCTCTACATCTCAGCGTCGCCTTCGAGCTGCAAACCGAATCTCAGCCCATCCAAAATTCCGACCGCAGCGTCGGCGCCGGAATGAGCGGGGAACTTATGCGCCGCCGCCGTCCCGGCAGCCAAAGCCACCCTATCGCGCAGGAAATCTTTAAAGGATTCCATGGCTGTGCCGGACAAAGCTTCGGCGCTTTCCTGGCCGATGGCCTCACTCTGGCGCTCTCCGGCGAAGCCAATGATTACGTGGGCAAGGGCCTTTCCGGTGGCACCATCTCCATCGCGGCAAGCTCCGCCGCTTCTCGTCGTGGAGACGTCCTGGCTGGCAACACCGTTCTCTACGGCGCCACTTCCGGTCAACTCTTCGTAGCCGGCCGCGCCGGTGAGCGCTTCGCCGTCCGCAACAGCGGCGCTCTTGCCGTCGTCGAAGGCGTCGGCCAGCACGGCTGCGAATACATGACCGGCGGCGTCGTCCTCGTCCTCGGCCCTCTCGGCCTCAATTTTGGCTCTGGCATGACCGGTGGCCTCTCCTACGTCCTCCGCGGCGAAGCCGACGAAGTCATCCACCGTGATTTCGTAGCCCTGTCCGAAATCGACGCTCAGGAAGAAGCCTGGCTGCGCGCGGTGCTCGAAGAGCACCTGCGCCTCACCGCCAGCCCGCGGGCCTCCCGCCTTCTCTCTCGCCGCGGCGTGCTTCCTTTCCTGCGCGTGCAGCCGCTCCATTTCCAAGGCACTCTCGAAGCCACCTGGGAGCCGCTGCTGGCCCGCTTGAGGCGTCAGGAACCCATTTTCACGCCGCCGCAAACCGCGGCGTTTTTTCGAGCGACGTCGCCCGTCTGAAAGGAGCAAGTTTCTGCGGTTACTTAGCGAAGACATTTCGCTATAATTATTGCCGAGCCACCTGCCTATGGACTTTGACCAACTTGCCACTTTTGTCTACGTAGCGAAACTAAAGAGCTTCTCGCGCGCCGGGCAAAAAGTTTTCCGTTCGCAATCCGCTGTCAGCGCGCAAATTCGCCAGCTCGAACAAGCCTATCGTGCCCGCCTTCTGGACCGATCCGCCAAGTCCGTCGAGCTCACGCCTGCCGGCGAAGTCCTTTTCGAATACGCCGAGCGCCTTCTGCGTCTCCGCGACGAGTCCATCCAGGTCGTTGCCGACCGCGGTGACGTCGTCCAGGGACCGCTCGTCTTCGGCGCCAACGAAGCCACCTGCCTCTATCTTTTGCCAGACATGTTCGCCGATTTTCAGCGCCGCTACCCGCAAGTCCACATCAGCATCTATCGCAATTTTAGCCACAAAATTTTGCAGCGCGTCGAAGACGGCTCCGTTGACGTTGGCATCGTCACGCTGCCCATCAAATCGCCGACTCTCAAAGTTCACCATCTCTCGCGCGATCGCCTGCGTTTCATGGTCAGCAGCCGCAACCCGTTGGCGCACCGTTCCAAGATCACCCTCGAAGAAGTCGCCGCGCAACCACTGATTTTTCCCCGCACCGGCTTCACCCGCCAGGTGCTGGACAAGTTGTTCCGCCCCTATCGCGCCCGCCTCCGCGTCGCCATGGAACTCCCCAGCATCGGCATGATCAAGCGCTTCGTAGCAGCCGACGCAGGCGTTTCCTTCATCAGCGAGAGCTTCGCCCGCGATCAAGTCAAAGCCGGCGAAGTAAAGCTCCTCAACGTGGAAGGCGTCGATCTCTGGCGCGAACTCGGCCTCGTCTACCGCCGAGACCGCAGCCTCCCGCGCGCCGCCCAAGCCCTGATTGCCGTAATCCGCGAGCACAAAAAATTCCCCGACGCCGCCGCCACAGCCGCCTCCGACTAAACCATCGCGGCTCGAACTAAATCCGTAGGGTCGCGGCACGCCGCGCCCGCTCTTACCTGCGGGTTCAAACGTCAGCTCTCCTAACCCGAAAGAAGTTGCGGGCCAATTTCTTTGCCGTTCGATGAATATTTACGAAAAAAATCGGGAGTGGTCAGTGCTAATCAAAGCTGAGGACTGTTAACCTGCGACTACGATCCGGCCAGCCACTACTCACTGCTTTTAATGTACGTTGAAATCCATGCTGGCGATCGATCGCGAAATCACATTTTCCTGAATCTGAATCAAATCGTCTTCGCCATAGGTCATCCCCAGCACCGTAAACACATCGGTGCCACGGGAAATCACGACGAGCGTGCCTGACCAATCGTGGCCGTCCGCCAGACCGCGATAGTGATATTCCATGGCCGGCAAACCGCCGACCACCGTCTTCCGCTGCGAAATGCGCCGGTAGTTTTCGTAGATTTCGCTCAGCCGCTTTTCCACCGCCGCTGCGGCCGGCTCCAGCGCCGTTTTCGTTTGTTCTTGCCCGATTACCATTAGCGTCGATTGGTTCAGCGTGCCCAAGGCCACTATCGCGTCCGGCAGCGACTTCCGCGCCTCATCGTTCAAGACCCAGCTTGGCGCTTTGTACATCCGGAAGCCGTGTGTGTAGTTCGTGTAGAGATTCCCTTGAATGTCTTCTCGAATCGCCGGCGGTTCCGGCTCTTTCGGCGCCACGGGCTGCGCCGCGGATGCCGCCAGCGACGGAGTTGGCGCCGCTGTGGGCGCTCCGATTGCCGGTGCCACCGCATTTGTCTTCGTATTCGCAGCAGCTTCGGGCCTCACAGCAGCGTTTATGATTTTTGGAGCTGATTTGTCGCGCTTTCCCGCCGCGGGGTCCGCGGATTTGACGCTCGCATTTGTTGCCGCTGTTGTTCCGTCTGCTGACGACGCCACGGCCGGTTCTGGCTTCGGCGCCGCATCCGTGGCGGGATCTTTCTTCGCTGCAGGCGTTTTGTCGTTTTTCGGCGTCTCGCCGGCCGGTGTCGACGGAACAATCGAGGCGATCTTGTCTTTCTCGACCAGCACATACCCAAAGTCCGTTTTGACTTTGAACATGTTGTCTTCGTACGAAACGATCACGCCATAGAGCTTCTTGCCGTCTTTCAGCCGAATTTCATCCGCCCGAGCCGAACTCGCTACGCCGCACAGGACCACAGCCAAAGCCACTGGCAACGCCACACCGGAGAGGGAGCCGCGCATTTTGGGGACAGCCATATTTTCAGTATGGGGTCGCCCGCCACGGCCTAGCAACCGTCATGCGCGCGGTGGTGTCCGCCGTGTTACCTCTGCCAGCAGCACCCCAATCCGCCGCGCCAGGCGCTCTACTTGCTCGATGGACTCACTCAGCCGCGCCCGCAGCGGCTCCGGCAAGTTCGCATGTGTCTGCTGCATCGCCAGCGCCTCCGCGATTACGCGAAGCTCTTTCCGATGCCGCGGATTCAGCCTCTCCCAGAGCCTCCGCTTCGCGCTCCGATTTCGGCCCAGCCACTCCTCCCCGGTGCCCGCGGGCCGACCCGTCTCCGGCTCCGTCGAAGTGGTCGCCGCCGTATTTGGCTTTCTTATCCGGAATAGCATTCTCTACAGCTCCGCGCCGTCACATTTGAAATTCTCGCCGCGATCATGGATCGCCAAATGTTTCGCAATCCACCGCATGCCGGTTCTTTGAGAAATGTAGCGCAGGGCGCAGCCCTGCGGCTTTTCTCCCACCTGTCATCTGTCGCGAGTCACCAGTCACTTTCTTAGCGCCTCTATCTTTTCCCCATTGATTTGCCCGCCCAACTCGACCCGCCCCGTCACGCGCATCGCCCGCGTTTCAAACACCAACCCGCCATAACGGTCATACGCATCTGGGAAAAGCACCACCTCATACAACCCGCGCTGATCCTCCAGCGTCACGAACATCATGTTCCGGTAATTCTTCGTCCCCACATGCCGGTAAGTCACCACCCACCCGCACAGAGTCACTCGCTTTCCTCGCAATCCATCCAGCTCGTCGCTCCAGACCTCGCCATTCCGCGGCAGAAAATCCAGCGGATGCCCACTCACGCACACCTCCAAAATCTCCCGCTCGTACTGCAGCCTCTGTTCCTGCGTGTACGCCGCAACCGGCATCCCCGCCAGCGCAACGCCAATCGCGTCATCCGTTCTCGCATCCGCAAACAAAGTTTTCACTCCTTCAGGTGGCACAGCCAATCTTGGCTGCGCGCTTTTACTTCCAGCTTCGAACAAATTCCATCGCCACAACATCTCGGGCCGCGTCATTCCGCGCGCATCCTCCCACGCTTGACCGCCCACTTCATCAAGCGCTCCGCACTTAATCAACGCCTCGATCTCATCTTTCTCCACGGGTACGCGCCGCAAAAAATCTTCGAGCGACCGAAACGCCCCGCGCTCTTCCCGCGCGCGCACAATCGCGATCATCGTCTCCACGCGCAGCCCTTTCACCTGCATCAATCCGACGCGCAGCGCGGGCAAAAGTGGGACAGACATACCTGTCTGTCGGCTCTTCGCCGCCGTGCACTTCGCCTCCGCCGTGTATTCCATCCGCGAATGATTCACCGAAGGCAGCCGCACCTCGATGCCCCAGCGCTTCGCCTCTTCCACATATGCCGACACGTAATAAAAACCCGCCCCTGCGCTGCACATCGCCGCCAGAAATTCCGCCGGGTGGTGTGTCTTCAGATACGCCATGCGGTACGAAATGTCCGCATACGTGGCCGCATGGGCCTTGCAAAAACCGAATCCCGCGAATTTTTCCACCATCATCCAAGTCTCTTCGCGTTGCTGCAAGGTCAGTCCCATCATTCCCGAGGCCAGCTCGAACTTTGTGCGTAATCGATCGAGGTCGCGCCGGCCGGAGAATTTCGCGGAAGATCGCCGCATGATATCGGCCTCGGCCAGCGACATCTCCCCGGCCACCTGCGCGATCTGCATCACTTGTTCCTGAAAAATGCATACGCCAAGCGTGTCTCCCAGAATTTGTTCGAGCGCGGGATGCGGATATTCGACTGTTTCCTCGCCGCGCAGCCGTTTGATAAACAGCTCTTTCGATCCATACTCCGCCGCTCCTGGCCGGATCAGCGCCAAAGCTTGTGCCATCTGCTCGAGTGTCCGCGCCTGCATCATTCGCAACAGCCCGCGCATCGCCGGCGACTCAATCTGAAACACGCCCATCGTTCTTCCTGCCGCAATCACGTCGCACGTCGCCGGATCGTTTTCCGGTATCGCGTCAAAATCAATTTCTCGTGCTTTCGGCCTTGGCGTTACTCCATCTGGCGCGACGCTCGCCGTGGTGGCACAGCCACTCCTGCTTGCCCAGAGCATCGAAGGGGCTGTGCTCTTATCTTTCTCTTCCTCTACTTCCCTTATTCCCTTTACCTCTTCTGCTTCCTTTTCAATATTGTCCAGCGCCAGCGACATCGTCGTAAGCCCGCGCTGCCCCAGCAAATCCATCTTGATCAACCCGAGCGCATCGATCGCATTCATGTCGTACTGCGTCACGACAATTCCTTTCGTGGCACGCTCCAGCGGCGCCAGCCAGGTCAGCGGCCGCGCGGAAATCACCGTTCCGCACGGATGAATCCCCATGTGCCGCGGTGCGTCGTCGAGCCGCAACGCTACCTGCAGGATTGTTTTCCACGGTTCTTCGTTGACAGGAAGGTCGCGGCACTCCGGCAAATCGCGAATCGCCTGCAAAATCTCTCGCACCGGACGGTGCGGCAGCCGTTTCGTAAAATGATTCACTTCGCCCGGTGGCACACCGAACACTTTGGCGATTTCGCGGATGGCCAGCCGCGCGTGCATGGTGACAAAACTCCCAATCATAGCTACGTGTTCGGCGCCCCAGTGTTCGTAGACGTAATCGAGCAGCTCATCGCGACGCGCGCCGCAAATGTCGATGTCGATATCCGGACAATCGCCGCGCTGCTCGTTCAAAAATCTTTCAAAGTACAAACCCCAGCGTAGCGGGCACACGCACGAAATTCCCAGGCAATACGTCACCATTGAGCTTGCCGCCGAGCCCCGCGCCACCGCGGGAATCCCGCGCCGCTTGGCCTCTTCCACGATGTCCCGCACAAGCAAAAAATACGACGCCAGCTTCTTCTTGCTGATGACTCTCAATTCACGGGCCAGCCGCGATTTCGCTTCAGGTTTCAGCCAGCCGTAGCGCTTGCCCAATCCGTGCAGGCTCAGTTTTGCCAAATAGGAATCAGGAGTGTTGTTTTTCGGGACCGTAAAGTCCGGCAGAATCAGCTTCCCCAATTCCAATTTCAGATCGCAACGCTCGGCAATGTCTAGAGTTGCTTGCAACAATTCCGGATGATCAGGGAATAACCGCTGCATCGTATTTGCCGGTTTGAACCAGGCTTCGCCGGTGGTGATTTCCGGCGGAGCCACGGTTGTCAGCAATCCCCCAGTACGAATGGCGTTTACTGCGCGATGATGCAAATGCTCCTCCGGCCTCAGAAAATGTACGTTGTTTGTTGCGACAAGAGGAACACTCCATTCGCGCCCAATGCGTTCTGCTTCCCGTAGTTTTCGCCCGTCTCCCGGAGATAAATGCTGCACCTCGATCCAAAGCCGTTTGTCAAAAATGTCTTTCAGTCGCGCGAAGTGATTGGTGACTGGTGACTCGTGATTCGTGCCAGACAATTCTTGCTGCTGCCCTGTTTTTGCAGGGGCACGGCGTGCCGTGCCGCTATGGCCGTTTGCGTCGTGCATTTCGGTGGGCAAAGGGCACAGCGCAATTACGCCTCTCGAATGCTCCGCCAATTCCTCGAGCGTCACCGGCCGGTCTTCATCCCCGACGGGCCGCCCTTCGTCCTCCTCGGAGCTTTTGCTCTTTGCCAGTTCGGTCGTTCCCAAATGCCGCAGCGTCACCAACTGGCATAAATTGGAGTATCCCTCCATATTCGCCGCCAGCAGCACCATTGCCACCGAGTTGGCGTTTTTCGCAGCCCCGTCATCCCGAACAGAGCGACCGAAGGTTCCGACCTTGCCGGAAGGAATTTCTCTTCGGTTTTGCGGCCACTCCACATCCAGTGTCACTCCTAGAATCGGCTTAATTCCCGCCGCAACCGCCGCCTGATAAAACGGTACGGCCGCATACATCCCGTTCGTATCCGTCAGCGCTACGGCGGGCATCTTCTGCGTGGCCGCCGCCGCAATCAGCTCTTCCGGCGGCGCCACGCCGCGCAAAAACGAATAGTGGCTGTGACAATGCAAATGCACAAACATGGAAGCCCCGATCCGAAAGGGAGAAGCCGATGCCCGCCGCAAGGCAGGCATTTTGTATCGTCAAATCAGGGTAGGGAACAGGAAGGGAAGCTCAGCAACATTTGGTTCTTTGCTCTTTGTAATGGTGCAGCATGCTGCGCCACTACAAAAGACGATGCCAAAACTCCATAGCTCGCCGGCCTTCAAGTTTGCGGGCCTCTCTTCACCTCGATAAGCAGGGCGTGGAGAGGACGAGGCCGCCGGGCTTGGTGGCGTAGTGTTCGCGGAGCTCGAGGCCGTTGCCGTAGAAGACGGCGTTCCAGCCGTAGCGGCCGCGGACGGAATCTAGGCCGCGGTTCAGGTACCAGCGGCGGTTGGCGTCGGTGTCGAAGAGTTCGTGTTGGCGGCGGTCGGCTTCGAGATTGGTTACGTTTACGCCGATCAGACGCACGGCTACGCGGCGCGTGAATAATTTTGCGAAGAGGTCTTTGGCTTCTGCAAGCAGCTCGCGTTCGTCATTGGACGGGCGCGTCAATCGCACGGTTTGGTGGGCGGAAAAATGGTCCACATAGCGGATGCGCAGGCCGATCGTACGTGCCTGGCGGCCATATTCGCGCAGCGTCGAGCCGATTCGCTCGCTCAAATATTCGATCAGGCCGCCGAGGAATTCCGTGTCGATCGTTCCGCCCTCGATGGTTGTTTCGCGCGAGACTGATTTCGGCGTCGAGGGCAGCATCACTTCGCGCCCATCAAGACCACGGGCGCGCTCCCATATTTGTCCGCCAATCACTTCACCGAACGCGGCCTCCAGAGCTGCTCGCGGCACCAGCCGCAGCTCTCCGATCCTCGCAATCCCGCGCTCCGCCAGCATTCCGGCGTGGACATGGCCGATTCCGTACAGCTTCTCGACCGGCAGCGGCGTCAAGAAGTCTTCTTCCGTTCCCGGCGCAATCATGCGGAAGCCGCGTGGACGCTCAAGCCGCGACGCGATCGACGCTACAACTTTTGTCCGCGCCGCGCCTACGCTCACGCTCAATCCTGTTTCCTCGAGCACGTCCGACTGCACGCGCCGCAGCGCAGCTTCGTAATTCGGGTACAGCCGCTCGGTCCCCGCGAAATCCAGATAAAAATCGTCGAGCGCCGCCGTCTCGACCGCGGGTGTGTACGTCTCGAGAATGCGCCGCACGCGCTCGGCAAAATCCGCATAGTGCTCGTATTGTCCCGGCACGACCAGCGCCTTGGGACATATGCGCAGCGCGTCGCGAAACGACATGGCGGTTTTTACGCCGCACGCTTTCGCTTCGTAGCTTGCCGACGCCACCACGCCGCGGCCCACAAGCACCGGCTTGCCGCGCAGCTTCGGGTCCAGCACTTGCTCGACCGACGCAAAAAAGGCGTCCACATCCACATGGACAATATTTGGAATTGCCTTCGGGCGCGAGGCATCAGCTCCGTGCCCTTTTTCTTCGCTCGCGTCTTCGTGAAAAGGATTGAAGGGCATTGCTACTGCGGGGAATACGTTTTCGACACAGACGTCCATAACAGCTCCTGTTAACTGTGACCGCACAGCGGTGAACGCAAGGAAGCGGACCGAGTAGAATCTCTTCGGGAGTCGAGGGATCGCTCTTTAGAAGCAATCCCTCACCCCGCTTAGGGCTCGGAATTTTCAACGGGCGGCGCCCAGTTCGTGAGAGCCAAAAATGGCAATGGAGCTGAACGCCCCCCGTTTCCCGTTTCCTCTACCGCCCCGCACTATAGGCGAACAAAAAGCGAAAGTCAAGAGCCTCCTATTTTTTCTTTGTACTCAGATAAAAACGGCTGTTTTCGATTCTCGGCGAAAAAATAGCTCCGGCTGCCAACTCTCCGTCTTATTTCTTGACGCCTACCGGCATCGGGGATACATCTCTTAGCATGAGCGCTACTTTCGTTTTCGTTCTCGCATTTGCTATCGGCATTGTGTCCGGCATGCGCTCCTTGACAGCGCCGGCGGCGACGGCTTGGGCGGCGCATCGCGGCTGGCTCAATCTTGCCGGAACGCGGCTCGCGTTCATGGGATCGACGGCGGCTGCCGCCATTTTTACTGTGCTCGCGATCGCCGAGCTCATCGTGGACAAGCTGCCCTCGACGCCCAGCCGCACCGCGCCAGTGGGATTGATCGCGCGCTTCGTGTGCGGCGCGCTTTCCGGAGCTTGTGTGGGAGTATCGGCGGGACAGTCTCCTGCGCCCGGTGCCGTCCTCGGCGCTGCCGGCGGCATCGCAGGAGCATTCGCCGGCTATCAATGGCGCACCGGCCTTGTGAAAGCACTCAAGGTTCCCGACTTCGCGATTGCGCTCCTAGAGGACGTTATCGCGATCGGTGCCGGCCTTTTTATCGTTTCCCGGTACTAATCCTGGTACTAACTCTAAGGCCGCTCGCAAAATCGTGCTCATTTGGCGGCGCCGTCGCCTCCAATCCAATAATTCATTTGCTTCGATTCTGTATTTCCGCGACTATTTCTCCACTCCGGGCACGCCGGATATTTCTATGAACTTGAATCTCTTTTTCGCGCTGCTCGGTGGCTTACTTGTTCTAGCGTTCGTTGCCAATCGGCTGGTGCGCTTCACGGGCGTGCCGGACGTCATCATCCTGATGGCCACGGGTGTGGTCATCGGCCCCGCACTTCATTGGGTCAATCCCGATGTATTTCGCGGCGCCACACAGGGTTTTGGTTCTCTCGCGCTAATTCTTATCCTTTTTGAAGGCGGCCTCGAACTCAAGCTCCGCGAAATTATCAACCATTTTGCAGGGGGCCTGTTTCTCGCCATTTTCAGCTACGCGCTCAGCGTGCTGGGAGTCGCGCTCGTCTGCCGCCACGCGCTTCATTTCGCATGGATTCCTTCGCTTCTTGTGGGAGCGGCGCTCGGCTGCATCAGCAGCTCGATCATTCTTCCGGTTCTGCAGCAAGTGAATCTGCGGCGCGAAGTCAAAGTCACCCTGCTCGTCGAAGCCACGTTCGGCGATGCCCTCGCCGTCCTGGCAGTCACCACCCTGCTCGATATCGCGGCCGGCGGCAGCGCTTCGGCGAAATTCATTACTTGGAGTCTTTTTGCCAGTGTCATCCTTGCCGTGGCATCAGGTGTGCTTATCGGCGCTCTGTGGTCCTACCTCCTGCCGCTTCTTTCCGAGGAGCGCTTCTGGCATGTGCTGACCTTTGGCGTTGTGTTGCTGATCTACTCCGGCGTTCACGCCGTGCACGGCAACGAACTCGTCGCCGTGCTGCTCTTCGGCCTCACGCTCTCCAACTATCCGGCAGCACAAAAGCGCCTCCAGCTTGGCGATGCCTCCGAGAGCGGCGATTGGTTTACAGAGACGCCCGTCAAGCAAGAGCATCGCGGCTCGCTGGCGAAACATCACGGCCAGATGCTCACGTTTCACGGTGAGCTGGCTTTCCTGATTCGCACATTTTTCTTTGTCTTGCTCGGCGCGCTCGTCGAATTCGATGGGTTGCGCAAGCACGCTGTCCTGGCGCTTGGCTGTTCTGGAGCGCTCTTCATCGCTCGCTGGCTGTCGGTGCAATCCGGCCGATTCGCCTGGCGCGCCTTCACGTCTCACGAGCGCGAACTCATGACCTGGTTTCTGCCCCGTGGACTCATCACCGCCGTGCTCGGCATAGACGTTTTGGAAGCGCGCGGCGTCGATTTTGCGTTTCTTCCATCGCTGGCGTTTGCGGTCATTCTGATCACCAATCTCGCATTGCTCATCGGCTCGCTTCGCGCTCGTCAGCTTTTTCCGGAGCTTCGCATAGCGGCGCCCGAGTCAGCCGTGCCGGAGATCACTTCGTAAGACGCAGCTTCCTCGGGCGGCTGTTTCTGAGAGTACATTTTCGTGTCGGATTGACCGGAATTATCGCTACCCTTTGTGCATCCAATCATCGGCAGGCGTCGAGCACCCGCAGCCGGAGGAGCTTTCATGAGCGCAACGGACCACTATGAGGCCATCGTCATCGGCTCCGGCCAGGCGGGCACGCCGCTGTGCCAGGCGTTGGCCAATTCCGGGTTGCGCACCGCGCTTGTGGAGCGCGCGCACGTCGGCGGAACCTGCGTGAATGAAGGCTGCACTCCTACCAAGACGATGGTTGCGAGCGGGCGTGTCGCGTATCTTGCGCGGCGTGGCGCGGATTATGGTGTGCACACTGGAAGTATCACGATCGACATGAACCGCGTGCGGCAGCGCAAGCGCGACATAGTTGACGGCTTTCGCAACGGCAGCCAGTCTCGCATCGAAAAAACTCCCAATCTCGATCTTCTCTTTGGCGAAGCCAGCTTCACCGGGCCGCGCTCCGTGCAGGTCCGGCTCAAGGACGGTTCGCAACGCACGCTTACCGCCGATAAATTTTTCATCAACGCGGGCTGCCGTGCGTCCGTGCCTTCTCTCGAAGGGCTGCAAGGCGTTCCGTTTCTCGACAGCACTTCGATCATGGAGCTGGATACCGTGCCCGAGCATCTCCTGGTGATTGGCGGCGGCTACGTCGGAATTGAGTTTGGGCAGCTCTTTCGCCGCTTTGGCAGCCGCGTGACTATCGTTCAGAAAGCTGCGCAATTGCTGCGCGGCGAGGACGCCGACGTCGCCGCCGAAGTTCTCAAAATCATGCAGGAGGATGACATCGACGTTTTGCTCAACGGGAAGGTACAGCGCGTCGCGAAAGAAGGCCCGCAAATCAAGCTTGCCGTCGTCGCCGCTGGTGAAAACGAAAGCCGTACGATGAGCGGATCACATCTCCTGGTCGCCGCCGGCCGCGTGCCCAACTCTGACGCTCTAAACCTTGCCGCCGCAGGAATTGCCACGGATAAGGGCGGTTTCATTCAGGTCAACGCAAAGCTCGAAACAAATGTGGCTGGAATCTACGCGCTCGGAGACGTGAACGGCGGGCCTGCGTTCACGCACATTTCTTATGATGACTTCCGCATCATCCGAACGAATCTTCTTGAGAAGGGCAGCGCCAGCACGGATGGCCGCCTCGTTCCGTACACGGTTTTCATTGATCCCCAACTTGGCCGCGTCGGTCTGGCCGAGGTAGAAGCTCGCGCGCAAAATCGCAAAATTCGCGTCGCTAAAATGCCGATGTCACGAGTGGCGCGAGCACTCGAGGTCAACGAAACACGCGGCTTCATGAAAGCTATCGTAGATGCCGATACCGGACAAATCCTGGGCGCCGCCGTGCTTGGACTTGAAGGCGGCGAAGTAATGGCCATGATTCAGCTAGCCATGATGGGCAAGCTGCCGTACAAGGCGGTCTACAACGCGGTGTTCGCTCACCCCAATCTTTCGGAAGCGCTCAACAATCTTTTCCTCGAATCCAACTTCGTTTCCTGACGCCGGGCGACACTTAGCCAGTACCGCGATGGCGATCCGGTACCGCCGCGTTCCTAGCGCGTCTCTTTTTCCAGCTCCTTGCGATTCCACTTTGCGAGGTCAGCTCCAGCATCATAGGTGCTTTGCAAGAATGCCAGCAGGGTTTCTCTTGGCGAAGGGGCCCGACGCACGTCGTCGTACATCAAAATAAATTCCTTGAGCTGCGGATGATAGAACGCTTCCGCGGGGCGGACCGGATGCTGCGCAAAACCAGCCGGTTCCGGCGCGGCATAGGCGTAAAACGCGGCTCCTTTGAGGTCGCCGCCTCCCGGCCAGAATCCCGCGCTGATGACTTCGTGGGAATACGCTTCCCGCGTGATGGAATCTGCTCCCTGCCGCTCCGGGGCTCGACGCCCCGAGAAGCGCGTCGCCGCGAGATCGAAGCTGCCCCAGAAAAAATGTATCGGACTGGCTTTTCCGATGAACCCCGCGCGGAATTCTTTGAAGACCTCGTCGCAGGAAACGAGAATTCGCCAAAACCGGTGGGCATACTCCGGATCGTACGCGGCGTGCTGCGTATCCTTGTCGAACGGAATCGGATCGGGAATCTCGACCGGCATCTTCCAAATTTTCACCGCAATGCCCAGCGAAGCCAGAGCGGCCATGAAATCGCGGTAGAAATCGGCGACCGAGCGCGGGGTTAAAGCGAGCGAGAGGATGGCGTCGTTGCTGGTTCTAAGGACGAGCTGATGATGCAAGAAATCGAACTGAACCTCGAAATTGCCTCCGCCATAGGGAATGGCAGACGTGGTCAGGCCCAGGGCATTCACGTAGAGCGGCACGCCCCACCAATGATTTATGTTCGGAGCCAGGGCCAAACGCACTTTGCCGACGATTTGCGTCCAAATGTGGAGCGTAGCGTACGTGTCCTGCCAAGCTGCAAGGGGAAGTTCAGGCCACTGGTCGCGTTCAGAACGAGCAATAGTTGCGTTCATAGATCCTCCGCGGAGAGCGAACATCGGCCACAGAGATTATATGCCCGCGAATCGCGCCTGTTCACTCCGCGAAGGAAATTTCTCTTTGACGTAGCACAGCCACTCTTGGCTGTACGCTTTTTGTTTATCGATATGGCGGCGACCGATAGACGACAAGCCGGCACAGGCAGGAGCGCCTGTGCTGCTCCGTCTGTACTGGTCTGACTGGTTTAACTAAAACAATTTGCGGAACGCAAAGAACAAAAATCCCGACAGTGTCATTGCGGCGGGCAGTGTCAGCACCCACGCCAACAACAAGTTCCGTACCGTCGACCATTGCAGGCCCGAATGATTCGCCATCATCGTCCCCGCCACGCCCGACGACAGCACATGCGTCGTACTGACCGGCAATCCCAATCCATCCGCCGCTCCAATCGTGGCCATCGCAGTAATTTCCGCCGCTGCTCCCTGCGCATACGTCAAATGATTCTTCCCAATCTTCTCGCCTACCGTCACCACGATCCGCTTCCACCCAACCATCGTGCCCAGGCCCAACGCCAGCGCTACCGCGACCTTGACCCAGAGTGGAATAAACCGGGTGGCCCTGTCGATGTGCACCTTGTAATTCTTCAGCACCGCCGCGTCCGCCGTTGCGATTTCAGGCTTACCTGACTTCAGCATCAACCGGATCGCTTCGCTTACCAGGTACATGTCATTCCGGAAGTTGCGAACCTGCGTGTGCGGCACCTTCGACAGCTCCTTAAAGATCGCCATTTCCGTCCCGACGCCGTTCACGAGCTCGCGCAACGCAAGCATGGTGTTCGGTTTGAACTCTTTCGTTCGAATATAGTCCGTCACGTCTTCGCGCGGGTCGCCAATCGCCGCGCTGTTCTGCACGTATTTATTCAATGTGTCGGCGGTCTGCGTGGACACGGCGACGAAATCCTGCGATTGCTGCGCCGTCACCGCGTGGTTCAACGCATACGTAGTCGGCACCGTACCGATCAGGATCAGCATGATCAAGCCCATGCCTTTTTGTCCGTCATTGGACCCGTGGAAAAAGCTCACACCCGTGCAAGTAAAAACGAGCATGGCGCGAATCCAAAACGGCGGCGGCTCGGCTCCCTTTGGCGCTTCGTATAGCCGCTTGTCCTTGATCACGGCCTTCATAAACAGGAACAGTCCGGATGCGAGAACGAACCCGAACACCGGCGACAAGAGCAGCGACTTTCCGATCCCTATCGCCTGTGCCCAATCCACTCCGCTTGTCCCAGTTCGCCCCTGCATCAGCTGGTTTGCGATGCCCACCCCGATCACCGACCCAATCAAAGTATGCGAACTCGAAGCCGGCAGCCCCAGCGCCCATGTTCCCAAATTCCAGAGAATCGCTGCCACAAGCAGTGCAAAGACCATCGCAAAACCCGCGCCGCTTCCCACCTGCAAAATCAATTCCACCGGAAGCAGCGAAATGATCGTGAACGCCACAACGCCCGACGATGTCACCACGCCCGCGAAATTCCAGAATCCGCTCCATACCACTGCAATGTGCGGCTCCATCGAATGTGTATATATGACAGTGGCCACGGCGTTTGCCGTGTCGTGAAATCCGTTGACGAACTCAAATCCAAGCGCCACGAAGAGCGCCGTGCCCAAAAGTATGTAAGGCAGCGCCGAACCAAGCTCAAGGCCAGCGAGGTCGCGCGAAAGACTATAGCCGATGAAGATCACTCCGATGATCAGCACCACGCCGAAGGCCAGCATGCCGATTCGGCCGGGCTTTCTGTTCAGTTTTTCCGTCAATGCGTGCGGCACTGCGGGTGCGGTTTCCGGAATAGTTGCGGGTGCGGTTGCGGACATAACTCTCCTATAAAGCCTCGACTTGAGAGCCAGCCCGGGGGAAGTCTATGCTGGCGTGTCAGGCAGCGTTATATGGGAGATTTGTTACGCTCGAATGAACATCGTGCTGCAGAATGTTCACATAGAACCGATGGAGAGTCGGGTCGACATGCAGTCCTGGTACGCCCTGCACCTGGGCGTAGTGCTTTTCGCGGTTGTCACATAGGCACAATCTAGACAGCGCGGGTCTTGGGGTCCCTAATACGTCCCGTGGCGATTCGCCTTCTTGGCGGCTTTGCGCTGGGCTTTCGAGAATTTCTTGTTTGCTTTTCGCTGCTTCTTGGAGGCTTTCTTCAAGCGCTTATTCTCTTGCTTGGCTAACTTCTTGTCTCTTTCCCGGGAATTGCGCGCGTATTCGGCGACGCCGGGACTTTGCGCTTTGGCTGGCAACGACCAGGCAATGCTTAACGCGGCCAGAAGTGTGAAAACAGCGATTCGCTTCATGCGGAACTTCCTTCTTGCCCCAAAAACAGCACCAGTTTACACCGAGCGCGCCTGCTCGCGACACTTTGAAGCGGTTTAGTGTTCAGACTCGAGCAAACCGCGGTCCTTCAACATCGGCTCAACGCTCGGGTCTTTGCCGCGCCAGGCAGCGTACATTTTTCCCAGGTCCTCGGTGTTGCCGCGCGAGAGCACCATCTGGCGGAAACGGTCGCCGTTGGCGCGAGTCAGACCGCCATGCTGTTCAAACCATTGATAGGCATCATCATCGAGCATCTCCGCCCAAAGATAAGCGTAGTAGCCGGCGGAGTAGTCCAGCGCCCAAATGTGGCTGAAATAGCTCGACCGGTACCGGGGCGGCACCGCCGCAATAAGTAGATGCGTTTTCTCGAGGGCCTGTTGCTCGAAGGTGTCGGCTTGCTGCAGCGGGGCGCTGGCCGGAAGCGTGTGCCACTGCATGTCGAGCTCGGCGGCGGCGACCAATTCGGTCAGCTTGTATCCTTGGTTGAACGTGGCCGCTTTTCGAATCTTGGCGACCAACTCGGCGGGCATAGGCTCATCCGTCTTGTAGTGCTTGGCGTAATGATTGAAGACTTCGGGAAAGAGCGCCCAATGCTCGTTGAATTGAGAAGGAAACTCGACGAAGTCGCGCGCGGTCGCGGTGCCCGAGAGGCTCGGGTATTTGGTGTTCGCGAACATACCGTGCAGCGCGTGGCCGAACTCGTGGAACATGGTGGTCACGTCGGTAAAGCTGATGAGGGCCGGCTCGCCCGGCGCTGGCTTCGGCAGATTGGCGACGTTGTAGACCACTGGCAGCGTGCCCAGAAGCTTGGACTGGTTTACGAAAACGTCCATCCAGGCGCCGCCATTCTTGTTGTCACGCTTGAAATAGTCGCAATAGAAAAGTGCCAGCGGCTTGCCGTCCGCATCCGAGACTTCAAACACACGAACGTCGGCCTGGTAAACCGGAATGTTCTTGCGTTCCTTGAAGCTGATTCCATACAGCTGATGAGCGGCGTAGAACACGCCGTTTTCGAGGACGTTGTTCAACTCGAAGTAGGGCTTGACGTCCGCGTCGTTCAAGTCGTACTTCGCTTTGCGCACTTGCTCGGCGTAAAAATCCCAGTCCCACGGCTGGAGTTTGAAGATGCCCTTCTGCGCGTCGATGACGTCCTGAATATCCTTGCTCTCGCGCGCTGCCTTCGCAGTCGCGCCAGGAACAAGCGCATCCATGAACTTCAAAGCGGCTTCCGGCGTTTTGGCCATCTGGTCGTCCAGCTTCCAGGCCGCGTGGTTGGAATAGCCGAGGAGTTGTGCGCGCTGGGCGCGCAGCTGCGCCAGGTGCGAGAGGAGGTCGCGCGTATCGCTGGCGTCGTTGCGCTCGGCACGGTTCCAGGATTTCTCGAAGATGGCTTCGCGAGTGGACCGCACGGTGAGTGAGCCAAGCTCCGGCTGCTGCGTCGTGTTCTGAAGCGGGAGCGCATAGCCTTCTTGCTTGCGGCCTTGGGCGGCCTGTGCGGCTGCCGCGAGCTGCGAGTCGCTTAAACCGGCGAGCGCGTTCCTGTCCGTTGTGATAAAGGCGCCGTTTTTCGTCCCTTCGAGAAGCTTTGTCGAAAAGTCATTCGAGAGCGTGGCGATCTTTTCGTTCAACTTCTTCAACTCCGTTTTGTCGGCGTCCGAAAGGTTTGCCCCCGCGTGGACGAAGGCTTCGTAGGTGACTTGAAGCTGCCGCTGCGATTCCGAATCGAGTTTGAGCGATTCGCGCTGCTTGTAGACAGCCGCGACCCGGGCAAAGAGCTTCGCGTTCAGGCTGATGGCGTCCTGATGCGCTGCCAGCTTCGCCGCTTCCTCGGCTTGCACTTTTTGCAGCCCGGGATTGGTATTCGCCGCAGTCACCGCACCAAACGCAGCCAGCGCTCGCTGGAGAAGCTGGCCAGTCTTCTCCATGGCCACAAGCGTATTCTCGTATGTCGGCGCCGCCGGATTGTCCGCGATCGCTTGTATCTCGGTGAGCTGTTCGGCCATGCCCGCCTCGATCGCCGGCCGATAGTCCTCATCCTTGATCTTGTCGAAGGGAGGCGCATGGAACGGCAGCGTACTTGGCGCATAAAAGGGGTTCGACGGGCCGAATTTTTCATCGGCGGCGGTCGAACGGGTATAGATAGTTCCCAGTGCCATCGCACCAAACGCAATAAATACAGTCATAAGTCTCAGCATAACCTTCCTCGGACGTGATGGCATGGCGCGCATCCAGACCCGCAGCCCACGCGCATTGATTGTAAGAGAATTCCGGCGTCTGCCACAAGGAACTGCGAGAGTTGGCTTAGTCGTGCAGCACAATGCTCAAGAGAGAAGTGTTGATTTGCAAACCGCCGTTGTACTTGATGAAACCTAATTTTCTGAACTTATTCATAAAGAAATTGACGCGCGAGCGGGTTGTGCCGACCATCTCCGCCAGCACTTCCTGTGACACTTTGGGAAGCAACCCATGGGGCTGGTCCTCTTTGCCGTAACGCGCAAGTAATAGAAGAGTGCGGGCGAGCCGCTTCTCGCTCGAGTTGAATAGCTGATCGACCAAGTCCTCCTCGATGCGAATGTTCCGTTCCAGCATGAACCTGATAAACCGGTCGGAAAGGTCATGCTCCTGGTGCAGCACCTTGAACATCTCACTCTTCTCAATGACGAGCACACTGGCGGTCGTAATCGCGGTAGCTGTTCCAAAGCGAACGGATTGGCCTGCCAGGCACCCTTCCCCAAAGAAGTCGCCCGCTCCCAGAATAGCCACGACTGCCTCTTTGCCGACTTCATTGACGACGGTCAGTTTCACGCCGCCGCTTTGCAGATACATTACGCTCTCGGCGGCAGCACCCTGAGCATAGATGACCTCCGCTGGCCTAAACTCTCTAACTCTTCTGGCCACGCCGGCGGATTCGAGAAAAGCTTGTGCGTTGAAAGCGCGCTTCTGCTTGGGTCTTTTGGGGGATTTGATTTTCTTGGAAGTCGTGGATGTCCGCATACAGACACCTACAACTCATATATAGTGCAACCGCAGCGCTCTAGTCAAGAGAGCTCTTGCCGGATGGCCACCGTGATGGACTGGATCGGGCGCTCGCCAATCGTGCTGCTAATCGAGCACCTCTACTTCTTTGAAAGCTCGCCCTGGAAACGGCTTTCCACGTCTTCACGGCTTAGCGGATTTCTTGCTTTTGCCAATACGATCGAGTACACAACCTCATTACCTGCAATCTGCGCAGTGATAAACGCCGCGTTTGCCGGCAGTTCCTGGTAGATGAATTTCACTTTTCTGCCGTCTGCAAGTGTTTTGATCCACTCTTCATCGGGCATTTTCGCACCTCTCGAGGCGAAGTCCGTGTGTCCTAAGTATGCGTCGTCTGCGGTCACAATTCGGGCATCGGAGATTAAAAGTCAAGCCGCTCAAGATGTTTGCCAAACGCATATTTCCGCAAAAAAACCGGATTGCTTCTGGGCCCGAGCATTCCCGGCCAAGATGCAAACGGCGAAGTGGTCGGTCGGATAGATAATTCATGGCCCCGGCCATTTAAGAGCAGGCGGATGAAAACCCGGCGCATTCGATCGGCTAAACCGAGTCGGTTTCTCGCACGCCGGACTGGTTAGCAGTCCTCCATAATTTTCGCGGCTGACGTCTCGCCTTCGGCGGCGACGGTAACCTCGACGTGCGCGCCCTTCCTTAACTTCACTTCGTCGCCGTTTTCGTCCGTCAATGAATTCTCGATGCGAAGATTTCGATAGCGGCGGGCGGCGTTGTCGACACCAATCTGGGCCTTCTCCGGCTGGCTCCGGTGCCGCGACGGAATGATTTTGTCGACCGTTCCCGCCATGCTGACGCTGGGCCGTTCCACAATTCGGCCAGCCGTCAGATTTCGTTCCATGATCCTTGCGGACCTGGCCATCCGAGGCTTGGCCATTTCTTTCTTGACGAGGGCATGCGTCGCGTCGAGAGGTTTTCTCTTTGCTTTCTTATGCCGCATGTACTCATCCTGGCACCGAGATGGGAGCCATACAGCCCCATTTCGCACAGTTGCTGAATATGTCCCGATTAGCTCACCGGATCGATTCCACTTTTTCTGGTGGGTGCGTCTTCGGGAGTTACTCGAGGGGTTAGATGAGGAGTACGGCGAGAGGAGGGATACCGTCCGGCCCAGCCCTGGATCCCGACCAATGTCGCTCTTTCTCGCCGTATCGTAGGGCAGATTAGAGATTTCCAAGCAAGCAAGCTGTTCACTTTTATACAGTCTTGGGGAAACCCTCTTGATAGGGTGCTTTTCTTCGCCAGTCGGCCGCCCGGAAGGGTCGCTGGAGATTAGTCTATCGGAACAAGACAGGACGGGGCCGCACGGATGGCGGCCGTTTTTTCAAACCCTCAGAAAGAAAGGAAGAAGACATGCCCAGTGTCCATCAGGTTTTGGTCATCTCTCCCGAGAAAGAACATCATGAAAGGATTAACGCAGCGATGATCAGGTGTGGTCTCAACTCCATCTGCTGTATGAAATTCGACGAAGCGCGGGTCTTTATGACCACAGAGAAGTTCGGCGTAGTGTTCTGCGATGACACTCTGCCGGACGGTGATTTCCGCGGCGTAGTCTCGGCGGCGAAGCCCACGCCAGTCGTCGTGCTTTCGCGTTTCGCAGAATGGGATCATTACCTCGCTGCTCTCCGCGCCGGAGCCTTCGACTACATCGCTTGCCCGCCCGATTCCGCCGAAACAGAGCGCATCGTGTGGTCTGCTATCGCCCGCGCGCGCGAATTCGCCGCCGCTGACGTCGCGCATTAAGGAACAGTCTTCCTTTGCGTACGCTGCCTTAGTTCGAGATTCCCCGACCTCTCCTAACACGCGCGCCGGTAGTCCTGTTCCTATTCGCACAGACACGCAATTCTCCTTGCGTTAGTCTTTCTCCGGATCCTGATTCACTGGGTCCCGTCCCGCTCAGGTCCGAATCAAAATGGAGATCCTGACTAAATTCCGAATCGGAGTGCTCTTGATAGCGGTCGTGGCTTCGTCCGCACTCTTTGCTCAAAACAAGGGATCGGACAAACCTCAGAATCCCTCAAACGTCCTGGACGCCCGGCAGATCGTGGGTCAATCGCTCGTGGCAGCCGAGCACAGCTGGCAAGCGCGCAATGAGTACGTCTATATCGAGCGCGACGAGGATCGGCGCCTGGACTCGGCAGGGCAAGTGCAATCCCAAAATGTCGATGTCACCAGAATGACTCTCGTCAACGGCATCCGCTTTGAGCAGCTCATCGAACACAACGGCCAGGTTCCATCCGTCGAGGATCAGAAAAAAAGCGGCCAGGATGCCGAGAAACTGATGCACGAAAGCCCGGAGGAGCAAGCTGAACGGCTCCAGAAAGACCAGGAAAACAGATCTTTTCTCCGCGTCCTCCTCGAAGCCTTCGACTTCCGTCTGGTCGGCGAAGAAACCCTAGCGGGTAGGCCAACCTATGTGCTTGAGGCCACACCACATTTGGGCTACCACGCCAGCGGCAAGTACGCCAAGCTACTCTCGAGGGTGCAAGGCAAGCTGTGGATTGACAAGCAGGACTTCGGTTGGGTCAAAGTCGACGGGGAGGTAACCCAGTCCTTCTCGATGGGGTTGTTTGTGGCTCGCGTGCAGCGTGGTTCGCACATCGTCCTTGAGCAGACTTGTCTTGGTGACGCCATCTGGGCGCCAAAACGCCTCGAAGTCCGAGCAAGCGCCAAAATCCTTTTACTAAAGAGTCTCGAGCTCGACAGGATCCTCACCTATTCGGACTATCGCGCGGCCACTGACGGCACATACTCGGTAAAAAAATAGTGGTGTTCTGCGGGGCTATCTGAGGTCGTGGAGAGGCTGGATTCTACGACGATTCTGGTTGGCACATACGCCGATCTTGTGTGCGCGAGTTTAGAGTCAACTTCATGCTCGACGCGAGCTATGTGCGAAGCACCTTGTGCAGCTCGGCGCGAGCTATGTGCGAAGCACCTTGTGCAGCTCGGCGCGTCCGAATAGCGACAACCCTGCTTAGAACACCCGTCCGAGTTGGAAGAACCACTTGCGATGGCCGGAATCCCCTGCGCTGGCGCCCAGAAACAGCGGCCCGATAACCGTTTCGGCTAGGAGGCCGGCGGCAAAATCATTGGGAAATTTGCTTTCGTTAGGAGCCCCATACATTTTTGCGAACTCGTACGAGCCGATCACAAAGACTCTTTTCCCCACAAGCGGCGGCAAGATCCACAGGTCGTGCAGATAGCCCGCCCGGAATAAGTAGTATTGATCGCCTTGCAGCTCGTTCAAACCGTAGGCGCTGAGAGTCAGCGGCCCGCCCAAAAAGAATTGCGGAATGCCCGTGCTATTGAAGCCAAACGTCGTTCCTCCCTCGCCATCCACGAACACGGAGCCTAGTTCTGAAACCGGTTGAAAATATTCGAGATTCGTTTGCAGAGATGGAAAGGCGCTCGCCGTGCCAGGACTTGTATCAAACCACCTGAAAGTCGTCTCGGAACGCACGCCGCTCCGTGGAATCACCGGGCTATCCGTGTGATCAAAGACGTAGTGCAGTTTCGCGGCGCCCGTGCGGCCGTTCACCGAATTAAAGACCGGAGTTCCCAGCCGCAGATTTGCGTCGAGATAACCCACTTCGTAGCCGAAGCGCAGCTCGCTAAAGCGGTTGAATCCGTATCCCACGTCCATGCCTAGGTCGGCTTGCCCCAACTTGTAGTCCGCCAGCGGATTGCCTTTCTCATAAATTTTGAATACCCGCGTGCTTGCCGTGCCGTGTGGCGCGATAAACCATTTGCTCACGGGCGTGAACGGCCGGTACAACTCGCTTCCGAGCCCGTACGTGTTTCCGAAAAGGAAATCCGTGCGCCATTCCGAGCGGAATCCCGCCACATCCAAAAACGTCAGTCGCGCGCCCATCGTAAAGCCCACTTCTTCGCTCGCTGAGCCATCCACTTCGAAGGCTGGCTGAATGGTGGGCGGCGCATAGTTTTTCTCGCTTACCAGAATCATCAGCCCTTGTTGCCCGTCGCGCTCCATGATCCGGTAGCCGACGGTGTCATACCGGCCCACCCCGGTAAGCCGCGTAAGCGCGCGATCGAGCTTTTCCGTGTCCAGCGGCTTGCCTGCGAGTGGTGCCAGGTAGTGCTCGATGTTCTCTGTCTGCTGCGCAGTGTCCGCTCCTTCGACTCTGATAAATTGCGGTACTGGCGCCAGCGTTTTTTTGCGCGCCTCGCGATCCTCGACGTAGGCCTGCCATTCCGCTTCGCTAAGTGCGAATTTTTCGAGCAATTGGGATTTTCCGCCGGCCGTCTCGTAGCCTTTTTCTATGATGGCGTCGCGCCTTTTGTAATCCGTCGCATTGTATCCGCCAAGAGGCACGCTCACCACGGCGTCGGCGCGCGCAAGACCGCGCACTTCGCTTTCTGCCACCACCACGCGAACAGATTGCTGCAACACCGTGAAGAGAGACTTGATGTCCGCCGCTTCCATAGGCTTGGTGTCCAAGTGCACCGCAATCACGATGTCCGCGCCCATCTGCTTGACGACGTCTGTCGGCAAGTTGTTCACCAACCCGCCGTCCACCAGCACGCGGTCCTTGTCGACAACCGGCGCGAACGCCCCGGGGATCGACATCGTCGAGCGCAATGCTTCGGCCAGCGAGCCTTGCTCGAAGACCATTTCCTTGCCGCTCACAATATCCGTCGCCACGCAACGAAATGGTGTCGGCAGCGTGCTGAACGATTCCAATTTGTAATAAGGCAGCGTAATCCGATCGATCAACAAACCGATCTGGTGGCCTGAATTCAATCCGGCCGGCAACGACAGCCCATTCCGAAGTCCAAGAATGAAAGCGTTCGGATAGGCCCGCTGATCTTCTTTGCGCCGATAGGAAAGATCTTCGTAGGGCGTCACATCGCCCAGCACTTCATTCCAATCGACCCCCGCGATCAATTTCTTGAGTTCCGCCGGACTCATTCCCGTCGCATAAAAACCTCCCACCAAGCCGCCCATGCTCGTCCCCGCGACGTAGTCCACCGGAATGTGGTGTTCCTCGAACCACTCGAGCACGCCGATGTGGGCCAGTCCCAGCGCTCCGCCGCCTTCCAGAGCCACGCCGATGCCAGGCCGCCCTTTCGGCCGTTCCTGTGCGGCAGGTGCCGCAGCGGATGGCTCACGGCCCGCGGGCGAAACGGCTGGAGGCTGCACCTCTTGAGCTACGGCACCAAAGGGAAGCAGCAGCGCGGAAAGACAGGCGAGTGTGCGAAGCATGAAGGCCTCCTCGGGGAGAGTAAAGCCGATACCGGACAGGGACAAGGGGTCAGGTGACGAGTTTGCGCCGCGAGTACTTTGGTTCTCTTTGCGCAACCTTAAGCCAGCTCTAGGGTTAGAGTCGGCAGGAGAGCACTGCCTCCCTCTGGCTGGTTGCTTAGAATACGAAACTTAGAGACACGAACGCACATCCAACCATAGGGGCAGAATAGAAGGAGTACGTCATGCCAAGTATCGCCAACCCTCCTGGGGTCGGCCCCGTCGCTCATTCGCAACCTTCTAAAATCAGCGCGCTCATGCTGATCTTCCGCATCGTTCGTTGGACGGTGTATGCCTGTGCCCTCATCGTATTGATTCTATTGCTGCATAAGCCTGCGCCGCCGGCAGTTTCGACCACGCCGGAAGCGGCCGCTCGGGCCGAACAGAAGTTCCAAGACGTCCAGCAGTCCGTGGCACAGGGCCAGCCCGCTACCCTGCACATGACCGAAACCGAGCTGAACTCGTATCTGGCCTCGCATCTCGTTCTTCCGGCAAATAACAGTGCACCGAACGGCGCGGCCAATGCCGTTGCTTCGGGTACGCCAGACGCAGCACCGAATCCCGACCAGCCGACGATGGACGATGTGGAGCAGATGCGCTCGAACGTGAAGGATGTGAAAGTCCAGTTGGTTGATGATCACGTACGGGCGTACGTGGTGTTCGATGTGCACGGCAAGGACATGACCCTGCAACTCGTGGGCAAGCTGGGTGCGGACAATGGGTTCTTGCGGTTCGAGCCGGTGAGCGGCCAGATCGGTTCGCTGCCCATCCCGCAAGCTACGCTGGAAGCGGCTGTGCGGAAAATGATGGAGTCACCGGAAAACCGCGAAAAGCTGAAGCTGCCGTCGGATATCTCGGATCTGAAGATTGAAAACGGAGAAGTGGTCGCGAAATACCAGTAAGCGGTCGGCTTACTTCCTAGCCGTCTCCGCCGCGAGTCTTTGCGCTCGTTTGGACCCCCCCTTAAGGCCCAGCAAAAAACAAGAGACGTTTTTCGGTCATCGCAAGTCGCAAGACTTGTCTTTGCCGGCCCAGTTTATTCGTGGCGCAGGGCGACCATCGGGTCGACGCGCATAGCGCGCCGTGCTGGGATGTAACCGGCGAGAGCAGCAACTGCCGCCAGAACGAACGCAACGCCGGCGAGTGTGGCGGGATCATTGGCCGAAACGTTGAAGAGCATGTGGCCGACAAGGTGAGAAGCCACGAGCGCCGAGGGGAGCCCGACGGCAAGGCCGGCGAGCGTCACTATTAGAATTTCGCGCAAGATCATGCCCAGAATTGTTTTGCGCGACGCCCCGAGCGCGACACGGATGCCGATCTCGTTCGTCCGGCGTGAGACCGAATAGGAAATCACACCAAAAATTCCGGTAGCGGCAAGCACCAGCGCCATAACTGCGAAGAGGCCGAGCAAGAACATGCGAAATCTGGGCTGCGCGACCGAAGCGTCGATAAGGTCTGGCATCTTTCGGACATCGGTCACGGGGAGATCTTTATCTATTTTCTGTACTTCCTGGCGAATTGCGGCGGCCACGCTCGACGTACTCAAGGTGCTCTTTACAACCAGATTCGCGCCCCAAAGGGGAGCTTGGGCAAATGGCACGTACATCATCGCTCCGGGATCCTGACCTAACGCAACGTCGCGCACGTTACCGACGATTCCGATAATTTCGCGCGTCGCTCCGCCACTCCCCCGTGGGAAACCAAAGGTAATTTGCTTTCCGAGGGGGTTTTGATTTGGGAAATAAAGCCGCGCCATTGCTTCACTGATAATCGAAACGCGGGGCGCGGACGAGACATCGTGCTGATTGAAGACTCGTCCGGCCAGCAGCGGAATCGCCATGACGCGAAAATAATCCGGGCTAACCGAAACATAGCTCGCAGTCCTAGATGCTCCCTCAGACGAAGGCGGGTTGCCGACGATATCGAACGGCAGACTAACGTTTGGGTCTACGATCGGCCGGGGAACAACCACTGCCGAATCCTGCAGTCCGGGGTCTGATTGGATCCCCGCAAGGAATTTCTCGGAAAATGCGGCCCACTGCTGCGGCGTGGAATACTGAAATTGTGGAAGCGAGATATCTGCCTTTATTAGGTGCTGGGTGTCAAACCCCGGACCGACCGAGGTGAGCCTCGCAAAGCTGCGCAACAGCAAACCCGCTGTCACTAGCAAAACCATGGCGAGCGAAATTTCCGCGATAGCCAGGAAACTGCGCGCCCGGCGGCGGTTGCGGCTTTCGCCGGAACGGGCGCCTTCCCGAAGGGTATTCTGTATATCCGCATTGGCTGCGAACATGGCGGGAACCAAGCCAAAAGCCACGCTTGCGATAGCGGAAAGTAGAAGCGCAAAACCCAGGACAAAATAGTCGACGCGAATGGGGTTCATCTGCGGCAAACTCGACGGCAGGAGCGAGCTCAGGGCTTTAACGCCCCAGTAAGCGAGAGCTATTCCTACAATTCCTCCAAGCAGACCGAGCACCGCGGTTTCACTGAGCAACTGGCGGATGATTCGGACTCGCCCGGCCCCCAGCGTAGTCCGAACGGCAATCTCTTTTGAGCGGGAGGTCGCGCGGGAAAGAAGCAAATTGGCGATATTGGCACAAGCGATCAACAGCACCAGGCCTACGGCGCCGAGGAGTACCAGCAGCTCGGTTCTTACGTCTCCCACAATTTCTTTCTGCAGCGGCACAAGGCGGACCGTCCAACCACTGTTCTCCGCAGGAAACTCCGCGGCCAGCCGCCCGCTGATGGCGTCCATTTCCGCCTGGGCCTGCACCACGGAAACGGCAGCCTTCAGCCGCACCAAGACTGGCAGAAGGTGTACTCCCCGCTGAGGCATGAAGGCGCTGAAGACAGGATCCTGAACGAGCGGGATCCAGACTTCCTGCCTGGTGTTGAAAAAAGGAGTGCGAAAGGCGGCGGGTAGGATTCCAATCACGGTGAACGGACGTTTGTCCAGGTCAATCGAAGTTCCTATGATCCCGGGATCTCTACCGAACCGGCCCCGCCAAAGATCCTCACTTACGAGCACTACGGGCGCAGCGCCCTGTTTGCCGTCCTGGGGGAAAAAGACGCGTCCCTTCAGTGGCTTCACATCCAGGAGTGTAAACAGTTCCGGAGTTACTACGGACGTGTTTACAACGGAGGGCTCGCCGCGGCCGGTCAGGGTGAGCTGGTGAGCTACGATTCCCGCAAGCTCGCTAAAAACATGATTCTGGGCCCGCCATTCTTCGAAATTCGGATACGAACAGCCCGTCTCCGCTATTCCCTGTTGTGTGTTTGCCTGAAACGCGGTGAACAACTGATCCGGATTCGCAAAAGGTAGCGGCTTCAAGAGCACTGCGTAAACGACACTGAAAATGGCAGTGTTCGCGCCTATGCCAAGAGCAAGCGTGAGGACCGCAACCGCCGTGAAGCCGGGATTCTTGCGCAGCATGCGGAGTGCGAAACGAATGTCTCGCAAAAATGTTTCGAGGAAAGGCAAGCCGTGGAGTTCGCGGTTGGTCTCTTTCAGTTGTGTTTGGCCGCCCAGCCGGATGCGAGCGGCCCGCTTGGCTTTTTCCGGCGCCAGGCCTCTCGACAAATTTTCTTCCGTGAGCATCGCGAGATGGTTGTCCAGCTCATGCTCGAACTCTCGATCAACTTGATGGGGTGAAACCCACGCGCGGGTTCGCGAAGCAAACACTCTGATCCACCCAAACATAGGATTAACCGCGCTCCGCGATGCCTAGCACGCGCCCGATGACGCCGGAAATGCGCTCCCAGTTCCGCGCCTCCGTATGCAGCTGCTTGCGCCCGGCTCGGGTGATGGAATAGAACTTCGCTTTCCTGTTGTTATCCGAAGTTCCCCACGCGCCCGAAATCCAGCCCCGCTGCATCAGTCGCACGAGGGAGGCGTAGATGGTGCCCTGATTGATTTGCAGCGCCTCTTCGCTGATCTGTTCGATGCGGCGGGCAATTCCGTAGCCGTGCAGCGGCCCCATGGTCTCGAGCGTTTTCAAGACCATCAAATCCAGGGTGCCCTGCAGAATTTCCGATTTGTCGCCAGCCATGGTCCCTCCTGTGGCGTATCCACAGGAGTATCCGGCAGTTCCTGTGGGATGTCAACAGGAAAGTGTTTCTCTCATTGTGCGGTCTCCTCTAGGTCATGAGGAGACCGACGGGGAGCGGCGCCAGCGAATCCACAAAAACCCGGCAATTTTTTGCAGCAGCAAAAATCCAATGGTCGCGCCGCCAAACGCGTAAGCGATCGGATCGCTCAAAGTGAGCGCGAAGGCCAGCAGTGTAGCGACGAAGCCCCACTGAAAGGCCTGATCCCAGAGTGCCTCGGGCCAGCGCGGTGGCCGCCCGTCGTCCTCCATCTGCGGCCGGAGCGAGGGCAGAAAGCGCGGAACGCGGTCGGCATAAACGCGAAAACGCTCGCCAGACTCCTCGGCCAGGCGGAGCTCTTCGCGCCCGGCGAGGCGAAGAAGCAAGATCGCTTCGCCAAGAAGCATGAGAGGAAATCCGAGAGCGCTCTGAAACGTACCGAGGGCAAGCACGAGAAGAAAATAAGACAGGTAATGAGGGTTTCTGACGTAACGAAACGGGCCGGCGATGGAGAAGGCTGTGCGATCCCCGTCGGCCTCGGGTGGCCGGTAAGCCACCGACCATGTCAGCAGGAGTGCGCCGCCCGCCGCTACGAGCGCGGCCGCACCATATAGAAGGCGCACCAGCATGTCCCGCTGGGGAACTCCCTGATTCCAGGGAACCACGGCGTAGAGAACATTGAGTTTATAAACGTTGTAGAACGAGTAGGTGAGGATATAGACGAGCAGAATCATCCAGAATCGATGACGGTATTCAAACTCCGATGCGACCATAGGACGCCTCCCGCCTCCTGTTAAGAAGACGAAGAACCACCACTTAATATTTCAGATGATTGGCTTCAGGGAGTTTGGGGCAGGGCAGCGGGAAGGTTGAAAGTTCCGTTGACCAGTTCGACGAAGTTTCGTTCCTCGCGAAGGATGAGTCGTTTTGCTTGTGCATTGGCGAAGTTCTCGCAGCCTTCGGGGTCCCTCTTCAGACGCGTTCGGTACGCTTCGTACGATGCCAAGCTGTCGAATGCGATCAGCCCCCAGGCGACGTCATTGGTTCCTTCATGGGGCAGAAAATAGCCGAGGAGATGTCCGCCGCAACGAGGAATGATGCGGCCCCAATTCTCGGCATATTTCTTGAAGGCGTCCCGTTGAAAGGGATCAATCTGATAGCGGATGATGCATAGAATCGTCACGGGCAATCCTTTCCTGGGCGGGCTCGGAAGTGCTTCGCAGCCAACAGTGAGCGCGGCCACCGTGGCGGCCATGCCGCCGATGGCTTCGCGGCGGCTCAACTGGCCGGGGGGAGGCTTCGGTGGCCGCCTACGGAGCAGTATGGCTCTTGCCAGACAGGGATACTTCGTCTAACATCAAAGTATGAATGTCGAAGATCAGGCGGACGCCGCGGTCTCAAAAATTGCCGCCGCAATCGGCGAGCCTGCGCGGGCGCGCATGCTGTACTGCCTGGATGATGGGCGCGCGCGAACAAGCACGGAGCTGGCGATGCTCGCGGAGATAACGCCTTCCACCGCGAGCGTGCATCTCCACCGCCTGGAGGCCCAGCGATTGGTGAAGGTGTTCGCGCAGGGCAAGCATCGCTATTACAGTCTGGCCAGCGCCAATGTTGCCGCCGCGCTGGAAGCTTTGAGCGTGCTCGCGGGTGGGACGCGTGAAGTATTCGTACCCAACACGCCGAACCGTTTGCGCGCCGCCCGCACTTGCTACGATCACATCGCCGGCACCCTGGGCGTCGCGCTGCATGACCGCATCCGGGCGATGGGCTGGCTATCGGCAGGGTCGCGCGATTCCGCTGAGCCGTTGGCGGATGACTCTTACTCGCTGACACGAAGCGGCACGAAGGCATTCGAAGAACTGGGAATAGCTGTCGAGGAGACGCGCTCGCTAAGGCGCCGTTTCGCGTACGCATGTGTGGATTGGAGCGAACGGCGGCCACACATCGGCGGCGCCTTCGGCGCAGCCCTGCTGGGCGTGGCGTTGAAACGAAAATGGGTAATCCAGGAACTCGACAGCAGAGCTTTAGCCATAACCCGGGCCGGCCGGCGAGAGATGCGGACTCGCTTCGGCCTTACCGATTGAGGTTTTTTCAGCCCGCAGAGTGGCCGCTCCGGGGGGATGTGCGCGCGTCGTCTCGCGCTCGGTAGTCAAGTGCAGAAAGTTCAGAGCGGTGATAATCGTGTTAGCCGGCCGTTGCCACGCGCCGGATATTAGGACTTACGCAACGTGAGTTCTCATCCCTGTCCGCGATCCATTCGGCCCACCCCATAATTCAAACAGTGTAGAGGGCCAGCAATCCTGCGGGCCATTTCGGAGAGGCCCCTCAACGACCATGATCATTCATCCGGTTCTAGGTCTCCTGCTGATCGATTTGCTGCTCTTTCTGGCAGCGGCGTTCGTGTTTGACAAATCGGCGCATCGGTGGGAATCGCTCTTGTTGAGCGCTCTGTTTTTCGCATCTGGCATGCCCGCACTGATTTATCAGGTGGTTTGGCAAAGGGCGCTCTTCGCGATCTATGGGGTCAACGTTGAATCCGTTGCCGTGGTGGTGAGCGCTTTCATGCTAGGGCTGGGGATCGGCAGCCTTCTCGGCGGGCGCTTGTCGGTGCGGTTTCCACGGCATGGGATTCTGCTATTTGGCGGCTGCGAAATGGGCGTGGCCGTTTTCGGCATTCTCTCCCTCCGGATTTTTCATTGGGCCGCCTCCTTCACCGCTGGCTCGGGCCTGCTTCACGTTATCCTTTTCAGCCTATTGCTCCTGCTGCTGCCTACCATGCTCATGGGCGCAACACTTCCGCTCCTTGTGGAACATCTGGTCGGGCGTTCCGGCCGAGTTGGGCTCTCGGTCTCGCGACTCTATTTTGTGAATACACTCGGTTCGGCGATGGCGTGTTACTTCTGTGCGGAGTTCCTGTTAAGGGATTACGGCCTTTCGGGTTCCGTCAAAATCGCGGCGTGTCTGAATGTGATGGTTGGCCTGACGGCATTTCTTTACGGCCGGAGCCGCCGCGCGACGACACCACAGCGCACCACGGACGAGCAGAGAATGGCACCGTTCGCGCCCGCCATCTCCCTGCCCATGGCCATGTTCCTTGCCGCACTCTCGGGTTGTATCTCGCTCGGTTTTGAGATTGAGTGGTTCCGCGTCTTCTCGATTGCATCGATGGACAGAGCTCCGGCGTTTTCTCTCCTCCTGGCAACTTTTCTTGCAGGCGTCGCCGCTGGGGCCTATCTCGCCGAGTATTTCACTCACGACGTATCTCCAAAACGCGTGCTTCAAGTAATCGGCGTAATGATGATGGTTGCCGGGGCGATTTCCACTTATCTTCCCCCGCTGGTCGCTTCCTTGATGGGGCGGAGAATCCCTTACCTTTCCAGCGTGCCTCTCTTCTTTGTGACCGCGGCGCTGGTAGGCGCGGTTATGCCCCTGCTGTGTCAGCTGTCTGTAAATCCCGGCGAGCAAGCCGGACGGGGTGTGAGTCTCGTCTATGTGTCCAACATCGCCGGAGCCGTCGTGGGGAGTCTCGGGATCGGCTTCGTGCTGATGCAGTATTTCACCCTGCTCCAGATCGCGTTGCTGCTGGGAGTTTCGGCGATCGCCACGGGCATGCTCATCGTGAGCCAGCAGGAATTGCACTTTCGCCGCCCGCCACTCTGGGCTGCGTCTCTAGGGCTCGCCGCACTGGCATTGGTTCTGGTTGCGCCGCGCCAATACGCCCTGCTGTACGAAAAACTCGCGTTTGGCGGAAAGTATCAAGAGATGGGCGCGTTTGCTCACGTCGTGGAAAACCGCAATGGCGTCATCTGCGTTACTCCCGACGGCGCTCTCTTTGGAGGCTCCGTCTACGATGGTTATTTCCGCGTTGATCCCGAGAACGATGTCAACTCCACTATTCGCGCATTTTTTGTGAACGCCGTGCATCCCGCCCCGAAACGCATGCTCATGATCGGACTTGCTTCGGGCTCGTGGGGGCAAGTTTTCGCAAACAGCCCGGAAGTGGAATCGCTGGAGGTCGTCGAAATCAATCCAGGCTACTTGCAGCTGATTTCCAAGTATCCGATTGTGCGCTCGCTTCTGGAAAATCCCAAGTTACGTCTGCACATCGACGATGGCCGCCGCTGGCTCATTGCGCATCCAGAAGAGCGCTACGACTTCATCGTTGCGAACGCCACTTATCACTGGCGCGATCACAGCTCTAGCTTACTCTCCAAGGAATTCTTCCAGATCATTCACCGTCACTTGAATCCGGGTGGTATCTATTATTTCAATTCGACTGGCTCGTTCGACGCCATGGCGACTGCTCTTCGCGAATTCCCCTACGGGCTGCGGGTCATCAATTTTCTGATGGTCAGTGATTCGCCGTTTGTAGTGGACAAAGCACGTTGGGAGAGCGATCTGCGTGAATTCCGAATCGATGGCCGGCCCTTATTTCCTCAGGGTAACGCGGGCGCCCAAGAAGCGCTCGCGAGATTTCTTTCCCTGGCAGACAGCCTCAATGCGCCCGCTACCTACGTTGGATTGGAATCTTCCGCGAATCTGCGGCCCAGGCTGAACCGCTACTCCACAATAACGGACGACAACATGGGTGCTGAATGGGGTCCCGACGAGTTCATTGCATGGCATGATGTGCCGTAATCCACGCTGCTCTCACTTTGCGCGTTGCCGTGGAATTACAGACCCTGCGCTGTGAGCTGCTCAGGAATTTCTCAGTGAACGTAGAAGCCGTTTTTGGAAAGGACTACGTAATCTTTGCCCTTCTTTCCGAAAGAGGAAGCCAGGCGGACATCGAGTTTATGCGGTTTGCCGAGCGCTGCGCTGGCGTTGGTGTAGTAGCCCAGCGTGTAGCGCGTCTTGATCCGCTGAATCAGCGCGCGAAAGACGGGATCCAGATGTGCGACGTCTTGGACGTCGAAGAGTTCGCCGCCCGTTTGGTCCATCACCCTGCGAATGTTAACCAAACCTGGAACCATGCTGGCGTAAAGGAGAGTTTGCGGCGGGTTGTAGCCAGGAATTTTGAGGTTATAGAGCACGGCATCCGCAGCGATAGCTTCCGTGACGATGTCGCGCGTACCCTGCCCGCCGGCGTCGGTGCCAACGTCATCGCTAATCAGGATAATCACGCGGCGGCCTTTCGGCGGAGTCTTCAGGAGATTTTCCGAGGCGATGAAGATGCCGTCGTTGATATTCGTGGCGCCGCCCGCGTGAAACAGACTGATCTGCTTGGCAATCTCGGTTTTGTCTTTGGTGAACGGGACGCGTAATTCGGCTTCGGTGGAAAACGTAAAAAGAGCGACTTCATCATCGGCTTTAAGCGCCGCGAGCGCCGTGGTCGCGGCGTCGCGCAGGGGGCCGAGGAATGGCCCGATCGAATCGCTTAGATCCAAAACCAGCGCAACCTCCAGAGGCAGTTCGTCCCGGCTGAAGATATCCAGTTTTTGCGCCGCGCCATCTTCGCGAACTTCGAAGTCTTCCTTCTTCAGGTCGGCCATGATTTGGCCGGACTTGTTCTTCACCGTCGCATCCACGAGGACCAAGTTTACGCCGACACGAATGACGCCTTGAGGCTGCTCTTGCGCCAGGGCCGGAATTTGCGAGACAAATACTAGGAAAGCCAGCACCAGGGACGGGCAGCGCATTCTTCGCCAAAGTTCAAACATGGCCATCGCCCTATTGTACGCGAGACCCGCCCCCGTTTACTTCCAAGCAATGGAAAGCTCGGAATAGCTTTTGCCCTCTTCAATCGGGACGGAGAAATAGATCGCCACATCCTTGGCGCCGGAAATCTCGAGCGCCTTCTTGAAGAATCCGACGATGGCGAATCCCATGATGCGGTGCTGTTTTTCAAAGCCAGTGTATGTGACCAGCGCTCTGCCGTTCCCTTGGATCTGGACTTCGATGGGTACGCCCTGAAAGTAGGTTGCGTGAACGGCGGCGATGCGCTTGATCACAAACTCGGGCGAGCCCAGTTTCACGAACGCCTTGTAAATTCCCCGAAGTTGCCGTTCGATCACCGCTTCCGAGCCGCGCGTGACCATCTCCTCGTTCCCGTCAGCAAGCACCTTGATTTCGATTTCGAGAAAGCGCGTAAAGAGGTCGAGCGAGTACCAGGTGGAGGAGAAGATTTCGCTCTCGAACACTTTTCGAGTTTCCTCGTCGAGGAGTCCGAGGATTTTCTGGAAGGCAGCGTCGCCCGATCGGCGCTTGATCTGCTCAATGGTGTCCTTGATGGCGGTTCCTTTGATTTGCACCATTCAGGCAGTCCTCCGGGGACGGGCACGGCACAGCGAGTATCTTCTGACCTTACTATGATTTCCCCTCTAGCAAGGAAGCGCTTGTCCTAACTGGAACGGAGAGTTAGCTCTTGTCGAAGTGTATTGCACTATCCGGTCCCGCCGCCGCACGGCGCGAGCGGGTCAATCGCACGTGTCCGGCAGCCTGCTCGGACGCTTGGCCAGGTCCGGTTCGGTTTCAGCCGATGCGCGCGAGCCTGCGGACCGAGAGCGCCGTGAGACCCACGGTGACGCCGGCGAGCACCGCCACATGGACTGCGGACTTCCCATAGAAGGTCATTCCCAGGGCGCCAAACACCAATTGCTGCAAATGATAGGTTGGCCAGACCGGCGAGATGGTCCGAAGAAATTTGGGCAATGGGTAGAACAGGCCGGAGACATGCATCATCGGCACGTAGATGAGATTTACGAACGCGATGGCCGCTTTGCCGGAGGCGCGCGTTCCGATAAACAATCCGATGGCGCAGAAGGGCAGAGACCCCAGGATATCGATCACCGTGACGCGAGCGCATTGTGCGAAGGTCAGCGGCAAATGGCCGAGCAACAGGGCCGCGGTGATCATTGTGACCATTATGATGAATGCGAAGAGCATGGTCATGAGCAATTTTGCGAGCAGGTAAGACCCGGGTGGCGCGGGCAAGGCGCGCTTAAGCGTGAGAAGTCCTTGTTCCCGCTCCGTGGCGATGGTGGCGCCGAAGCCAAACATGCCCGGGCCCATCACGCCGAAGACGGCGAACGCGGTGAAGAGAAACTTTCCCGTGGACAGGTCGTTTCGGACGGCATCTCCGAACAGCACAACTCCAAATAGCAGATACAAAGCCGCCGGAAGCACCAAAAACGGTATCGAGAAGCCAAGCACACGGAACATGCGCAGGGATTCGAATCGGGCTTCCGCGAGATAGGCGCGCAGCAGCCGGCCAGTGGACATCACGCCTGCGAGAGGCGAATCGTCAAAAGGTTCAAACGGCCTCGGACTTTCGAACGCGTTGGGATTTTCAAGCGATCTGGCATTCATCATGCAGCCTCCTGCGTGAGTTCTGTGAAGGCTTCGGCGAGTCCGGCGCGGCGGACTTCGAGCTCTTGAAGATTAGAGTCGGCGGCGAGCAAGCGGCGAACCACCGCTTCAGAGTTGCTGGTGCTGATTTCGAGACGCTGCTGATCACGCGTGACGCTCTCGACGTGCGGCCACGCCGCGATCTGATCGGCGGCGAGCGCCGTCGAACAGCTGATGTATTTGCGAACGACCAGCGCGCGAATCTCATTGACGCTGCCCAAAGCGATCAGGCGGCCTTTGTTGAGAACGGCGACGCGATTCGAGAGCGATTCCGCTTCTTCGAGATAGTGCGTCGTAAGCACAATGGAAGAGCCGTTGCGGATAAGTTGACGCAGGGTGGCCCACATCGTTTCGCGGGCACGCACGTCAAGCCCCACGCTGGGCTCATCCAGAAAAAGGAGTTTTGGGCGTCCGCAAACCGCCATCGTGAACTGCACCTGGCGCTTCTGCCCAGCCGAGAGCTTTCCGTACGGGCGCGCTGCCAAGGGCGAAATGTTGGTTAACGCCATGGCTTCCTCGGGCGTGAAGGGGCGAGGATAGTAGCTGGCGACGAGAGCGACATGCTCGCGCACACGAAGCTCTGGCGCGAGCGTCACTTCCTGCATCATGACGCCGACTTGGCGTCTTGGTTCGACGAGCAGTGGAGACTTCCCGAAGAGCCGCGCCGCCCCGGAGTCCGGCCGCAGCAGTCCGAGCATGAGTGAAACAGCGGTGGATTTGCCCGCCCCATTTGGGCCGAGCACGGAAAAGAGCTCTCCTCGCCGCACTTGCAAGTCAAGACCGTCCAGCGCCACTATCTTTCCGAAACGTTTCTGTACTCCCGAAAGTTCAGCCCAGATTTCGTTGCTCATAATTTCTCTCCCAACTTTCCTGAGATTCTTCAGGTGCGTCGTGGCGAAAGAGCGTTCTGACGCGTCGAAGTACGCCGAAACACATGGTAAGCGCCCAGCAAAAAGAGAACAGCAACACTGACCACAGCCGCGATGAAGCAGGAATGGACAAAGTTTCGAACGCCATCGCTGTCCGTCAGCAAGTCAAGAAGTAAGAAAAGCGCCTTCATGATCTTCGATCCTCTCGAAAGAACGGTCCCGCTAAATGACCGCCGACTGCCGACGCGTGCCCCGAATTAGACGCCGCAAGTGCGGAACGCTGTACCATGCGTAAACGATGGCGCTGATCCCCGCGTACATCCAGAGCCATGGCCCGAGAATGCCCCAGCGAATCAGGCCATTGAAGTCTTCAACGAGTTGCTCGTAATGCGGAGTGCTTTGGATTCCGTCGGCAAGCACGACCAAGGTTTGGCTCTTGAACATCAGGACGTACAAAATCGGCACGGCCGCAGTATTGATAACCATCCGCATCACCGGCACCGCCCAAGTCCATGTCGGATGTAAAAGGCTTACGACTCTCTGTGAGATCGAACCCATCACCAGCAGAAGTATCGGCACATAAAATCTGTGCCAGGTGGAAGCAAGCTTCAAGTGCACCGCCCCTGAACCTAAAATCAATTGCGGAAAATGCGGCACCGCGAGCCACCAAATTGCCACAGTGGCCCACATGATCAAGCCGATGAGCGAATACCAGCGACTGACGGGCAACATGGGAGCAAGTTCCGCCGGCGGGTAGTACCACGGCTGCGGATATTTTCGCCGGATCAGGTTCAAAATCGTGAAGACCACCGTCAGGCAAAGGATCTGTGCCAAAACCGGAACGACGAACGCGTCGAATGTGATGGGAACGTGAATCAGCAGCGAGACTACGACCACAGCCCCTACCGTGAGCGTTAGATTGAAGGACAACAGGATCAAATACATTGGAAAAAGTTCAGGTCCGATCAGTTCCCACCCGAGAGACAAACTGCGATGATCTTGCCGGTACCGGCGCGCCACCGTCATGGGGTCGCCATGCTGCTTGAAAAAAGCCATCATCTCCTGGTCGTTGAATGGGCGGCCAAGCGCGGCTTGCTGCTCTTCGATTTGTGAGCGAAGATCGTCCGAAAGTTCTTTGATAATGTCATCGCTTTGCGCTCGCGGAAGGCAGCGCTTCACTGCCCGCAGATAACTTTCCAGAATGTCCATCACGCGCTCCTAAAGAATCCCGCTCAAAGAGGAATTCATGCTCTGCCATTCGGCGAGCAATTGTTTGAAAATGGTTTTTCCATCTGCGGAAAGCCGGTAAAACCGTTTGTTGCGCTTGTCCTCTTCCCGCCACTCACTGACGAGCAGCCCCTGCGTCTCCAGGCGCCGCAGCAGGGGGTACAAGGTGCCTTCATCAATCGGCATGCCGTGGTCGGTGAGCGCTTTCCGGAGCGTGTAGCCGTATTGCTCGGTCTGCAGGGAGGCCATTACGGCCAGAATGAGCGAGCCCCGGCGTAGCTCGAGCCGCAGGTTTTCAAAGAGATCGTGGTTGGCATTACCAGGCGACATACAGTGTGCGACACACACTGTATGGTACACAGTATTAGCTGTCAAGCCTTTTTTGCGTTTATGGGGCGGGTCCTGATTCCTATGGATTTGGGGCGACTTTAGGAGGCTCGAGAGGTGCGGCGGTAAGCGGCGCCGCACTTGTAGAGCTTATCCTTGGTGATCTCGATCACCCAGGCGATTTGCGCGGGGACATAGATGGCGTTGGCGCCGGGAGAATAGGGGACAGCGACCTCGATGTCGGTCCCCTGAAAATACTTTTTGCGGCTCCTGAAACAGAGGCCGCCTTTGGACATGTCTTCGCAGGTAACAATGTCGTCGGTAAAGCCCGAACGGCGGATGGAGGCTTTGTAGCTGACCCTGGTGCGAGGGTGTTTGCGGCGGTTGTCCAGAGGAGCGGCGAGCTTGCGGTCCGTAGGTGAAGCGTAGGCCGAAGAGGTTTGCGAGATCGGGGAAGCTTGCGAGATCGGGGAAGCCGCGACGCTTGGGGGGGCTGGTATGGGCGGCGCGGCGGGAGCTTCTTCGGCAGGCGCGAATTCAGCGGCGTTCTGCCCGGCGGCTATCAGGACGGGCTGCTCTTCGGGAACATCCGAAGAGCGTTTCCACAGCGTCGAGTCACCACACTTCTTGCAATAGCGGACGATCCCCTCATTGATGAGGAAAACGTCGGATTCGACGTCGCTGTGCTCCACGGTTTCGTGCGCTTTGCAGTTGCCGCATTCAAGGAGCATGCGGCGAGACTCCTTTTCCCTCTCGGAAACGGGGGCAAAGTCAATGTCCCAAAAATCGATGTTGGAATGATCCACAAAGGCCACGCCATAGGTATAGATCTCGCCTTCCGAGCCGATGCGGCCGACAACGCGCACGAGAGCTTCCTTGTTGGTATCGAGATAGCGAATGATGATCTCTTGCTCGGCGGAGAGCTTATAGGTGGAAATGATGCCGGCGCCGTGGCGGCTGAGAAGCACGGTCTTGGTCATTTCCGAGAAGCCTTTGCCATCCATGTCGCTTCCGGTCAAAAGAATAGCGACCTCTTTCGGGATGCGGCTGCTGCGGCGCAGGTGTTCGTAGGACACGATAAACACTCATCGAGGGAAGCAGTGCTTAAAACAAGGTTAACCGGAAGTCTGCGGCTCCGGCCGAGAAATTGGGGCGATTGTTCCACCGGTGCAACGGGAGACGGGGAAAAACTCCTCCGGTACGGAGCGGAATGCCGGAGGAGTAACCGGAAAAGAACGTCCCAAGGGATGAAACGCAACGAGGGAGCGGTTCACTACTCTAGGGGTTCCCACTACCGATGAGAAAAGCCGACAGCGACTCAAAGCTCCCAGGTTGCCAGAAGAAATGACGCCACCATCCGTTCACGACGTGCTCGGAGAGGAGCTTCAGCAAGTAGAGACGTCGCGCAACTTGCGGCTCGAGCCGAATTCGCAGCGCCCTGCTGCTCAAAGGAGCCTGGTCGGCTTGGCGTTTTCGGGCGGGGGCATTCGCAGCGCGACTTTCAACCTCGGAGTGCTCCAAGCCCTCGCGAGAAAGAATTTGCTGCGATCGCTCGATTATGTATCCACGGTTTCAGGCGGCGGCTACATCGGCGGCTGGCTGATGGGATGGATGTACCACCACGGCATCGGAATCCACGAGATCGAGCGGCGATTATCAACGCCGCCCAAGATGCCAGAGGAAGCAGGCGACCCGCCAGAACTCCATTTCTTGCGCGATTACAGCAACTACCTCACACCACGGAAGGGATTGCTGCGAGCGGATTTTCTGGCGTTTGCAGCGAGCTATCTGCGAAATACGCTGCTGAACCAAATCATCCTCGTGACGGCGCTTCTCGCGCTGCTGCTTGGGCCCAGGACGGTTGTCTCTCTTCTGCTTGCGTTCGAGAATCTCGAGGACTTTTTGCGAGAAAAGAATTTTGCGTGGAATCACTACATGAGGTCGCAGCATTTCGCGCTCGCTCTGGGACTCCTCTTGGGGCTTGTGGCAGTGATTTTCATGGGACTGAATCTCGAAACGGTGGATCCCCACGAAGGAAAGAGAGACCCGTGGTACGCAAATTCGTGGGCCGTCCACGTCTTCATCATCGGCCCATTGCTGGTGTCTTCCGCGTTATTCACCTACGGTTGCAGCCAATTTCTGAGAGACTGGGGAATCCTCGACCACCCCAGATACCGTGCGCCTTTGATGGGAATCGGCCTATATTTCAGCATGTGGACAGGTGCCTGTCTTGTTCGGCGAATGGTGCACTTAAAGAAGAAACGCCACCGAAGCACCGCGCCAGTCAGCGGGCTCGTCATGCTCACAGCAGCAGGGACGGGAGCCCTGATTGGATATCTCTTCGTTCCTTTCAGCCTTCTCTTAATTCCCCCAGGGGCCGCGGCGGGGAATGCCTACGGGAACTGGCGGATCATGACTTTTGCAACGCCGGTGTCCATCCTGATCATGCTGATCGCCGGCGTGATTCATATTGGATTAATGGGGCGCGGGATGAGTGATGCGCACCGCGAGTGGTGGGGCCGGTTGGGCGGCTGGCTGCTTCTCTTCGCGTTTTTGTGGTTCGGTCTATTCCTGATTGCCATCTACTTTCCACCGGCACTGGGGGGTTTGCTTGGCAGAGAAAGCAGCGCCCATCCCAAAACGGCCACCGGAGTCCTCTTGTGGGTCGCTTCGACCGCATACGGCGTATTTTTCGGCAAGAGTGAGAAAACCAGCAAATGGAATCCCGACGCTCCACTAATGAAGAAGCTCCTTGCCCTGGCCGCAAAACTTACGCCGTACATTTTCATTCTGGGGCTGTTGCTGGCTCTCTCGATTTTTGCTTCGTTTGCCGCAAATTGGGTGATGGGTCTGGATTGGTGGAGCACCTTCCGAGTTCCCAGCGATCAGGATTTCAATATCGGCGTTCCGCTGCTATGCCTGATATTTTTTGGCATATCTCTGTTCGTTTCCTGGCGAGTGGACATCAACGAATTCTCTATCCATTACCTGTATCGCAACCGATTGGTCAGGTGTTATCTGGGCGCGACGGTGAGGAAGCGGAATGCGCAGCCGTTCACGGGGTTTTCTGAAGCAGATAATTTCCCACTCGCCAGCCTGCAAATTCCTCTCGGCTCGAACGATCCCAAGGACGGGCGGCCGCTGCCGATTCTGAATACCAGCTTGAACGTGGTGCGGGGCAAGGAACTCGCCCTCCAAACGCGAAAAGCCCGCTCGTTCGCGCTGACGCCAATTCATGGAGGATTTACGCGGCCACTTCGATGCAGGCGAGACTGGCAGGCCGCTTATGCACCCACGGAAAAACTCGCGTGTAAACTGCCAGGATTCAAGGCGGGTGTGACCATGGGAACGGCCGTGGCCATTTCGGGCGCCGCCGCAAGCCCGAATATGGGTTCGTATTCCGATCCCGGGCTGGGGTTTCTGATGACCTTGTTCGATGTGCGGCTAGGCTGGTGGATCGGGAATCCGCTCGGAAAAGGCTGGGAGAACGGGAGCCCGCGCATCGGATTCGCTTGCCTGTTGCAGGAACTGCTCGGATCCACGAATGACGACAGCAAGTACGTCTATCTTTCCGACGGCGGTCATTTCGAAAACTTGGCGGTGTACGAACTCGTCCGGCGGCGGTGCAAATTGATCATCGCGAGCGATGCTTCCTGCGATTCGGAGTACGGCTTCGGCGATTTGCACAATGCCGTCGAGCGATGCCGAACAGATTTCGGCGTGGAGATCGTGCTGCAGGCGCTCGACGAGATCAAGCCCGAAACATCTTCCGACGATCCCGGAACACGCAGGTCTGAAGCGCACTTTGCGATTGGAACGATCCGATACAACCCGGATGCCCCCGAAGAAGACGGAACGATCATTTACCTGAAGCCGGCGCTGGTAGAAAGCGATCCTTGCGATGTTCTCGCTTACGCCAGCAAGGACAAGGCTTTTCCGCACGACACGACTGCGAATCAATGGTTCGACGAAGACCACTTCGAAAACTACCGTAAGCTCGGCGAGGTGAGCGCTTCCGCGGCGAGCGAAAAAATTGTCGAGGAGATCCGCCGCATCCTCGGCTAAGTCGCCTATCACTCACATTCTAATGATTCTAGGCTGCTGACGAATACACGTTCGTCGCAAGTCCATCGCTTGAGGCGTGGAACGAGTTCTACGGGAGCGGCTCAGACCCCCAAAAACAACTACTCGTGGCGCAGGGCGACGAGAGGATCGATACGCGTGGCGCGGCGCGCGGGAATCCAGCAAGCGAAAAGCGCAATCGCCGTGAGCAAGAGGACTACGACCGTAAATGTCAGCGGGTCCGTCGGCTTGATGCCCATGAAGAAACTGCTCATCAAGCGTGTGCCGGCAAGCGCGATCACTAAGCCCAGCCCGAGCCCGATGCCGACCACGCCCAGTCCCTGGCGCAAGACCATTTTCAGGATGTCGCGAGATGTGGCCCCCATGGCGACGCGAATGCCAATCTCTTGTGTGCGTTGAGCGGCCGCGTACGAGACCACGCTATAGATTCCAACGACTGCGAGAATCAGCCCGAGGATACCCATGACGGCCGTGATTTGCGCGCCAAAACGAAAAAAGAAAAAGCCGTTTGCGCCTTCGAGAGATTCTCTCATCGGCTGGACTTGCGTGATAGGAACGTCCGGAGCGAGTTCGTGGATTTGCGACTCAAGTTGCAAGCCAAGCGTTTCCGGAGGCACGGATGTGCGGACGTGGATGGTGCGGATGGACATGTAGTTTTGCTCAAAAGGGAGATAGAAGTAGGGCTGCGGATCCTCGGTGACGTCCTGGTATTTGCCGTCTTGCACGATGCCTACGACTTCTATGAAGGGCCCTGCCGGGCCCTTGGTGCTGAAGCGCCGGCCGAGGGCGTCCTCGTCGGGCCAGCACTTCTTTGCCATGTTTTGATTAATGATGGCAACCAGCGGGGCTTTTTCATTGTCGGCCTCCGCGAACTTCCGGCCGCGCAACAAGGGAATCTGAAGGGTGTCGAAATATCCCGTAGTCACAATGTTGTAGTTGATGTCGGGCGGTTGTTGGCCCGGTTCGAGAATTTGATTTTCAATCGTTAAACGGTCGCCAGCGCTCATGAGGCTCATAGGAGTCATGAACGCTTGAGCCACGGATTCAACGCCGGGCAGAGCGCGAATGCGGCTCTCCATGTCGCGGTACACGGTACGGCCGCGAGGCTCTTTGTAACCGATCTGCGCGACATCCACGGACAGATCGAGAACATGATCGGGATTGAAGCCGAGATTAATCTTTTGCGCTTTATCCAGGCTGCGGACGAAGAGACCAGCGACTATGAGCAGCACCAGCGAACCCGCCACTTGTGCCACCACCAATGTATTTCTGGCCAGTTGCCGGCGCGGTCCGGACGAGGAGCCGCGGCCTCCTTCATGCAGAACTGTGATCACATTGGTGCGAGCCGCGCGCAAGGCCGGCATAGTGCCGACGATCAGGCCGGTGAGCAGCGCCGCTGCTAGTGCAAACAGATAGACAGTGGTGTCAGGATGAAAATCAAACGCGATGGGAAGTTCGGAGCCAAGGCGGAGCGAGCCCAGAATCCCCGCCGCCCAAGACCCGAGTACGAGGCCTGCGCCACCGCCAAGAAAGGCTAGTAGAAGACTCTCCGTGAGGTATTGCCGTACGAGACGGCCGTGGCCCGCGCCAAGAGCGGCTCGAATCGCCATTTCGCGCTGGCGCACAGTCGCACGAACCAGCAGAACATTGGCGATATTGAAACACGCAACCAACATCACCAGCCCGGCTAGAGCCATAAAGGCCATGGCGGCAACTGGAATAGGGTTTTCCGGATCAGGTTCCGGCCTGGCCAGTTTTTCTGGGAAAAGCTGCAGGGCGATGCCTTTCTCCGTGTCAGGATGCTCGTCGGAAATGCGCTCGGCCACAACGTTGAGCGACGCTTGGGCTTGCTTGATGGTTACGCCGGGTTTCAGTCGTCCCATCAGCGTGAGATTGCGGGAGACTCTGCTCGTCCAAGATTTTTCCACAGGATTGTCGGCATCCTCGGCCATCTCCGCGCTGAAAGGAATAAAAGCGTCCATATCGAGGGCTGAATAGGTTCCCTTAAATTCCTTAGGCGTTACTCCGACAATTGTGAACGGATGTTGATTGATCTCCACTTTTTTGCCGACGACATCCGGGTTGCTGCCGAATCTCTTGCGCCAGTAGGAATATCCCAGAACGATAATGGGGTCGGCGCCAGGATTGAGGCCTTCGGTTGGAAGAATGAGGCGTCCGTAGGCTGGCTTGATTCCAAGCGAAGAAAAATAGTTACTGGAGACGCGGCTCATGATGCAGTGATCGGCTTTCTGGTCGACGCCGAGTTCTGCGAGTGTTACTCGGAAAGCGAGAGTATCGGTGAAGGAGCTGGACTGGTCGCGAATATCCTCGAAATCCGGGTATGAGAAATGGTGAATTCCTGGAAGCGAGGATTGCCGCAGGGCGAGGACAGTGATTTGTTCTGGATGTGGCACGGGGAGGGGGCGGAGAAGGAAGCCATTGATCACACTGAAAAGCGTGGTGTTAACGGCCATGCCGAGGGCGAGTGTGACGATGCCAATGATGGCGAAGCCGGGGTTTTTGGCGAGGGTGCGGAAAGCGTACCGGAGGTCGTTCCAGAAATTGAGCATCTTGGCGGGCTCCCTTCAGAAATGCGTCGACTGATTCGCATCCTGCATGCCTGCGAGTATATGCTCCAAGTCATTCAAAGCGTGATATTTAAGGTAAACGTAGGGGGAGTTCCTCTGGAGCGGACGTCCGCTTATGGGATTTTTTGTCTCAATTGCGAACATGAGCGATCGTTGGGGATTGGGTGACCCCCGCCATGATCTAGATGGTTTAAGCGCGAGGTGGGCGTGGTTGGTGGAGGGGGCTAGGAGAACTTTGCGGCTTGTTCGCGGAGGGTTTTGAGGCTGCCCTCGAGATAGTCCTGGATCAGCTCGAGATCTTTGGTCGAGTAGCGGGAGGCGTGCTTGAGGGAGGCGGCCGCGAGGCCTTCGTAGAGGTGGCCAATACGCTCGAGGGCAGCCATGCATGGGCGGACGAAGACTTTGCGGCGGTCGCTTGAGTCGCGGAAGCGTTCGACGAGGCCGGCTTTCTCCAGACGGTCGAGGATGCCAGTAACGGCGCCGGTGGTGAGACCGGAGGCGCGAGCGATGTCTCCGGCCGTGAGGGGCCCCTGGGAATAACGGGACATTAATTCAAAGCATCTGGTATCAGTAACATTGATGCCCAACTTTGTGGCGATGGCCTGGTGGAAGAAGATGGAGGTAGTGCTGAGTTCGCGGCCGAGTTCCATGCCGACGCGGACGATCAGGGCGTTGCGCTTGCCACCCGCGGCCGGCTTGCAGAATTTGTCCAGTTTGATGCGGCTCATTTTATCTTGACAGCTAATTATCTCACGAACTAAGATAATTAGTAACAGAAAGAGTATACGCGAAGGGCGGCACAGCGCAAAGCGGCGAGCGACAGATTCGGCCACAAGAGCAAAAACGTACGGAAAACACATCGAACGCTTTGCGGGAAACGGCCGGCAAGCCGCAAAGCAGGTTAGAATGGACAGCAGAAAGCCAGGTCTGGCCTGTAATCTTTCGAAATGGCAATGCGTAGATGCAGGTGAAGGGCGTCTGGCATGGAGAACAGGGCATTGATGGCGGCAACGGAAATACATCCAAAGGCGGATTTGAGCTCCTTACGGATTCATGACAGCCACCGCTCGGGCGGGAAGGCCGGGAAGCTGCTGAGCTATGCGTCGGCGGTGCTCGGGGCGGTGGTTATCATTGCGGGGTTGGCGTATGCGTTTCGGAATCAGACGCCCGTTGTGGAGGTGGTGACGGCGCAGAAGCCGGAAATCGGTGGACGCTCGGCGATCTTGAATGCGAGCGGATACGTTACGCCGCGGCGAAGAGCCACGATTGCGGCGAAAATTACCGGGCGGGTTACGGGCGTGTTTTTCGATGAAGGGACGCGCGTGCACGCAGGACAATTGCTGGCTACGCTGGACGATGCAGATGTGAAGAAGGCGCTAGACTCCGCGAAGGCGGACCGGGATTCCTCGCAGGCGGCTATTGCTGATTTTCAAGTACAGCTCAAGTTTTCACAGATCGAATTGCGGCGAGCTGAACAATTGCAGCAGGCCGGTGTGCAGACGCAAGAGCAACTGGACACCGCGAGCACGAACGTGGACAGCCTGAAAGCCAAAATCAATCTGGCGAAGCAGCAAGTGCAAGCATCCGAAATGCGGATTCGCGAGGCGCAGCAGGCGGTGGACAATTGCGTGATTACCGCGCCGTACGACGGAATTGTCGTTTCGAAGGATGCGCAAGTGGGCGAGATGGTGTCTCCGATCTCGGCCGGCGGAGGATTCACGCGCACGGGAATTGCGACGATTGTGGATATGAATTCGAACGAGATTGAAGTGGACGTGAATGAATCCTACATTGCGCGGGTGAAAGACCGGCAGAAGGTGACGGCCATTCTGGATGCGTATCCGGATTGGGAGATTCCGAGCCATGTGCGGACAGTGATTCCGACGGCGGACCGGCAGAAGGCCACCGTGAAGGTGCGCATCTCGTTTGACAAGCTCGATCCGCGGATTTTGCCAGACATGGGGATTAAGGTGACGTTTTTGAGCGACGAACCGGTGAAGAAAGCGGACGCGAGCGCGCCGGTTGTGGCGGCTCTGCTTCCGAACGAGGCTTTGCACGACGACGGCGGTAAAAAGATTGTGTTCCTGGTGAAGAACGAAAAGCTGGAACGGCGTGCCGTGGCGCTGGGAAACGCGCAGGGAACGCAAACGGAGATTTTGTCGGGGATTGTGGCTGGTGACGCGGTTGTCGTGAAAGGGCCCGCCAATATGCAGGACGGGCAGGCTGTGCAAATTAAGAAGTAGAGTGAAGAAATAGGTAATCGGAAACAGGAGCGGCGAAGATGATTCGAGTGGATGGCCAGGGAAGCGGGAAGAGCTTGATTCAGGTACGCGGGCTGACGAAAACCTACCGCCGTGGCGGGGAAGAGATTCAGGTGCTGCAACGGCTTAATCTGGACGTGGACAAGGGCGACTTTGTGGGATTCATGGGGCCGAGCGGCTCGGGGAAAACCACGTTGTTGAATCTACTTGGTGGACTGGACGTGCCGTCGCAAGGCAGCATCACCGTGGACGGTGACGAGATCACGCACATGTCTGGAAGCAAGTTGACGCAGTGGCGCGCGCGGCATGTTGGGTTCATCTTCCAGATGTACAACCTGATTCCGGTGCTGACGGCGTTTCAGAATGTGGAGCTGCCGCTGTTGCTGACCAAGCTTTCGAAGGTCGAACGGCGCAAGCACGTGGAGACGGCGCTCAACGTGGTGGGCTTGGTCAACCGCATGGACCATTACCCGCGTCAACTTTCCGGCGGACAGGAGCAGCGCGTGACCATTGCGCGCGCGATTGTATCTGACCCAACGTTTTTGCTCTGCGACGAGCCTACTGGCGACCTGGACCGGAAAAGCGCCGACGAGATCATGGCCTTGATTGAGGAGCTTGTCGCGAATCACGGCAAAACCGTTTTGATGGTGACGCACGACGCGGTCGTGGCGGCGCGTGCCCATACGACGCTCCATCTCGACAAAGGCGTGCTGGTCGAAGCTTCCAAGCTGGGGCAAGGCGTGGTTGCCGGAGGTGTGGCGTGAAATTTCGGTCGCTGATCTTCGCCAATCTGTTCCGGAAAAAAGTGCGACTGATCCTGACGATCGGATCGTTCGCGATTGCGCTGGTCCTTTTCACGTTCCTGGCGGTGGTGAATAGTGCTTTCAGTCGCGGAATTGACATTGCGGGTGCAGACCGGCTTGTGATCGTCAACCGCATCGGGCTTATCCAGACGATGCCTATATCGTATGACGACCAAGTGCGCGCGATTCCCGGTGTGAAGTATGTCACCCACGATCACTGGTTCGGCGGGGTCTATCAGGAGGAGAAAAATTTCTTTCCACAGTTCGTCATTGACGTGGAAAACCACCGTAAAGTGTATCCGGAATTCATCGTGCCCGATGATCAATGGAATACATTTGTGAAGGACCAGCAAGGAGCGATCGCAGGCGCGACAACTGCGAAACGATTCGGATGGAAGGTAGGCGACCGGATTCCCATCAAGAATTCTCTCTACGGTCCCACGAAGACGTGGGAATTCAATCTGGACGGCATCTATCACACGGCGAAACCTGATGGCGACCAGGGCCAGTTCTGGCTGCAGTGGAAAAATTTCGATGAGAATGTTCCCGCGGTCATCAAGAGCACAGCCGGGTGGTACATTCTCAAGCTCGATAGCCCAGACGACTCCGTGCGGGTCGCGAAGACTATCGATGCGAAGTTCGCCAATTCCTCTTACGAAACCAAGACTGAGACGGAGTCAGCTTTTGCGGCCGGTTTCGCCAAACAGTTTGGAAATATCGAATTCCTTATCCTGACCATCGGGAGCGTCGTCTTTTTTACTTTGCTGCTGGTTACTGGAAACACCATGGCCATCTCGGTTCGCGAGCGTACTAGCGAGCTGGCGGTCTTAAAAGCCATTGGAGTAACGGATCGTACGATACTCTTCCTTGTTCTTGCCGAATCGACCGTGATCGCGCTGTTCGGAGGCCTGCTAGGCCTTTTACTTGCGTGGGCGGCCATTCCGGTGATTAGTGCAGCCGTCACGGGGTTGCTGCCCCCGCTTCTTCTGTCAAAAACAATGCTGTCGCTTGGCCTGGTGTTTGCCATTTTCGTCGGCATGGTCAGCGGTCTGCTTCCAGGCATCAGCGCGATGCGCATGCGCGTTGTGAATGCGCTGCGGAGGGTCTGACGTGGCTATTCCGATTGTCTACAACATCCGAAGCGTGAAAGCGCGCTGGACATCGACCATCGTTGCGGTGCTGGGGATTGCCGGGACGGTGGGAGTTTTTGTGGCGATGCTGTCACTTGCGCGCGGTTTCCATGCCACCCTGGTGGCCTCGGGCTCGGAAGACAACGCGCTGATCGTTCGCGCCGGAGCTACGTCCGAGATGACCAGCGGGGTTCCGCTGGACTCGGTGAAGATCATTCAAGACGCTCCTGGAATTGCGCGAGGAACCGGCGGCCCACTGGTGACTCCGGAAGCCGTGCTCATGGCTCCGATTCCGTTAGTTTCGACGGGCACGGACGCCAATGTGGAACTTCGCGGCGTTTCGCCGAATGTGCTGGAGATACGCAAGCAAGTGAAAATTGTGCAAGGGCGGATGTTCAAGGCTGGGCTCGCAGAAGTGGTGGTGGGCAAAAACGCGAGCACGACGTACTCCGGGTTGACGCTCGGCAAGACTATTGCACTTGGCACCGTACACTGGCAGGTTGTGGGGATTTTTGACGCGGGCAGCAGCTCCTTCGATTCCGAGGTTTGGGCAGATTCGCACCTTCTCTCCGCGGCCTACAATCGCCCCGAAACGAACTTTCAATCCGTCACCGTGCACCTCACTTCGCCCGCGGCTTTGAGCCAATTGAAGGACTCGGTTACCACCGACCCGCGGCTGAATGTGGACGTGATGCGCGAAATCGATTACTACGCTAAGCAATCCACGAGTATGACCACGCTGATTACACGTCTTGGCGGCTTCGTCGCTCTGATCATGGCTGTCGGGGCGGTCTTCGGTGCGCTGAACACCATGTATTCGGCGGTCGCCGATCGCGGGCGGGAGATTGCTACCATGCGCGCCCTTGGTTTTGGCGGTCCTTCGGTGGTTTTCTCGTTTTTGCTTGAGGCGCTTTTGATCTCTTTTGTTGGCGGTGTACTGGGTTGTTTGGCGGTTCTGCGGTTGAATGGATTGACTACCAGCACCATCAATTTTCAGACTTTCTCCAATCTCGCGTTCGCGTTTAAGATCACACCGGATCTGCTTGTGATGGGTGTTGTGTTCGCACTGGCGATGGGAGTGCTTGGCGGACTTTTTCCGGCGATACGCGCTGCGCGGTTGCCTGTGGCTACGGCTTTGCGCGAATTGTAGATCCCCGTACTTAAGAAAAAAACCAAGAAAAAGAATTTAAACAGAGAGCCGACAGCTCACAGAGGCCGCGGAGACCTGCGCGTTGAGACTGCGCTACAATCCCACGCATGAGTGAAGAAAACAGGGGTCGCGAATTGGGAATGGGGCGCGGGATTACGCGGCGCGATTTTTTGAATGGCGTGGCTATGGGTGTGGGCGGGGCGCTTGGGGCCGAGACGCTCTTGGCAGCGGCGGCGTTTGACGATTTCGCACCGGAGATGGCGGCTGGGTACTATCCGCCGGTGTTGATGGGGATGCGCGGGAATCATGACGGGACGTTTACGTTTGCGCACCGGTTGCGGGATGGGGGGAGTTGGGATTCGGACGGGGCGGCGGTTTCGACGGGGGAGACTTACGATTTGGTGGTGGTAGGCGGCGGGATTAGCGGGCTGGCGGCAGCTTATTTTTATCGCAAGAGCGCGGGGCGAGACGCCCGGATTTTGATTTTGGATAATCACGACGATTTTGGCGGGCATGCGAAGCGGAATGAGTTTCGCGCGGGGAATCGGATGGTGTTGAGTTATGGGGGGACGCAATCGATTGAGAGCCCGGGGAAGTACAGCGAGGTGGCGAAAAGCTTGATCCAAGAGATCGGGATTGAGACGGAGCGATTTTACAAGAATTACGATGCGAAACTTTATTCGAAATTAGGGACGGCGGCGTTTTTTGATAAGGAGACGTTTGGTGAAGACCGGTTGATCACGGGGATGAATGCTACGCCGTGGGCGGAATTTTTGGCGAAGGCGCCGCTTACGGACGTGACAAGGCAGGACATCGCGCGGGTCTATACGGAGAAAGTGGACTACCTGGCGGGGCTATCGAAGGACGAGAAGCGCCGGAAGCTGGCCAAGGTCAGTTATGCGGATTATTTGACGAAGTTTTGCAAGGTGCATCCGGAGGCGCTGCCTTTTTTTCAGACGTTTCCGCATGATTTGTATGGGGTGGGGATCGATGCGGTTTCCGCGCTAGCGTGCTTCGAATCGCCAGACGACTACGAATCCTTCACTTATGCCGGTCTTGATGGATTGGGCCTCGGCGAGCACGAAAAAGAAGAGCCTTACATTTTTCATTTTCCGGACGGGAATGCGTCGGTGGCGCGTTTGCTGGTGAGGGCCCTGATACCGGGCGCGATGCCGGGTAAGTCGATGGAAGATGTAGTGACGGCGCGCGCGGATTACGGCAAGTTGGATGTGGCCGGCGCGCCGTTGCGCCTACGGCTGAACAGCACCGTGGTGCATGTGCAGCACGCTGGAGCGAGCGGAGATGCGGCGGGTTCAGAGCCGAAAACAGTAGATATTGCATATATGCGTGGGAAGAAGTTGCAGTCGGTGCGAGCGAAAAATTGTGTGCTGGCTTGCTACAACGGGATGATTCCCTACATTTGCCCGGAGTTGCCGCAGAAGCAGAAGGAGGCGCTGTCGTACTTGGTGAAGACGCCACTGGTGTATACGCATGTGGCGCTGCGGAATTGGACTCCGTTCGCGAAGCTGGGCGTGCGTCAGATTGTGGCGCCGGGGGGATATCACACGCACACGGCGCTCGATTTTCCCGTCAGCATCGGCGAATATGCGTTTCCAAACAAGCCGGAAGAGCCGATGGTGCTCTTTATGCTGCGCACGCCGTGCAAACCTGGGATGCCGATGCGAGATCAGTTTCGCATGGGGCGAATAGAATTGATGGGAACGCCGTTTTCGGAATTCGAACGCAACATTCGGGATCAACTGGGGAGGATGCTGGGCGGAGCGGGATTTGATCCGGCTCGGGACATTGCAGGGATTACCGTGAATCGCTGGGCGCATGGTTACGCGTACACGCCGAATTCGCTCTTTGATCCGGATTGGAAAGAGGAAGAGAAGCCGTGGGTGATCGGACGGAAGCCGTTTGGCAATATTGCGATCGCGAATTCCGATGCGGGAGCCAACGCCTACACGGATGAGGCCATCGACCAAGCGTGGCGGGCCGTGGGGGAAGTTTTGAAAAGTTAGAAAGGAACTGGCGCTGGGTTGAGGGCGGTTGCGGCAAAATCAGGTTGCAGGTTTTGGCAGCCAAATGTGTTATTGTCTTTCCTGTAGACTCCCGAAGTAGGGTTGCCTGAACTCCCTGTAGGGCGCGCTTTTTGGCCCTCCCTCCACTGAATTCAGCCAATTTTAGGTCAGTGTAGCGTAGCGTCCCGGAAGCGTGAGCTTGCCGAGATTCTGCACTCATGGTGCTTCGAAGAGTTCGGGGAGAATCAAGATGAAGAGTTTGTTTGTCGGGAACATGAGTTTTCAGACCACGGAAGGTGAGCTGCGCGATTTGTTCACGCCGTTTGGGCAGGTAACGCGCGTGCACATGGCCATGGACCGGGAAACCGGGCGCGCACGGGGGTTTGCGTTTGTGGAAATGCCCAACGATGAGGAAGCGGCCAAGGCCATGGCCGGACTCGATGGGAAAGAATTGGGCGGGCGCAATTTGAAGGTGAATGAAGCGCGGCCGAAGGGTGAAGGCGGACCGCCACGCGGGCCACGGAATTTTGGCGGGCCGGGCGGCGGCGGTGGTGGCCGCGGCAAGGGCGGCGGCGGCGGACGCGAACGATTTTCAAATGAGGACTACCGCGAGTCTGCGCGGCAGCCCCGCGAACCGCGCTGGTAACAGAACGCGAAGTGGATGGACAGTGAGGGCGCGCACCGCGCCTGCTGCGTTTGCGAGGAGACGCAATGACTACGACATTTCAGAAACGGCAAAAAGAAATGAAGCGAATGGAAAAGCGCAAAATGAAGGAAGAAAAGCGCGTCCAGCGGAAGCTTGATAAGACGGCGGAGAAGGAATCGGGAGTCTCGACGGAAGAGATTCTGGTGCCGCTGACGGGGCCGATTCCGTACGATCCAGAGCAGTAGAACCTGCCTCCCAATCGCGCTTTACTCAGCGCTCAGAATCAACGCATAGCCATTGGACAGAGCCTGGCAACCTTCGCGCGGGGCATTTTGTCCGCAGAGCGCGGCGTGAGCATTGCGCGAACCTGTGTCAGTGCACGGACATCGGGCCGCCTTTTGCTTGCGGGCGGCGCATCAGAAGAATAAAGGGCAGCATCAAGACGAACAATCCCGCCAGAATCAGGAAGATGCTGTTGTAGGCGAGCATGCTGGCTTGCCGTTCGACCATTCCAAACATGGCGGCACGGGCCTGGTGGGCCGCAGTGACTGCGTCCGAACCCGTAGACCGAAACATTCCTTGCATGGAGTTCATCATATTGCGCGCGGCGGTGCTGTAAGGCGTCACGTGTGAGCCCAGTTGCGCGATATTGCGCTGCTGGAAGCGCGTTTGCATGGTGCTGACGGCGGAAATCCCGATGCTGCCGCCGAGGTTGCGTACGAGATTAAAGAGACTTGTGGCGTTGCCCATGTTTTCCTTGCGAATGGGAGCCATGCTGATGGTGGTAAGCGGTACGAAAATGAGGCCCAGCGACAGGCCCATGATGAGTTGCGGCCAGAAGAAATCCCAGAAGCCAGCGCTGAGACTGAGGCGCGAGAATTGGAAGAGCGTCCAGCCGCACACGATTAATCCCGCGGTCAACATTTTGCGCGGATCAAACTTGGCCATGATGATTCCCGCAACCGGCATGGCAATGAAGGAGCCAAGCCCTCGAGGCGCCATGGCGATGCCGGCGCGGATGGCAGGGTAGCCGAGCAGCGTTTGAAGGATGAGCGGGATAAGTACCGTGGTGCCGTAGAGGCCGACGCCTAGCAGGGACATGAGGAAGACGCCGGTGGAGTAAGTGCGGTCCTTGAAGACCCGCAGATTGACGACGGGATCTTTGATGTGAAGTTCATACAGCAGAAACGTGATGAGCGTAACGGCGGCGACGATGGCAACGGCTGTGATCCAATTCGTGCTGAACCAATCTTTCTCCTGGCCTTTATCCAGGACGATTTGCAGTGTGGCAATTCCTACGGCTAGCAGTCCGATGCCCCAGTAGTCGATTTTTTGTGAAGCGCGCCGGATGTAAGAGGGATCGAAGATGAAGAGCGAGGTCATCGCGATGGATGCGATACCGATCGGCACGTTGATGTAAAAGACCCAGCGCCACGAGTGGCTATCGGTGAGCCATCCGCCGAGGACAGGGCCGAGCATGGGAGCCACGACGATGCCAAGTCCCCAGAAGCCCATGGCCTTGCCGCGGTCTTCGGGTGGAAAGGATTCGAGCAAAATGGCTTGCGAGATGGGCTGCAAACCTCCGCCGCACGCACCTTGAATGACGCGACAGACAATCAGGAAGGGAAGGCTGGGAGCGAGGCCGCACAAGAAGGACGCGATCGTAAAGCCGGTCACAGAGAGCATGAGCATGCGCTTGCGGCCGAAGAAATTAGAGAGCCAACCGGTGAGTGGGAGAATGATGGCGTTGGCGACGAGATAGGAAGTGAGAGTCCAGGTGGCTTCGTCGACAGTGGCGGAGAGGCTGCCAGCAATGTGAGGGAGCGAGACGTTGACGACTGTGGTATCTAGCACTTCCATGAAGGTGCTGAGCATCACGGAGATAGCGATGATCCAGGGATTGATGTGGGGATGAGTTTGTGGCGTTTCCTGGGACATCAAGACCTCAAACTGCTCCTTGACCAAACGTTCAGACCTTCTGCGATGAAATCATACGGTCTGAGGTGGGTGCTGGCAATCGTTCATGGCGGATCGCGTGCTCTGCCGCCACTTTTCCGTTCGAGAAAAATGTTCACAATCAGCTGATTGCTGTATCTTGTTTGCATACCAAACGCAGAAAGGAACGCAGATGAACACTCGCAAACCTCGCCGTGAGTTTCTCGCCGGAATGGGTGCCCTGGCTGGCGCGGCGGCTCTTCCCAGCGGCTGGCTGGCGGCTCGAGAGAAGCTGTATCCTCGGGCGGACTTGTCGTACTTCGACACGCCAATTCCTCTGGGCCCGTTCGAAATTCACATCGGATACGCCTCCATCACTTGGGGTGGAAACGACCGGCAAGCGATCGAGGACGTCGCCTCGGTGGGATTTCCGGGAATTCAAACACGTTCCAACAGCGTTCAGGAATTCGGAAGCGGCGCGGCGCTGCGCGACGTGCTCGAGAAACACCATCTCAAGATGGTTGCTCTCTCCAGCGGAAACCTGAGCATTGATCCGGCGATCGAATCGTCGGAAATAGCCAAGCATGTGGCCAATGCGAAATTTCTTCGGGATGCGGGAGGGCTGTATCTACAGGTGATTGACGAGCGGCCCAAGGATCGCGCGATCGTGCCGGCGGACTGCAAACGGCTCGGCACCTTGCTGACCGAACTCGGCAAGCGCATCGTCGATCTGGGCGTGCAGCTTGGATACCACAACCACATGGGAGCAATGGGGGAGACTCCGGAGGCTGTCGACCAAATCATGGAAGCTGTCGATCCTCGTTATGCAAAACTGGAGCTGGATGTGGCGCACTACTTTCAGGGTGGGGGTGATCCAGCGAAGGCCATTGAAAAATACAGCGACCGGCTGCTCTTCCTGCACTTGAAAGATGTCGAGCGGATTCCGGCCGGCGGCGAAGGGAAACAATCCTATCGCTTCGTCGAACTCGGTCGAGGGTCAGTAAATCTTCAGGCTGTACTGGATGCACTTCGCAAAATAAACTTCCGCGGATGGGGAATTGTCGAGCTGGACGCCGTGCCGGACAAAGCGCGAACGCCAAAAGAATCGGCGATCATTAACAAGAAATACGTCGAGGAAAAGCTGGGGTTGACGGTATGAGCTCACCTTTTCGTATCGCTGTCATCAACGATGAGATTAGCCAGGACTTCGGCCGCTCTTGCGAGGTGACTGCGAGCGAGTTTGGCCTCGAGTGGATCGAACTGCGCGCCATGTGGAACAAGAATATCCTTAATCTCGATGCCAATGAAGTTGCCGAAGCTCGACGCATCCTCGAAAAATATAAGTTGCGGGTCACCGACATCGCCAGTCCGCTCTTCAAGGTGGATTGGCCGGGTGCGCCGAAATCCGCTTTCAGCCCTAAGGGTGCGCAGTTCAACGCCGATTTTACCTACGAACAGCAGGATGATGTCCTCGAGCGCAGCATCGAGCTGGCGAAAGTCTTTCAGACCGAGCGGCTGCGTTGTTTTGATTTTTGGCGGCTCGACGATCCGGCACCTTATCGCGCGGCGATGAATGAAAAGTTGCTTGCGGCCGCGGGTGTGGCGGGGAAGAAGGGCGTGACGCTGCTGCTGGAAAACGAAGCCGCGTGCAATACGGGAACTGCGGCGGAAGCAGCCAAAGTTCTCGCTGAAGTAAAGTCTCCTTCGTTCATGCTGAACTGGGATCCGGGGAACGCTGCCTCCCGCGGCGAAAAAGTATTTCCAGATGGATACGCCCTGCTGCCGAAAGAACGCATTGGCCACTGCCACTGCAAAGACGTCACAAAAAAAGCGGATAGCAACAGCTATGATTGGGCCGCGATGGGCCGCGGCATTATTGATTGGACGGGCCAATTCGCCGCGCTCAAGCGCGATGGCTATCATTTTGCCGTAAGCCTGGAAACCCACTGGAGAGGAGCGGCCACCCCCGAGGAATCCACAAGGCAGAGCTGGGCGGGAATGAAGGATGAGTTGCAAAAGGCGGGAGCGCTCTAAATCAACCTGGGAAACGGAGATAAATCATTACGATGAAACGCTACCTCGCTGGCATCGCGCTTGTTCTCGGACTCGCGTTTTGTTCACAAGCACAGAAGACTCGCTGGACAGAAAAGGCAGCGAATGACTGGTACGCGCGGCAACCCTGGCTGGTCGGCAGCAACTACATTCCTTCCACCGCGATCAATGAGCTCGAAATGTGGCAAGCAGAGAGTTTCGATCCGCAGCGCATCGATACGGAACTCGGTTGGGCTGAGTCGCTGGGCTTGAACACCATGCGTGTGTTTTTGCATGACTTGCTCTGGCAGCAGGATCCGGCGGGATTCAAGAAGCGAATGGATATTTTCCTGAGCATTGCGCAGAAACACAAAATCCGGCCTCTTTTTGTGCTCTTCGATTCCTGCTGGGATCCGAATCCCAAACTTGGCAAACAACATGCACCGACGCCGGGCGTGCACAATTCCGGCTGGCTTCAGAGTCCTGGAGCCGCAGCGCTCAAGGATCCGAGCCAATACCCGCGGTTGGAAGCCTATGTCAAAGGAGTCGTCGGAGCCTTTGCGAACGACAAGAGGATTCTTGGCTGGGACGTTTGGAACGAGCCGGACAATACAAATGACGGCAGCTATGCGAAATTGGAACCGCCCAACAAGGAAGAGCTCGTGCTGGCCCTCTTGCCCAAAGCCTTTGACTGGGCGCGCGAGGCTGGTGCGTCGCAGCCGCTTACGAGCGGAGTTTGGAAAGGAGATTGGTCGGTTCCAGAAAAGCTTGGCCCGATGGAGAAAATCCAGTTGACGCTTTCCGATGTAGTTTCCTTCCACAGCTACGATGCTCCTGACGTGTTCGAAAAGCGCGTGTTATCGCTGCAGCAGTATCATCGGCCGATTCTTTGTACGGAATATATGGCGCGCGGGAATGGCAGTACGTTTCAAGGCACGCTGCCCATCGCAAAGAAATATCAGGTGGCGGCCATCAATTGGGGGCTCGTAGCTGGCAAAACGCAGACCTATTTGCCCTGGGATTCCTGGAAAAACCCTTATGTGAACCGTGAACCAACGGAATGGTTTCACGAAGTTTTCCGGACCAACGGCCAGCCTTACCGGCAAGAAGAAACCGATTTCATCCGGACAATCATTGGGAATTCCGCAGCAGCCAAAGGAACGCCATATTCGATCAATGCAATCGAGCTACCTTCGTTGAGCGATGCCCGTTGAAATTTGGAAGGCCCCGGAACACTTCAAAGGGCGGGGAAGAGTTTGGTTCCGGGACGTGGACTCGAACCACGATACTCAGCTTCAAAGGCTGATGTCCTACCGATTAGACGATCCCGGAACCGTGGGAAACAGTTTAGCAGAGGAAAAAGAATGTGCGAAGCCGAGGAAATGTGCGCGAGGCCAGAGTTTCTGCTAAATTGGTGAGGTTGCGTACGTCGCGGGAGAGGTGGCCGAGCGGTTTAAGGCGCACGCTTGGAAAGCGTGTGTAGGTTAACCCCTACCGTGGGTTCGAATCCCACCCTCTCCGCCATGTTGACAATCGCCAAATCCTACCCAGGGCCTGGTCCCCCGAGGGCGAACACCATACGGACGTCCCAATCACTCAAACTCCGAAGGTTTTCAAAGACGAGCCGTATCTGTTGGCCAAAGTAGAATTGGCCCCTTGAATGAGGAGGCCAAGCCTGAGCCTGCAGACGAGAAGCATTAATGCGCCATCACTACTGTCTCTGGTGATCGTTGCGGCTTGACGGTGTTCGCAGGATCACCGGCTCCTTTCTTCCGAGCCTCGGTCGTTAGCGCAACCAGGTTTACTCGGCCTCAGGAGCCGACGCTTTGACCTAATCAGTCCAATTGTGACCGTCAGGTTTGGGCCTTTGTCTCGACCAACCAGCTCAAGCGCTTCTCAAAGGTAGAGACGATATTCTCATGTCCTCTTTCGAATCGATATTTTAGCCACTCATCGTGACTTATGGTGACGGCAATTGAGCGATCTTGGCTGATAATTTCGATATCCCAAACGAAGAACAGTCCAAGGCAGAGGATACTGATAAATGCATCCAGATCATCTTTCGTGAAGCTGTGCAGCGGAGCCTCTACAACCGACCTCATTTCTCCGTATGACTGCCTATATCTACCAAAAAGGTCCATATGTCCGGAGCTAGTCCATACCTTGGTGTCGGTAATCCAAAGTATTGACGTACCGCGCTCCAAGAATGTGCGTGCTACTGTCCTAGCCAATGCGAGCTTTGCGCCGGAGTCTTTTGGCAAAAAATAGGATGGAACGGGATCCGGATATCGCCAATCAACGTCGCCAAAAAACGTCGCAAGATCGGGCGTTTTGTAAAGGCGAGAGGCCTCTTCGATTGAAAGTATTCTCATTATCGAATCAACTTCATCATGGGAGTGCCGCGTTCAGTGGAATTGTTGGCCACAGGGGCGGGATAGTCAAAGATGGAATCATGCGGACAACTCTGTAAATGATATACGCCGTTCCTCGCAATGGTCGGCATTATAAACGGAACGGCAGGTTAAGCAAAACCAGCGCAAGGTATAATCCAGTTGTGCTGGAGGACCGGATGGCGACAGCCGAGATCGAAACGCGAATTGTCTCCGCTTTGGAGAGCATCGAGAAACTGGAACGATACATCGATGACGCAGCTTTTGTTCCCGCGACACAGGAGCATCGCGGACAAATGATACTAGCGTTGTTTTCGAAAGCTCTTACTGTTGGCAGGGCGATCTGTAGTCTCGTTCGAGCAGAATTCGGCGAAGAAGCATTCGGCATGTTTTAGCTTGCACCCCACCTAGGGGCAATGACCAGGGCAGATGGTACCTGCAAGGGAAACCCGTCGGACGATTACAGTGTTCACTTTTGCACAGATTACTAAACCCGTCTCTTCGTATCTTGTTTCGATGAAAATTAAGGAACTAACACTCAAACAATTGAATTCCATCCCTTGTCCCACTTGCGGAGTACCTGCTGGAAAGCGCTGTGTACTTTATTCAGGAGCCCTGCGCTCTTCCTCTCACGTAGACCGTCGGCTTTACGCGACTGATGTGCAAAATAAGACATCCTCATGACATGCCGCGCCGTATTCTTTTCAAATGGCAAGCGAATATCTGACCCCGGAACTCTTACTCGCCGTCCCATGCCCTACGTGCGGAGTCGATGCTGGCAAAGGGTGTGTGTTGCACACTGGTGGTCCAAGTCCCGATCTGCACGTTGATAGAACGCTTGACGCTGCGAGAGCGCTCGAAGCACAAACTCTCATAAGCCGGGAACACGGCATCAGCTAATTGGCACGAGCGCCTTCACCGCCTAGGCCAATGTGAACCGCTAGCCGCAGGAAATATCCAGTTGACAGAAAAACGCTTCCGCCGACTGCCCCTCTCCAGCTATACAGCAAGTGCTGCGTTTTTGACTAAACCAGTTGAGGAGTGCAGACAATGCCTCTAGAAATTCTCTTGGTAGAAGACAATGAGGGTGACGCCCGACTGCTGCGAGAGCTTTTGCTGGAAACTAACAAGAATGTCCGTCTTCATGTCGTTCCTGATGGAATAGAAGCCCTGTCGTTTCTGAAATACCAGGGAAAGTATATCAATGCGCCTCGCCCGGGCCTCATTCTACTAGACCTAAACCTGCCAAAAATGCATGGCCGCGAAGTTCTAGCGTGTATCAAGTCAGACTCCTGGCTTAAAACGATACCAATAATTGTCCTTACACCTCGCAGGCGGAATTCGATATCGTGAGCAGCTACAAACTCATGGCAAGTTGCTATCTAAACAAGCCAGGTGAATTAAAAGAATTCGGGAGCTTAGCTTCCCAAAACAGCCTCAACCCATATCCTGATAAATTGTGGTAACCGGACTGCCAACAGCATGGTCCGCCGCCAATCTATTTGGTCATTTGATAAGTGGGACTTGTGCGTTTGACGCAAGTGTGGGCAGCAAACTCTTTGTCACGCTCGACTTCGAATTTCCTTTTCATTTCGTCCAGCGAATCGGCCCCAGGTTCACCTGAGGGCTTAAACTTCCAATTACACAAGGAGCAACCGAAGCCGTGAAAATTCTCGCTCTGAATCCACACAAGATCACGTGCCATTTCCTAGTCTCCTGAGCATAGGAGACTGTATAAGGATAAGGATGTTCCGGACATACAGGAATCGCTGTATGCCCCCGCCACTGTGAAGTTCTTCACGGAGGCTATGGGGATAAGCGGTAGATCGCGGTTCCGGGCGGATTCCACTTGGTACCAAGAACAACCCGTAACCTTTAACGGAAAACGAGTTGAGGGAAGGGTGTTGATCGGTCCCTTCCCTCCCTATACAGTACAGACAAGGAGTCTTATATGTGGATACTGAGAGGCACGCTCTTCGGCGTACTGGCGTTCATGGTCTTTGCGTTTATCTTTTTCTTTACGAAGTACCCGATCAGGGCCAACACAGCAATCAGCATATCTACGCTGCAGTATCTCACCGTCCAAAATCCTTGGTTTTGGACTGCGCTCGTGTTCATGGTTTGCACTGGCTGTGTCTGCGCGCGCCTGCTGTCAGAGATCCGCAATTAGAGCCTGATTGTTACTGTCTTCGCCGTGGAAAACGGCACACCGCGCGAGTTGAATAATAATTTACTCAACTCATCCGCGATTTTTCGGCTTTATTTGCCATCCTTCTTTCCCTTTACCAAGGCACTATGAAGTCTCACGGCCGACTTTTCTTCGCCTCTGAACCTCTTGGCGGGCTAGGTTAAGCGGCTAATCGGATAGCTTGAACGTAACATCGACCACCGTCCTAGCCTCTTGGAGTTCTCCTTCAGCCATGATCGGACGATAACGCCACTTCCTGACAGCCACAATCGCAGGAGGCACTAACTCTGAGAGTTTGCCTGCTAAGTCTCGCGCCCTCGTTGTGATGATGGCGGTATTGGGAGCCTCCGCGCCTATGTATGCGCAAACTCTAGTCTGTAAAGGGTGGCGTAATATTGAGCCGGAACCGGGGAAACCGTTCACGGCACAGAGCGTCAGCCACATTGTGGATTTCCTTAACGGCAGTGAACACGCTTTGCTTCGCTCGGGTCTTGGGTGCTTTTGGTTGCGGGTATAATCGTGGGCGTGATCGCTTTGCTCAAGGCTTGGCTTAAAGATGGCTCGGTGAAACGAGGACGAATATGAAATCGCCAATTCTGGCAGTGCTGTGCATCGCGTCCGCAATACGCACTTCCGGCCAAGCACAGGTTCAGGACGTGCCAGTGTTCTTTGCAACTGACTACTACGCGCCGACAAGGACTCTCGTCGTGCATGCCACCAACAGTTCCGGCAAAGACATCATGGGCTACTATCTCGTGGTCCAGAAAAAACTTTCGAATGGAAGTCTGGTACCACAGAGGAGTGAATTCATGGGTCAGTACGCCGATATGTTGGACGCCTGGGCGTATGTTCAGACATCGAAGGACCCGGACAGATACGAGCGCCAATGGGAATCTAGGAGCGGCGGCGTTTTTCACGCTGGCGCGACGCGGGATATAAATTTGACTGGCGTAGATGATCCCAACGTCGTGGTTTCTTCGGCAGTTATTTTCTATGCCGATGGGTCCTTCGACCAACACGATGACGACAGATTCAACCGCATGTTGGAAACGAGGCAAGGCAACCTGTTTGGTAAAAAAGAGACCGACAAGAACATCCGCGACGTGCTCGCAGACCCCGCAAACGAACACCCGTGCGCTGCTGTGATAGCCGCGTTGGCGAAGGAAGTGGGCCAAAGTTTAGGCGACGCCAGCCAAGATGTCCTCAGTAACTTCCTGCAAAGCCGGGGAGAGGAAGCGCTGCGCACCGGCATTGCCAACATGCGCCTCATACAGATGGCGGCTGCGAAAAGAACAGGCTCGCCAAGCGAACAAAACCTGACTGAGCGCGAGCGGCTAACGCTATTCGTCGAGAGGCAGGAAAGACAAGTGGAATTGATGACGCCGCACTGCCACCTTGAGATCGCGCTAAAACCATGAAAAATCCTGTAGGGCGTTCTAGATGCTAGACAGTTGGATCGGCCAGCACTACTGCCCAATATCCCTTATTTGTGGGGTCTGCCTCGGCATCTGGGGCTATGTGGAGTACTCCGAGAATTCTCGTCATTGTTTTTTGGAGACAGCCCTCGGCTGCACGCGAAAACTATTACAATCGGTAACTATCGTCGTACCATTCCCCGTGATCGTCGCCGACCCGCATGTAGAGTTGGAAGTCACGAGCAGGTTCATTTGAACGGTGGTGGTGAATATCCGGCATTTCAACGACAATTAGGGGTGTTCGAAGGCTTCAAGGATTATTTCCAGAATCAGGACCTTTACCGAGGACTCGATGAATCAATTCGTGATGGAATCAAAGCAAATCAGCCGCACTAGAAAAGCGCTTCTCGTGGGCGCGGCGGCGTTACTGTCTGCTTAATTATTGGAACTCATTCTGCAGAATTGGCTGAGGCACATCGCCGTCCCCTACTTCCCTCCAATCGTGAGCACATCTAGTAGCGCCGTTTCGCCTTTCACCTGTAACGTGACCGTTGATCCGGCCGGCACCGACCACTACTCGTCCGCGCTTTTCATTTCTTCCTTGCCATCCAGCAACACGCGGATCTTCCCGCCGCGCACGCGAAACAATGTAAACTCGCTTGTCTTGATGCTCTGCCGACCAAGCGCGCCGTCAATCGACCACGTATGCAGGCCCACTTTAAACGCCGCTGTCTTTCCTTCCTTCGTCTTCAGCGCGAGTGGCACCTGAAACGCCTCCGTCGCTCGAAACACCTTCAGCGGATCAACCAATGCTTCCTTACTCGCGGCCTTTTCCTGCGCCGCCAACAGCGGTGCCACGCCACATAGGCAAACCAGCAGAATCATTCCAACGCTCCATTTGTTTTGCGTCCTCATGTCCCTCTCCTTCCCTCAATTCGTATCCAGCATGAACACTTTGCCACCCTGGTCCGCCACGATCACGTGATCGCCCACCAGCACCGGTTCACCAAAAATGGCCGTTGCTCCGGGCAGCGCGATGTCCTTCAATACCGTTGGGTCCGGCACCAGCCGAATGACCGACCCCAACGACCCCATCAACGCGCACGGCGCCGGTGGCACGCTCGGATCGCTGCATCGCCAACCTGCTGGCGGCACTACCAACGGGTCTCCCAGGACTACCAGGTGCCCTTCCACCGTTCCGATATATACGATTCCATGCGTGATCGTCGGAGGCCCCAGCGGATAACCCGCAAATCCGCTCGTCGCCGGCACGTCCTTTATCCACCGCACACGCCGGTTCTCAGGCGCACAAACGTTCAGCGCAGTCAATTGCGTGTATCCGGCTGTCAGGTTCGTCGTCGTGTCGAGACCGCCTACGACCGCCACGTACACGTCTCCCCACGCCGCTCCCGGCCTTTTGTAATCCGTGTCGCCATGAACCGTCAAATCCGCGGGATGGAATCCGCTCGTTGCCCACGGCCCGGTCGGAAACGCCCACTTCACTCCCCCGGTATGCGCATCCACCGACCACGCCCAGCCGTCCTTTTGCTGCGAAGTGACCAGCCGCCCACAGCCCGTATCCATCACCACCGCACCTGCCGCCCAATCCGGATCGTTGTCCATGCTGTACGGCACCGGTTGATGCTGCCATTTGATCGCGCCCGTATCCTTATCCAGCCGTAGCATGCTGAGCCCGTGATTCACGGCCGGCTGCGTTAGATTTCCGTTCGCGGTGTTTCCCGTCGTCACGAACACGTCTTCCCAAGCCGTCGGCGAATTCCAAATTCCGCCGCCGCGCGTGCTCGTCGAAACATAGCTAAAGCTGCTGTCGATGCTTCCATCGTCCAGGTGCACCGCCACGACCTTGCCGTTTTGAATTGGATTGTCGCAGTGGTCGCCGATCCCAATATACACGCGCTCGTGAAATACGAGTGGCGCCGAGTAGCCAATTTGCTCGTGAAGGTCGGTAAATCCGCTTCCCGTCACCTGCGCGACTGCAGGCGATTCCCAGATTAACGCCCCGTTTTCCGCGTCCAGCGCAAAGAGATGGCCGTCGCCCAAATGCGCGCCTGACGAACGGTCCGGAGCGCCAAAGATCACCGCATCCTTACCTTTGATTCGGACGTATGTCGCCGCCGAGGCGATGCCAAAGCTCGAAGGATTGCATGTGAAGGTCGAAGTTAACGGCGTCCCGCTCGGATACTGCCACAGCACCGCGCCAGTCTTTTCTTTAAGCGCATAGAAAACGCCGTTCCCGTTTCCGATATACACCTTTCCGTTATGCACGATCGGAGAACTGTAGAACCCCTGTGCTCCTGATGGCGCGAACGTCCATTTCACATTCAAGCTCGCTACTTTCGTCGGATCGGATAGAGCAGAACGTTCCCGCTGATTGCCTGTTCGCTCCTCATCATGACGGAAGGTCGTCCAATGCTTCGCGCAGCCGCCAATCGCGCCCGCCGCTGCAAAGATCGTCACCACTCGTGCCAGCCTCAGAACTCTCATCTCCGCCTCCTTTCTCCGTCTGCCCAATGAGCCTTCTGCTTACGGAACTACGATGTGTGCGCGCAAGACCAGCGGCGTGATTCCTCGGCTTTCGAGCGCGCACGAAGTGTCTTGGCCCAATGTCAGGGTTGTTCCCACGGTCAGTTCGGTCGCTTTCTCCGCTGTCGTCATCTTTCCCTCGCCGCTCAGGACCTGCAGAATGGCCGGCCCGGGCAAAGACACTTTTTCAACCATGGCTCCCGGAGAGACGAACAAGTCGCGCAGTTCGATACGCGTGCCTCCCGGCCCTGCGCTTTCATACACGGTGCGTTCTAGCAGATTCTTCTCCACTTCCTTGTAGGGATTCCTGGCTTTCACCGGTGAGAAGTTTGTTTCGTCCGCCCGCGCTTCGGCAAGCAGTGGCGTGCTCTGCGGTCCTTCCTCGTTCTGGCATCCGATCTGCCAGCAGGCTGCCGCCGCCAGCGCGCTCGCCACCGATACCCGAATGATGAGATGTTTCATGGTCCCCTCCTTTGTGGAAAGGCAACTGGTACGTTTTGCAGGCTGACCGTCAGTCGCGTCTCACTGCCTCGCCCCAAAAGCCCGGCCACACTGGATTGACTCCGGCGTGATCTCCTTTCGGGCTGTTCGCAATTCTTTGGGGTCTGCTAGTCGGGTGGATTCCGTATCCGCTCGACCAGTCCATTTCAAATACGGTCAAGCTTGCTTTGACTCAGTAGTGTCCTTTTCGTCTCGGGCGTTTCACTCCAACACAAAAAACTCGGTAGTCCCCCTGCTTCGCAATGTCCGCGACCACGTCAATACCGGTTTCCAACAGAAGCTGCCGAATTTCTCCGCTCGGGAGCAGGAATAATTCGTCCCTACGAAACCCGGGGGGCATTCATTTCTGAGCAGACAACGAGTTTTAGGCGTCCATCTCGCAGAAGATGGGTTCGAAAGCCACCGCGGGTGGGTTGGGTCCCTCTTGGCCGGTGGCGCGCGTATCAAAGGCTGTCCAATTCGCCGGGCGTAAGTCTCTATTTTTCAGTCCGTTTTCTGGATGGCGCGGTTTGCACCAAATCAGGCGGTTTGGTACATGTCTGATCGTGTGACCGGATCCTGTCGGTACCGAAACCCGCGTAATCAGATAGTGCAAGAACCTGCCTTCTAGCCCCCTCTAAACCTACGACATCCCGCGACATTCTGGCGAAAACCATCTCTGGCGTGCTTTGTCGCTTGAAGGGCAATCGGTTTGCGCGGATGCTGCGATGGCCTTGCGGTGACATCCCAAGTGCGGGAGATGGTGTAGGGAAAGGATTGTGATGATGACCATGAAAACTTCTGTTGTTGTGGTTGCGGACCGGCTGCGGAGCGTTACTCGGCAGTGGCTGGCGCGCTCGGTGCTCCTCAGCTTGCTCAGTTGGTTGGGAGCGCCCACGCCAGCTGCCGCGCAGTCGCCATGGAATGACAGACGAGACCTGCGCGTGATGACCTACAACGTTAATGAAGGTACGGACTTCTTGCAGATCCAAGCTGCGACGGACCTGAATTCGTTTCTGGTCGCTGTAGGGCAGACCATCACGCAGGTGCGTGGAACCAACCCTCCAGCGCGAATGCGCGCAGTTGCAAAGCAGATCATCGACGCTGACCCTACGCTAGTAAGTCTGGAAGAACTGGACGAGTGGTACACGTCGTCATTTAATCCAGCTACGGGCGCATGCGGCTCGCCAACTCTGGAATTTGCCATGCTTCAGGAGCTTCAGGATGCCCTGGCCGCGCAAGGGGCGCATTATGCAGTCGCCGAAGAAGCACAGCAGTACGCGTTCCCCCTGATACCAGGCTTTATCCCTCCGAGCACGTATCTATGCGTCTCGGTCGTCAACCACGTGGCGATTCTGGCGCGTACCGATCTCGATCCGGAAAGATTTCAGTGGAGCAATCCCCAATCGGCCCAATACGCCACCGTGCTGCAGTTCCCTTCACCGATTGGGCTTCTGCCGCTGCCGCGAGCCTGGGTGTCGGTAGACGCAACGTTTGACCACAAGGCATTTCGATATATCGGGACTCATCTGGAATCTGTGGTTCCAGCCATCCGCGAAGCGCAAGGAGCCGAGCTGCGCGCCGGCCCGGCCAACACGTCGCTGCCGGTGATTCTTGCGATGGATTCAAATGCACAAGCGGCGCCGCTACCTCAGGACCCCGCTTACATGGATTTCATTGCAGCGGGCTATGACGATGGATGGGCGGAGAACTTTCCGTTTGTTCCGGGGCTCACCTGTTGTCAGGACGAAGCAGATAACAACCCCGTGTCGCAGCTGTATCAACGCATCGACCTCATTCTGACCAGGGGGGACGTCAAAGTTCGAAACATTGCACTGTTCGGCGCGGATCCCAGGGAGAGGATCATCGGCGGACTGTGGCCATCGGACCACGCGGGGGTTGCCGCTCACGTGGTGGTCGAACGGGAGTAGCACAACCACTGGACAGGAAGTGCTGCTATTGCGCCGGGATTCCGACTGCACGAGAGGAGTTCCGGCGCAAAGATCAGTGCACGCCGATCTTAGCCAGGAGCCGCGCAAAGCGAGGATCGGAACGAAGCGGATCGGCCATGGGCTCGGAACCGAGATAAACGAGGCGATCGTTGCGTTCCGTGTAGGCACGATCCAGCCAGTCAAGAGCCGTGCGGTTTTCCCCGAGGCCGGAGTAAACAGCGGCGAAATAAAGCGAAGAAACGTAACGCGACTGCGCGAGGTGCTGGAGATCGTTCAGAGCTTTGCGCGCGCCTGCGGCGTCGCCAGAAAGACCAAGCGCGTGCCCATACAAAGAGATCATGACGGGATGGTCGCCGGAGAGTGTGCGCCCCTTTGAAAACTGCTCTAGAGCTTCTTTGTACATTTTCTTTTCGCGAAGAGCAGAGCCAAGCCAAATGTAGGCAAGCCAGTAGTTTGGATATTGCTCGATGGCGCGGCTTGCCGTGGTGATGGCCGCGTCGTAGTTGCGCGCGTGGTAATAAATCTCGGCGCGGTTGGTATTGAAAAGAGGAGAGACGGGCTCGATATCGAGCAGGCGAGAGTTTTCCTCGAGCGCCTGCGGCAGGCGGTTGCGCACAATGCAGTAGTGGCTGAACCAGAGATGTGGAGTGGGGTTGTTCGGACTTAGGGCTAAGGCCCGCTGAAATTCCTGCTCCGCGACGTCGAAATTCCAGTCGTAACTGAAGGCCACATTTGCGAGGACGGCGTGAGCCTCTCCCAACAAGGGGTCCAGTTGGAGAGCGTGTTCGGCAGCCGCACGGGCTTTCGGTTTGGCCTCAAGCGGCGACATATCGTCGTATGGCACCTGCCCAAGCAGGGCATACGAGCCGGCAAGACCCGCGTAGGCGAGAGCGTATTGCGGATCTTTCTGGATCGCCTGCTGGTAGGCTTGGATGCTCTTGTGGAGGTCGCCGCGATTGGTCCAATAAAAGCGGCCCGCGAGATAAGCATCATACGCTTCTGCATTGACGGGGCGATTAGCGAACTTAGAGCTGTTCATTACTGTGGTGGTAGCTAACGCCGTGCGTATCTGACTCGCCACGGCGGCGCCGACTTCGTCTTGCACGAGCAGGATATCCGTAAGGTCGCGGCTATAGGAATCCGCCCAAAGATCGGTTTGGTCGCTGACCTGGATGAGATGGACATCGATGCGCACCTGATTGCCTTCGCGGCGTACACTGCCTTCGAGGGCATACTGGACGCCAAGGGCCCGGCCAATCTCCTTGAGAGGTTTCCCTGTCTGTGTGTTAGAAGAGGCAGCTGCAATCACACCAAGACGCCGCGGATCAAGGCTGCCAAGTCGCGTGATCAATTCGTCGGTCAGGCCCGCGCTAAAATAGTCCTGCTTGGGATCGCCGCTGAGATTTTTGAAAGGCAGAACAACGAGACGGACTTTTTCAGGTAGCAGAAGCTTCGTTGGGATCAACTTATAAACTGCATAGGCGATGATGCACAGAATCGCGAAAGAGGTCAGACCAAGAGCAACCCGCCTTCTGATGTTGGTAGGCGGTTGGTCCGGTTCGACGGAGGAATGACCTTCGCGCTCCGCTTCAGGAACTATGGCGACGACCAGAGGGACTGCGCCACCATTGGCTTTTTCGGAAAGCGTGTCAACGTCGGGTTCGGTGATGGATGCGGCGTCGGGTTCGGGGACAAATGCGGCGTCGGCTTCGGGATCGTCCCCCGGCTGGCGCCTTTTAAACCACTCATCCAGCTCGGCCGTGTAGGCGTAGACAGTCGATTTTTTCTGGTGCTCGTGGCGCCGTATGGGAAGCCCTTCGGTCTTCTCCCAGCGCTGGACGGTGCGAATTTCGCGGCCCAGATGGCTGGCAATTTCTTTCCAAGAAACCATTTTCTTGCCAGTAAGGAGCGAGCCGTCGGTAGGAGGCTTGGCTCCGCTTGCCGGGTTTTCAAGGTGAGACATCGAAGCGATTCAGTGCGCGGATTATACCCTAGAAAGCTTTCCACGGTTCAGAGCACGCAGTCGGCGTGGTCGGGCGTTTGGTCAGCGTGAGCATTAGCGGGCGAATGTAGAAACGAGACATCCGAGCTATCGCCGCAAAAAGAGACGAGGACATTGATTTCTCGGACGCTCCGGCGGTTGTCGATTGGAGCGGAGCCGAAATTGGCAAGTTCTATCGACCAACGAAGAAGCCCGTTACGATGCGTCTTGATTCTGACGTCATCGCATGGCTCAAAGCTGATGGCCGCGGTTACCAGACCAAAGCGAACTGGCTTCTGCGGCAAGCCATGACTCATCTCAGTGAAAGAACGAGAACGACGAGCGGTAAGAGACATTCCAGGCGGACTGGCAAGGGCAAGTAAGGGATGAGTGCCCCACCCTCTTCGCCATTTTCCCCGCATCAAACGGGATCCGCAGAAAAAAGCCGGGCAATTGTGCCCGGCCCTTGCGGTTTTCCAAACGGCACAGTTGAATCAGAAGTGGCAGGAGGCAACGCCTCGCTTTTGCAGATACTTCTGATGATATTCTTCCGCGCGATAGAACGTGCCCGCTGGCGTAATCTCTGTCGCAATGGGCCTTTTTAACTTACCGCTGGCCTCCAGCGCTTCGCGGGATTTTTTCGCGGCAGCCTCCTGATCGGGAGAATGAAAGAAAATGGCCGTGCGATATTGCGAACCGAAGTCCGGTCCTTGTCTATTCACTTGAGTCGGGTCGTGCACTTTCCAGAAGACATCGAGCAATTGATCGTAGCTTACTTTGGCCGGATCGAACGTCACTTGCACGACTTCCGCGTGGCCTGTCTCATCCGTGCATACATCCTTGTAGGTGGGATTCGGCGTTTCGCCGCCACTGTACCCCACAGCCGTCTCGATCACTCCAGGCACCTGCTGAAACGCCGCTTCAATTCCCCAGAAGCATCCCGCTCCAAACGTTGCAATCTCTGGCATTGCCTTCTCCTAAGCAAACTCGTTTTTGCTCGCTATGCCGGTCAGAGTTGATTTCTCGTACGGACAGCTATTGGATGCAGGCACTCCCTCTGAAGTTTCGGCTGGTTCTTCAAATCCTCGCGCCTCTACTCGGCGGGAGCTTGCTGCCGGACTGCTCACTTCTCCGTGAGAGGCTTCCGCGTCAAGACTTCTGCTTTGGCGCCGCCGCGAAGGTCTTCAATTTTGCCTGTGCCAACGCCTTGTATGGGCTATTTACCGATGCCGACTGCGTAAAGGCATCTTTTGCCTCCGCGTTTCTTTTCAAGTTTAGCAGCGCAAAGCCCAGCCGGTATTGATTGCGGCCATAGCTCCCTTCATCCGGCTTCAGCAGCTGCGAGGCGGCCTTGAGATTCTGCACGGCTTGTTCATTGTCCTTCTTTTCTATGTTCACCTGTCCCAAGCAGCTGAGCGCCAGACCCTTCTGCAGCGAAATCTGCTGCTGCCACTGTTCGTCGGTCGCTCCTTCCGGCTTCTGAGCTGTGGTCAAAAGGTCGATCACTTTCTTGGCGTACGCTTCCGCTTTATCCAGCTGTTCGCCCTTCTCGCCGTAGTCGTCAGAGAGCAAGAGCAGCATCCCTATATTATTTGGATCCTTCGCCAAGAGCCCGTTCGCCACCTCGAGCATTTTTGGCATGTTTTGCGCCTGCTGATAGGAGGTCGCCGCAACTCCCAGGGCCTGATTCGCGAATTGCGAATCAGGATAAAGTTGCGCGAAACGCGTCAGGCTCGCGGCCCGCTTCGCGGGAATCGTGATTCGATAAAACCCCAGGAACATGGCTTGCTCGATGTAGGTGATGTTGTCCTTGTTGTTGTCCAGCGTTTCTTTTTGTTGGCGCTGCCAGCTGACTGCCTCGACTCCCTCTGGCGCGGGCAAAGCCTTATATCGTTGCAGAATCCCGGGCACCTTCTCTCCGTAAGCCATGAGTTTATCGGTGTCGCCCTTTTCGCTGGCCGCTCGAACCATATTCACGGCGTTGGAAAAATTGTCGGGATCGAGCGCAGAAAGCTTGTCGCCGTACTCGAAGGCCTTGTCATAGTTTTTCTGCCCGAGGTAGTAATTCACGTAGAGATCGTCGGCCACGATGGCCATGTCACCCTGGCCCAGGCTCGATGAAAATTTATCGATCAAGGCCAGCTTTTGCGCTGGATCGGCCGTGCCGTTGATTTCCGTCAGAGCATGGTCCGCGTCGGACCCGGCTGCGATCGGCACAAACTTCCCAATCGTTTGTCCGCTGGCAGGATGGGCGGCAAAAAGGAGCAAGGCGAGAATCTCAATAAACTCAGTCATTCGCTTCATGGACGCCTCCACAGGAAGGAAATTGCCTGCATCTTAGTGCCGCTTGGCCCGCCGTGCAAACAAAATCCTCCTGAAGAGACGGCGCATTCCAGCTGTGCGCCCCGTGCCAGCCTTTTCGACTAGAATGGAAATGCCTTCGACTACGTTTGCGGGGAGGAACGCGTGGCAATGTTTGAGTCGCATCCCATTTCGACACTGCGGAAGATCGTGGCCATTGTACTGACGGCATCCTGCCTGTTCACCGGCTACGCCCAGCGTACTTACGCGCAGGCCGGTATGGCCTGCCACTCGATGGACATGCGCGTCGAGGTCGCGCCAGAACAACTGCCGCCTCCGCAGAAACTCACCGGCATTGGTAACGCCCACATTCCTATCACCGCGACTCCCGAGGCGCAGATGTGGTTCGACCAGGGTTTGAATTTATTGCATGACTTTTGGGATTACGAATCCATTCGAGCATTCGAACAGGGCGTTCGCGTCGATTCGCAGTGTGCGATGTGCTATTGGGGTATTTACCAGGCGGCGAAAACAAACTATAGAGAGGACAACAAATACTACCGGGACCAAGCGCTAACGAGGGCGGTCAGCTTGAAAGGGCGTGTCGGTAAGACAGAGCAGCTGTACATCGAAGCGAGCGTGGCTGCCGAGAAAGACGAGAAGAAAGATAAGAACACGACACAGTCGAAGGAGGTTCAAATCTACCGCAAGCTCGTAAAGCGCGAGCCCGCAGACCTGCAGGCGCGCATCCTATTGGGGTGGGCTTTGACGGACGGTTACGACGATAACGGTCAGCCACGCGCCGGCCAAAAGGAAGCCTTGGCAATATTCCAGACGGTCCTGAAGGAAGATCCCGACAATTCCGCCGCGAATCACTATTGGATTCACGCGGTGGAAGCGAGTCCCCATCCGGAGCAAGCGCTGTACAGCGCGGAAATTCTCGGCCGCCTCGCTCCGACTTCCGGACATATGGTTCATATGCCCGGCCACATCTTCTATCGCACCGGCGACTACGCCCACGCAAAAGAATCCTTTGCCGCATCCATGAAAGCCGATGAGGAGTACATGCAGGAGCAGCACGTTCAAGTCGACCACGACTGGAACTATGTACACAACTTGATGTATGCCATCGCAAACCTTATGGAAGCCGGCGAATTAAGCGACGCCACCACGCTGTCCGCCAAACTGACGAACGCGCGCGGCCAGCTTGCCAATACGCTCTATCCGTGGTCGCCGCGCGATGCCATCTCCAGGCTCGATCCGCGCCTCCCGGTCGCGCTTCGCTCCGCGGATTGGAGCGCCGCTCTCGCGCTGCTGCAATCCAGCAATGCTCTTGCGACGCTGCCGAATCTGCAGTTTCTCGAACGCCAGTTAACGCAATTTTTTCTCGGCATGCAGGCTCTTGACACGCACAATTTGTCGGCTGCGGAAGCAGCGTCGGCCCAGTTCGATGCCGAGATCAAGCGAATGTCTGATCGCCTAAAAGATGAAGAGAAAGCCAAATCCAAAGAGAAACACAAAGACAAGAAGACGGCAGGCGCCGCTCCTCCAAAAATCCAATTGATGCCGGATGCGTACGCAAAGCCGCTGGTAAAAAACCTGTCCATCATGTCTCTGGAATTGCGTGCTGGGATTCTTATGGGCAAGAAGCAGAACGCGGAGGCGAAAAAGCTTTACGTACAGGCCGCCCAGGAGGAAAAGGCGCTCGGCTATCACGAGCCGCCGGCCTACGTGCGGCCCGTTGCGGAAACAGAAGCAGCCGCGTTCATGTCCGTTTCCGACTGGCCCGCTGCGAAGGCGGCCTACCAAGAAGCCCTCGCCGAGCGGCCGCGCTCCGGCTTTCCGCTCTACGGCATCGCGGCCGCCAGCGAGAAAGCCGGTGACGTTTCCGCCGCCACCGGTGAGTACAAGGAGTTCTTGTCCGCCTGGAAATCCGCCGATGGCAATCTTCCGCAAATAGCCCATGCCCGCGACTATGTCGCTTCCCACGGTACGGCCGCAGCCGGCAAATAAGAGGCACGCTTGATTGAAATTTATTCGGACCGCTGTTTAGACCAGAACTCCGCGGAAGTCACGACCGGTACAATTTCAAACTCGACGAGGTCGTTCCAGCGGCTCACCCAATCCGCCAACATCTCCGGACGATCTGCTTCCATCATCTGGAAACAGCGCGCGCCCACCGCATCCACCCAGCTGGTTTGATACGTAAGGCCAGCGGGTAACATGCGGCCATCACGCGCGAAGCGCTCGCCAATGGCTTTGGTGTCAGCGTTTTTGAACCGCTCAATCACCATGAAAAGCATGGGCAGGAGTCTAGCCGATCTTGGCTTTCGAGGAAACCTATCGACTGGTCCGGCCTCGACGCTTCGGGTGCGCGACTTACAAGTGGAAGTTAAGCCGCCCTGCGTTCCTCCCAATAGTCTTCAAAGCGATCGTTGAGATGAGAGCAGCGTAGTGCCAGAATGGCGTTGGCTCCCCGGACGGTCCAAAACA
>Ga0210395_10000082_pt1 | contig 78030 bp, 73 predicted proteins | sample IncBWH4OmetaG_FD_150861 | JGI IMG/M metagenome (GOLD analysis project Ga0210395, IMG submission 150861) | Forest soil microbial communities from Barre Woods Harvard Forest LTER site, Petersham, Massachusetts, United States - Inc-BW-H-4-O ...
ACGCCGCCGGGTCAAGAGAAACTGACAGAAAAAAAAAGCGCAGCGGCACGGCAGCGAGCAGCCGCTAGCTGGCAATCCGCCGCCGCGCCGTCCGGAATAGGCCATCTTGCGGCCCTCGCCTCGCTCGACGGCCAGAGCGCGCATGGGATCGGCGGGCCCTTCGTCCCGGTCAACCCCAACAGCCCGGCGGCGCGCGCTGCGTTGGCCGCGGCGGCCCCTGGCGAAGGCAGCGACGGGCTTTACGCCCACCTCGCCTCACAGCGCAGCGAAAGCGATGCGCGGCTCGCCTACCGCTCGCTCGAGGGACATTACGGCAGTACCCTCGCCAACCGCGACGCCGTGATCCGGCGCGTCGACGATCCCGGCCAAGGCACCTTCTACCGGGTCGAAGTTGGGCCGATGTCGTCCGCCGAGGCCGACGCGCTTTGCAACGACATCAAGTCCAACGGCGGCCAGTGCGTGCCGCGTTTCGAATAGCGGACCGCCGGTTCGGTTTTTCTTCAAGCATGATCTTGTCCGAAACCCGGCCCCCATTTTTCCGGATCAGGCTTTAAGCCGCGGCAGCGTCTTTCTTCGCAGACCTATTGTTAGCGCGCGGCGCCGCCGTGTCGCCGATGCGGAAGAAGCCGACCTGGTTGGCCATCGCCGCCGCCTGGATTTCAAGCGTCTTGGCGGACGCGGCGCTTTCCTCGACCAGCGCCGAATTCTGCTGATTGGCATCGTCGATCTGCGACAGCGCGCTCGTGATCTGCGCCAGGCCGCTGGCCTGCTCGCGGCTCGCCTTCGCGATTTCAGCGACGACTTCGGCGGCCTTGGTGATCGAGCCCACCACTTCGCTGAGCGCCGCACCGGCTTCGCCGGCAAGCGTCACGCCGTCCTGCACTTCGCCGAAACTGTTGGTGATCAGCGTCTTGATGTCCTTGGCGGCCTGGGCGGAGCGCTGGGCCAGACTGCGCACTTCGGAGGCGACGACCGCAAAGCCGCGGCCGGCCTCGCCCGCGCGCGCCGCTTCGACCGCGGCATTGAGCGCAAGCAGATTGGTCTGGCGCGCGATCTCGTCGATCACGCCGATAATGTCGGCGATCTTGTGCGAAGACTCTTCGATATGCGCCATCGATTTGATCGTCTTGCCGACCACGTCGCTGCCGCGATTGGCGATGTCGCGCGTCTGTGCGGTGATCGTGTCGGCGTGCTGGGCGTTCTCGGCATTCTGCCGCACGGTCGAGGAAATCTCCTCCATTGACGATGACGTTTTTTCCAGAACGGCCGATTGCGATTCGGTGCGCTGCGACAGATCCGTCGTGCCGCTCGAGATTTCAGTCGAAGCGCCGGCGACCTGGCGTGCCGCCTCGACGATCGCCTGAATGGTGTCCTGCAGCCGCGCGGCGGCGAGATTGAAATCCTTGCGGATCTGCTCGTAGGCGCCGGCAAAGACTTCGTCGATGCGCCAGGTGAGATTGCCCTCGGCCAGCGACTCGAGGCCCTTGGCAATCGCCCCGACGACGCGCGCCTGTTCAGCGGCGATTTTGGCGCGCTCCGCCTCCGACCTCGCCTGTGCCTCGCTTTCGCTGCGCCGCTGTTCCTCGGCCTGCTGGCGCTGCAACTCCGCGTGCTGGCGCTGCTCGACGCGGCCCTTTTCCAGCGCCGCGTTGCGGAGCGCGACCACGGCCTGGCCGATTTCGCCGATCTCGTCCTGCCGGTCGGCGCTCGGCACGTCGAGTTCGAGGCTGCCGCCGGCAATCTGCAGCAGGCAGTCGCGCAACCCGTAAAGCGGGCGGATCAGGCCGCGAGTGACAAAGAAGAAGCCCGCCGTCAGAGCGAGCACAACCACGGTGGCGAGGATATAAAGGATGATCTGATTGAGTTCGTTGATGCGCCTGACCTCCAGCGTGCTGCTCGTCGTGTGGTCGGCATAGGCGTTGCCGAGCTCGACCAGCTCGTCATTGAGCTTGGAGCGGACCTTGCGGTTGGCGTCGTTGTCGCCGAAAGCGCGCGCACTTGTCGTCTCTTCGAACTGCGCCTTGCGTACCAGTTCTTTGCGGAACGCGATGAACTGATCGATGTCGCGCTGCAGGTTTTCGATCTTGGCACGTTCGGATTCGACGACGTCGTCGCTCCATAATCTCGCCGTGGCGTCGATCTGGTCAAGATCGCGCAGCAGGTTCTTGGCGAAAGGCTCGGCGGTTTTCCAATCCGGCGACATGTAGATGCCGCGCGATTCCATCACCACCGCATAGACAAGCCCGTTGATGTGCTCGAGATATTGCACGCCATGCCAGGCGATATCGCGCTTGGCGCCGGCCTGCCGGACCGCGGAGAGATTATAGGAGTTGAAGGCGACGCCGACGATCGGAACTACCCCCATTAGCCCGATCACAATGATCAGTTTGGTTTTGAGCGAGAATCGCATGCGCATGTCCGATCGGCCAGCCTGATGGCGCGGTGAATTTCGGCATTCCAGTACTTCTGCGATTGCAAGTTCATCCAGGACCGCGACGTTAGCCCGACGGCGGCGGTCAACTGGGTATTGCAGGTATTCCGATGCGCAAGTTGTGCGGTATTCGGGTTAAGCTTTCGTTGTCACAGGCGCGGGTGCCTCATTCCGAGGCGAATGCGGCTGGGGCGCTTTCTCATTGAATCCCCGGGAATTTTTGGTCTGCCTCGATATCCTCGGGCTGCGGCGTCGCGTCGCGCGGCGGCCTTGGCGCCGAAGCCGCAGCGGACCGCCTTCCCCCGCGCCGCTGCGGTGACGCCGGCGACCAAGGCCGATTCGTGAATGGTGAGGCGCTAGCCTCGCCGGCCCAATAGCGTCATGTCTGACAAGTGCCGTCACCGGAGATCGTAGTCACCGCGGTTCGCTAGCAAACCTCTTCCACAGAGTTATCAATCGGTCGATCGCGGCGGGCGGCAGCGGGCCTTTTTGTACCGCGGTCAGCGTGTCCTCGAATTGTTGCGGCGTCGCCATGCCTACGAGAATGGTGCCGATCGCCGGATGCGATATCGCAAACCGCGTTGCGGCTTCGGTCAGACTCGCGGCAAACCCCTCCTCAACCAACGGTATCAGACGACGGGCGAGCGCGACATCGGCGTCGTAGGTCATAGACGAGCCGATCGGTTCGGGCGGCGGACTCGCAATTGGATGACGTTCGGCCGATCCTGATAGTGCTCCACCCGCGAGCACCCGGATACCGATGACACCGACGCCATCCGTTTGGGTATGGTCGAACAACTTTCCATAATCCTGCGCCGGATAATTCGCCGGCAGCCCGGTTGCCGCCGAGGGATTAAGCATATTGTAGACCACCTGCGCGCTGTCGAAGGCCCCTGTGTCGATCACCTGATGCAGTGCCGCCGTGTCCCCGACCGCGGTCAGGCCAAGGTAACGCGCCTTGCCTTGCTGACGCAGCTTACCGAACGCCGGCACCACGTCACCGAGCACCTGTCGGACGCTCAACGCTTGTCCGCCACCGGTCTCGGTGATTGCATTGTGCAGGTGGAAGATATCGATTCGATCGCGGCGAAGTCGGGCCAAGCTGGCTTCCAGTGACTTCGCCACGGCGTCCGCGATGCAGCCAAAATCCGAAGCTGGCAGCCGGACCTTAGTGCCGACGACTACGTTGGCAGGTTTGAGTTGTTGCAGGGCGCTGCCGAGATTCTTCTCCGATTCGCCATTGCCGTACTGCACCGCGGTGTCGAAATAGTTCACGCCGCCAGCGAGCGCCCGTGCGATGGTGCGCTCCTGGTCGCGGGGATCGCCGCGTACCATCAACCCGCCGACGGCCCCGCAACCAAAGCCGAGCACCGAAAGCTGCATTCCGGTGCGGCCGAATACCCGCATTTCCATCGCCATTCTTCTGACTCGGTCCGCTGCAGCGCCAAGGGCCCACTCATCGTTATCTTTGCGGACGATCGCAGCCAGTGCAAATGCCGCTTTGGGTCATACCGCGAAGTCGCGGTCCGCTCCGATCTCGCCCGCTTCCGCCCTCACAACGGATTTGCGCCGGAACGCGCCCGACGTCGCTGAAGCATGCGGTGAGCGTCCCGACAACTTCCCTGACCGGGACGAACTCCCCTTATGACCAAATTCGAGAGCAGGTTGCGAGTTAGGGACGCCAGCGGGTCAAGCTTTGAATGTCCGCTCAGGGTCATTAGCTGCCGCGACCCCGCTAAACTCTGGTGTCCGTTGTGCATCCGAAAGCGGACACCAACGCCGATCTAGGCGCGTCCGCTAAGGGCCAATAGGCGACATCCCAACGGTGTTTTGATATGAGAAAGAGGCCGCCAATTGAAGCAGCCTCAATTTGAAGTTTTACGCATAAGAAAGATCACGAGCGCGACGGCGAGTACTCCCATCGCGATCAACTTCAAGGCGTCAGGGAGCGCGTCACCGCCTCCATAACCATAAAAAATATAGACAAGAGATTTGCCCATTGTCCTTCGGAACCTAATTAAGACACCGCAAAAATCAAACCAGGACAAACCTTTCGGAATTAAGACAGCACCGGATATCGCCACACATGTCTCCAAGGCTGGCTGCCATTGTTACGTGGCTAATAGTCATAACATTCTTTGGCGGCATCGGCGGTTACCACATCGTGCCGCAACTTCTCTATTTGCACGATTTGAGCAAATCCAACCGCGTTACGCAGGGAGAGATAGTCGAGACTTACCCGCAGATGCACTCGACGTGCAAATATCATTTTTCCGTTGACGGTCACTCGTATTACCATAGCGGGAGGTCGTGCAGCGCCAGTCGCGTCGGGCAGCAGGTCGCCGTTTATTTTTCACCGAGTGATCCAAGCAATTCTATCAATGGCGATCCACGAGCATGGTTCATCAATGATTTGATCCCGTTTGTTTTGGCGCTGGCCTTTTTCCCGTTAATGGCTGCAACAATTGCATATTGGCGGGTGCGGCGTGGCGGGAGCCTGTGGTTTCGGGGCAGGCCTTAAAACCCTCACGAATATCCAAAAGGGGCCATCCCGAAATTCAAAAGGGATCAATTAGGACAGCACCCAAAAAGGCGCTGCAATGCAGGGAATGCAAAGAGCAGATCACTTGGGCTGCCGGGTCATTAACAGCCAGAAACAGGCATCGCCTGCGCAAATTACTATGCTGAGCGATGATATAAATTGATCCGAATTCGAACTCGCTATTGGGGGCATCGTGGACCAACATGGCCGACACATCACCCGGTATTCTCGCAATATTTAATAATATCGCAATTGGCCGGGAGGCCCAGTTCGAGGAGTGGTTCCAGCACGAACATCTGAGAGCGGATGGCTTTGCCAGGCTTCCTCGTTGGGCGGCGCTACGAAGCGGTATCGGGCCAACCGCGTTATTTCAATTTCTACCTCGCGCAATCGGCCGATATCTTCAAATCCGCAGCCTACCTGGAACGGCTTGACCATCCGACGCCACTGACGCGGATCGTCATGTCCGAGATCTTCAAGGACATGAACCGAACAGTCTGCACCCGCACCTTCCGACGCGGAACCATGCGCGGGAGCACGGCGGTGGCGGTGCGGTTTGACGAATGCCCAAACGAAAGTCTGTTGAAGGATACGATAAAGACTTTCGTGGCAGAAAAAGCCGTGGCCAGCGGTGAAATATGGATTGCTGCGAGTCTGCGTGAATTCCCGGTATCCCAAGAGGAACGTTTCCGCGGCGGCGATAAAAAGCTCAAGGCATGTTTGCTAATTGAGACGCTACGTGTTTCGGACTCAGAAAAACTTGCGCCAGTTCTGGCGGCGTCGTTCCCGGGCACCGCAATCGGCGTTTATCGGCTGCTTTGCGAAATCAGGCCGCAGACTTTCTAGCGGCCGGCGAGGCCGCACTGAGTCAGGAGCGGACATGACTTGCTCGCCTTAGCGCGGACCCAGCCGCACAGGAGGAGGCAGGCTGTCCGGAAGTTTCCCGGTCAAATAAATCGCGGTCTGCATCGCGACGATATAGCCGTAGGGGCCAAGACCCGCGATAACGCCGGTCGCGGCGGCCGAGAGCTTTGAATCTCGGTGAAGCTTGTCGCGAGCATGAATGTTGGAAATATGCACTTCGAAAATCGGTCGATCAAAGACTTTCAGAGCGTCAAAGATGCCAATCGACGTGAATGAATAGCCTGCCGGATTGATGATGATCGCGTCGGCGCTCTCTCGCGCCGATTGGATAAGATCAACTAGAACACCTTCGTGGTTCGATTGATGAAATGACAGTTCGGCACCGGCAAATCGGGCAAATTCCTCGCAGCTTTTCTGGATGGCGTCGAGAGTCGTGTGTCCATAGATGTGAGGTTCACGCACGCCGAGCAAATTGAGGTTCGGCCCGTTCAGGATCATTTGAGGCATCAGCCTGTGATATCGCGATCACTGTTTTGCGTATTCAATTACCGCGGCGCCCACGTTTCATTGGACAATTTCAGTGTGCGTCGCGCTCATCAGTGTACCAAGACGGCTTTTTCGGATAGTGCGGGCCGTCATACATCTCCATCACGATCGTGTCTTCGTGCGCGACGGCCGGACCGTGCACATTACCTTTCGGATTGCAGTAGAAGCAGCCAGCAGTCAGTACCACGCCCGTTGATGTGTATTCGTATTTGCCCTTTAGGCAGAACATGAACTGATTGGCGGCATGAAAATGCGGCTGCGGGATTCCGGCACCCTTGTCGAACTTGATGAGAGCGATCGACGCGCCAGTTTCTTCGTTGCGCCACAGCATCTTTTCATGGATGCCTTTGAGCGATTTTTCGCGCCACGGCACATTCTCCGATTGAACCAGGATCTCGTTGAGGCTCGGAGCGCCTTCGGGAAGTTTGACCATTTTGACCTCGTATCGGTATGGGCTCAGGGTTTGAATTGCTGGGCGCGCCTGTGACCTAGCTCTCGGCGGTCCAGGTGACCGATTTGAGCTCGATTAGGCGGGAGAAATACGGAATATCAGCCTTGTTGGTGAGTCGATGCACTTCGCGCATTTCGTTGATGAAGACAAACGAGCCGATTGGCTCTTGGGTCGAAATCTTCCGGCCGAAGATCGTCTCGATTTCGTTCTCGCCGCCGCCCAGCGAGACGACGAGATAGGGATGGTAATGGATGTGGAAATCGATCGTTTCGCCCGGCTCAAGACGGATCTCCCAGATCCGCACCTGGTCGTTCTCGAACAGGATCTTCTGTCCGATCTTACCGAGCTTGACGCCCAGCTCGGTGGCGGTTTTCAGTCCGAATTTGTCGTCCATCACACGTCCTATTTTGCCGGCAGGACCGCAATCGCGCTGATCTCGATCAGGTAATCCGGCGAGGTCATCTTAGTGACTTCCACCATGGTCGAGGCCGGCAAGGGCGGCTTGAAATATTGCGCACGCACTTTGTGGATCGCCTCGAAGTGCTCCATGTTGCGGACATAGACGTCGACGCGGCATACGTCGTCGAGCGTGCCGCCGGCGGCCTCGACCGCTGCCTTCACGTTCTCGCAAACCTGACGGGTCTGTTCCGTGATGTCGCCAACGCCGGCGATGGTGCCGTCGGGCCGGCGCGCCGTCATTCCGGAAATGAAGACGAAGCGGCCGGTCGCCTCGATGGCGGTGGCGTGAGAGAAGACGCCGTTCGGCTGCCGGAGCTTCGGACTGGAAATCTGAATCTTAGGCATGGTGTTCTTCCTGCGCGGTAGAGTTAAAGGGCGTCGCCGTGACGCCGAGCTGATCAGCATAGCGCCGCAACATCGCGACGACCGAGGGTTCGAGCTGCACGCGGCCGTGCGCACGAGCGCGATGCCGCCATTCCGGCTCGCCCGGCGTGAAGAGTTCAGTGACGCCAGGCGCACGAGCGCCGCCACGAATGCGTTCGCCGGCAGCGGCGGCCTGCCGGCGAAAACAATCGAGATCGCAGAAATGCGCCACGTCGATCGCGATGAAGAGATGCGAGCAGTCATAGGGCACGCTGAAATCGCCATAAAGCGGGCGGACCTGTGCGCCGCTCGCACCTTGCGAGAGCAACCCGCACAATAGATCGATCAGAAACGAAAGCCCGAACCCTTTGGGGCCGCCCGAGGGCAGCAGCATGCCGGCGATCGCTTCGGCCGGATTCGTCGTCGGCAGTCCCTCCCCGGTCACGGCCCAGGTCGGCGGAATGGACTCCTTGGCTTTTTCGGCGATGCGGATCTTGCCCATCGCGGCCTCGCTCGTCGCCATGTCGAGAACGATGGGAATGTCGCCGTCGGTCGGCACTGCGATGGCGATCGGATTGTTGCCGACGACACGCTCGGCGCCGCCGGGCGCCGGCATCAAGGGACGCGTATTGCACATGGCGATGCCGACGCAACCGGCTTCGGCCGCTTGACGCGCGTAGCGTCCCGCCGCGCCGAAATGAAAGCCATGGCGCACCGGCACGATTCCGACGGCGAACTGCTGCGCCTTCCCGATGGCAAGCTCCATGGCTTGCGTGCCCGTAAGCTGGCCGAGCGCATTGCCGGCGTCGAGAACGACCGCGCCCTGCCGCTCGGAGACAACTGCAGCCTGCACGGCCTTCGAGACCGATCCCTTTTGCAGACGCTCGATATATATGTCGGCGAGCATCACGCCGTGCGACGGCAATCCTTCGAGATCGGCCTCGACCAGACCGGCGGCGACCACAGCCGCGGCTTCGGTCGGAAGGCCCGTCGCAGCGAACAACCGCGCGACGAATTCCGCGAGCTCGGGGGCCGCAACCGACACGGGTGCGGCCTGCACCTGCACGTTCATTTGAACGACTTTCTCCGCAGCGCCGCCGCGATATCGACCGCGCTCTTGTGGGCCGCCAGCGAGGCGGCGACCTTGTCCGAGGTCCGGCTGATATGCAGGCGGTTGAGCTCGATGGTGCGGTCGATCTCGCGATTGAGCGCCGCCCGCATCAATTGCTTGTGCTCGCCGACATCGTCGCGCAACGGTGCATTGGCCATGATCGAGAGCGAGACATAGCGCTCGGCCTGCTCGAACAGCCGCGCCCGGATCGCCATCATGGTCTGCGAGCCGCAGGCCGCGACCAAAGCAGCGTGGAAGTCGGCGTGCTCGCGGCTCCAGCCTTCGTTGATGGCGTCGGAATTGTCCGGGTCGATCTTGGTCTGGCGCGACAGGCGGTGAAAGGCACCGAGAAGATCGGCTTCCCATTCGACGCCGCCTTTTTCCAGCGACCAGCGCAGCGCGATGGATTCGATCTCGATCCGGGTTTGCATCAGGTCGGCCAAATTCTCCAGTGACACTTCCGAGACGCGAAATCCCTTGTTCTGCTCGAGCTCCACCAGGCCTTCCGCTTCGAGCCGCATCAATGCTTCGCGCAGCGGCGACACCCCCATGCCGTAGCGTTCGCGCAGCGCCTCGAAGCGCAACCGCTCGTTCGGCATGAGACGGCAGGCAATAATGTCGGACCGGATACGGCTCAGCGCGGAGGCATTCAGGGTCTGAGCGGAGATGGATTTGGCGTTCGTCGTCGGCATTGCCTCTCCCGGGTGGGTCATTAGCGTCGCCAGAAATCGAATATATGAGCATTCTTCCATAATCAATGGATTTTCGAAAATCTATTGACTGCCCGAAAGTATCAATGGCAGCATGATGACGCCGGCCGGACGCTGACCTCACAGACGGGGAGATTTTGGCAATGCGTTTCGTTCGATTGATCGCGGCGGGTCTCGGCGCCGCTTTGCTCGCCGCCGCCCTTCCCGACTCGGCCGCGGCGCAGAATGCTTCCGCGGCGCCGACCAAAGTGATGTTCTCGCTCGATTTCATCCCACTCGGCCGGCATTCGCCCTGGTATGCGGCGCTGGCTGAAGGCTATTACAAAGATGAGGGGCTCGACGTCAGCATCATCCCGTCGCAGGGCGGCGCGAATGTGATCCAGAACGTTGTCTCCGGCACGGCCGATATGGGATTCATGGGCGTGCCTGAGGTTGCGCTGGCACGCGCGACCGGCGCCCCCATCAAAATGGTCGCGGTCAATTATCAAAAGATCCCCATCGCCGTATTCAGCCTGCAAAGCGGCGCTAATGTTCACTCCGTCAAACAACTGCAGGGACTGACGCTCGGCAGCGGCTCCGGCAGTTTCACGCCGAAAATCCTGCAAGGCTTCATGGCGGGGCACGGGCTCGATCCGAGCACGCTCACCGTCGTGGATATTGCGCCGGCGGCACGCGCGAGCTCACTCTTGACCAAGCAAGTCCCGTCCATCGAGTTCTTCGCCATGGCGAAACCCGGCCTCGAACAGGCCGCAGACGGTGTTCACGAAAAGCTTCAGACTTATCTTCCTGCCGACGACGGGCTCGAGCTCTATTCGAACGGCATCGGCGTCACCGAGCAGTATCTTGCCAAGAATCCCGACGTGGTGCGTAAGTTCGTGCGCGCCAGCCTGAAGGGATGGAAATTCGCCCTCGATAATCCCGCCAAGGCGGCGCAGGACGAGATCAAATCTATTCCGAGCCTCAAGCCGGAGGTGATCGAAGCCGAAATCGCCGTGGTTCGCGACCTCTCGGTAACACCGGACGTCGAGCAGCATGGGCTTGGCTGGTTCGATCCGGCAAAGATCAAGGAAAATGTCGATTTCGTCGTGAAATATATCGGCGTCAAAGGCAACCCGCCGGCGCCGGCCGATCTCTACGCGGCAGGGTTCTTGCCTACGCCGCCGATCAAGCCGTGATCAAGTCAGCAGTCAGTCGCAGCGGGACGCCGCCGGCACTGACCGGCATCGAAACGACGGCAGGCCAGCAGCCGGTTCAACCGCCGTTCGGCCATTTCAAGGATGTCCACAAGACATTCACCCGGGCCGGTCAGGCGCCGCTTGCTGCGATCGACATGGTGTCCTTCGATTTACATATCGGCAAGTTCATCAGCCTGTTGGGTCCGAGCGGCTGCGGCAAGACGACTTTTCTTCGCATAGCGGCCGGCCTGATCCCGAAGACCAGCGGCATCGTCCAAATCAACGGCATAGACGTCGATGCGCCGCAGCCGGATTTCGGCATCGCCTTTCAGCAGCCCAATCTGATGCCGTGGCGAACCGTCCTGAGGAACGTCCTCTTTCCGCTGGAAATCACGGGCGGCGCGCGAGGCGAAGCCGCTGAGCGCGCGACCAACCTGCTCGCGCTGGTCGGCCTATCCGGATTCGAGAACTCTTATCCCGCTCAGCTCTCCGGAGGCATGCAGCAGCGCGTTGCCTTGTGCCGGGCGCTCGTGCACCGGCCAAAACTGCTTTTGATGGACGAACCATTCGGCGCGCTCGACGAACTCACGCGCATGGAAATGCAGGACCTCCTGCTCGACATTCGCGCCAAGACCAACGCCACGGTTATGCTCGTCACGCACAGCATCAGCGAGGCGGTTTATCTTTCAGACGCAGTCGCCGTCTTCAGCAATCGTCCGGCGACCATTGCCGATTTCATCGCTGTCGACCTGCCCTATCCGCGGCTTCCCGAGATGCGCTACCAGCCGGAATTTACCGAGCTCGAACATCGCGCCGGGCGCGCTCTTGGAATTACCAAATGAGCGCGCTGCATTTCCAACGTTCGGCCTATCCGCTGATCGGCATCTTGCTAATTTTGGGCATTTGGCAGGGATACACATCCTTGTCCGGCATCAGCCCGCTGGTGCTGCCGAGCCCGCTCGAAATCGCCTCGGTTTCGGTCACGCGTTATGACCTGTTGCTGCACGAGACCTGGCCTACACTCGTCGAGACGCTTTTGGGATTCTGTCTCGCGCTCGCGATTGGCATTCCGCTCGCAGTGTGCGTCGCCAATTCGCGTCTGCTCAATCTCATCCTCTATCCGATATTGGTCGCCACCCAGTCGGTCCCCAAAGTCGCCATCGCGCCGATCATCCTGGTGTGGTTTGGGCTCGGCATGAGTTCGAAATTGGCCCTGGCCTTTCTTGTCGCGTTCTTTCCGGTCGTCGTCGATACAGCGACGGGCCTGCAGGCGACGCCTTCGGGATTGTTGGAGCTCGCCCACGCATTACGTGCCTCGCCGCGCCAAGTTTTCTTCAAGGTACAGGTGCCGGCGGCGCTCCCCTTCATATTCGCCGGCGCCAAGGTCGCCATTACATTGGCCGTGATTGGCGCCGTCATCGGCGAATTCGTCGGTTCGGTGTCTGGCCTAGGCAATCTCGTCTTGAGTGCAAATTCGCAACTCGACGGGCCGCTGGCGTGGGCTGCGCTGATTTGGTTGAGCGGACTTGGGATCGTGTTGTTCTCGGTGGTGGCGCTCGCCGAGCGGCTGATGATGCCATGGGAGGGCGCCAGACAGCACTGAGCGACGAATCCGCAATCGATAGCTTTCTCACAAAAAGAGTGTGATGCAGCAATGTCTCACGGCCCTCTGATCGATACCCATCAACATCCGATCCCAGATCACTACAAGCGGGCGCTGGCGAACGTCGGCATTAACGGCAGCGGCGAAAATCCTTGGGCCGACTGGAGTGTCGCGACGCAGCTCGAATTGATGGACCAGACCGGGATCACTGCTGCGGTTAATTCCATCGCGTCACCGGGCGTTTATTTCGGCGACATCGATTTCGCGGTGCGACTGGCACGTACCTGCAACGAGGACTCCGCGCGGATGGTCGCGGATCATCCACGCCGCTTTGGCGCCTTCGCGATCCTGCCCCTGCCCGATGTCGGCGCCGCGATCCGGGAAACCGAATACGCGCTCGATGTGCTCAAGCTCGAAGGGATCTGTCTGCTGACCCATGTCGACGAGCGGCATTTGGGGCAACCGGAGGAAGACGAACTTTATGCCGAGCTCGACCGCCGCAAAGCAGTCGTGTTCGTTCATCCGTTGCGTAATCAAGCCCAGAACGTGCCGGCCTATAGCTATCCATCCGGAATGACCGAGCTCGTGCTCGACACCACGCGCGCGATCCATAACCTATTGTGGAATGGCATTTTCGGCAGATACCCTAATATCCGCTGGATCATGCCTCACGGCGGCGGCACTGTGCCGTTCCTGGTCTATCGTGTGAGCGCGATGAATAATAATCCCCGCAAGGCGGAGCACTTGCCGGGCGGCACCGTCGCCAGCGCTTTGCGCGGACTCTATTATGACGTTGCGGAAGTCTGCGCGCCGGCGCCGCTGAAGTGCCTCATGGAGATCGCCGAACCGTCACGTGTCGTGTTCGGCAGCGACTTTCCCTTTTCACGCCACCGCAATCCTGTCCAGGACGTGAAGTCGGTCATCGCGGCCTTTGAGGGCTTCGATGGCTGGGACGCGCCGACCCGGCGGGCGATCGAGAGCGAGAATGCGCTGAAGCTGTTCCCCCGACTCGCGAAGCAGCTTGGAGCGGCGTTTTAGCGCCCAGTTGAGGGCCTGGGTGGATTTCATCGCTTGCTGATGATTCCCCTTCTGTTGGCGCAATTTCGTCGGTCCGACCGCGGCCGTTGGGTGCTCTGCAGCTTTCTTGCCTCGGCCGTTCGCGGGCAATTTGGAGATGACGCCCCTGCCGCACGCTTGGTGTCCGCTTTGCCCGCAAAAGCGGACATCGGTTAGCCCTAGCGCGATTGCCTCAGGAAAATCACTTCCGATAAATGCCGTTATCGGAGCCAATCCGAAATCCGGAATAGGCCCGCCGGTCCGTCGCATGACTCGCCTAGACGAGTTAGCCAGCACCGATGCCGAGTACCAGAACGAGGCTTATTGCGGCTCAAGGCGAGAAGTGATGGCGAAAGGCGTCAGCCGGAGAAATTCCGTGCCATTCTTATTGAATTCGCCGACTCATCGGCGACATGCCTAAGGAACTTCGCTACTACGCTGACGGCGTTCGAGGAATTGCCCGAGAATAGCCGATCGTTGATGCGCCGCAACAACGGCGCGAGCTCCGCGAGCACGCCCTCGCCTTTCCGCGTCAAGACGAGCGTCACCGCGCGCGTATCGTTGACGTCTTGTGCCTTTTTAACAAAGCCCTTTTGCACGAGCTTTCCGATCTCCGCCGTCACATGAGCCGCCGCGACATGAAGATGCCGAGCGACGCCAGAGACCCCGACGCGCCCCCTCTTCTGCAAGTGCCACGTCGCCAACAGAACGGAGAATTCCGCGGCGCTCAGCCCGACTGATTTCGCCAGCGCGCGCCGCAGCGATTGCAGACCGCCGGTCGCAGCAAAGAGGTCGGCGACGAATTCGCGAAACTGCAGGTCCGTGCCGTCGACCAGGAATTGCGGCAGGCTCACGGTTAGTTCAGTATCTGAACCGCTAACTCGACGAGATTGCGATCCAGTCCGCGACTTGGCCCGCTTGCCGTTTGATCTCACCGTTTGGGACATCCATTGCTTTCCAAGCTTCTTGGGCGAGAAACGCGCCCGCTTTCTCCCATGGCGCGTCTTATAGTGAATTTGATTTAGGTCGGAAAGCGCGGACCGAACCGTTGGCATTAAAATTCTTCCAAGCTTGGTTGTTCCCGCCATTTTCATATGTATGATACCTATGTTACATAGCATTTCGACCGGCCGCTGGCTGCCGGCCTAGCCTTTGCAAAGGAGACAGCGAATGAACGTGCTGGAGAGCCAACGTACCGGCAAAGCCGTTGCTGCTTCGCTGCGCACGGGTGCCGAATATCTGCGCTCCCTGCGTGACGACCGGCGCGTTTTCGTCGACGGCGATCTGGTGAAGGACGTGACCGAACATCCGGCCTTCCGGCAGGCGGCGCGCTCCTTGGCGAGCCTCTTCGACATCGCCGCCGATCCGGCCAATCGGGAACGGATGACGTTTGCGTCGCCGCGAACCGGAGCGCCCGTGCTGCGCGCCTATCAAATCCCAAAGACCCACGCCGACCTCAAAGCGCGCCGCCTGTTCTCCCAAGCCTGGGCGGAAGCGACATTCGGTCTGATGGGGCGAACCTTGGACCACGTCGCGGGCTTCTTCTGCGGCTATGCCGCGGTGCCGGACGTGTTCGCCGCCGGCGGCCGGCAATTCGCCGACAACCTCCTCACCTTCTTTGACCACATGCGCGACAATCATCTTTACGCAAGCTACGCGATCGTGCCGCCGCAAATCGATCGCAGCAAACCGGCGCATAAGCAAAGCGACCCGACCCTGTATGCCGGCGTCGTCAAAGAGCGCGATGACGGCATTGTGCTGAGCGGCGCGCAACAGCTCGCGACGGCCGGCCTTTACTCCGATTACATTTATCTGAGCTGCATCCACCCGCTACAGCCGGGCGATGAGGCCTACGCCAACGGCGTCATGATCCCAGTCAATGCGCCGGGCGTGAAACTTTATCCGCGCCGTCCTTTCGCGCAGGTGAGCGGAGATTCCTACGATTATCCGCTATCGTCGCGCTTCGACGAGACCGATTGCTTTGTCGTGCTCGACAAAGTGTTCGTACCTTGGGAGCGCGTCTTCATCTATCGCAATATCGATATCTGCCGCGATCAATGGTGGAAGACGCCGGCGCATCTCTACGGCAATCATCAGGCACAGACACGGTACGCGACCAAGCTTCGCTTCATGATCGGACTAGCCAAGCGCATGAACGAAATGACCGGCAACGATGCCAATCCCGCGGTGCAGATCCAGATGGGCGAACTCGCCTCGCTGGTCACGATCGTGGAAAACATGCTGTTGTCCCATGAAGCGACCGCGATCGTCGACGGCAATGGCGTTCTGTGGCCGTCCAAAACCGGCCTCTATGCGGTGATGGCGCTGCAGTCGGAGCTGAATTCGCGCATGCTCGAAATCATCCGTGAACTGACAGGCGCGGCGATGATCACTCTGCCCTCCTCGCACAAAGACTTCGACGATCCCGCAATGAACGCAGACATTGAACGCTTCATGCGATCTTCAACCAGCGACGCGAAAAGCCGTATCGCCGTCATGCGGATGGCTTGGGACTTCATCGGTTCGGAATTCGGCAGTCGGCATCAGCAGTATGAAAAATTCTACGGCGGCGCTTCGTTCCTGGTGAAGCAGAATGTCTATCGGAACTTCGATTTCAAGAGCGCGACTGCCTTAGTGGATGCCGCGCTCGTCCTTCCTGCAATCTGATATTTCCGATGTCAAGCTGCGTCCCGACAAACAGCCACCAGCCCAAGTCAACCACCAGTCCAAGACAACCGCCAGTCCCCATCACAATGCCTATTTGACTTACAAATTACGATGAAATAACCGTCCTGCGAGCCTCTTCGCCGGCAGAGAGTTCGCTGCTCTACCACTCCCAAACATATGGAGGCGGACGCTATGCTTGAACTTCGGTCGCGGCCGGCGATGCGCGGATCTCACGTGTCGAAACTTGCGATTCTCTGTTCCCTGATTGTGGCGCCGTTGTTAGCTGGTACGGCCGCCCTAGGCCAGGCTACGGGTCAGCCTGCTTCAGCGACAGTCAACGTGACGATTCAGCCCACAGCCACGGCGCTGCCGGTCGTCGTCGCCGACAAGCAGGGGATGTTCGCGAAGCATGGGATCGACGGCAAATGGACCGTGTCTCGCGTCCCGATTTCCGATTCGATCAGCGCGCTTGGCCGGCAATTCGACGTGATGATGGGCACGCAGCCGGCCCTGATCGCCGCCGCGGGCCAGGGGATTCCAATCGTCGCCATCACGGGCGGAGCGCTCGATACGACTGAAGTGCCGAACACCAATGTGATCGCCAGAGCCGGCAGCAGTATCGCGAGCTTCAAGCAGCTCGAGGGCAAGACAGTCGGTACGCTGAGCTTCACCGGCAATATCCATTTTGCGCTACTCAACGTGCTGCAGAAGCAGGGCGTGGACCTCAACAGCATTCAGTGGGTGATCGGCACGAATCCCCAATTGCCCGACCTGCTCAAGGCCAGCCGGGTCGACGCCATCGAAGCGCTGGAGCCCTTTGCCGGCGCCACGATTGCGGCCGGAGGCATCGCGCTCGGCGATCCATTCCGCGGGATCAGCGATCGCGCCTATGTCGGATACTTTCTCTCCGCGCGCGATTGGGCGAACGGAAACAAAGATGTGGTCCTGCGGTTTTCTCAGGCGCTCGCCGACGCTGCGGCCTGGATTGAAGCCAATCCCGGGGAAGCCAAGACCATTTTGAGCTCTTATTCGGGCCTCAGCGGCGCCGCGCTGGAAAAAACGCCCATCCCGACATTCCAGCTGTCGACGACACCGAGAGATCTGGCTTCCGAACTGATCCCCGATCTGAAGACATGGAACGACATTCTGAAGCGAACCAGCGACATCAAGCCGGTCAAGGAGAGTGAGCTTCTTCCTGACTGGGCCAAGTAATAAAGCCGGACGGATTGGGGCAAAGTAACCAACGTAAATATCGAGCAGGCGGTGAAAAACGCAGGCATAGCGGCGGAGGCCACCGTGATTTCCGACCGGGCGGGAAGCGTCACGCCGGTCAATATAGGAGTCGGCGAGCTCGCGTTTCGCTGTCGCGCGCTCTCGGTCGACGTCGGGCAGCCCCACCGTCGCATCATTGAAGGACTCGATCTTGAAGTCCCTTCCCATCAGTTCGTTTGCGTTCTGGGGGAATCCGGCGTCGGCAAGACAACGCTACTGCGCGTCTTCGGCGGCCTCGTGCCGCCGGCGCCAGGCTCGCAACTGGAGCTCAATGGCCAGCGCGTGCTGGGACCGCCGCAAGGCGCCGTTTTCGTTTTTCAGAACTACACGGCCTCGCTCCTGCCCTGGCGTACCGCCCGGCGAAATGTCGAACTTGGGCTCGAAGCGAGCGTGGCTGTGCCGGCGCGCCGGGCGCGCGCCTTGACCGCTTTGGATCTTGTTGGCCTGCGCGATCACGTCGATGACTATCCGTGGCAGTTGTCGGGCGGAATGCAGCAGCGCGTGCAAATCGCTCGCGCGCTTGCGCTCGAGCCCAAGCTGCTTCTGATGGACGAGCCGTTCGGCGCGCTCGACGCCCTGACGCGCGAGAACTTGCAAACACAATTGCACAAGATTCAACGGCAGCTTGGCGCGACCGTGATCTTCATCACGCATGACATTGACGAAGCGGTTTTCCTGGCGGATCGCCTAATCGTTCTCAAAGGCAAGCCGGCTTCGATCGGACTGGACGTCATGACGAACCTGCCGGCGGAGCGCGATCAGGTCGCCACCAAAGAGCTACCGCGCTTTTTGGAATTGCGTCACCTCATCTATCAGGCCGTCCGCGGCGAAGAGGCCTGATGTGATGAACAAAGCCATTCGCGGCATCAACCTACCCGGTCTGGCGGTGATGGCGCTATGCGCCGGGCTATGGGAGCTCTATTGCCGCACATTCGGCTCTGGCTTTGACAGCATCGCTTCAACTTACGTGACAGTCCTGGCCATCAAAGACCTGGTATTGCATGGGCCGCTGCCGGCGCAATTGGCGCACACGGCATCTGTCGCGCTCGTGGGATGGGTCATTGCGAGCGGGTTTGGCTTCGCTATCGGCTTGCTGCTTGGTCTGTCGCGGACCACCTGGATCTATTCGATGGCCAGCATCGAGGTTCTTCGCTCCATTCCCTCAATTTCCTTCGTCTCGATCGCCGTACTGTTGTTTGGCTTCTCGGCGATGACCGAAATGGTCATTGTCGTCTATGTCAGCTTGTGGCCGATGCTGCTCGGCACGCTCAGCGGGGTGCGTTCCACGCCCGGCCGGTTGCTGGAAGTCGCACGCGTCTTCCACTTATCAGGGATTGCCACGTTCTTCAAAATCACCTTGCCCGCGGCTCTGCCGGTCATCATCGTCGGCTTGCGGTTGTCTTTGACTCTCTCTGTCGCGCTTGCGGTCGTCGCCGAGATGATCGGCAATCCGGCGGGACTCGGTTTCGCCATGGTCTCTTCACAACAAGCCATGCAGCCCGCTAATGCTTTCGCCTATCTCCTTGTCATCGGTGTGCTTGGCTGGGGGCTGAACGCGATGTTTGCCTTTGCGGCGCACCGCCTCGATTTTGCTTATGGGCGGCCGTCATGAGCGCCATGGCGGACAACCAGTCGCGCATGCATGCGCGCGCTCGCGGTGAGAGCGCGCCCGTTCGCGGACTGTTGCCATTGGGGCTAGCACTGCTGCTCTGGGAAATGCTCGCGTCGCCAAACTCGCCCTATTTCCCTCCGCCGCTGCAATGGTTTCGCGCGCTTGAAGCGCTCTCCAAGGCCGGGCGGCTTTGGCCCGCCATCGCGACCACATTGACCCATTTCGCGCTGGGACTGCTCATCAACATCGTTCTCGGTTCAGCCTTGGGAATTGTCTTGGGGCGGTCGCAAGTCTTAGATCGCCTGCTCGGGCCAATTCTTGAATTTGCGCGCACTATGCCCGCCGGCGCGCTGGTGCCGGTCGCGGTCCTCATCATGGGATATACGTCGACCATGACCTTGGCCGTCGTCGTGCTCACGAGTTTCTGGCCGATCCTTCTCAATACGCGCGCGAGTGCACGCAGTATCAGCCAGGACCGGCTCGATACGGCGCGGGCGCTCCACCTGTCATGGTGGGCAACACAGTGCAAGATCTTGTTGCCGTCGGTCGTGCCGAGCGTTCGGCTCGGCACCCAGATCGCGGCTCCGATCACGCTCATCATCGTGCTCTTGGTCGAGATGTTGACGCAAGTGTCCGGCGTCGGCCGTCAGATCGCTCTGGCGCAGAGCATGTTCCGCAGCGCGAGTGTCTATGGTCTTGTTGCCTTGACCGGCTGCTTCGGCCTTGCGGTCAATTGGCTTATCGGCGGGCTCGGCCGCCTGACGCGCAAATATGATCCTGCCTTTAGCGACGGCGTGGCTGCCGGTTAGTGCCGCACGTCGACGGATTGGCCTCGCCAGGGAGAAAGAAAAATGTCGTACAAAGACTTGCGGGGGTTTATCGCAGAGGTCGAGCAGCGCGATTTGCTGCGCCATATCCGCGGCGCAAAACCGCATCTGGAAATCGGCGGCATCACCGAGGTCGCCGCCGGCTCGCCTGATTGCCCCGCATTGCTGTTTGACGACATTCCAGGATTTCCGCGCGGCTTTCGTATTTTCACCAATCCGGTCAACACGCCGCAACGCGCTGCTTTAGCGCTCGGCATTGATCCGAAGCTTCCGCCTATCGACGCGCTCAAGGCTTGGATGGAGAAACGCAAAGGCCTTGCCGCGCGAAAGCCGACGCCCGTGAACGATGCCGCCTTCCTGGAAAACACCGACGAGGGGGACGCGGTCGATCTCGGCAAATTCCCCGTGCCGGTCTGGCACAAGAACGACGGTGGGCCGTATATCGGATCGGGCAGCATCGTCGTGATGCGCGACCCCGACAGTCATTGGATCAATGCCTCGATCTACCGGGTGCAGGTGCACGGCAAGAACGAGGTCACAGTTCAATTCGATCACGCCGGTCGGCACGGCGCGATTATCGCCAAGAAATATTGGGACAAGGGTCAGCCTTGTCCGATCGCGGTCGTCAACGGCGAGGACCCTGCCCTCTTCATCGCCGGCTTTGAATCGCTGCCGGCTGGATTTTCTGAATTCGATTTTGCCGGCGCGATCAAAGACGAACCGATCGCAGTCTGTCCGGGACCGAAGACCGGTTTGCCAATTCCGGTCGATGCCGAGATTGTGCTCGAGGGCCTATACTATCCGGCCACGGGCGAGACGCTCATGGAGGGGCCGTTCGGCGAATTTACAGGCTATTACGCCTCCGAGCGGCGACCACTGCCAGTGATGAAAATGCAAGCAATTCACTACCGGAACGATCCGATCCTTTTGGGATCGCCGCCGCTCAAACCGCCGCGCCATCATTGCGGCCTGCCGTTTCGCGCCGGCGGCATCTGGTCGAATCTCGACAACAGCGGGATCACCGATGTTAGCGGCGTCTGGCAGCACGTGTCGTCGCTGATGACCGTAGTCGCGTTGAAACAGCGCTACGACGGCCACGCCAAACGCGCGGGTCTGGTGGCGGCCGGCAACGCCTATATGGGCCGCCTTGTGGTCGTGGTCGACGACGATATCGATCCGTCCAATCTCAATGACGTCATGTGGGCGATCGCGACGCGATCGGAGCCGTCCGAATCCGTCGACATCATAAGAAACGGCTGGAGCTCGACCTTGGACCCGCGGATCTCGCCTGCCGACAAAGAGCGGGGAATCACGTCGCACTCCAAGTTGATTATCAATGCCTGCCGACCTTTCCCATGGATCAACCAATTCCCGCCCACCACCGCGCTCGAGCGGTCGGACGCGCTCGCCATAGAAAAGAAATGGCTGTCCGCGATCAGCGGACGTTCGTGAGCGGCGCGCGGCCATCGTCGCGAACATTCGCCAACTCATACACTCGCCTTTCAGGAACTGCGCAGATGTCAGCGGCTGTGAAATTCCAAGTCCAAGAAACCACCATCAGTGACGTCCACGCCGCCTATGAGGCTCGAGCCCTCACTGCGCGCCAATTGGTGGAGATGTATCTCGAGCGCATCGAGGCTTACGACCAGAAAGGTCCGGGCATAAACTCACTGATCTCCATTAATCCGCTCGCCGTTCAACGGGCGGCGGAGCTGGATGCAACGTTCAAGACATCGGGGTTTGTCGGCCCTCTCCACGGCGTTCCGATCATCGTGAAGGACCAGATCAACGTCCTAGGCATGAAGACAACGCTCGGATCCGTGCTGTTTCGCGATTATCAGCCGGAACGCGAAGGGTTCGCGATTGCAAAGCTGCGCGCGGCTGGCGCGATCTTTATCGGCAAGGCGACGCTTGGAGAGCTTGGCGGCGGCGATACCCACGGTTCGTTGTTCGGCTCGACGCGAAACGTCTACGACCTTGCGCGCACGGCCGGAGGCTCGTCCGGAGGATCAGGGGCAAGCGTGTCGGCGAATTTCTGCACCGTTGCGCTCGGGCAGGAAGGCTTTTCGTCGATACGGCGGCCGGCGGCTTGGAACGGCGTGGTCGGCATGCGCCCAACCATAGGCATCGTGAGCCGCAGCGGCGTCTATGGCGGCTGGCCCGCGCTGAATGGATCGGTGGGGCCGATGGCGCGCACCGTGGCAGATGCGGCCAAAGTGCTCGATTGCATGGCCGGTTACGATCCGAAGGATCCGGCCACCGCCTACGGCGTTGATCGCCTTGCCGAGAGCTATGCGAGAGGTTTGAACAAAGATGCGCTCCGTGGTGCGCGGCTTGGCATTCTCCGCAAGCCGATGGGCTTCAAAACCGAGCCTGGTTCGGACGACTTCAAAAAGGTCGACGAAGTCTTCGACCGGGCGGTGACCGAGTTGCGAAATGCTGGCGCGGAAGTGGTCGATCCGATCGAGATACCGGACCTACTGAAGCTCCTTTCGGCTCGCGCCAAAGATGCCGCAGTCGACGATGCGATGTTCGAATTGTTCTTTTCCGGCGGCGACGCACCGTTTGCAACGCGCAAAGAGGCGATGGCGTCCCCGCTTTTCGCCAAAGTCGTCAAAGGCAGTCAGCAACGCTGGATGCCGGATCTGCCGGAAAAGCACCACGCCTATCTCAAGGCGCGCGATGTGCTCATGACCAATCTGCTGAAGGTCATGGCGGATCACCGGTTGGACGCGATCATCCACAAAGCCGTCGAGCACCAGCCCACGCTCATCGAGCACGGCATCAAGCCGCCCTTTGTCGATCAAAAGGGGGCGCCGCATATAAACACATTCCTGATGTTCGTTCCGTCGATCGTGGTGCCGGCGGGCTTGACGCGTGACGGCCTGCCGGCCGGCATTACTTTCCTGGGCCGGCCTTTCGACGATGCCAAAATGCTGCAGCTGGCTTTTTCATATGAGCAGGCGACTTTACACCGGCGGGCGCCCGCGCTGACGCCATAGAACCGCGCAGTCATCAAGCCAGTGCGTTAGTGACTCTCGACCGCTCGCCGGCTCGTCAGCGCGACGAGCGCGGGCTCCGAAGCATTGAGCACCATTTCGACCTGCCGCGCGGTCGCCTTCAGCAACGGAAGATAGCGCTTCAACTTGGTCTGTGTGCTGGTGCGTGGCGGATATTCCATGACATTGACGGCGGCAATGAAGCGGCCCGCCTGATCGCGGATCGGAACCGCTATTGAGGCATAAGCCTCTCCCATCGACTTCTCGATGGTCGACCAGCCAGCGCCGCGCGCCTGCGCGACGCTCTGTTTCAATTCATGTTTGTCGAGCGTCGTATTTGCCATGATCAGCCGCGCGGGAAGCTCGGACCAATAGGCATCGAATTCCGCTTCCGACAATCCGGCCAACAGGATGCGTCCGAGCGCGGTCCGATAGGCGGGGACACGTTCACCGAGATAGATCGAGAAATTGAGCATCCGATTGTTGGCCGATCGCGCGAGCAGCCGGACCTGGAAGTCGTCCAGGATGCCGAAGCTCGAGGTTTCCTGCGTCTTATCGGTCAGCTCATTGAGGTAGGGCTGCAGCAGGCGATTGGGATCGAGCGAGGATAAATAGCTGAAACCGATATCCAGCGCGTTGGGGCGCAGATAGAACAAATCGTCGCTGACCCCGACATAATCGAGATCGGCGAGCGTCAGAAGAAAGCGCCGGGCCGCCGCGCGGTCGAGCCCGGTGCGTTTGGCGACGTCGGTGATCCGCAGCATCGGCGAATCGCGGCCGAAGGCGCAGATGACGGCGAGCCCGCGCGCCAATGAGTCCGAAAAGTATGACTCGGATCGTCGTTTCAGCTTCGGCACAATTGGTCGCCCCGTTGCAAACGGTTGTGCGTTTAACGCTCAATAAAAGACATTGAAGCCGGACGCGGTCAAGCTGTGTCGCATTGACAGCATCTAAATGGGCACTTTAAGCTATTCAGTGACGGCGTTTTATGTGCGATAAACGCACTCACTGCCGATGAAGCGAGGCAAAGTCATGTCGACCATAACCAACTACGAGTGCGTCACCGTCGAGAAGGACGATGGCCTGACATGGGTCACTTTGAACCGGCCGGACAAGCGCAACGCGATGAGCCCGGAACTCGATCGCGAAATGCTTGACATTATCTTGAACCTCGAAGGCGATCCGGAAACGCGCGTGCTGATCCTGACCGGCGCCGGCGACGCGTTTTGCGCCGGGATGGATCTCAAACTCTATTTTCGCGCGCTTGAAGACAAACCTGCCGAGCGCATCCGCGCCGAATGGGTCACGCATCAATGGCGCTGGTATCGCTTGTGGAACTTTCCGAAGCCGACGATCGCCATGGTCAACGGCTACTGCATGGGCGGCGCCTTCACCCAGCTCGTTGCCTGCGATTTTGCCATTGCCGCCGACGATGCCAAGTTCGGCCTGTCCGAGATCAATTGGGGCATCTTGCCGGGCGGCCTCGTGAGCAAAGCGCTCCACGTCTGCCTTGGCTATCGCGACGCGCTCTATTACAGCCTGACCGGCGAGACGTTCGACGGCAAGAAGGCCGAAGAGATCAAGCTGATCACCAAGTCGGTTCCGGCAGCAGAGCTGCGCAAGACCACGGAAGAGTTCGCCCGCCGCTTTCTCACGCTCAACCCGGAGACTTTGCGCGCCACCAAACAAGCCGTGAAGGCCGTACGTGAAATGGATGTCGGCCAGGCGCACGAATATCTGATGGCCAAGTCCTCCGAGCTGCGCGCACGCGATAAAGAGGATGGCTATCGCCAGGGCATCAAGCAATTCGTCGACGACAAAAGCTATAAACCCGGTCTTGGCGCGTATAACCGCACGGACTAGCGCCATGGACACGGCTACCGAAGGCTCCGCCACGCAACAGATATCCTTGCCGCTCGACGGTGTGCAGGTGATTGAGCTCGGCACGATGATCACCGCACCTTATACGGCGATGCTGCTCGCCGAATTGGGCGCGGCGGTCATCAAAGTCGAGAATCCCGAAAGCGGCGACCCCTTTCGCGCCACCGGCGGCGGCCGCTATGGCGCAAACTTTATTGCCTATAATCACGGCAAGCGAAGCCTGACTCTGGATCTGAAAACGCCCACCGGCCAGCAGGTATTTCGCAAATTGCTCGAACAGTCTGACGTGCTGGTGGAGAACTATCGCGGCGGCGTCATGGACAAATTCGGATTTGGCGCCGAGGCGATCCGTGCCATCAATCCGCGCCTCATTCATTGCTCCATTACCGGCTTCGGCACGAGCGGTCCTTACCGGGACAGGCCGGCTTATGACGCGGTTGCAAGCGCGCTGAGCGGCATCTATGCGCTTGCGGTCGAGCCGGACGATCCGAAGCTCGTCGGCGTAACGATTTCCGATAATGTCACCGGCATGTATGCCGCGAACGGCGTCCTCGGCGCGCTCTACGAGCGCGAACGCACCGGCCGCGGCCGTCGCGTCGAGGTCAATATGCTAGAGAGCGCGATCGGCTTCACGCCGGACGCCTTCGCTTACCAGACCCGAAACAACGTGAAGTATGGTCCCTCGTCGCGCATCGCATCGTCGCAATGCTTCGCTTTTGCCTGTGCGGACAAAAAGCTTCTGGCCATTCATTTGTCGGTGCAGAGCAAATTCTGGGAAAGCTTCCTCAAAGTCATCGAGGCGCCGGAGCTTGCCGCCGATAGCCGTTTTCGCGATCGGTCCGGCCGGGTGTCGCGTTACCACGATCTCAATGCCGAGCTTACCAAGATCATGGCGAAACAGAGCCGCCTCTATTGGATGGAGCGGCTGGAAAAGGCCGACGTTCCCTTCGCACCGATTAATGAAATTCCCGACGTTTTTGCGGACCCTCAGGTCAAGCATCTCGGCACGTTCGGCGAGACGCAGCATCCGACCGAAGGCAGGATCGTGTCCATCAAATCGCCCATTCGGGTCGATGGCCGGCGCCGCAACAACGCCCCGCCTCCCACCTTGGGCGAACATACCCAGGAAATTCTTCAAGAGCTCGGACTAGTCAATGAACCCTGAGTGCCTTCCTTCCGCGATCGAGCGCATAATGCCGGAGCCTTCATCATGTTCGCGCTGACAAGTGAACAAAAGTTGCTTCAGGACTCGGTGCGGAAGCTGCACGAGAAGCACGCGCCGCGCGACTATATTCGACGGCTTGAGCGCGAAAGCGCCTATCCTTACGAGCTGTATCAGGCCTGGGTCGATGCCGGTCTATTCGGCGTTGCCTTTCCGGAGAAATATGGCGGCTCCGGCGGATCGGTGCTCGACCTCTTCATCGTCGTTCGGGAAATCGCTTACAACAGCATCGACTTTCAGATGTCGTTCGGCGGCTGCGTATTCTGCGGGCTGAACATTCTGCGCAAAGGCAGCGAGGAGCAGAAGGAACATTGGCTGCCCAAGCTGATCAACGGCGAGCGGCGGCTGTCGATCTCGATCTCGGAGCCGGATGCCGGATCTGACGTCGGCGCAATCCGCACGCGCGCGGTGCGCGATGGCAAGGAATTCGTCGTCAACGGCCAGAAACTGTGGAACACGGGAGCCGGCGCGCGCGATCTGACACTGAGCGTCTATGTCAAGACCGACACAGCCGTGCACTATCGCAACGGCATGTCTCTGCTCCTCATCGACAACGACGCGCCGGGCGTGTCGTTCAACAAGCTCGACATGCTCGGCCGCCGGTGCACCGGCACGTATGAGGTTTTCTTCACCGACGTTCATGTCGACGAAAGCCGGGTCGTCGGCGGCGAGAACAAGGGTTGGGATTGCCTGCTCGCCGGCCTGCAAGTGGAGCGGATGGTCTCGGCCGCCGGCAATTGCGGAGCCGCGCAGGCGATCGTCGATCTGGCGAGCGCTTATGCCAAGGAGCGAAAACAATTCGGCCGGCCGATCGGCTCGAACCAGGCGATCGCGCATATGCTCGCCGACATGCAAACCGAGACCGCAGCGGCGCATGCTTTGACCTGGCAGGCGGCAAGCGCCATTGCCGCCGGCGAAGACGCCTTCAAGGAAATCACTATGGCCAAGCTAAAAGCTGCCGAAACCTACGTGGCCGTGGCCAATCTCGGCATGCAGGTGATTGGCGGCCTGGGCTACAGCAAAGAATTCGACATGGAGCGCCTTTATCGCGATGCGCGCCCGTCGACCATCGCGGCGGGCACGTCGCAAATTCAGCGCAATCTGATTGCGGGCATGATGGGACACAAAGTTCAATAAGGGACGACGACGGCTGCCGGGGCCTCGCGTGAAGCAAAGGACAGTATGATGAAGTACGCACGGTCCTGGTCTATCGCTTTTTTCCTGGCCGCAACTGTGTCCGCCGCGGCGGGTGATTTTCCAGACCGGCCGGTGCGCTTGCTGGTCCCGTTCAGCGTCGGCGGGCCGACCGATACGGCCGCACGCCTGATCGCGCAGCCCTTGCAGCAACAGCTCAATCAAACCGTCATCATCGAGAACATGCCGGGCGGCAGCGGCGTGCCGGGCGTGCAATCCGTCGTCGACGGCGCGAATGATGGTTATACGCTGGTCGTGGGCGGAATTGCTCCTATCGTGCTGGTGCCCGCCGCTAAAAAACTTTCCTACGATGTGCAAAAGGACTTGGTCCCGCTCGGCTTGATTTGGCGTACGCCCCAGGTGTTGGCCGTCCGTACGGCGCTGGGCGTGAATTCGGTGTCGGCTTTTGTCGATTATGCGAAAAAGAAGCCGGGCGAAGTGACCGTCGGGTCTGCGGGCGTCGGCACCGTCACGCATCTCGCCAATGAGCTGCTGCAACAGGAAGCCGGGATCCGGCTTCTTCATGTTCCCTATCACTCCACGTCCAATTCGCTGACCGACCTGATGGGCGGACAAATCGATTCGATCTTCGGCGATGCTGTGACATTGAAACCGCAGCTGCAGGCCGGAGCGATCAAGGCGTTGGCAGTCACCTCCACGCGCCGGTCGCCGTTATTGCCCGACGTACTGACGATGGCAGAAGCCGGCCTTCCGAACGTGCAGACCGAAGTCTGGTACGGGCTCCTCGCGCCCGCCGGCACGCCCGTGCCGGTGCTGGAAAAGCTCAAAAGCTCTGTACAGGCTGCGCAGCAGGACCCCGCTTACGTCGACAGCCTACACAAATATGGCATCGAACTCGGCGACCCCGGATCGGCGGCCTTTGCGGCGTATATAAAATCGGAATCCGATCGCTGGTCGCCGATCGTCAAAACGCTTGGGGTTACTTTCGAATAGCGTCCTCGTTCAAGCCAAACGGATATTTCGCGATGGCCAAATCAACGTCCAAGCCCACTTCTCCCGACAATATCGGCATGCGACTGGTCTATGATGACCTGCGCAGTTGGCTTGCGGAGGCCGAGCGGCTTGGCGAAGTCAAAACCGTGCACGGCGCAACCTGGCAGGAAGACATCGGCATGGCGACCGAGCTGGTCAGCCATTCCGACGAGGCGCCGGCCGTAGTGTTTGACGATATCCCCGGCGTCGCCAAAGGCTTCCGCGTGCTGGTCAACATATTTGGCGGTAAACGCAAGAACATGACCTTGGGCTTCCCGCCTGAGCTCGACAAGGTCGCGCTGAGCGAGGCGTTCTCTGAGGCCTGGGATACCGATCGCATCATCCCCCCGGTCTTTGTCGAAACCGGACCGATCTTCGACAACGTCGCCCTCGGCAAAGACGTCAATGTCGAGATCTTTCCGACGCCGATCTGGCATGAAGGCGACGGCGGCCGCTATATCGGCACCGGCTCCTACAACGTGACGCAAGATCCCGAAACCGGATTTCTCAATGTCGGCACGTACCGCATCATGCTGCACGATCAGCAGCACGTGACGTACAACGCCGCGCCCGGCAAACATGGACGGCTGCATCACGAGAAATACATCAAGAGCGGCGAAAAGATGCCGGTCGTCTTGGTGCTCGGCGGCGACCCACTGACCTTTCTGCTCGGCGGCACCGAAGTGCCGGACGGTATCAGCGAATTCGACGTGGCCGGCGGTTTGCGCGGTAAGCCGCTCGATCTGGTGCGCGGCAAAGTCACGGGCTTGCCCTTCCCCGCCGATGCCGAGATCGTCTTCGAAGGCTATGTGCATCCCGAAACCATCGTGCCCGAAGGGCCGTTCGGAGACTGGACAGGAACCTATACGGAAGCCGGGCGTAAGCGGCCGCTCTGCGAGATTTCCGCGATCTATTATCGCAACGATCCGATCCTGCTGGGCTTCGTGCCGCAAAGCCTGCCGGACGAATATTCGCGCTATCGCGCCATCACGCGCTCAGCGCTGCTCAAACAGAATATCGAAGCGGCCGGCGTGCCGGATGTGAAGGCGGTTTGGGCGCACGAATGCGGCGGATCGCGACTGCTCTACGGCGTCTCCATCAAGCAGAGATACGACGGCCACGCCGTGCAGGCGGGCCACATTGCGTGTCAATGTCACGTCGGCGCTTATGGCGGCCGTTGGGTCATCGTCGTCGACGACGATATAGATGTCTCAAACCTTCAGGAACTGATCTGGGCGGCACTGACCCGCGCCGATCCAGTCAAGGACATCGACTTCCTGCGCGGGGCATGGAATTCACCGGCGGATCCGCGCATCGAGCCTGCCGATCGCGCCAAGGGAAACGTGACCAATTCGCGCATGATCATCAATGCCTGCCGGCCGTTCCATTGGCGCAACGAGTTCCCGGCGGCCGTCAAACCGTCCGCCGAGATGGCGCAACGCGCGCGCGAGAAATTCAGCTGGTTGCTCGAATGAACGCGCCGCGCTGCGTGCGCTTCGCGCGGCGCGCATCTTCACTGCGGCTTCACGCCAGCCGCTTTGAGCATATCGCCCCAATAGGCGTATTGGGTTTTGATGAACGTTGCGAACTCATCCGGCGTGCCGACGCTAAGCTGCGCGCCGATCGCGGTGAGCGCGTCTTTGGTTTCCTTCACGTCAGCCAAGCTTTTCAACGCGGCATTGAGTTTGGTGACGACATCCTCCGGCGTCTTGGCCGGCGCGACGATTCCGTACCAGGACCCGTCCTCGAATCCCGTCATGGTGATGCCGCTCTCGCCGAACGTCGGCACGTCCGGCAATTCCTTCAGGCGCGCGGCGCCGGTGACGCCAAGCACCCGGACTTTGCCTGATTTGGCAAGGCCAATCCCTTGGGCCGCCGCCGAAAAGTAACCTGAGATTTGGCCGGCCAGAACGTCATCGGCCGCTTGCGTGATGGCGCGGTACGAGATCAGAAGCGGGCTTATCCCGGCCGCCTTCGTAAAGGTGATCGCGGCAAGATGCGGCGTCGTGCCGATGCCGGAGTGTCCGATAGTGACGCCCTCCCCCTTGGCTTTGGCGAGCTTGATGAAATCGTCAAGCGTGGAAGTGTCAAGATTAGGCGATACCATCAGCGCGAATTGTGACTTTGCAGACAGTCCGATAGGCGCGAAGTCTGTCAACGGATTGGCGCGCATATTGGCAAACAGATGCGGCGCGACGACAAAGGACATGTCGGCCAGCAGCAACGTGTAACCATCGGCAGGCGAGCGCGCCACGTCGGTCGCTGCGAGCGACGAGCTCGCGCCGGGCCTATTATCCACGATCACAGACTTGCCGAGAACGTCACCCAGTTTGGACGAGACAATGCGTGCAATTACGTCGGGCGGACCGCCCGCTCCGAACGGCACCACGAGCGTCATGTAACGCGAAGGAAATTGTTCGGCTTCAGCGGCGGCATGTCGGCTTGCAAAGCCCGCAAACGTCGCCGGCAGAGCGCAGGCCATTCCGTGTAAGAAATCTCGCCGCTTCATCACATTACCCCAGTAGCAGACGCGCGTCATTTACCCCGAATGGTAGATGCGCGTCATCTTGCACATCCTGTGCCAACAAGATCACCGCCACACCACAGGCGTGCGGGACCGGCATTCGGTCAGCCGCGGCTATTGATGCACGACGGCGAGGTCTGGACCATCACTGCGATTTTTCATTCGTGAGCGGCATGATTTTCTTGAACTTGACCATATTCGCCACAAGGAAATCGCCGAATTCGCGGGACGTACCGCCACCGATCGCGGCTCCGGTCTTTTCGAACTGGGCGCGCACGTCCGGCATCTGAAAGATGCGGTTGATCTCGGTATTGAGGCGGTCGACGATTTCGGGCGGCGTGCCTTTCGGCGCGGCAAGCCCGTAGAACGTCACGAAATCGTAGTCCGGATAGCCCTGCTCGGCGATGGTTGGAACATTGGGCGCACTCGGTAGGCGCTTCGGACTCGTCACGCCAAGCGTGTGGAGAATATCCTGATCGATATAGGCGTCGGCCACGGCTACTCCGACGAACATGCCTTTAACCTGACCGGCGACCACATCCTGCAAGGCCGGCGCGATCCCTTTATACGGCACGACGAGCGCGTCCATTTTCGACATCGCCTTGAACCAGAGGAAACCGATCTCGTGCGGGCTGCCGGGGCCGAGCGAGCCGAAGGTGAACCAGCCGGGGTGGCTTTTCGAATAGGCCACCAGTTCCGGCAGCGTCTTCATCGGCACCTGTTGGGTATTCACGGTGAAGACCAGCGGCACATCGGCAAGCTTGATGATCGGTGTGAAATCGGTCTCCGGATTGTACGAGGTGCTGACGCCAAGCACTGCGTTGATCGCAAGCGAGTCAAACACCATGCCGATGGTGTAGCCATCAGGCGCGGCGCCGGCGAGGACGGCGGTGCCGGTGACGGTCGATCCGCCGGGCCTGTTGTCGACGATAACCGGTTGGCCCAGGGCTTTTTCAAGCTGCGCGGCGATGACTCGGGCCACTAGGTCGGTACCGCCCCCGGGCGGATAAGGCACGATCCAATGAATGGGCCGGTTCGGCCAGGATGCGGCGTGGACGGCCTGGTCCGTCGCCGCCAAAAATACGAAACACAGTGCGAAAAGAACTCGCCAGGTCTTCATCATTTCCACCCTCTCTTGTGCGCCTTGATCGGCTCAGTCTTTGTTTTCGTAGACTTCGGCTTCCGCTCGCTCATAGATTTCGCGCGCCAGCGGATTACGCATTTCCTCGGCAAGATGCCCAACCAGACCCACCGCGCGCGAGATCACGACGACGCCGCGACAGATCCGCCACGGAAAGCCCAGTTCGCAAAGCACCGCGCCGATGGCGCCGGTCGCGTTGATCGGCAGCGAGCGCTGCATGCGGCGCTCGGCCTCGGCGCAGATCGCCTCAAGTAGCGCGACATGGCGGCCGCGAAAGCCGTTGCGCTCGGCGATGGCGAACAGAACGGGCGTGCGCGGATCAATCGGCTTGTGCACCGGGTGGCCGATGCCGGGGATCACCGCCTTGCGCGCGACATGCGCCTCGACGATTTCCGCGGCGAGCGCATCCAAGCCTTCTTCGCCGGGATGATCCCGCAAGGCGTCCTGCAGCATTTTCGCGGTCTGCTCCGAGCCGCCGGCGAACACGCTGCCGACCCCGCAGAGACCGGCCGCGACGGCTGCCTGCAGCGCTTCAGGCGCCGCGAGATTGACCAGCCGCGTCGCAATCGCCTGCGGCGTCATGCCGTGCTCGACCAGCGTAACCAAGAGCGCGTTGAAAACCTCGGCCTCCTGCACCGTCGGACGTCGGCCCATGATCTCCAGAAATGCCATGCCGCCGAGATCGATGTGCCCGATCAGTTCGTTCGGCAGATCGTGTCCGCGCACAACAATGCGCTCGGCCGAGCTCCAGCCCATTTCGGAACGCAGCGGCTTGCGCATTTTCATTCCATCGCTCCATAAAAATGATGTGATCCATCGTCCGCAATCGCCGCGCTTACTCAGGAGACCTGCCGCTCGCGGTCCTGCCAGTACGGTGCCCGCAAGGCTTTTTTGTCGATCTTGCCGTTGAACAGGCGCGGCAGAGCATCGACGAAATCGATGCTCTTCGGCTTTTTATAGCTGGCGATCTTGGCGCGCGTATATTCGATCAGCTCCGCGTCGGTCGCGGAGCGGCCGGCGCGCATCTGCACGCAGGCCTTGACGGATTCGCCCCAGACTTCGTCCGGCACGGCAATGACGGCGACCTCCGCCACATCCGGATGGGTGCGCAGCGCTTCTTCCACTTCCCATGAATAGATGTTCTCGCCGCCGGAAATGATCATGTCCTTCTTGCGATCGACGACATAGATGAAGTTGTCGGCATCGACGAAGCCGAGGTCGCCGGTATGGAACCAGCTGTCGCGAATGACTTCGGAGGTCATGACGTTCTTGTTCCAGTAGCCGCGCATCATGGTCGGCGAGCGGAAGACGATTTCGCCGATCTCGCCGGCCGCGCAGGCCTCCCCGTCGTCGCGCATGATCCTGACTTCATTGCTGAGAAATGGCTGGCCGGCCGATGCGAGCCGACGCCGCTCAACATCCGATCCCTCGATCAGATGGAATTGCGGCTTGAGGATCGTGCCGCAGATACATTCGGTCATGCCGTAGACTTGTGCAAAGATTGGTCCCATCCGGTCAAGCGCACGGCGCAGCAGCGGCACGGGCATCGGCGCCGAGGCGTAGTGCACGCAACGCAGCGACGTGAGGTCATAGGATCTGCTCTCGAGCACATCGAGCATGCGCTGAACCATCAGCGGAGCGAAATGTGCCGCCTCAACTTTTTCGCGTTCGATGGTTTGCAGGATGTCGTCCGGGTCAAATACAGCCTTGAGGACGACGGCGGCACCCATCAGGCTGAAAGCCATCTGCTCGATCTTGCCGCCAAGATGAAACAGCGGCATCACGATCAGCGCCTTGTTGATGGACGCAATCCCGCCCTCGTGCGACAGCATGCGCGCTGCCTCGGCCATCGCGCCATGACTGATCATGACGCCCTTGGCGCCGCCAGTCGTGCCGCTGGTATACATGAGATAGGCCATCTCATCCGCCGTAGGCACCACCGAAGGCGGTTCGGTGCTCGCGGCGTCCAGCAGATCTTCGTAGCTTTCGTCATCAGCGGTGGGCGGCCCGACCGCGACTTTGATGCGGATACTTGTAACTTGCGCTGCCAGCGCCCGCGCCGTCGCGGCAAATTCCTTGGCATAGATCAGCACGCTCGGCTGGCAGTCCTGGCAAATTGCGCCCAGCTCCGAATCCGATAGCCGGCTGTTCAAATTGATCGCGACAAAGCCGCCGGTTTCGCAGGCGCCGAAGATCTCGACATATTCGCTGCAATTGCGTGCGAGGATGGCGACGCGCTGCTGCTTGCCGATGCCCTTGCCGCGCAAGGCATTGGCGAGGCGAAACATCCGCGCGGCCTGCTCGGCGAAGGTGAATGTCTTCCCCTCATAGAGCAGCGCAGATCGATCCCGATACAGCATGCGCGCGCGCTGGATCAGGTCTCCGCAGGTGAGTGACATGAAAAGACGCCCTCCATCGCGGCATTCTTATCGTGATATCCAGCCGGTCGGCACCGCACCTGACGACAGCCTGAGCTCAATTTGTTCGGCGGCTTCGCGCAATGGACCAAGGCAACGTTTGATCTCGGCTTGCTTGATGCCGTTTACGGAAATCCAGTTGACGTTGACGACGGCGGCGACCGAGCCGTTTTTGCCGCAGACCGGCACGGCAATGCCGACGATGCCGGTATTCAGTTCGCCGCGGTTAAGTGCATAGCCGGCCTTGCGGGCCGCCAGGACTTCACGGCGCAGCGCTGTCGTGCCGGTCAAAGTCTCGGCGGTGTGGGTGCTGCGCGGAACCGATGCCAGATAGGCATCGAGCTCTTTGTCGCTCAAGCCGGCCAGCAGCACCTTGCCCATCGAGCCGGCATAAGCCGGATGCCGCGCGCCGATCGAGATGAAAAATCCCGACATCTTCGGCGAGAACACCGAACCCAGGCACAGCGTCTCGTTCTTGTCGAGCACGGCGAAATGCGCGGCGGTGCCGGTCTCATCGGACAGCCTTTTGAGAATCGGTTCGACGAAGTCTTCGAGACGCGCCGAGGAAATGAAACTATAGCCGAGTTCAAGAATGCGCGGCATCGGATAGAACCAGTCGCCGTCAGCGCCCAGATAGCCGAGCTCGCGCAGCGTCAACAAATAGCGCCGCGCCGCAGCGCGCGTGAGTCCGGTCTTCGCCGCGACGTCGCTGCAGCGCATCTTCGGCGAATGCCGATCAAAGGCGCGCGCCACCAAAAGCCCGCGCGCGAGCGACTCCGAAAACCAAGTGGCTTTGTCCGCCGCAGTCTTTTCCGCGCTTTTGTCCAGCACCCATGCCTCCGCAGACCGCGTTGACAGCTTTATTGCCTTAGCTCATGATCATTTATAGCACAACTGTGCGATTATCGCCCAAGGTTGCAATCGCATCAAGCCGGAGGACGCCTTTGCCATGAAGCTCGACACGATCCTCGTCGATATAGCTGACGGCATCGCTACCGTGACGCTCAACCGTCCGCACAAGAAGAACGCAATGAATCCGGCCTTGCATCGCGACATGACGACTGTGCTCGACAAGCTGCGCTATGACGGCGAGGCGCGCGTGCTGCTGATCACCGGCGCGGGCGATGCGTTCTGCGGCGGCATGGATCTGAAGGAATTCTTCTCCGATCTCAAAGACGATCCGGCCGAATACGATCGCATCTACCGCATGGCCACCGAATGGCGCGGACGGACGCTGCGCTACTATCCGAAGCCGACGATCGCCGTGGTCAACGGCTATTGTTTCGGCGGCGCATTCTCGATCGTCGAAGGCTGCGATCTGGCGATTGCCGCTGAAGAGGCGACGTTCGGCCTGTCGGAGATCAATTTCAAACTGTTTCCCGGCGGCTCGGTCTCTAAGTCGTTGGCCAATCTGCTGCGGCCGCGTGACGCGCTCTGGTATGGCCTCACAGGCGAGCCGTTCAACGGAAGCGTCGCTGCGCAGATCGGCTTCGTCAACAAGGCCGTACCGCTTGCCAAGCTCGCGGACGAAGCGCGCAAAGCCGCGCTCACGATCGCCCAGAAGGATCCCTGGGCGCTCAAGGCGACAAAGGACGGCTACCGCAACTCACTCGATATGGGCTGGGACGCGGCAATCGATTACGCCAGTGCCAAGGAAATGGAGCTCGTGCTCCGGCAGGGCGATGCATTTCGAAAAGAAGGCATCGGCGACTTCCTCAAAGGTGCCTATCGACCGGGTTTGGAGAGCCACAGCTCGACCCGATAGGATCGGGCCAAGGGGGCCAAGGTGCTGTTTAGCGAGCTCTTCGTCGGCAGTGAATTCATCGGCAGCGGACGCACCTTGACCGAAGCCGATCTGTCGATTGCCTGTATGGTCAGCGGCGACTGGCACCCGATTCACTCCGACGAAAGCTACGCCCGACAGCGCGGGCTTCCCGGACGCCTGTTCCAAGGCTCGTTCGGCATTCTCATCGCCACCGGAATGGCAACGGCGCTGCCGCATTTCAGCGACGAGATCGTCGGTGCCACCGGCATTCGCGAATGGACCTATCGCACGCCGCTCTTTGTCGGCGATACGGTGCATGTCCGATCGGTCATTCTGGACAAGCGAGTCACCTCTGACGGCAAGCGCGCCGTCATCGAGCGCACGCTGTCGCTGATCAACCAGAAGGATGCGATCGTCCAAGAGGGCATCGCCGGCACGATGGTCCGGCTAAGGCCGACCTGACGACGTGAAAACAAGCGGCCTCAAACAGATTGCCGCCGACATAACAAATTGAGGGAGGATATTGTGAGAAGAGAACTTTTGTTTGTTTCTTTGGTCGCGGCGATATTCACGCCGACCCTGTCGCGCGCACAGAACGCGGCGGAGAGCTATCCAAGCCGCCAGGTGCGTATCGTCGTTCCCTACCCGCCCGGCGGGCCGACCGATCTGATCGGACGGATTTTGGGTCAAAAGCTCGGTGAGAAACTCGGCAAATCGTTTTACGTCGAGAATATTTCCGGCGCGAGCGGCGCCGTTGGCGCCGGGCAAGTGGCGCAGGCGACGCCCGACGGCACGACCTTGATGGTCACCACCAACGACTTCGCCGTCGCCTCGGTGACCAATTCAAGCTTGCCTTACGATCCGATAAATAACTTCTCGCCAATCACGATCGTTGCCGCCTCGCCCCAGGTGGTCGCCGCCAATCCTTCGTTTCCGGCCAAGACGATGAAGGACTTGATCGACGTGATCAGCGCCGCGCCGGACAAATATAGCTACGCCTCACTCAACATCGGCTTCGGCCAGCTCTCCGCCGAACGCCTGTTCAAGCTCGGGCTCAAGCTCGATAAGCTGGTCCGGGTGCCGTTCAATGGCGCCGCTCCTGCCGTCAATTCGACGCTCGCTGGCGATACCGAAGTCATATTTCTCGGCTTGCCTCCCGTTGCGCCGCATCTGCAATCCGACAAGCTGCGCGCCATTGCTGTGACGAGCCAGACGCGCTCAGACCAGTTCCCCAACGTGCCGACCTTGACGGAGGCAGGTGTGCCCAACCAGGAGTCCGAATTGCAGATTGGGCTCGTCGCACCCTCCGGAACGCCCCCGCCCATCATCGCAAAGCTGCAGCACGAGATCGGCGAGATCGTCAAATTGCCCGACGTGAAATCAACACTTGAGACCGTCAGCTTCCACGCGGTGGCAAGTTCGCCCTCGGATTACGCTCAACAGATCAAGGATGACATTGCGGTGTGGGGCAAAGTCATGAAAGACGCCAACATCCCGGTGAATTGACCGTCCTTTGTCGTGGGTATGGCCGGGTTACTTCCGATAAGTCCCTTTATCGGATGTAATCCGATCTCCGTTCCAGCCCCAATCTCGGACCTAACTCGGGCATCCCGCGATGTCTCAGAAGTGCCAATAGCTCAAATTGCCCAGACTGACTCAACACTAATCGGGCTGGATTCGAAAAGTCCGTTGCAGAGGCGAAAACCACTTGTCGAAGATGTTCGCAGCCTCACCCGAGGCCTCGAGCTTTAGCAGCGTCTCGTTGACGAAATTGAGGAAATTCGGCTCGTTTTTCTTTAGGGCAAAACTCGCAGTGCGGGGTAACGAGTATTCATCGATCAGAGCAAAATCCGTAGGGCTCCCTTTTTTCTGCGCGAACCATAACAAGAGCATCCGGTCGGCTAGAAAACCGTCTACTGCACCGTTCGCGAGCGCAGCAAAGGCTTCGTCATAGGTGTCGAAAAAGGCAATCTCCATCGTCGGCACCGCCGCTTTCAGTTCGCGATCGACGCTCGCCGACCTGACGAGCGCAAGCTTGCGGCTGGCGAGTTGCGCGACGTGCGTAATGCCACTCGACTTTCGCACCAGAACTTGGTGGGGCGAGTCGAGATAGGCAAAACTGAAGTCGATCTCGTCGGTGCGTTCTTTTGATCTAGTCATACCGACAGCAACGAGATCGACGCGATCCTGCTGAAGAGAAGAGATGCGCTCGGCGTTGATGATCGAAACCTTCCGCATCGAAACGCCGATGCCGATAGCGACGTCGTCTGCCAGATCGACGTCATATCCGGTGATATTCCCGTCATCGTCGAGAAAGCTGAACGGCGGCGAACTCTTAGTGACTCCGACCAGCAGGTAGCCACGCGCCTTAATGTCGTCGAGCTTGTCGGCAAAAGCCCCCTGCACGAATGTCAGCGCCAATACTACCGTCGCAAAAACGCCAGCAACGCGAACTTTCGCGCTCATTGGAAGGGCTCCATCATCACAATCAAGCGCCGTCGTGTCTCCGGAAGGATTGGATCAAGGCGAGGATATTGCAACAAGCTGGCTACTTGACATCTCTGACCCATTTTTCACGAATTTTGGCGAGCGTGCCATCCGTCTCGATCTGATCAATCCAAATGTTTAGGTAGTTGAAGCGTCTGGTCTTCCCGGTGGAGCAAAATTGCCTTGTTCGCCAGAACGCCGCCCTAACTTCTGACTTTGGCCCTTAGCGGACATCGGCTCCTGCATCACTTCCGATGATGCCGCTTATCGGATGTAAGTCGCCACCGCGCCTTTCAAACCGACAGCTCACGGATTTTGAAACTGAACCCACCTAGCTCTTCATGCGCCAGGGTGGCGGATCGAAGATGTCGACCAGGAAGTCGACAAAGACGCGCAGCCGAGGCGCAACGCGGCGGCGTTGCTGAAAGATAATGGAGATGTCATGGGCGTAGGGAGCATGGCCTCGCATTAGTTCGACCAGACGGCCGGCGGCAATCTCCGGTCGAGTATAATATTCGGCGACTTGGATCAGCCCGAGCCCCGATGTCGCGGCGGAAATGAGTGCTTCGCCACTGTTGAAGATCATCTCCCCGCCCGGCGTCAGCACTTCGGTCGGCGGCTTGCCATTTTCGTCCTCCCCTCCCTTGCTGCGCTTGAAACGCCACTGCCGGATTTGGCCGTTCCGCGGCCGGCGATAGCTCAAGCACGCGTGATCCTTCAGCTCGGCCGGGTTCTGTGGTGTGCCATGCTCGAGAAGATATTGCGGCGCGCCGCAAAGCACGTAATTCACTGCGGCCAGCTTGCGTACAACCATCCGGGACGACGGCAGTTCACCGACCTGAATGGCAGCATCTAAACCCTCGCGGCTTTGCGCGGTCAAAAAGTCACCCATAACAACTTCCAGCGAAACCGACGGATAGGCTCTTAGGAAGTCGGGAAGGCGCGGGATTACCCACATGCGCCCGAGAGCCGACGGCATGCCGATGCGCAACCGTCCGCTGGGGAGCCGTCCAGTGCGCCCGACGCTGATCTCAGCCTGCTCAAGGTCGGCGATGATTTGCTTGCAGCGTTGATAAAATTCCAGGCCCTCCGGCGTCGGGAAGACCCGCCGCGTCGTACGATTGAGAAGCCGAACCGCAAGTTTTTGCTCGAGCCGGGCCACCGCGGCGCTGACCGCGGACGTGCTCACTCCGAGCGAGCGTGCGCTGGCGCTGAAATTACGCGTCTCAACCACGTTTATGAACACTAGGACGCCATGCAGCCGGTCGATCGTTACCCTCCATTGTTAATGCTAGAGTTGAAACTCAATGAACCATCCGGCGGCGGCAAAATCCAGTAGTCTTGCAGCGCTTTCCTTTGGTGGCGTCGACGCCCAACCGCGGCGCCAGCACAACAAGGGGCAGCCGCGCGGAAAGACGCGGATCGTGGGAGGAGCTTCGGACAATGCCTAACGCCTACTCTTTTTTATGCGGACGGCCGCTGCGGGCGCTCGCCGTGCTTGTCGTCTTTGTCGTCAGCGTATCGTCACCGCGCGCACGCGCTGACGACTACCCGAACCACCCAATCACGCTAATTGTCCCGTCACCGGCCGGTGGTGGCACAGACACTCAAGCGCGCATTCTGGCACCGAAATTGGGAGAATTGCTCGGGCAGACGATCGTCATCGAGAACCGTGGCGGCGCGAGCGGGAATATTGGCGCGCAGGCGGTGGCCAGCGCTGCACCAGACGGATACACACTCCTCGCGATGATCTCGTCGCACGTGATGAACCCTTTTGTGCTCAAATCGGTGCCCTACGACATCGATCATGACTTCGCAATGATCTCGCGAACGGTCACCGCGCCCGAGGTGCTGGTCGGCACGCCCTCACTGCCGCCGAAAGATCTCAAGGAATTACTGGCCTATATGAAGGCCAATCCGGGTAAGGTCGCATTCGGCTCGGCCGGCGTTGGAAGCCTGTCGCATCTGATCGTCGAGCTTTTTCAACAAGACGCCGGCGTAAAACTTCTCCATGTCCCCTATCGCGGCACGCAGCCGGCGCTCAATGACGTGCTTGGCGGGCAAGTCGCAATTATGATGCCGGACCTGACGATCGCGCTGAGCAATATCAAAAGCGGAAATCTGCGAGCTTATGGCGTTACCGATGCCGCGCGCTCGCCGGCAGCACCCGATCTGCCGACCGTCGCAGAGGCCGGGTTGCCTGGCTTCGAAGCCGTGCAATGGTTTGGCCTTGCCGCACCGGCCGGCACACCCAAAACCGTCGTCGACAAATTGCATACTGCCGTCGTCAAGGCGCTCAACGATCCAGATGTTAAAAAGCGCTATGAGGAACTCGCAATGACGCCGGCGCCGAGCGCCTCGGCGGAGGACTATACCAAGTTCGTCCATGACGAGGGCGTCCGCTGGCACAAGGTAGTCGAAGACGCTCATATCGTTGCGCAATAAAGCAGCGAACCGAACAACAAAAGCAGGAGCAACAATGACACTCGTCCTCAAGGGCGTGATGCAGAGCCCCGTAACACCGCTCAAGGATGATTTTAGCCCGGATTATGCGACCTTCGAAAAGCTCGTGGACTTCCACGTGCGCACCGGTGCGACGGCAATCTCCTGGCCGCACCACAAAGCGGAATCGCACAATCTCACGATCCCCGAGCGCAAGAAACTCGCCGAGGTCGCGATCAAGACCGTAGCGAAACGCGTGCCAATCTCCATCCATGTCAGTGCGCTGGCACTCGAAGACACTTACGATCTAGCGCGCCACGCCCAGAAGGCCGACGCCGACGCCATCATCGCGATCACGCCCTATTTCTGGAAATACCCGCCGCAATCGATCTACGACTATTTTGTCGATCTCGGCACGTCGATCGATCTGCCGTTGATCGCCTATAATTCGCCAAGTTATCTCGACGGTATCGAGTTCACGGGCGAATTGACGGCGCGCTTGATTCAACGCCTGCCGAACCTCGTCGGCATGAAGGAAGCAAGCTTCAACAGCGAGAAATTCTTCGAGATCCTGCGCGCAGCTCTGCCGCTGCGGCCGAGCTTTGCGATGATCGCCGGCGTCGAATATTTGTTGCCTTCGGTGTCGCTCGGCGGAGCAGGCTCCTACTCCTCGGCCGGCGCCATATGCCCTAATCTGTGTGTTGAGCTTTACGAAAGCTGCGCCAACGGCAAATGGGATCGCGCCCGTGAGCTGCAATATAAGTTGTCGCAGCTCTGGCTGATATTCCGCGATCAGTATCCATCCTCGCTCAAGGGCGGCTGCGTCATCATGGGCCGACCGGTCGGACCGACTTCACCACCGCTCCCGACCGCCTCGCCCGAACGTGTCAAATTCATCGAGAAGCAGCTCGATTCGCTCGGCATTTTGGATTCCGAACCGCACGGCTGGTAGAGCGCGTGAATAAAAAGGATGAAGACCGTGAGTGATTTCAAATTTGGCCTCGTGCATGCGCCGGTGACACCCTTCGTTAATGGCCGCGTCGACTTGGCCGGCTATGCCAGTGTGCTCGATTTCCATCTTGCCGCTGGCGCCCAGGGCCTGGCGCTGCCGATGCATGCCGGTGAATCCGTAAGCCTCACCGTCGCCGAGCGCCAAGCACTGCTCGAATTCGCGCTCAAACATGTCGGCCGCCGCGTGCCTGTGATCGCCAATGCCAGCGAGGCCGGCACCGCGATCGCCGCGTCTCTTGCAAGCCATGCCGGCAAGGCAGGCGCTGCGGCGGTGATCGCGACTGTCCCTTATTACTGGACGCCGCCCCAGCACATGCTCGTCGAACATTTCATGGCGATCGGTGATGCAGCCAAATTGCCGCTATTCGTGCTTAATTCGCCCGCCGAAATGAACGAGGTGGAAATCGCGAGCAAATCTGTAGTCGATCTGCTCGAGCGACTGCCGAACATGGCCGGCCTGATCGATCTCAGCCTCGACTGGCAATATATGATCGAAGTGATCACGGTGGCGCGGGCAACGCGGCCCGACTTCCAACTGGTTTCCGGCACCGAATACATGATCTCGGCTGCGGCAGTCGGCGCTACCGGCCTGCTCTCGCCTCTCGCGAGTATCGCACCGAAGCTGATCAGCAATCTCTATGCGCTTTGTACGGCCGAGAAGTTCACCGAAGCCCGGCCAGCGCAGGAGCAGGCAGCGATCCTCTATCGTGCGTTTCGCGATACCGGCATCGCCGGCTTTAAGACTGGAATGCGAGCCATGGGTCGGGATTGCGGCCCTCCACGCCCGCCCCTCGCTGCGCTTACTGACGCTGACAGCAAGGTCCTGCTTGCCGAATTAGTGACCGCAGGGACGTTGAATTCGGAACCGCGTGGCTGGCTATAGGAGCTGGATTATTTGTTTGAACCTATGAAAGCTGCACTGGTTACAGGCGCTTCTTATGGAGTAGGTGCGGCGACTGCTCTAGCGCTGGCGCGCCACGGCTTTGATGTCGTCGCGACGGCGACGCGCGAAAGCAATCTTACGACGACCTTGGGAGCGATCCGCGAAACCGGACGAAAAGCAGTCGGCGTCGAGCTCGATCTTCGGGCGCAATTGAGCATCGAGAAAACGGCGGCCGCCGCTATCGAAGCCTTCGGCCAGATCGACGTTCTGGTCAATAATGCCGGCGTCAATCTGCGCAGTAAAGCGATCGAAACCGCGCGTGACGATTTCGAAGCCGTGCTGCTCACCAATGTCACCGGCACCTTCTTCCTGACCCAGCAGATCGGCCGCTATTGGGTGGCACGGCACCTGCCCGGCCGCATCGTCACCATCGCCTCGGCGCATGCTTTGGTCGGAGCCGCCGAACGTTCGGCCTACGGCATCAGCAAGGCCGCGCTCCTGCAGATGACGCGGATGCTGGCGATCGAGTGGGCCGAATACGGCATCAACGTGAATGCGGTCGCGCCCGGCCGTCTCGATACCGCTTCGCCTTCGCGCGCGGGAACCGGAACCAACAAGGACTACATGGAAGCGATGCTCAAGCGCATCCCGCTGCATCGGCTCGCGACGGCGGAGGAAGTCGCCGCAGCCGCCGTGTTCCTTGCCGGCCCCGGCGCGGCCTCGATCACCGGGCAGACCATCGTCATCGACGGCGGCCTGACCGCGGCATAATCGCAGCGTGACAGAGGCGCCAAAGACCGGCGCGTTTTCGTGGACGGCGATCTGGTGAAGGACGTGACCGAACATCCGGCCTTCCGGCAGGCGGCGCGCTCCTTGGCGAGCCTCTTCGACATCGCCGCCGATCCGGCCAATCGAGAACGGATGACGTTTGCGTCGCCGCGAACCGGAGCGCCCGTGCTGCGCGCCTATCAAATCCCAAAGACCCACGCCGACCTCAATATTCGTCGGACGACGAGATCAATCAGACTGAGTGTTGCGCGCTCTTTTTTTGGACGATCCGGCCCATTCGGCCACGCATCGCTCGAGATCCTTGAAATTGCTGTGCATCTGTTCAAGCGAAAATCCAAGTGCGAAGAAGCGTTCCGCCTCGTCGCCCGGAAGGCCGCGCGTAACACCGTCGCGCCGGAGAGCCGCAATTTCGACGGCATAGGCGTCGAGAGCAATTTCAACAGTTTTGAGCGACGGCGGCGGCCCGCCCGCCCGTAGCGCAGCCGCACTCGCGCACAAGTAATCGACCAAGGCCGCGCCCGCCTGCTCCAGAGGCGAATCAAGCCGCGCCCTCACGGCCTCAGGCAGCGGACTGCTGGCTGCTCTTCCAATCATCACGAGGTCATGCCGCAACCTGAGCAATGTTCGCAACAGCGGCCCCGTGTCGGGTCCCGCGGAGAGTCGCGCCGACCGCTCGTGCTCAGCCTCGGTGCCGACCACATTCATTTGCACCAAAGCCTGGCCAATATCGTCCTGAATGCGGTGAAGCGCATCCGTATCGAGACCATGCTCTAACCCTGCAAGCAGATCGCCGAGAGTTCGCGCCATTTGATCGAGAGTGTGCGCGGCCGCCCTGGCGACCAAGGGATGCGCATTGGCCGGCAATAGGACAAACGAAACGACCAAACCCGTGATACCACCCAGCGCGACTTCGAACACGCGATCGAGGGCCGAATCAATCAGACTGGTATTGGTCATGGTGGGAATCAGCAGCACAATGATGGCGGTGATCGGCGCGACGGAGAATCGCGGGTTGATCGCCGCAAGGAGAGCGAGCGGAGCCACGGCAAGGGCAAGAACCGCGAGAAGCGCCACTTCGCTCGAATGTGGAATGAGCACGCCGATGGCTCCGCCATAGACTGCACCGCCCAGTGTTCCCACGAGATAATCGAGAGTCGCCTTCAGCGACCGCCCCACGCTCATCTGCGTCACGATGACCGCTGTCAGCACGGCCCATAGCGGCAGGGGAAGCTGCAAGAGCTGAGCAAGCGCAAGGGCTAGCAGCGCCGCAATCGTCACCCTAATCGAAAGCGCCAATTGCACACGGCGGCGGCCCACGGCGGCGCGGAGCCCCCTTGCGAGTGTTGCTATGGCCCTCACGCTCTTGATCTCCCGACGTCAACTCCAGGCGAAGTAGCCGGAAGATAATATGTAATCATATGAGACCGGCAGCAAAGCAATCCCCCATTTGCCAATGCTTTCGTACCGGCGCAAAGCGTTGAGTAACGTTTCGCTTCAATCAAGCAATAATTATGAGGCCTTCGATGAGACCTCCATGGTTTTCTCGGGCGCCACTTCTCGTCGACTCTTGGAGTGGGACGCACACGGCAACCCGCACCCCCGACGAAGCAAGCTACCGAAGCTTAAGCCGCGGCCCGCTCCGGCGGTGCCATGAATTCCGGACCGATCGGCGTGCGCACGTGACGCGCCACGATTTGGTCGATTTCCGCCATCGCGCCGGCGTCGATCTTCCAGCCCATTACATCATGCACCGGATCGAGCTGCGCCGGATGCCGCGCGCCCCAAAGGGCGATCGTGTTCGCCGAACGATCCAGCACCCAACGCGCCGCCAGATGGATCACGCGCTTGCCAAATTGCTCCTGCGCAAAGCGGTCGAGGGCGGACACCGCAGCAAGGTATTCGATATAGTGCGGGGCTTTGAATTTCGGGTCGTTGGCGCGCAGATCGCTATCGGGGAAGCGCGTGTCGACTTTCATCCGCCCCGCCAACAGCCCGCGGCAAAGCGAACCATAGGCCAGCATGGCAAGTCCCTGCTTTTGCGCGTAAGGAAATACATCCGATTCAATCGCGCGCTCGAACAGATTGTATGGCGGCTGCACGGCGTGCAGCGGCGCCACTGCACGAAATGCATCCATCTGAACCGGGCTGAAATTGCTCACGCCAATCGCGCGGATTTTTCCGGCCTTCAGCAGATCTTTCATCACGCCGGCGGTCTCTTCGATGGGCGTATTCGGATCGGGCCAGTGGACCTGGTAGAGATCGATCACATCGGTGCGCAAGCGACGGAGTGAATCGTCAATCTCCTTGAGGATGCGAGCGCGGCCGGCGTTGCGGAACGGCTTTTCGTCCTCCCAATCGAGCGCCACTTTGGTGGCGACAAAGGCGCGGGCACGGCGGCCGCCTTCGGCGAGCGCCTTGCCGACGATTTCCTCCGATCGCCCGAAGCCGTAAACCGGCGCGGTATCGATCAGCGTGATGCCACGATCGAGCGCCGCATGAATCGTGCGGATGGATTCGGCCTCGTCGGTACCGCCCCACATCCAGCCGCCAATCGCCCAAGTACCAAGGCCGATGCGCGAGCAGTTGGTTCCCGCGATGGGCGTGGTTTCCATCTGTGTTGCTTTCGTCATCATTTTCTCCATTCGCGCGTCGTTGAATATGTTGGTCTACCAATCGCGCCCCTACCCTTACGCCGGCTGCGCCGTATCTGACGAAAGCGGCGCGGCCAGACAATTTCGCTCCGTACATATTTGGTAGGTAGACCAAAAGAACACTTGGTTGCTATTGCTGCAATTGCAGCGGCCTTGCGCAAAAGGCTTCAAGCTCAAGGAGCATTAAATGCTCGACCCCCGTCGCAAACGCCACGCAACACGATTATTTTTTACCGGTTCGACCCAACAGGAGCAGGCAATGAGGCCGCAATGGATAGCCGCCTTAGCGACGGCCGCGTTGCTCGGATCGTTCCCCGTCATTGCTGCGACGGGAATCGATGCACGCGCCGACGAACCGACCGGCCGACTGCTCACGCCCGAAGTATTGAAGGAAATCGCGCAGGTCGAAGCCGAGATTGATCGCATTGAGACGCAAACGCTCGGCCGACTGGCTGTGCCGCCAACCAACCAGGTCCAGCAGATCGAGCTGCTTGGCAAGGCCATGCTGTATGACAAAGAGCTCTCGGTGAACCGCAACGAGGCCTGCGCATTTTGCCACATGCCGGAGACGGGCTTCACCGGACCGATTTCGGAACTCAATCGCACCACCGGTTCCTATCCCGGCTCGGTGCGCACCCGATATTCCGAGCGCAAGCCGCAGACGCATGCCTATGCGCCGCTGGCGCCGGTGCTGCATTACAATCCCGGCCAGGGCGACCTCGTCGGCGGCAATTTCTGGGACATGCGCGCGACCGGCCGCCGGCTCGGCAATCCGGCGGCCGAACAGGCGGAGGGACCGCCGACTAATCCCGTGGAGATGGGACTGCCCGATATTGCATGCGCGGTTTACCGCGCCTCGCAGCGGCCGTACCGCGCGTTGTTCGAAAACGTGTGGGGCAACCAAGCTTTCGTTATCGCGTGGCCACGCGATGTCGAGCAGGTCTGCAATACGCCGGGGCCGCCGCCGGCCAATGATCTTACACCGGTGCATCTCGGCGCTGTCGACCGCGGCCATGCCAGCGCAACCTTCGATCAGATGGCGCAGTCGATAGCGAGCTATGAGGCTTCGGCCGAGGTGACAAATTTCACCTCGAAATACGATGCCGTGCTCGCCGGCAAAGCGGGGTTCACGCCGCAAGAGCAGGAAGGCTACGATCTGTTCCGCGGCAAGGCGCAATGCAATTCCTGCCATCGCGACGGCGGACCGGGCGAGGATCCACTTTTCACCGATTTCACCGCGAGCAATATCGGTACCCCGGCCAACCCGCGGCTACCATACTATTTGGAAGATCGGCCGGACGCTTTAGGTTATACCGCCAATCCGGCCGGGCGATCGTTCGTCGATGGCGGCGTCGGCAACTTCCTCACCAAGGGCCATCTGCTCAGCCAGCCTTCCGCTCCAGATGCGAGATGGTTGCCGCTTGCCCCGCAGAATCTGGCACGCATTCAGGTCCCTACTCTGCGCAACGCCGACAAGCGGCCCGATCCGAGTTTTGTGAAGGCTTATGGCCACAATGGATATTTCACCAGCCTGAAAGAGATCGTACATTTTTACAACACGCGCGATGTGCTGCGGCGCTGCGCACCCAATGATCCGGGCGAAGGATCGACATGCTGGCCGGCGCCGGAATCGACCGCCAATATGAATACGAAAACAACCGGCCATTTAGGCCTAACTGATGCAGAGGAGGATGCGCTCGTCAGTTTCATGCAGACGCTGACGGATGGCTACACGCCTGACGGTCTGAAGTAGCGGTACGCTCGACCCAGGGCAGACTCGGAATGCTGCGCTTCTAGTTAACGCAAAAGGCGTCACTTCATGGCTAATCCGACTTCCGCTTGGTGGCTAAATCCTCCGGTGATCTTGCGCTACGTGGTCGCCGCCGCCTTGGTCGCTTGCGGGTCTGCGATCGAGTTGTTGATGCAACAAGAGTTGGTCGGAGCGCCGGCTTTGCTGTTGCTGTGCGCGGTCATGCTAAGCGCATGGTTCGGCGGATTTAGGCCAGGATGGTTCGCAGCCGCGCTCGCATTGTCTTCCTTCATCCACTATTTCGTCCTGCCTGGAGATTTCTTTGGCGTAGACGCCAAAGAACTGCCTCGTATCGGCATTTTTGCGTTTGCAGTTCTCCTTGTCGGATCGCTGAGTGCCGCGCAACGAAGCGTCGCGCAAACGCTGCGACGGGCGCGCGACGATCTCGACGGCGCCAACAAGAAACTGATACGAACGAACGAGGCGCTGCGCGCGGAGAATGCCGAACGTGTTCGGGTCGAGGGGGCTTTGCGGGAGAGCGAACAACGTTTCCGTGACTTCGCCGAAACCGGATCGGACTGGCTTTGGGAAACTGGACCTGACCACAGATTCAGGCATATTTCGGGACATATCAGCGCGACCGGTACCAGCCCTGCGGCGCGGCTTGGTCAAAAGCGATGGGATTTTGCCAGCGACGTTGACAAGGAGCCGGAAAAATGGCGCGCTCACATCGCTGCTCACGACGCACATCAGCCGTTTCGCGACTTTACGTACAGGCTGCACCGGCCCGACGGCGCTACAGTTCATGTCAGCACGAGCAGCAAGCCGGTCTTTGACGCGAAGGGCAATTTTCTCGGCTATCGCGGTGTAGGCAGGGACATCACCGCAGAAGTTCAAGGCCGCGAGGCCGAGAAGGCGCTGCGTCAGGCCCAAACGGACCTGGCGCATGTCACGCGCCTGACGACGCTCGGAGAATTGACGGCTTCAATCGTACACGAGGTAAACCAGCCGCTCGCCGCGATATCGATGAACGGGGAAGCCTGCTTGCGCTTTCTGGACCAGGAGACGCCTGATTTGAACGAGGTGCGCGCCGCCCTGGCCGACATGATCGGCAACAGCCATCGGGCCGCCGACGTGATCCGGCGCATTCGCGCCTTGTGTCAAAAAGCCGAGCCGCACAAGACGCCGCTCAACATCAATGAGGTCATCGACGAGGTGCTTTACCTGATTCAACGCGAGGTGATCGACCATGGCGTTGCGATCGGGCGCGAACTTGCGCCCAATATTGCGCCCGTGTTCGGCGACCCGGTCGAGTTGCAGCAGGTGATCATCAATCTGGTGATGAACGGAATGGAGGCTATGTCCGCCGTCGCGAACGGGAAGCGCAATCTCATGATCCGGTCCCAGCAGAACGCCGACGAAGTGCTTGTCCAGGTGGAGGACAGCGGCATCGGCATCGCCCCGGAGAATTTCGACCGGCTGTTCAACTCGTTTTACACGACCAAACCCAGCGGCATGGGCATGGGCCTGTCGATTTGCCGCTCGATCATCGAGGCGCATGGCGGAAAACTGTGGGCCTCGTCCAATAGCGGCCCAGGCGCTGTCTTCCAGTTCACCTTGCCGCAGCGGCAAGAACCCAGTTCGTGACCGCGTTGCGCCCTCTATTCGGCTGGCTGTAAAGCGGGCGAGCTGATCCGGAGCCGTTGCAGGAATTGACTCAGTCGATCGAGATAGAGATAGACGACCGGGGTCGTGAACAGCGTCAAGAGCTGGGACAGCAGCAGGCCGCCGACGATGGTGTAGCCCAATGGCTGGCGGATTTCGGCGCCGGCGCCGTGGCCGAGCATCAAGGGCAATCCACCCAACAGCGCTGCCATTGTCGTCATCAGGATCGGCCGAAAGCGCAAAGTGCAGGCCCGATAGATCGACTCTTCGGGCGCAAGCCCTTCGTTGCGTTCGACATGGAGCGCGAAATCGACCAGCATGATGCCGTTCTTCTTGACGATGCCGATGAGCAGAATAATGCCGATCATCGCAATGACGCTCATGTCGAGATGCACCGCCATCAACATCAGAAGAGCGCCGATGCCGGCGGATGGCAAAGTCGACAGGATAGTGATCGGGTGAATGGTGCTTTCATAAAGTACGCCGAGGATGATGTAGATCACGACCAGCGCGGCGGCGATCAGGATCGGCGTGCCGGAAAGCGACGACATGAAGGCCTGGGCATTGCCCTGGAACGACGTCGCGAGCGAAAGCGGCTTTCCCGCCTGTCGTTCGAAGCCGCGGATGGCAGTGACGGCGTCGCCGAGCGCAAAACCCGGCTTGAGGTTGAAGGAGAGCGTCACCGATGGGAACATGCCCTGGTGGTTGATGACGATCGGCGAGGTCTTGATGACGCTGTTGACCAGCGTGCTCAGCGGCACTTGCTGCCCGCTGGATGAGTTCACATAGATGCCTTTCAGAGCTTCCGGGCTGTACTGAAAGCGTGGATCGACCTCGAGCACGACGTGATATTGATTGAGCGAGGTGTAGATGGTCGACACGATGCGCTGCCCGAAGGCGTCATCGAGGATATTGTCGATCGTCGACGGCAGGATGCCGAAGCTCGAGGCCACCTCGCGGTTGACCGTCACGTCGAGCAGCGGCCCGGAATTTTCCTGGTCGGTGGCGACATCCGTGACCTGCGGCAACGTCTTGAGCTTGGTCAAAAAGATCGCGGCCCAATGATTGAGCTCATTGGAGTCAGCATCGTTCAGCGTATACTGATATTGCGTCTTGTTCAGCCGGCCGCCAATGGTGATGTCCTGCGCCGGCTGCATAAAAAGCGTAATTCCCTCGATCTTGGCGAGTTGCGGCTGCAGGCGGCTGATGATCTCCATGGCATCGGCCCGGCGTTGATCGCGCGGCTTAAGCGCGATGAAGAAGCGGCCTTGATTGAGCGTCGCGGTCGGCCCGCCCGGCCCGACATTGGTGCCGACTGAGGCGATATCCGGATCCTTGAGAAGAACATCGACCGCGGCCTGCATGCGCTGCGCCATGGCGGGAAACGAAATATCTTGCGCTGTCTCACCGATGCCGAGGATCATTCCAGTATCCTGCTCCGGAAAGAAGCCCTTTGGGATCACGTAATAGAGATATCCCGTCACGACGATGGTTCCCAGCATGACCATCAGCGTGATGACGCGATGCCGCAACGCGATTTTGAGGCCCGCTTCGTAGGCGGCAAGCAGCGCGTCGAAACCACGCTCGAAAATCCGATACAGCCAGCCATGATTCTTGGTCTCGGGCTTGAGCAGGCGCGAGCACAGCATCGGCGTCAGCGTCAGCGAGATGATGAGCGAAAGAACCAACGAAACGCTCACCGCGACCGCAAATTCCTGGAACAGCTTGCCGACATAGCCGCCCATCAGAAACAGCGGAATGAAGACCGCAATCAGTGATAGCGTAATCGAGACGATGGTGAAGCCGATCTCGGCGGAGCCCTTGAGTGCCGCCTGCATCGGCGTGAGACCCTCTTCGAGATGGCGAACGATGTTTTCGATCACGACAACCGCATCGTCGACGACGAAGCCGACGGCAATGGTCAGCGCCATGAGCGAGAGGTTGTCGAGGCTGTAGCCGAGCTCGTAGAGCACGGCAAAGGTCCCGATCAGCGACAATGGCACCGTGATCGCCGGAATGATGGTGGCCCACACATTGCGGAGGAACAAAAATATCACCATGACGACGAGGCCGATCGTCAATACCAGGGTAAATTGCACGTCGCTGACCGAAGCGCGGATGGTCTGCGTCCGGTCGGACAGGATCGAGACTTTCATGGCCGGCGGGATCGACGCCTCGAGCTGCGGCAGCAGCGCCTTGATCTGATCGACCGTGTGGATGACATTGGCGCCCGGCTCGCGCTGGATCGCCAGAATGATAGCGCGTTGCTTGTTGTCCCAGCCGGCGATCAGGTCGTTCTCGGGCCCCTCGATCGCCTGGCCGATGTCGCTGACGCGGACCGGCGAGCCGTTGCGGTAAGCGACGATGAGGTTGTTATAGGCGTCGGGCTTGAGCAACTGATCGTTGGTATTGAGCGTAAAAGTCTGGCGCGGGCTATTGAGCGTGCCCTTCGGCAAATCGACATTGGCCTCACCGAGCACATTGCGCACGTCTTCGAGGCTGATGCCGCGCGACGCCAGCGCCTGCGGATCGACCCGCACCCGGATCGCGGGTTTCTGCTGGCCGCCGATGCCGACGAGGCCCACGCCGTTGATCTGTGAAATCTTGGGCAACAGGATATTTTCGGCATAGGCGTCCACCGTGGTCAGCGGCAGCGTATCCGACATGACGGCGAGCACCATGATCGGCGTGTCGGCCGGGTTCACCTTGCGAATGGTCGGCGGATAAGGAATGTTCAACGGCAAATACGGCGATGCCGCATTGATCGCCGCGAGCACGTCTTCGGCCGCGCTGTCGACGTCGCGGCTTAGATCGAACTGCGCGGTGAGCTGCGTATAACCTAGAGCGCTGGACGATGTGAGCTGAGTGAGCCCCGGGATTTGCGAGAACTGCTGCTCGAGCGGGGTCGCGACCGACGAGGCCATGGTCTGCGGGTCTGCCCCCGGCAACTGGGCGGTAATCTGAATGGTCGGGTAGTTGACGTTGGGCAGCGCAGCGACCGGCAGAAGGCGATAGGCCACGATGCCGCCGAGCAGGAGCCCGATCATCAACAGTATGGTCGCGATCGGCCGCGCGATGAAGGGAGCAGAAATGTTCATTGAATCGCCCTCTTTGAATTCCGCTCAAGCATCATTTTCACGGAATCGCTTGCTCGACTGCGCTCTGGAGATTGGCTTCTTCGGCAGCTTTGCCGTGCAGCACGTTGACCAGGCTGTCGGGCTGCAGGCCGTATTGGCCGTCAACGACCACGGTTTCACTGGCCCGGAGACCCTTGTCGATCAAAGCTTCGCCGTCCGAAATCTGAGCGACCGTAACCGGACGCACTTTCGCTTTGCCGTCCGGTGCGATTACGTAAACATAGGAGCCGTTCGGACCCTGCTGCACGGCGCCGGGCGGAATGGTCAGGCCGTTCGGCCGCGTGTCGAGCAGCAAGCGCGCGTTGACGAGCTCACCGGGCCACAGCATGCGCTTCGCATTCGGAAAGGTGGCGCGCAGCCGGATCGTTCCCGTCGTCTGCAAGATCTGATTGTCAACCAGTTCCAGCGTACCGCTGTCGAGTTCGGTCTTGTCGTCTTGGCTATAGGCAAGAACCGTCAACGGACCCTTGGCCATTTGCTGCTGGATCTCGGCAAAGGTCGTTTCCGGTAAAGTGAAAATAACCGAAATCGGCTGGATCTGCGTGACATCGACCAGGCCATTCGGATCGGTCGGATGAATAATGTTGCCATTGTCGATCTGGCGGATGCCGGTCACGCCGTCGATCGGCGCGGTCAGCTTGGTGTAGCCGAGATTGACCTGCGCGGCTTCGATCAGCGCTTCATCGGATTTGACCATCGCCTGGAGCTGACCGAGCTGAGCCTTCTGAGTCTCGATGAGCTGCGGCGTTGCCCAGCCGTTGACTCCGAGTTTTGTATAACGATCAAGATTCGATTGTGCGTTGACCAATTGCGCCTGATCGCGATCGCGATTGGCGGTCATCTGATCGAGCTGCGCCTGATAGGGCCGCGGATCGATCTCCGCCAGAAGATCGCCTTTATGGACGGTCTGACCCTGTTGGAACGCGATATTGACGAGCTGTCCGGTGATCTGGCTGCGCTCAACCACATTGTTGTAAGCGATCACCGTGCCGACGCCGCGCAGATAGATCGGCACGTCTTTGCTTTGCACGGTGCCGGTTACGACCGGCACGCGCACAGGCGGTGGCGCTATTGCGGCCGGCGCCTCTGTGGTGCCGGTGGCGACGGCTAGGCCGATGGCCGCGGCTGCCGCTATAAAGCCGAAAGCCGAAATGATGATCATTCGCCTGTTCACGAACGCCTCCTCTTTTGCCGATCAACAGCCGGTCGGCGATCCCATTTGAGTTGAGCCAGCGGCCATCGGCGTCGATGAATCGCCCAGGCTCATCACGCAAGGGCTTGTCAGCGCCGGCGACGCCACCATCGGGCTCGTACCGGCGCCGTTCAGCTCGGTGGCGCCGAGTGGAATTGCGCCAACCGACGCAACGCCGGGCGCCCCGCCCGCGCTCATTCCGCTCAAGGTCGATGCTGCCGCTGTCGTGCCGGACGCAGTGCCGCCAGCGCCACAAGACCCCAGCGAAATCATTCCGGAGCCCATCGTGTTCGTGTTCATGCCAGCGCCGTCGAAAGTCGAAGCCGAGCCGGTCGTGCCGGTGCCCGACAGGCCGATGCCGGCGCAGGGGTCGGTACTCGCCGTCGGATCGAGTGGCGCCGGACTAAGGCCGCCGGGTGTAAGCTCGCTCGAACCCAATGGAATTCCTACCGGGCCGGCCGGCGACGTGGCGCCGAGCACTCCAAGAGGCGACGTTGCACCGGGGCTCGTCGGCGTGAGCGGCGCCATTTGAGCGAAGCTCACGCCACAGCTTAAAAGAAGCACAGCCAAGATGATGAATGCTCGTTGCAACGCTACCTCCATTTGTGCGGGCGTCATAAGGGCAAGAGAGATGAGCCCTGCCGCTTTTCCGATTCTGCGGACGCTGTTTTGCGCTTGCGGAATTGCAAAGCGGGCAAACATGAGGACATGAAGCGCCGGTTCCATCAGGCGAAACTCATTCGGTAGCCGCGAGGAGTAAGACCCGTAGCTTTTCGAAACGCCGCACTTAGCGAACTCGTCTCGCTAAAGCCGACTGCAAGTCCGATTTCGGTGACAGAGAGCGCCTGCTTTGCCAGCATCGCTTTGGCGCGCTCGATGCGGCGGCCGGTGTGATACCGGTGCGGCGGCACGCCAAACGATTTCTTGAAAGCACGGCAGAAGTGGAAAGGGCTCAGGTCCACCAGATCGGCCAGCGTCGCAATGGAAATCGGCTCCCGAAGGTGTTCCTCGACATAGGAGCTAACGGCCCGCTGCTGATGCGGCGCGAGGCCGCCACGAATATAAGTTTTGTCTTTTACAGGCGCGCCGCGATCGAGCCGTATCAGCTCGTGCATCAGGACGAGACCCATGGCGTCGAAATAGAGCTGATCTTCGAAGGCTGCACCTTCGATCAAACGCTTCAGCTTTAGAGCCGAATCCCATAGCGCTTCGTTTTCGAAGAAAAGCCGCGGCGTAAATGACCTGTTCGCGAGTCCAATTCCCGCAATCGCGTCGACCTTGGCTGGATCCAGATAGAAAAATATCATGCGCGAGAGCGCACGTGGCTGATGCCACTCGTGATATTCATGCCCGGCCGGAACAAATGTAATCTTGCGGGTCAAGGCTCGGAGACTGGATCGCGGCAAGCCCTCGACGAAGCTCTCGCCTTCGTCGCGCGACGCCTCCTCAAATACGGCGAGAAGGTGCATCGGCGCACGAAAGCGATATTCTGTTTTGCATTGGCGGGCTGTCACAATGGTCTCCGCGGCCATGCCGTGCCCGGACATGGTGCGACGCTTCACGGCATCAAATGGCGTGACATCGACGAAGGTCGCCGCATTGCGTCCCTGTGTTGGATCGTTCGAGCCTGAACGAGACTCGTTTCGGTCTCCGACCGGCCGCGCGAAAGGATCGGTCGAAAACCACACATAGGGTTGTGGCCACTTCAACAATGCTGAGTTCGCCAACATAGAGTTCCACCTGCATGCCCAACCCGCTTTCCCTGCGGTCGATTTAGCTTCGCAAGTGCCTGCTCTGCCATCGTACGGAGGTTTGTTAAGCGGACGCATGGGTTTGCTGGGCACATACCTTGGTATGTGCCCAGCAGCGACCCGTGGTCTTCGGTGAATTGGTTGGGTTCGAAAATGCGCGCGATATATGGAAAACAGCGCGGTGGAAGAAGAGCTATGCGCGCCGCGGACTCAAGCGTTGCCGCAAAGCAGCCTCAATGCACGCGCTCAACGTGTTTGGTCCTAACGGCTTTGTCAGGAAGGCAATCGCGCCACCGGCCATAGCCTGCGCCTCCACCGCGTTCCCGCAAAACGCAGTCATGAAAATGATCGGAATGCGGGAGCCCAGCGCGTTCAAGCGGCGTTGCAGTTCGAGACCGCTCACCTGCGGCATTTGAACGTCCGAAACGATACAGCATGTCTCTGCGAGATGCGGAGACTGCAAGAATTCTTCGCACGAGGCGAACGTCCGCGCCTGCCAACCTAATGAACGCACAAGTCGGCTAGTCGCGCTCCGCGCGCAGGCATCATCATCGATGATCGAAATGAGTTGTGAGGTGGACAAATCGCCGTTCCTGCCCATGTTTGATGCGGCGCACAACGCCCTACGCCTTTGTGTATTTCTTTTTTATGAAATGGGCGGAGTCGGACAGGACTACAATCATACTTAGGTTTCAGCCGTTGACTTGGCCGAAGCGGTAGCCAAGCATACCACCAATTCAGGTCGATGGCCAAATCGAGCCGACCGGATCCGCAAACGACGCTGCAAAGATTGCCGCGTGACGCGCGGATCCTGATCGGCAATGACATCCGAATCGTCAGTAGCACTCGCTCGGAAATCCCTTGTGGAAACGCTGCGTCTCCGGATCGCAATAAGGAGCCAGGCTTCCATCGTCCAGGTCATCAACACCGAGGCGGTGGTGCCAACGACCGTGATCGCCGATCGCCAAATGCGTCCTCGCGCCGACCATGCCGGTTCGGCCCAGGGCATTACCGATGTGAGCATGATCAAGGCCGCCGAGGTGAGCGCCCTCAATCCCGCTCAATCCGCCGATATGTCCGTCAAGACCCTCAATATCGCCCCCGATATGACCCCCGCCGAGACCTCCAATATGACTTCCACCGAGGCTTCCGATATGGGCTCCGCCAAAGCCGCCGCCCAAGTGGCCGCCGCCACCAAGGCCTCCCCCCCGCGCCATGGCGTCCGTGCTCATGAGACCGCCGGCGAGTGTTGCTGCGACCAAGAGAATTATCATTCGAGCTGACATTGTGTTTCTCCTTTGCCTGCGGCGGCGCCGCCGCCGGATCCAGTGATGATGCCGGCGATCCGATGAACGCCGGAACGGCATTGATCTAGGGCGCGGCGCTATCGGAGATTTTGGAGATCTTGCCGCTCTTGGCTTCGCCTTGCGAGAATTTCAAAAGAACGGTCGCCGTAATCTGTAGTCGCACGAAGCAAGATGTGCCGCGGGCCAACGCGCGATTGACGACAGGGTCCTCTGCACGACCGCTGCGGCCATGTCCTGACAAGCTTCAGCAGGCGGATGAAGTAACGGTCGTGCCATTACTGTCGAATGGCATCGGCGGCGTTGCCGTCTCCGGCATCATGAGTGCGCTTTGGCAACCAGGCGCCGGCACGGCGATCAACGGGCTTAGGCCCGATCCGCCGCCTTCTGTCACGTCAAGCGGGACGGCACCGTCGCCAAACGTCGATGTGTCTACCGCGGCAGGAGAAGGCGGAGCCGAAGGAGGTGAGCAGTTTCCCGACGAAGCAGATGTGCCGAACTGAGAATTCTCCGTTGCCAGCGGGTCGGTCGGACCGAGCGGGAAGTTCGCTGTCGCTGGGGCTGTCGCCATGCCGCTTGCCGTTGGATCGCTCGGATCGACCGGCAGACCGGAAACCGTACCGGCCATAGCACTCGCCGGACATGACGTAATGGTGCCGACGCCAATGCCCGCGATAGGAGCCGCAAGATTGAGGTGGATTGCTCCCAATGCCGAGCCAGAGGAGCCCGCCGCGGGTCCGGTAACGCTCGCCGGCGCACCTGCCGGCGGTCTCGCAGGGTTGGACGCCGGGGCGACCTGCGCAAAAGTCGCGCCGCAGCCGGCCAACATCACAGATGCCGTTATCAGGAACAAACGCCGCATATGACTCCACTGCTCTTTCATTTCTGACTGACTTGCATTGGCTGTGCCTGAACCTGCACCTTGCTGCCGTCGGCGAGATCGACCATCGGCCGCAATATGACCTGATCGCCCGCCTCGACGCCGTCGCGAACCTCGACTTGCGTCCCGAGATCGCGTGCCACCGTAATCTTGTGCAAATGCGCCACACCACCCGCGGCAACAGCTACCTGCAAGCCATCGCTGTTGAAGATCACGGCATCGGCGGGGACGATCAGCGACGGCGTTTTTCGCGGAATATGCAGGTCCACCGTGCAATACATGCCAGGGCGCAGCAGCCCATCGGGATTGGGAACGTCGATCTCGGTCAGAAGCGTGCGCGTGCCGGGCGCCAAAGCGTCGGCGAGACGTGTCACCGTGCCGGAGAATTTGCGATCCGGCATCTCGGGGACGCGGACATCGGCCGCGACGCCTTTGCTCACGCCAAACGCCGCATCCTGCGGCACGTAGACTTGAGTGCGTATGACATCGCTGCGCATCAGGGTGAACATGAACGTTGTGCCCGACTGCACGAGGCTGCCGACATCGACGGCGCGCTGGGTGATGATGCCGTCAAACGGCGCGATGACGCTCTGATAGGCCTTGTCTTGATTGAGCACCCTGATCAGCGCCTGCTGCGCCGCGATATTCGATTGCGCGACGGCGACCGCTGCGTTTTGCGCTTCAAGCGTCAGGCGATCCGTATCGCCTTGCTGCGCCGTGACCCAGCCCTTTTTAACCAGATCGCTGTCGCGCGCATAGGTTACATTCGCGAGATCTCTGCTGGCGGTGGCTTGTTGCAAAGTAGCTTGATCTTGCTGAAGCGTGGCCTGGTTTTGCGTGATCTGATGATCGAGCTCGGGAGCCGTAATCTGCGCCAAAAGGTCACCCGTCTTCACATGATCGCCGATGTCCACTTGACGCGTTGCAATGTAACCGTTGGCTCGCGCAAAGATGTTCGCTGCCTCGAAGGCCAGTGTGGTTGCCGGAAGTGTTACGTCCAAAGTACTGGGGCTGGCGTGAACCGTCGCAACCCGCACGTTCGGCACAAAACTTCGCTGTGCCGCACTGGTTGCCCTCACCTGGTGATCGTTCGCCCAAAGTTGCGTCGCGCCTAGTCCCAACGCGCCCAAGAACGGCAGCGCAGCGCCGAGGCCGAGCAGCAGGCGCCGAGACGGGCCGCGCCTGTCAGACGCCCCTTTGGCCGCTATCACCACGGGCAAGTTCTTCGGTTTTACATCGTTCATTCGAGACTCTCCTTGAATACACCGTGCGCATGTTTGCCGTCGTTGCTCTTGCGCAGCACCGCGAACAGATACGGCACGATGAGGAGTGTCGTCGGCGTTGCGAACAACAGACCGCCGATCACGGCCCGGGCCAGCGCGGCGTTCTCCTCACCGCCGGCGGTGCCGATCGCCATCGGCAGCATGCCGACGATCATCGCTGCCGCGGTCATGAGCACGGGGCGGATTCGGGTGTGTCCGGCGCTAAGCGCGGCATCGTGCGCGGTCATGCCGGCCTGCTGCTGCTCGCGGGCAAAGGTGACCAGCAGGATTGAGTTTGCCGATGCAACGCCAACCGCCATGATGGCGCCCATCAAAGACGGCACGCTCAGGCTCGTACCGGTGACGAATAGTATGGTCAGAATGCCGCAGAAGGTCGCCGGCAGCGCCAGGATGACGACCAGCGGGTCGCCGAAATTCTGGTAGTTCAGCACCATAAGCAGATAGACGAACACGGCGGCGAACATCAGTCCGATGCCGAGATCGCGGAATGCATCATGCATGCTTTGGATCTGACCGACGATCTGGATCGTATTGCCCGGCGTCAACTGCTTTTGTAGATCGGCAACGACCTTGTTGATGTCATTTGCGACGCTGCCGAGATCGCGATCCTGGACACTGGCATAGACGTCGTAAGTCGGCTGAATATTAGCCTCGTTGGCATTGGTCGGGACGCTCGTGCGCTTCAGCGTCGCGACATTGCTGAGCAGACCCGGGATTGGACTCCCCGCCGCCGGCAATGAGGTCGAGACCGGCGTGTTGTTGAGATCGTTGATCGAGCTGACGTTCGGTTCGGGCGTTTGCACGGCCAGGTAATAGGGAATCCCGGAGCTCGGATCGGTCCAGAAATTCGGCGCCACCTGCTCGGACGAGCCCAGGCTGATATTGATATTGTTGGCGATCGTACTCGCATCGAGGCCGAGCTCCTGCGCGCGGGAGCGGTCGATGTCGGCCTCGAATGCCGGTGCATTGACCTCCTGCTGCAGATGCGCGTCGACAATTCCGGGAATCGCGGCCATGCGCCGGCGCAGCTCCTGCGCCACCTGTAGATCTTTGGTCCTGTCGTACCCCACGGTGCGCACGTCGATCTGCGCAGGCAATCCGAAATTGAGGATCTGCGTGACGATATCCGCCGCCTGAAAATAGAACGTGTCCTCGGGAAACGCCGCCGGCAATACCTGCCGCAGCTTGCGGACATAGTCGGCTGTCGGCGCATGACCGTCCTTGAGCGCGATCTGGATGATGCCGTCATTGACGCCGATGGTCGAACCGTCAGTGAAGGCGAGATTATATGGCCGCGCCGGCAGACCGATATTATCGACAATGAGCTGGCGATCCTTTTCCGGAATCACCTGGCGAATCTTGTCCTCGACAGCCTGGAAGATCCGTTCGGTGCTTTCGATACGGGTTCCGGCGGGAGCGCGGACGTGCAGCTGGATCTGGCCACCGTCGATCGCCGGAAAGAAATCACGGCCCACCAGCATTGTCATGCCGCCGCCGAGCGTGAGGATCAGGGCCGCCGCGACCGGGACAATGAAGCGATGGCTCATAAGATAGGCCAGCAGCACGGCATATTCACTGCGCATGCGCTCGAAGCCGCGTGTAAAGACGTCAAAGATTTTTCCGAACCAAGTCCGGCGCGCATCGCCCGCCGCCTCATGATGTTCGCCCTTGAGCAATAGGCCGATAATGATCGGCGTCAGCGTGCGCGACAATCCGTAGGACGCCAGCATGGCGAACACCACCGCCAGGCCGAGCGGGGTGAAAAGGAATTTTGCCGGTCCTTCCAGGAAAACGACCGATGTAAACACGCAGGCGATGGCAAGCGTCGAGACCAGTGTCGGGATTGCGATGCCGGCGGCGCCGTGAAGCGTCGCTTCGGGCAACCGCATGCCCTCCTCGGTAAGCAGGCGATGCGTGTTCTCTATGGTCACCGTCGAGTCGTCGACGAGAATGCCGACCGCAAGCGCCAGCCCGCCGAGCGTCATTGTATTGAGCGTCTCGCCCAGGAAATAGAGCACCACGAGCGATGACAGGATCGCGAGCGGGATAGAGATCATCACCACCAGCGTCGACCGCCACGAGCCGAGGAACAAAAGGATCATCAGCGCGGTGAGCGCCGCAGCGATGGCGCCCTCGCGCACGACGTCTTTGACCGATGACGTCACAAAGACCGATTGATCGAAAAGTTCCGTGATCGCGAGGCCCTTGGGCGCCGCGGCGCGAGCCGCATTCAGCGCTGCCTTGACCCCCTTGACGACAGTCAGCGTCGAGGCGTTGCCGTTCTTGATGATGCTGAGCAGAACCGATCGCTTGCCGTCTTCGCGGACGATATTCTGCTGCACGGCCGCACCGTCGCGCACCTGAGCGACGTCCTTGACGAATACCGTGGCGCCGTTGACGAATTTGATCGGAATATTGTTCAGGTCGTCGATGGTCGACGGCGTTGCATTGGTCCGCACGACATATTGCTTGTCGCCGAACTTCGCCGTTCCTGCAGGCAGCGTGAGATTTTGGTTGTTAACCGCATTGACCACGTCGAGCGGCGTCAGACCGCGGGCCACCAACTTGGTCGAGTCGATATCGACCATGATCTGCCGGTATTTGCCGCCAGCCGGCGTCGGCAGCGTAACGCCGGGAATGGGTGCAAGCTGTTGACGGACCCGGTAGATGCCGTAGTCGTAGAGCTGCTGCTCGTTGAGGGTGTCGGAGCTCAAACTGACCTGCAGCACGGGCACGCTCGACGCGTCGAATTGCACCACGATCGGCGGCTGTACGCCGGTCGGCATCAGCGCGCGGATCGCATTGCTCGCCGAAACAATCTGCGCGATGGCGAGGTCGAGATTAACGTCGGGCTGGAAGTAAATTTTGATCACGGACAGGCCGTCCATCGTCTGGGCCTCCATGTCCTTGATGCCGTTGACGTTCGACGAGATCGAGTACTGGCTATAGGTGGTGACGCGCTGCTCCATCTCAGGCGTCGACAAGCTGGTGTATTGCCAGATCACCGTCACGACCGGGATTCTGATCTGCGGAAAAATGTCGGTCGGCATCGACCTGATTGCGACCGCGCCGAGAAACAGAATAAGCGCCGCCAGCACATAGAATGTGTGCGGGAATTTAAGCGCGAATTTGACAATTCCCATGGATCGACACCGTGATCAGCATTGCCGCGCGGGCTGCGTTTAACAGCTAAGAACCCTCGGCGGATAACGCTTTGTCTGGGTTGCGCGGATTGTTTAAGGCTTGCGGTGAAGGCTAGTTCTCAACGAACCGCGTCCCTGCTTCCTCCGGCCTTCAATCAATGAGAAGCATCTGATTGTAGCCGAGGCTGCCGCCGCCCGTAGAAGCTGACGAATTTGGATTGCCGGCCGGCGGCCTGCTCGGCGCCATGTCATACAGCTGACGCCCGTGCCGCCGGGCCGAGTCGGAAAACGGACGGCTTTGATGCTGAGTGACAATCGGGCCGTTTCCCGCCGCGTTAACTCCGTACGACCGAGCAAGTACTGGTGAAGAGAAATTCAATATCGCGAGCGCCGCAATGAGCGCGAGTTTCGTTTTCTTGATCACGATTCATCTCCTGATCTGTAACTTCACGACGCCTCTTGTTGCTCGATGTAGATACTTGTGCTCGCGGTATTTAATTGGCGAAGCGGTGGAAACAACGATCCGTGCATCACCTTGACGCAGCTTCAACTCTTTGTCCGGCGGTAGGCGACAACGATCGACGTCGATGGCCCGATCGAAATCGGATCAGATGCCGGAAATGTGTTCATAAGCGCTTCGTCGAGCGCTTCTTCCAGGCGGCTATCCGCGTGCGCGCATTCGACACGATCGCGATCGCCTTGACGAGGTTTACGTCTCGAATACGCATCCATTGATGTTCCCCGTTTGCGCATTGCGATCAGCGAGTGATAAATTAGCTTGGCTCCGCCGGAGGCTCGATCCTACGGAGGTTCATCGCAGGGATGCTTTGATTTGCAGGACCTATACCGGGGTTTAATCGAGCCGCCGGGCGCGCGATGATCAACTTGGATCGATCGGCGTTTTTGCCACTGCCGCTTGAATATGTTTGATCAATGATTCCCCGTCGATAGGCTTAGCGAGAAAGCCAATGCCTCCCCCATTCATGGCACGCGCTTTGATGTTTAGCTCCGGGAACGCCGTGATGAAAATAATGGGCAATTGACGAGCTTGGCGACGCAGAAGGTCCTGCAGCTCTAAACCGCTCATATGCGGCATCTGCACGTCAGCGATCAGGCAGGACGCCGTATCGAGTTGTGCTGAATTAAGGAATTCCTCGGCCGAAGCGAACGTAGTCGCGACATATCCAAGCGACCGCACCAGTCTGCTCACGGCCGTACGAACGGACACATCATCATCGATTATGGAAATTTCTGGTGCTTGCGCCAATTTGCCGGCTCCTTTGGCGGTAAAATGCCTCAGTAAAGCCGCCGACGAAATAATACCTAAGTTTGCTTATTTACGACTTGGTCCGGCGAATGCCGAGAGCTTCCGTCATTCTTACCAAGTCGGCCAACGATCTGGCTCCCATTTTTCTCATTATGTGGCCGCGGTGAATCTTGACCGTTATCTCCGCGATGCCGATTTCCGCTGCGATCTGCTTGTTCATCAGGCCGGAAGTGACCAATGTCAGTAATTCCTGCTCTCGAGGAGTCAACGACGCATAGTGGGCCTTCAGTCCCGCTATGGCTTTCTCGTCCTCTCGCCTTTTTCGGTCCCGCTCGACCGCTTTGGCGACGGCGTCCAGCATTTCCTGATCGCGGAACGGCTTGGCCAGAAAATCGACTGCTCCAGCCTTCATTGCCTGGACCGTCATCGGTATATCGCCGTGGCCAGTCATGAATATGATCGGGATGTGGATATCCGACTTCGCAAGTTCGTTTTGGAAGTCCAATCCGCTTTGCCCAGGCAGCCTGATGTCGAGGACCAGGCAACTCGGAACATCCGGAAGCTTGCGTTTGAGGAATTCAGGAGCCGAACCGAACATCTCGGTCTGCAAGCCGACAGACTTGAGTAGCCGGGCAAGCCCGGTGCGGATTGAATCGTCATCGTCGATGACGAAGACTATCGGCTGCTCAGGCTCCTTATTAGCCATCGGTCGCGTGACCTTTTCGGCAAATCTCTGGCTGGTTACTCTCGCGCGGCGCGTCACCGACTGGCCAGTGTCAATTGGGGGCCGCGGCGTGTCAACATCGCGGCGCCGACGCCCGACATCGTCTGGCGTTCATACGTTTCAATTTGCCGTCAAACCAACCCATGTCCCAGTCACAGCGGCGAAGCCCTGCGGGCAGAGAGTAATTGCTGTCGATATTGCGCTGCTATTTGTCGGGCTTTTCGGCGTCCCGGGCCATCTCGAGGCAGGTGAGCAGTTCAGTATAGCTCGGTACGCCGCCGGCGCTGGATTCGCTGGTGCATTCTGCCTTGTCGCCAGCCATGAAGGTGGGCCATTCCTGGACGAGCTTCTTACGGATGTCCATCTCACTCGCCACGCAGCTGTTGATGCTTTGCGGAACGGTTTCGTTCGGTTCCAGATCCAGCCCGCCCTGTTCGGCAATCCCGCGGCAAAGTGGTTCGACGTTGAAGCTGGGCACATTGTCGGCAACCGCCACGGCGAGTTGCGCCGCCAGCGCCAACGTTGCGATTGGAATGATCATGTTAGTTCTCCTTAACTTTTTTGAATGATCGCGCCTGGAGGAACATTGTTTGCTGGCGACACGAGACCCGCCTCTTCCGCGGCAATCAGTCCGAGCGCCGACCAGTCGAGATCGGCATAGCCGCGGGCAATCCCAGATATCATTCGGTCTCGTACGACGCCTACCAACGGCATAGGGGTGCCCGCCCTCTCCGCCTCGGCAAGCGCCAGGCGGACATCCTTGAACGCCAGAGGCATGAGAAATCCGGGCGCATAGGCCTGCCTGAGAATCTTGTCGCCATAGATCTTATGCGCGCGCCCGCCGAACATCGTGCTCGTCATGATATCGATGAAGGGCTTTGGATCACCCCCGCGTTTTCGGAAAACAGCGACGGCTTCGCCCAGCATCTCCAGGGTCGTTGCCGTCATCATGTTGCCGAGCAGCTTGATCAGATTTGCCTGCGCCGGATCGTCGCTGATCATAAATGTCCGTTGTCCAAGGCTGTCGAGAAGCGGCCGACACCGCTCGACGTCGGCTGGGGCTCCGGCAGCAACAATGAAAAGCTGGCGGGCCTTCGCGGCATCCGGATTTCCGAAGACCGGCGCCGCAACGTAGCCCTGGCCGCGCATTGCGTGCCGGCTCGCGAGTAAAGCGGCGGTGTCGGTGCTGATCGTGCTCATCGACAGATGGACGGCGCCGGATTTCAGACCGAGCGCAAGGCCGTCGTGTCCGATCGCTTCGCCGCCGAATACCATTGCGCGAACAGCGGCGTCATCCGGCAGCATGGTGATAACGACCTCACATTCGAAGAGATCGGCGATGCTCATTGTAGGTTTGAGGCCGAGGGCCTCGAGCTTATCCATCTGCGGCGCGCGACGGACATAGGCGATGACCTGAACTCCGGCGGCAGCGAGATTGGCAGCCATTGCGGTGCCCATATGGCCGAGACCGGCAAAGCCGATTGAATGTTGGGCTGCAGCCGGACCATTCGATCCGGTGTCGCTTTCCGACTTTAGACTTGTTGTTTCAGGCGCACCGCGGCCGCCGCAGCGAAAGCTGGTGTCTTCACTGAGCATCGGTTGTCTCCTTGTCACGGGCCGATCGGACGTTCGTCGCGTTCGGGTCCTACGATCCGGATGGGACGCCCGGACCTGGATATTTTATTTCGACGTCTGCCGATTGTGATGCGACAGGCCGGGCTGAAGGCGAGAGGAACAGCGCCATTGCGTATTGCCGAATGGCGCTGCTCACGCCTCGCAGCCAAACTGTTAGTTGCCCTTCATCGGCCAATAGAAGTCGCCCTGCTCCGCGCGGTTCAGCTCGCGGGCAGTCGGCTCCTGCACGATGGTGTTGCTGGGGACGTAAAAGTCGCCTTGTTTGGCTTCGTTGAGTTCCTGGGCAGTTGGCTGCTGCACGACCGTGTGGCTGGGGGCATAGTAGTCGCCCTCTTGAACCTGGCTCAAAGATTGAGCCTGGGCCGGCACCGCAGCTGACAACGCAAGCGTCGCAAAAGCCACGGCGGCGAAGATCGTCTTCATGGTCTATCTCCTTGTTGTTCGAACGGCGCAACGCCGTTCGATGGCAAGAGATTAAATTGATGCATGGAGGACGCTCCAGTGAACTCGCGTATCAACAACGCCAACTTGAGTTCATCAGGATAAACTTCAGTATGAGAGAGTGGTGTGTCGGAAACTCCGACAGTTCTGCGGATTCCAAAGGCTGGATGCGACGCTCGGCTACCGAGTCACAGTACGGCGAATTCGAATTTGGGGCGCCCGTCAAAAATCGCCGCTGGCGCCGGTTAGACGGCGCCGGCGGCTTCGCAAATTTGACGCTTGCTTTAGCGGGCGCGTATACGAACCGGCACCAGCTTCGGCTGCGGATTCTTGCTCGCCTGCAAGAAGAGCCACTCAAAGTAGGTCAGAGTCCCCTGTTCTCGCCGCGGCTGTTTCGGCTGCTCGGCCGCAAAGGAGTCACGGCACCCCCTTGAACAATAAGACCGCGTGCTGGACCAGCCGCGCCGGTAAGCGATGAGGCCGATGCCGCGATTGCAGTTGGAATTTGCGCATTTCATGACACTTTCCTCGCTTGTTTTTCGACGTCGAGCGCCGTCATCTTTGCGTGTCCTGCAAAGCACTGCGCGTCACAGTAAAGCAGGCGCGTCAGCGGTTCGCGGACGTAGCCTTCCTCGATCTTTTTGTCGCAAAGGGCGCAGCGCGCATTCGCGCGTGGGATGCGGTGATTGACGAGAACGAACCTGGCCGCGGGTTGGCGAGATTCGGATGGGCTTGCGAATTTCAGGCCGGTGCGCATGTGCACCTCCATCGATGACGATTGCACGTAGGGTTACGTCGCCGGCTCCGGCAATTCTATTGAACATGCGTTTTATCCTGAGGCCAAAGTGGATGACTCGCCGATACCTTGGTTTTACGGCAAAGAGAGGCAGAGCCCGCCATGTTTGTTGAAGGCGCAGACGCCGCAACGACGATCTGAGAGCCGCTACTGACGCCAGCGTAATAGGATCAACAAACGGAGATTGTACTATGAGCGTGAAGACGATTGTCACAGCGATAGCGCTCCTTCTCAGCGCAACATCGGCCACCCTGGCGCAAAGCGCCTATACGACTGGCACGATCGCGAGCAGCGAAGCCGCCGGCTACGGCTCTCCGGGTGGATATGGAAGCGGCTTTTACGACTACGCGCCGGGCCATGTTTCCAGCCACGCCAGGGCTCATCGGCACTGAGGTTTCGAAGATCGAGACAAGCCGCTGCACTGGAGGAGGAGCAGGAACGGCCACTCCGACCACAACTGGCGTTGCCGCCTTACTAGGCAAGCCGAATTTCACAGAACGCACCGCGGAACTCGCCATGACGTCGTGCCGAACTACATCGCCACGCTGAGCATTCCAGAATGAGCAAGGACAGGGAGAAGATCCATGAAACTTGGCATCATTGGCACTGGGAGTGTCGGTTGCGCCACGGCGCTGGCGGCGGTGACGCGAGGCAGCGCGCGTGAAATCGTGCTGGTAAACCGCACGAGAAAGACGGCTGAAGCCGTGGCGACCGACATCCGCTACGGCACGCCGCTTACCCCCAAGGTCGATGTCACTTACGGTGATTACGACGCACTCGCCGGTGCTGGCGTGGTGCTTATCACTTCTGGCGTCAATGAAAAAACCGGCGGCGCCACGGATCGCAGCGATCCGCAAGGGCGGCTGAAGCTGCTCGATCAGAATGCCGCGATCTATCGCGAAATTGTCCCGCAAATCGTGCGTGCCGCCCCGGAAGCGGTGCTTGTTGCGGTCACCGACCCGCCAGACCCGCTTGCCGATATCGCGCGCGAGGCCGCCGGCCACGATCGCGTATTGAGCACGGGCACATTCCTCGACAGTTTGCGCTTTCGCGTTCATCTCGGAAAGCATTTTGGCGTGGATCCCGCGGACGTGGAGGCCCAAGTGATTGGCGACCACGGCACCTCGCAGGTTTTCTTGTGGTCGTCAGCCCGTATAGCCGGCGTGCCAATAGGGGCGCTCCTTCAGCAGCGTGGCGAGAAGCTCGATGACGTGCGCAAGCAACTCGAACACGACGTGCGCTACGCCAATATCACCATCATCGAGGGCCACGACGCCAGTCAGTATGGCATCGGCATCGTCTCGGCGCGAATCTCAGAAATGGTGTTGCGCGATGAGCGCGCTGCGATTCCGATCGCCAGCTACCAGCGCGAATTTAGCGTCACGCTCTCGCTGCCAAGCGTCGTCGGCCGCGTCGGGGTGCTTTCAGTGTTGCCGGCCAGTCTGTCGGATGAGGAACGCAGCGCGCTGGAAAAGTCCGCAGCGGCATTGAAGAGCGCACTGAATCGCGTTCGAAAATAGTTAGCGCACGGCCCACCTGCTGTGAAAGAGACGAGCAGCGTCCGGCCGCCACCCATAATGGTGGAATGCTAAAACATTGAATGGTTTTTTTAGGTTTTCGCGTCTCCCCGCTTCCACTGTTCGGGACGGCCGCCATCGCGGGTTAGAGCAGCGGGGTCGGAGAAATTTTTGTTCACTGCCGCGGGAACCCGGCGCCGTGTTCCGCGTTCTGCAAAAGTTGATGATCGGGGTGGAAAACCCGTGTATCGTACGAACCGGCGTCAGCTGCTCGGATCCAGCGCGGTTTTGCTGCTGCTCAGCTCGCGCGCTGCGCGCGCAACAATTATCAAAGGCGCGCTGCCCTGGACACCCGGCGCCGCCGATCCGCCGACCGCGGTGATCCCCGGCGGATGGAAATATTTCACGCCACAAGAGGCTGCCACGGTCGAAGCCTTTGTCGACCGTCTCATCCCCGCTGACGATCTGTCCCCCGGCGGCAAGGACAGCGGCTGTGCGGTCTATATCGACCGCCAGCTCGCCGGCCCGCCTGGCCGGCTCGAAGGCTTCTATATGAGCGGCCCGTTTCAGAACGGCACCAAGCAGCAAGGGCTGCAGTCGCCGATCACGCCGGCGCAACACTATCGCAAAGCGCTCGCCGCGCTCGACACCGCCTGCCGCGCCAAATTCGGCAACCGGCCCTTTGCCGATCTCACCGACGCGCAAAAGGACGAAGCCATCAAGGGCCTCGAAGACGGTTCGCTCAAGCTTGACGGCGCCGATAGCCAGGAATTCTTCAAGCTCATTCTCACCGACACCCAGACCGGTTTTCTCGCCGATCCGATCTATGGCGGCAACCGGGACTTGGTGTCGTGGAAACTGATCGGCTTTCCCGGCGCGCATTACGATTATCGCGACTGGATCGATCGCCATAACGAACGCATTCCGCTGCCGCCGGTCGGCATCAGCAATCATCCGAATTGGTCGCAGTAATTTTGTATCGAGAAGAGCGATGGCCAAAAAGCTTCCGCGCAAAGACGTGGCCATTATCGGCCTCGGCTGGACCGGCTCCATTCTCGCCAACGAACTGACCGATGCCGGCCTTGACGTGGTCGCGGTCGAGCGCGGCCCCTGGCGCAATACCGCGACCGACTTTTCGATTTCCTACATGCAGGATGAATTGCGCTACCGCATTCAGCACGAGCTGTTCCTGCGGCCGGCGCAGATGTCGGTGACGTTCCGCAATAATGCCGGTCAGACGGCGCTGCCGGTGCGCAACTGGGGTGCCTTCATGCTCGGCAACGGGGTCGGCGGCGCCGGCGTACATTGGAATGCCGAAACCTTTCGCTTTTTGCCAAGCGATTTCATCACCAAAAGTCATTTGACGCAGCGTTATGGCGCGAACTTTCTTCCCGCCGACATGACGGTCCAGGATTGGGGCGTCACTTATAACGACCTCGAACCCCACTATGACACGTTTGAATATCTCTGCGGGACTTCGGGCCAGGCTGGCAACCTCAAAGGGAAAATCCTGGATGGCGGCAATCCGTTCGAGGGTGCGCGCTCGCGGCCATATCCAACGCCGCCCATGAAGCAAGGCTATGGTCACACGCTTTTTGCAGAGGCGGCGAAGCAGCTCGGCTACAAACCCTATCCGCAACCGTCCGGAAATCTTTCGCAGGCCTATACCAATCCGCTTGGCGTCTCACTCGGGCAATGCACATTTTGTGGCTTTTGCGAATGGTTCGGCTGCGCCAATTATTCCAAGGCCAGTCCGCAAACGACGATCTTGCCGGTGCTGCTGCGCAAGCCGAATTTCGAGGCGCGCACCGAATGCGAGGTCACCCGCATTAATTTGGATTCCACGGGGAAGCGCGCTACCGGCATCACTTTTGTCGATACTTCGGGCGAAGAATTCGAGCAACCTGCCGATCTCGTGCTGCTCTGTGCGTTTCAGCTGTTCAATGTCCAGCTGCTTCTGATTTCGGGCGTCGGCACGCCTTACAATCCACAAACTGGTCAGGGCCAGATCGGCCGCAATTTCTCTCACCAGACTGTTTCGGCGGCGCTCGGCTTCTTCGACAAGGACAAATACAACTTCAACCCCTTCGTTTCAGCCGGCTCCATCGGCATGTGCATCGATGAGTTCAACGGCGATAATTTCGATCATGGCCCGCTTGGTTTCGTCGGCGGCGGCTATATCGGTCAGGTGCAGACCAATGGCCGGCCGATCCAAATCACCGCAGTGCCGCCGGGTACCCCGGCCTGGGGCTCGAAGTGGAAACAGGCATTGAAGGACAATTATCTCAGTACCATCAATTGCGGCGCCGCCTGCCACGGCTCGATGTACAGCTATCGCGATGTCTATCTGGACCTCGATCCGACCTACAAGGATCGCTTCGGTCGCCCGCTCATGCGCATGACCATCGATTTCCACGACAATGAAATAAAAATGAGCGCTTACCTCACCGACAAATATGCCGAGATCCTGCAGAAGGCGGGCGCCAAGCAAGTCGTCAAGCAACCGCGCAAAGGCCCCTACGACGTCACTACCTACCAGACCTCGCATCTGTGCGGCGGCGCTATCATGGGCGACAATCCTGGCAATAGCGCGCTGAACCGCTATTTGCAGAGCTGGGACATTCCTAATCTTTTCGTGATGGGCGCGAGCGCCTTTCCGCAAAATGCCGGCTACAACCCGACCGGCACCGTCGGCGCGCTGGCTTTTTGGTCAGCTGCCGCCATCCGTTCGCAGTATCTCAAAAACCCCGGGCCGCTTGTCCATGCGTAGCCGGCAAACATCCTTGCAACGTGCTTGGCGCGCGCTGCTTGTAAGCTCGTCGCTGTGCCTGCCTGCTGTGGCGCTTGCCGCCGGCATCGACGGCCAGGATTTCAATCAGACCGAACGCGGCCGCTATCTCGCGATCGTCGGCGATTGCGCCGCCTGCCATACGCTGCCGGGCAGCGGCCATGATCTTGCCGGCGGCCGCGTTCTGGAAACGCCGTTCGGCGGGCTCGTCGCGCCGAACATCACACCCGATCCAGTGACCGGCATCGGCGCCTGGACCGACGATGAATTCATCAATTCCTTGACCAAAGGCACCGGCCGTGGCGGCGCGCGGCTGTTTCCAGCAATGCCTTACACCTATTACACCAAGATCTCACGCGACGACGCGCTCGCGATCCGCGCTTATCTCAATACCGTGCCGCCGGTGCACAACGAAGTAAGCCCAGACAGCCTGCCGTTCCCCTTCAGTGTGCGCGCCAATATGGCGGTGTGGAATTATCTGTTCTTCGCGCCGGGCGAGTTCCAGCCGGACCCGAATAAAGGCGCGGAGTGGAATCGCGGCGCGTTTCTGACTGAAGGCTTGGCGCATTGCGGCCTCTGTCACACACCGAAAAATGCGCTTGGCGGCGACGACACGGCGCGTGCGATGCAGGGCTATGCGCTGCAGGGCTGGTTCGCACCGGATCTGACCAACGATCCGCGCCGCGGCCTCGGCTCGTGGTCCATCGAGGACATCGCGACCTATCTCAAGAGCGGCCACAACAAGACAACTGCTGCGACAGGCTTGATGGGTGAGGAGATCGACCGGTCGACCTCGAAGTTAAGCGACGCTGATCTTAAGGCGATCGCGACCTATCTGAAAGATCGGCCGGGCGACCCCGCCAACGCCGCGCAAAATCAGCAACCGGCCCTGCCGGCGCCCGATGGAACAGGCATGAAAGCGGGCCAGCAAGTCTATGCCGATGAATGTGCGGGCTGCCACAAGGCCGACGGCAAAGGCACGCCGGGCTTGTTCCCGACTCTGGCCGGGGCGCCGACGGTACAGCAGAGCGATCCCACTTCGCTTTTGCACGTCGTATTGCGCGGCGCGCTCAGCGTCGCGACGCCGACGGCGCCGACCGGTGCGGGAATGCCGGCGTTCTCATGGCTTCTCACGGACGAGCAGACCGCTGCCGTCGTGACCTATATCCGCAATTCTTGGGGAAATAACGCTCCCGCGGTCAGCGCGGGCGATGTTGGCAAAACGCGCGCAATGCTCGTCGAACGGAGTGATTAGCAGAGGTCCGTCGACTTGGCGTAGCCTAGCGCCGCCTTAAAGGAGTCGGTCAGCTCGTCCTCGGGAATGTCATCCGGCTCCGGCAATGGGGCAAACGGCAATTCTCGCTGCTTGGTGGTTAGCTCCGCGAACGTGCTTTCAAGATTTGTATGGACAATCCGGAGCTGGCGACGAGAGCCTACCCGATGCTTGTAGTTGAGCATCGGGTTGCGGCGCGACAGATCGAGCAACCTCTTGCGCAGATCGTCGTAGAGGCGTTGACCTTCGCTTGCCCCGTCCAGCACACCATACTCCGTTTGAAGTATTGTATTTGATTCTGCCCACACCCACGGCCAGCATCAAGACCTGCCGATCGCGTGGTGACAAGGGGATCGCCCCGTTTCAGAGATCATCGCCCAGATCCGCAGCTGCCTAACATTCCGTCCCATCATACGCTGAACGCCTTCCGACATGGGCGCAATTGGGCGGGATGTGCATTTAACCACAACAAGTTATGATGCACTTTCACATTTGTTTTGAGGCTTTCAGGAAGGGGAGCTTCATGCGCGCCGTTACTGTAATGGGGTTGGCAGTGTGGACCGTCGGCGCATTGCTCGCGGGCTCAATTGCGTCGGCTCCGGCTCAACAGAGCTCAGGACCTTCCCCTCAGTTGTCGCCAACCCGTACTGCACCGTCGCCACAAGAGGCGCCCAATACAAATTGCGATGCCTATGCCGCGAGTGACCTGGACCCACAACGGAAAACCAATGGTATTCCGTTCGATAAGATCAATTCTGTTCTCGCGATTCCTGCATGCGAAAGCGCCGTACAAAGATATCCCAACAGCGTTCGGCTGATCTATCAGTTGGGCAGGGCCTACGCGAAAGCGAATGATTTCGAATCGGCCATTATGCAATACCAAAAGGCTGCTGATCGAGGATATGTGCCTTCGGAGTATGACCTGGGGGTGCTATATGAAAAGGGCTTGGGCGTTGCGCAGGATGAGGCGCAGGCCGTCGCGTGGTATCGCAGAGCCGCCGAGCAAGGGTTCGCCCTAGCGCAATCGAATATTGGAAACATATATCGTAACGGCCAAGGCGTACCGCAGGACTACGCCGAGGCCTCGAAATGGTTGCATGAGGCGGCTGATCAAGGCAACCCTAATGCTCTGATAGTCCTCGGAACGATGTATGCCGCAGGTCAGGGCGTACAGCAGGACTATAGCGAAGCCGTGAAGTTCTATCGCAAGGCAGCCGAGCAGGGAGACGCGCACGGGCAGACAAGCCTCGGGAGCATGTACGGCTTAGGCCAGGGTGTCCCGCAAGACTACGCCGAAGCTGCGAAGTGGCTTCGGCTCGCCGCCAACCAGGGTTATGCCAACGCTCAGTATTTGCTCGGCCTCATTTATGAGAATGGCGACGGCGTGCCGATCAACCTTGCTGAGGCGGCGAACTGGTACCGCAAGGCCGCCGCTCAGGGTGACGATGATGCCCAAAGGAGGCTTGGCCCGCTAGATTCGGACGCAAAAGCCGGGCGAGCCGCAGAAGAAGCCGGCAACGCGACGCTTCGAAAGGCGCTTGCGGCGGGTAAGACAACGTCGCAGGCGTGGGAAGATGCCGCGCTGGCAGCCGGCCGCGCGGTTTTAGACGTGGAATTGGCAGCCGGACGAACCCAAGAAGCGGCAAGGCAGGCAGCGCAGCAAGCCAGTGACCAAGTGCGCGCACGGGCACCTAAGGTCGGCGCAGGCGCGCCGGTGCGTTGACTGGGCAACCAGTTTGCGGCGCCAGAAACGGAAACGTGAACTTCGTCCGCTTCGCATCCGACAGCGGACGTCCGATCGTTTAGGAAGCTAACCCCGGCGGGTTCAGTGCATAGCCATCTTGAAAGGACTCTCAGACTGCGCCATCGCTGGGCTACACAATGATGCTCGTCCAGATCCTACTGCCAGTGCGGGACAACCACGGACGCAAATTCAAACGCGCCCTCTATTCGAAGCTTCATCGGGAGTTGGTTCTGCGCTTCGGTGGGCTGACCGCTCACGCGCGCTCGCCTGCACATGGCTTATGGACATCGGAAGGCTCGACCAAGCGAGATGACATGATCATTATGGAGGTGATGACCAAACGATTTGATCGGGCATGGTGGAAGAAATACCGCAAGTCTTTAGAGAAGGCATTCCGCCAGGACGAAATTGTAATTAGGGTCCACGAGATCATCCAAGTATGATGCATGACTGGTAGGCGTGAACGTAAGCATTGGCGGGCGGCTCCCCCGTCTCACTTCGGATAACTCCCCTTATCGGAAGTGACCTGCGCTGAACCTCTGCTAGATGCGCGCGCATCGCGACGCATTCAAAAAAGCGAGCGCAAGCAGCGGGTATGACGAGGTGTGCGAGCGGTCAAACGAGATCTTTGCAAACATCTGGAAGATAGCGCATACGATCGTCGCAAAATCAGCGCATACCCAAAACGGCTTGCTAATTCAGGCCGTCGCGGCATTGACTGTAGATGAAACTTTCGAAGGCGACACGAAAGAGCAAGTTGACGATCTTCGCGGAGTCACTCCTGCCGCTATTGCACTATGGCAGATCGCAAGTCACTTGGGCTTTGCGGTCCCCGCGTGGGTCAACGACAATCCCAATCAGCAGTTATTGCGCCTGACCGAAAATGTATATGACGAGGCCTGAGCAGGCAGCGAACGCGTGGAGGCGGGGCGACCAGGTCGTCCCGCTTTTTTGATTTCTTCACGCGCCCGAGTAGCAAACTGCGAACGAAGCAGGAAAATGGAGGTCGAACCGATCGAGAACAATACCGATAGTACAACCGGGCGGGCGGTGTCTCAGTTTGAATTTTGCCCCATAGCCGGGCAGCCATGAGCGGCATATTATGGGGCACATGGCTAAACCTCACGTTGTCAAATTTCACCGCCATCGGCATGCGCAACGCGCCGTGCTCTATGATGAGCAATTGGAATTGCGATCACTCGAAGATTTGCGCGATTGGGCTACTCACGGGGTAGACTTCGTGATTCTCGACTCTGAGATCCTATTGCCGCCCCATGTCGGATGCTTGAGCGTCGCACCCTTGCCGCCGCACGCTCGCCGGCGGGCAGCCACTTCATCAAAGGAACGCGACGCCTTCGACCTCAAATCGCGCTAGCAGGGCTGTGCTAGTCCGATCAACGATCATGAGATTGATCGGAAACCGCGTGAAGGTATCCGGCTCCGAATGCTCAGCTAGTTCCCAAAGAGCTCTACCAGGAGCGTGGATCTTGTACGCTTGCATCGCGCCATTTGACGCGACCGCGCAAAGGGTCAGCGGAAACTTCATGTCACGCGCCAGACACTCTTCAAACGTACGCTCGAACATCGCCTCAAGATCATTCATGCTTTGAGCTACCGAACGCGGACGCACATCATGCTCAACCATGTAAGCGCCCGACCGCAAACCACTAGCCTACTCGCCCAAAATTCTTCTTCGCCGCTCCTCGCGCATCTCGCCTGCGACGGCAATAGGCGTGAGCCTATTTAGGTGTGTGGCCAAGGGCCGCCAAAGCGATGTCTCTCAGGCGCGTCACGTCACGCTCGCCTGTCCGCGCCGCCGCGATGATCCGCTTCGCCATAATTTCTTGCACGATGGGGGGGTTGGCCGCTGTCGTGAAGCTCTTTGCAAGCGGCGTCGAAAGCTTCGCCCATGATGCGGGTGACGTCATCGGGAAAGTCTGATCGCAGACGCACGAACGGAAGAATCGAAGCCACGCTACAAGGTCCCCTCAGCCCTCGCTATCGAGGGCTCGCCTTGTACGATTTTCGCGCATTTCCTGGGTAATGTTCAATTGCTCCTGGGTAATGTTCAATTGCGAAAGCTTCACGAGCTCGGCGACCGGCGCATGCGGCCTGCAGGCGCGACATGACAGCGACGGGATCGGCGAGGCGCATCGCGGCGAACCCACGCGCCAAGAAATTGAACAGTCAATCTCGCTTGGTGGCCTCTTACAGCGCTTCGTTTAGCGTCGCGACGACGCGAATTTGAAAGTCCCAATATCCATTAGCGGCAAATGCGCAAATCGTCCCGGCCAAGCCGGCCGCAAGTAATCCAGCCCACGCCCACGACAGGGGGTGCCCCTTGGGCCGGGCTTCAATGTGGACGTTCGACATGGTGGACCCCGTTTGGACGGGGGCGCCGCTCATTTGGGGGTGAGGGGCTGGGGGTTACGGCACTCCCCGTCCTCATAAAGCAATCGCGGCCTGACGGCTTCGTTCCGAAACGATCTGATAAATAATCGAATGGTGCCAGCGATGGGCCACACCTGGGTCATGGAGTCGTTGCAGGAAACGGCATGAAGCCGATGCTGGTGCCGCCCCACGTCGGATGCTTGCTCGCCCAGCGTCGGCCGCGGACCCGGGGGTGACTTGTGAGTCTTTCGGGACGACCAGTAGGCGTAGTTTTGCAGGGTGCGCCGTTCGCCGCTCGTGCAGCGAGTCAGATGGCGGCTTAGAGAGTGGAATCCAGCCGCTAGGGATAGCGCTGGAACGAATGAGGCCGCGCAACTGAGCGGCCCTACCTTCGCTTCGATTCCTTGCGTGCCCTGTAATCTGCGATCGAATTCCCGTCACCCTGCTTCGCAACGGGAATTACTGCCCCACGAATGGGTAAACCACCGTCGAGCTGGGACGCTGCCTGCAGCCAAATCTGCGCAATGCCAAGGTAGTTGGCGCGAACCTCGTCGTCCGAGGCGGTCGCTGCCCATTCGAAGCATTCTTCAGCCATTTTACGGTATTCGGCGGCTGTATGCACGATACGCCCCCTGCCGATGCCTGACTTATAGTACATGGGGTCGTTGCAAGCGCAACCGTCGCGTCAAATTAGGGTGCCCCGATAGGGCTGCCTGAATTTCAAGTTCGCGCGAGTGCCATCTGCTGATATCTGATCTTAGTTTCCGGATCGGCAGTGGCAGCCGCCCTTCGGTCGCACTCTTCCGCCAGCGCACGGTAGTCTCTCGATTTGAGTAACTGGGGCATTTCCGGGGGCCTGGCTCAACAGCCAAGACCAACCACCGTGACGATCATCTAGTTCACCTCTGTAGGAGCTGCCCCGGCGGCTCACCATCCCGACCGTCATGGATCTCGTCACGCTCGCCGACGTGCGGACGCTGCTCGGGCATCTGCCGAAAGAGACGCGGGCAAAGTCGACGTGGCAGCACATCGAGGCGGAGCTAAAGAAAGCCGCTAACGGCGGCGGCGACACGACGGACCTATGGGCGGCGCTGCGGATGGTGCTGATGTTGGAAAACGTCGAGTACCGGCTGAAATAGCGCGGCGCCTGAACTCACAACTGCAGAAGGAAAACCCCCGACGCCTGCATGGCTCTCGGAGGTTCCTGGGGCTCTACAGCGCAATGGGCGCGTCCCAATGCGAGGCGCCCTTTAGGCAAGCC
>Ga0210395_10000083_pt1 | contig 76952 bp, 42 predicted proteins | sample IncBWH4OmetaG_FD_150861 | JGI IMG/M metagenome (GOLD analysis project Ga0210395, IMG submission 150861) | Forest soil microbial communities from Barre Woods Harvard Forest LTER site, Petersham, Massachusetts, United States - Inc-BW-H-4-O ...
ATCCCACCAGTGGGGGCGTCACGGCTTCGACGGAGATGCTTGCGGCCAAGAGGCATGCCGGGGTGCACACACCCGTAATCGTGGGCAAAATGATAATTGCCAATCAACAGATGGCATACGCAGCCTAACTAGTTTAGGCAGCCGTCCCAAGAGGCTTCGCCCGTGGGCCTCCGAAGGACGTCACACAGCGGGCTGCTCTTCTCGTCTACGTCTGGGACGCGAGGCTAAGATCACAGGCTAGCGGGACGCGTTTCTTGTCGGTTCTGAGCGCGGACCGTGAACGTCCCAGGGTAATGCCTGGGGCATGAACACGACTAAGCATGTAGTTCTCTTGACCAGTAACATTTTCGGACGCGGGTTCGACTCCCGCCGCCTCCACCACTCTAACTCCCTCATTGGAAGAGATGAAGGTACATGAGCAGCACCACATGGCCCGCGCGGTGGCGACTCTTCGTCTAATGCGGTTTCGCGGCTTTGTTTAAACTGATCAGCTCATCGCGAGTCCGTTGGAGAATCTCTCGTGAAAGGTTGGGGTCTGACACGGCACGAGAGAGATTGATCGCTCCCAGCATTGCGCTAATCGTGAGGATCGCGCGGGCGCGCCGATCAGAGTTGGCATTTTGAGGAACAAGGCCCGTCGAGTAAGCCAAGGTGCGCTTGAGTCGTGCGGTATATACAGCCTTCGCCGATCGACTCGCCCGAGACATGTCACCCAGCAATGCGCCCAACGCGCAGCCTGCCCCCGGCGCATCCCTGTGCTCTTCCGACAAATAGTTCTCTAAAGCTTTCGTTAGCGTGTCAGTGTGTTCCTCCCATCGGTCAAGGTCAAGGAATGCGGTGGCCAGCGCCTCGACCACCAATTCATCGCGCGAATCGAAATGTTTGTAAAAGCCGCCAACGGTGGCACCGGCCTCCTTCATCACATCGGCAACGCCGATGCCCTTGAGACCGAGTTCGCGAAACCTCTTGGCAGCAACTTTCACGATCCTGGTGTGCGTCTCCGCCTTGTCACTCTTCGAATAACCCATCTGCTATCCCCATCTCTTCCCGAATCCACATCGATCGCTTCGAGCAACAAATAGCTGCTGGAGTATCCGCGTACTCTTCATTCATTTGGATGCAAACCGTCTCATCCTTGGTGCAAGTAGCCACATTACATCAGCAATAACTATAGACGGCCTTTCGGAATGAAGCGGCAGCGAAAATGGCCCGAAAAGATTTTATAAAATAGTTTGCAACTTCTGGATTATGCTCGTAATCTATAGTAGCGAAAGCGCCGATTAACAGTTTCCAAACACAGGAGAAGACGCAATGAGCAACTCGTCCCCGGAGCGGAATAAGGCAATCGTGCTCGAAGCATTCGAGACACTGTTCAACAAACGTGACTATGCGGCAGCGGAACGCTTCTGGTCACCGAAGTACATACAGCACAGCGCACACATAGCACCAGGCCGCGAAGGTTTATTCAATCTCGTCCGCTCAGCGCCGGAGACTTTGCATTACCAGAACCAGCTCATCATCGCAGAAGGCGATTATGTCATAGCACATGGCCGCTTCACTGGGATGGGCAGGCCCGCCGCTTGGATCGCCGCCGACGTTATCCGGTTCGAAGACGGTGTTCTTAGAGAGCATTGGGACGTTTTGCAGGACGAGGCGACCAAGGCCGAATCTGTGAGCGGCCTTCCCATGTTCGGCGACACATTCCCGAAGTGAGGACTAAAGACAACGCATCGCCCTGAAGGCGTTCGACACCCTTTTTAAAAGACCAAGGAGGTAGTAACTATGACGTCATCCGTTGTTTCGAATGAAATGTATGTGATTTTAGGAGCGACCGGGAACACCGGCTCGATCATCGCCAATTTTCTGCTGTCAGCGGGCAAAAAAGTACGCGTCGTGGGACGCGACTCGGGGCGACTGCAGCGGTTTGTGGACAAAGGCGCTGAAGCATTCACGGCCACTGTGAGCGATGCGGCTGCGCTCACCCTAGCTTTCAGCGGTGCGCGCGCCGCATATTTGATGTTGCCGCCGGCGAAATCCCGGGAGGAGCAGGAGCGAGATAGCGATGGGATCGCGAAGGCCGTGAAAGAATCCGGCCTGCGCTACGCGGTGCATTTGAGCAGCTACGGGGCGCAGGTTGCGGAAGGTGCCGGACCGGTCTCGGGACTGCATTCTTCGGAACAAAAACTAAGCGCTATCGACGGTCTAAACGTTCTGCACCTGCGCGCCGCGTATTTCATGGAAAACAATCTGGCGGCTATCGGCATGATTCATGGGATGGGAATCTTCGGAAATGCGCTGCTACCCGACCTGAAGATTCCCATGGCTGCGACGCGCGACGTTGGTGACTACGCTGCGCAGCGCCTCCTGCACCTGGATTTTTCCGGCAAACAAACTCGCGAACTGCTTGGGGAGCGCGACCTCTCGATGACGGAAGCTACCGCAGTGATTGCTCGCGGCATCGGTAAACCGGATCTGCGTTACCAACAGTTCCCATATGAACAGGTGCAGCAAGCATTGACGCAATTGGGTGTTCCGCCTAAGGGAGCTGCCATGTACATCGAGATGTACAAATCCATCAACGCAGGAGTCCTCGTTCCGTTGGAGCCGCGTTCGCCGGAGAACACGACGCCTACTTCCTTCGAAAGATTTGTGCAGGATGTTTTTGCGCCTGCGTATCACGGGAATGCTCCCAGCGCTTAGGCTCAGCCCCGGGGTGGCATAGGTGCGCCTGTTTGCAGGCGACCGTTCCGGGAACTCTATGAACAATTCTGACTAACTGAGAGAGGAATCAATGACAACGACAGAGGCGATGCGGCTGGCTTCGGTGGTCACGGCAATCAATGTCCTGGTCGCCAGCGGCTTTTCCATCGTGGCGATCATCCATCCGCAATATCTGGTCCCCGCCGAATCCGTGCCAACGGAGGCGTCGCTGCTATTGGCAATGTACGCGGCGGCGCGCACAATTCCTCTGGCTTTGCTCGCATTGTGGGCGATCTACAAGCAGGCGACGCCTGCGTTGCTGATCCTGGGTGCGCTCGCCGGCGCCATGCAATTGCTGGATGCCGGAATCGGTTTGTTTGAGCACGATCTTGGCAAATGTGCTGGACCGCTCTTTATCGCTGTTCTCCAATTCTTCGTGGTGTATCTGCTTCACAGATTCGCGCCGCAAACCAAGCGCGGATAGGTTCAGCCCCTGATGTAGTACCGGTTGCGCCAGATTGCAGGCGAGAGTTCTGGGAACCCTATTCAACGCGGACTAACTGATGGTCAGAAACAGGAGAATATCTATGAAAAACGCCAAAGAACTCATGCTGAACGGTTGACCCTCAAGTATGCTCACGCTGCAGCTTCTCGTAATACACCTTCGATTTTTCTATCCAAATCCTTGGCGACCTCTAGCGCGTCGCGATTCTCATAGGGGGCTAAGAAGCTCGCCATCCTGTCATATGACAAATGGACGCCATCGGCGCGCTCGTCCACAAGCACGGTAACCGGCGCGTAAGAGCCCGCATCCGGAACATGCTTGACCATTTCCTTCATGATGAGGGGATTCCCAATGACGAAGCGAATTATCTTCGGAGTTTCACGGCCCGTTTCTTTGCGCAGAATCGCGCCGTGATCCAACTGCATAAACAGCATCAGTCCTGCTTTGCTCAGGCCTTTCTCTACTGCGGTCTTGAGCTCGGCAAATGAACGCGCCTCGTGAGTTGATCTCCCAAATTCAGCCATATCCGGATGACCGATGCCGGCGTTCACACCGGCTATTACTTCATCAAATGGCTTGGAAGTCGTCAGACTGAACCGCTCCATCTCGATTTTTCTTGTCATCTCGAATCTCTTTGTAGTTGCTGATGTAGAAATTCGCTAGTCCGACCGTTGGCAAGGTGAGCCGCGGCGGCGTTGTAGTGTTTTCCGTTATGGCGAGAGAAGGCATGACACTGACCCGGATAGCTGTAGACCGTTGCGTTCGGTTTCTTGGCAAGTGCCGCTTTAATCTCCGCTTGTGCAGCCTTGGAAATGAACTCATCCTCCTCGGCTACATGCATGAGAAGGGGCGCATGAAGACCATCGACCTCTCCCAGATATTTCTCAGTATCGGCGCCGTGATACCAGACCGCGGCGTCGATGCCATCGTTGCGCACGGCTGTCATAAAAACCATCAGCGCGCCGAGGCAATAGCCGAGCAAGGCAACCTTGCCATTGCATTCCGGAAGACTGCGTGCTGCGTCAATGGTGTCCTTGATGTCCCTTACGCCCGCATCTCTGTCATAAGCCGAATAGAGGCGAAGGCCGTGGTCCCAGTCGGCTTGGGAGGTGACGTTCAGGTCGACGCCTGGCTCCTGCCGCCAGTACAGGTCTGGAGCGAGCGCGATGTAACCTTGTTCCGCCAATTCATCGCAGTGCCTGCGAATGTCGGCGTTCACCCCGAACAGCTCCTGCAGAACGACAACGGCCGGAGCCGGTACTGTCTCCGGCCGCGCGATATAGGCGGCAAACTTGCCGTCCTGCCCTTGTACGGTGATGTGATCTTTCATGGTGTACTCCTCAGGCAGCTATGTTGATCCGTTCGGAGGTGGCAGCCGCTTCGATGAGCTTGGCTGCTTCCTTCGGATGAGACATGTAGGCCACGTGGCTCGACTTCACCTCGACCGTCTCTGCCTTCGCGCGCTTCGCCATCATGCGCTCCTGCTCCGGATTGATCGATCGGTCTTCGCTGGCCACCATGTACCAGGTGGGCTTGTGCTTCCACGCGGGATTCTTTACCTGATGCGTGAACGAGTCCGTGGAAGATCGGCACCTGCGCTATTGCCATGAACTCCGCTTCATCCCGTGGAATGTCCGCTGCGAAGTCGGCGACGAAGTGGGCCTCGTCGATCCACCAAAGCCCATTGCTGTCCGCTTTAAACGCCTTCGATGCTTGCGGCAACGCCGTTTCGATCGACGCACAACTCTCGCCTTCATCGAGAGCAAATGCAGCAATATAGACCAGTGCTGCAACGTTTGGATGATTTCCGGCCTCGGTGATGATGGACCCGCCATAACTATGGCCGACCAGCACAACCGGCCCGCCCATGGCATCGATGGCGGCCTTTGTGTACTTTTGATCGTCGGCGTACGAGGTCTCGGGAGGTTGTGCCACCGACACTCTGTAGCCATCATTCTTGAGGATGTCCGCGACCCTCTTCCAGCCCGAGCCATCCGCGAAAGCTCCATGCACCAGAACTACATTCTTAATATGCTGACTCACGATTATTCTCCTTTGCAGTAGAGATCCAGACGGATCATTTGATTTTCGATTTCAATCTTGCGCGCCTCCGCGTCAAATCGCTCTTGCTTCGCGCGGGGGCCGCACATTTCACTTGCAACGTAAACATTTACCGGCTGCTAGTTGGCGTGCGCGGAGGAAGCAGCCTCTTCGATGAGCTTGGCTGCTTCCTTCGGATGAGACATGTAGGCCACATGGCTGGCATTTACTTCGACCGTCTTGGCATTGGCGCGCTTGGCCATCATGCGTTCCTGTATCGGATTGATCGAGCGATCTGAGCCAGCCACCATGTACCAAGTCGGCTTGTTCTTCCAGGCGGGATTCGTGACCTTGTGGGTGAATGAATCGGTCGAGATCGGCACCTGCGCTATAGCCATGAAGTGAGCCTGGGCCTGCGGGATATCCGCTGCGAAGTCGGCAACGAAATGATCTTGCTCGATCCACCAATTCCCATTGCTATCCGGCTTGAACGCCTTGGAGGCTTGCGGCACGGCCGCTTCGATCGACGCGCAGCTCTCACCTTCATCGAGCGCAAATGCGGCGATGTATACCAGCGCGGCAACGTTTGGATCATTGCCGGCCTCGGTGATGATGGACCCACCGTAACTGTGGCCGACGAGGACGACCGGGCCGCCCATGGCGTCGATTGCGGCCTTCGTGTATTTTTGGTCGTCGGCGTACGAGGTCTCGGGAGGCTGCGCAACCGACACCGTGTAGCCATCCTTCTCAAGGATCTTTGCGACGGCGTCCCACCCGGAGCCATCGGCGAATGCGCCGTGCACCAAAACCACATTTTTGATGCCAGTGGGCCCAGGACCTGCCGCGGCGGCATTTAGAGCCGCACCCATCAGCGCGGAAGCGAGCACAGCAACCGCATAAAACTTCGTCACGACGTTTCTAAAGTTAGGTTTCACTTGTTCTCCTTCCTTCTTCTCAGGTATGCCAGCTTTCTGTTCGGTCGACGGATGGTCTGTTTCGGAATTGTTCGATCTGCTGAGGCGATACTGCATCCATTGCCCGATTTCGCCGCCCACTCTAAAGGCAACTCTCAACGCGCGTAAGCCCAAATCGAGGCGAGCCGGAGCGCCTCTTTCGGGGGAGCGCACACGACGATCACCGGCGCACTGGACTGCACGCATTCTTGCGGATCGCTAAGAGAGTTGTGAGGATTTGAGATGAAGCTATCTGGAGGAGCAACTCACTTCATACTTCCAACGATATGATTCCGCGCTTGACTGCAATGGTTACCGCATGAGTGCGGTCATTGGCACTGAGTTTAGCAAGTATCGCCTTCACGTGGCCTTTCACAGTCTCTTCCGCAATGGAAAGATGCGCCGCGACAATTTTGTTCGCGTTGCCTGCAGCGATTTCAAGGAGCACTTCCAGTTCGCGCGCGGTAAGAGTGTCCGTCGCATGATGTTCAGCCATCGCAAGAGCAATTTCAGGTGGAATTCGCTTCTGGCCAGCGTGCACGCCGCGGATTGTATCTACGAGATCCTTCCTCAGAGTGCTTTTGAGCAGGTATCCACAGGCTCCGGCATCGAGAGCCTGAGCGGCCTGGACATCCCCTTTATACGTCGTCAGCACGACGATCCGAGCATTCGGAAATTCCTTCCGAATAGCGATGGTGGCGACGATGCCATTCATCTCCGGCATCACTAAATCCATGAGTGTTACGTCGGGATGCAACTTGCGGAAGGATTCGATCGCCTCGCGACCATTACCAGCCTCGCCGACCAAGACGATGTCAGCGTGATTTTCGATGATTGCCGCGATACCCTCTCTGAGTATGGGATGGTCGTCAACGGTTAGTACTTTGATCGGCATCATTAGGCATCTCCTCACGCCACAGTTGGCGGAGCGTTCGCCACAGCGAACCGTTCCTCTGAGCGTTGTAGGCAACGGATCCAGGAATTTTCAATTCTAGCTCAGTCCCAGCTCCGGGCCGGCTCCAAGTTTCCAGGTGCGCACCGATTTTCGCGGCGCGTTCCCGCATTCCTCGCATTCCCCAGTGGCCGGGTTTGCCGCCGGCCTCGATAATTTTAGGATCGATACCAGAACCGTCGTCACGAATCCGCAAACGCAAGTGCGAGGGGTCGTATGCAATTTCTACTTCAATGCGTTTTGCACCCGAGTGGTGGAGCGCGTTTACCAGCGCTTCGTGTCCGACCCAATAGGCTTCGTCTCGGACGAGCGGGTTAAGCTTGCGCAGGTCTCCCTCTACCACAACACTGAATTCGACGCCCTTACTGACAGCAAGGTCCTTGATGACGTCGGTAAGCGCCTCTCGCAAGGTCTTGGTTTGTGCTGTGAGACGGAGGTTCTTAACGCGATCTCGCGCTTGCACCAGTACTTCGTCGGCTCGGTCGAGGGCTTTCTCAATCATCTGCCGGGCAGGTTCTGACACAGGTATTCGTTCGGCTACAGCCTGGAAACGCAAAATTAGGCCTTGTATGCCCTGCAATAGAGTGTCGTGCAATTCTCTTGCAATCCGCTCTCGTTCACCGAGTCGCTCTTCAATCCTCGCTCGAATCTCGGCCTCCATTTGCTTGAGGCGAATCAGATAGAGCATCCACAGGATGCTAATGGTCGCCACGATCCACAATAACCTGAACCAAAATGTGTCCCACCACGGCGGTAGTATGGTGATTCCTAGTGCCAGGCCAGGCTCATTCCAAACTCCTTGTCTGGTTGCGCTCTGTACGTGAAAGGTGTATTTGCCAGCTGGCAACGTAGTGTAGCTCGCGAGCCTTCGATCACTGCCAACTTCAATCCAGTCGCGATCCAAGCTGTCCAGTTTGTATCGATAGCGGTTCGCATCTGGATTGAAATAAGTGAGTGCAGCAAAACTCAGTGAAAATATGTTTTGGTCGTGAGTCAGCGTGATGTCTTTGGTGTAGCTGATGGACTGCCCGAGCGGGGAGTTGGCTCCAACCTCTACCGAATGCCCTGCCAGCTGGAAATCGGTCAGGACGAGGGGTAGTGGGTACGACGTATTGATCACTTTATCGGGAAAGAAGGCAACCCCGCCGGCAAATCCACCGAAAAACATCTCGCCGCTGGGACTCTTAAAGCAGGAGTCCCAACCCGTAAAGTCATTGCCAGGAAGACCGTCAACCGTAGAGTAGTTCGTAAATCTATTTGCGACGGGATCGAACCTGGACAGTCCGCGGTTCGTGCTCATCCAGAGCATGCCGAACTGGTCTTCGAGAATGCAGCTCACGGCGTTGCTGGGCAAGCCATCCTTCACGTAGTAGTGGGTGAATGTCCCGCTTTCGCGGTTCAGCTTGTTCAAACCATTTTCCGTGCTGACCCAAAGCGTTCCCGCATGATCAACATTAGTCGAGGTAACGGCGTTGTCACTCAGAGAACCGGGATCATCCACTCTGTGTGGATAGACGGTGAATTGAGCAGTCTTCGGATCGAAACGGTTCAAACCTCGCCAGCCGCCCATCCAGAGGAACCCATTTGTGTCCTCACTAAAATTGGCATATACCTCGTCATCACTCTTAGTGTCCTGCTTATAAACAACGAAGCTCCCGTTCCTGGGGTCGAATCGATCAAGACCATTGTAGGTTCCGACCCACATGGTGCCCGCATGATCGATCAGCATCCGGCTCACGATGTTGCTGCTCAAGCTGGATGGGTTCTCTGGGTCGTGCAGATAGGTCTTGAAACGTCCGGTTCGCCGATCGAACTGGCTCAGTCCGGCGCCGTAGGATCCGATCCAAAGACCACCGCCCCGATCTTCGGTGATCGCAATTACATCGCTCGACAGTCCTTGACCGGGAGGCTGATAAGCGGTGGACTCTCCAGATCTTCGATTGATTCGATTCAGCGCTCCTGTCGTCGCCATCCACAGAATCTGGTAGTGGTCTTCATAGACGGCACTTACAATGTTTTCGCCGTGGCTGCGGGGATTACTTCGCATAACACGCAGAGGCATGAAGGGTGCTTTTTCAGTACGGAAGAAGTTAGGCTCGCTCACATACAAGCCCACCCAAACATTTCCTTCTCGGTCCCCGCACAGCGACATCATACGGTCTTCTGTGATGCTCTCAGGATTCTCTGGATCGTTCCGATATCGAATGAAAACGCCATGTTCCCTGTCGAATTTCAACAACCCTCCCCCGAAGGTCGCCAACCAAAGCGTTTGGCTGTTATCTTCGGTTGCCGCCATGAACCCAGCGGGTAATTCCTGACCAGACTTCCTGTCATAGATTGAATAAGGAATCAGGCTATTTGTGGATCGGTCCAGAACGGCGAGTCCGCTTCCACTGTTATTCGTGATGTACGTAATCCAAAAGACGCCGAGGTGATCTTCATAGAACGAAATTAACCTTAGACCCTCACTCAGACGAACCCGCGAGAGAACTCTTCCACTCTCACGATCGAACTCCTCCAGATTCTCCCCGTCGGCTAGCCAGAATCGGCCCGTCCTATCTTCCAACGTACATCTGACCTGGTTGCTGCCAAGGCTGGTCGGGTTTGCAGGATCGTGAACGTAGTGGATGATCTGAGCCGTATCCGGGTTCAACCGAAACAAGCCGCTCCCAGTTGCCAACCAAAGCATGCCGGCGCGATCCTGACTGATATTGCCGACATAGGTCCCTGCTTCACCGGCTTCGATCCGATAGTGAGTGAAAGTTTCGTGAACACTGTCGAACCTGTCCAGAAACTGATCGCAGCCCACCCAAAGCGTTCCAGAGCGATCCTTAAATAGCGAGTGGATATAAACACAGCTGAGGCTGTTCGCGTGCGCAGGATCATGTGTGAACACCTTGAATTCATAACCGTCATACCGATTTAAACCATATTGTGTCCCGAACCAGATGAATCCTTGATCGTCCTGTACGATTTGATTCGCTTGGGTTTGGGAGAGTCCTTGAGCGGTCGACAGCCTGGAGAATCGAATATCGTCGCCATCGATTGCCGGAATTCGCACGGAGCGCAGGCCGCCACGACGCATTTCTGAGGAAGCATTCTTTGAAGCGGTCGCCGTGGAAAACGAAGACAAGGCAATCAGGAGTAATGCAGACGCAGAGATCAGCCTCCAGTCTCGAAGTGTTGGCCGGCGCGTTTTTCGTTGGCAAAGTTGCACGTGCAACTCTCCTGGGCAATCCATACCTAACGATTTCTTCCAACCTTCCGATGGCCGCCCCAGCTGCTTCATGAACCTTAGCCACAGAATTCGGCCGACTCTACCGGATTGAAATGTTATCCGAATTACGGCTCGTCCACTACGCCGCAACACCCCCCTCAAAAGGGGCGCCTGCAACCGACTCTTTTTGGGCTATCGGTTGCGGCGGGTGTTTGGGTACTGTGATCGGTTTATAGGCGTTCGTGAGCTCTTGGGCACTGCGAACGGCCTCTAGACTCGCCGTTTTCTTGGGTGGCAGTTACACCCCAAGACAGAGGATTCACTGCTCTGCAACGCCTATTCTCCATGTTTCCCAATGGATGGCCTGGAGCTGCTCTGCTCCTGCTCAGGCTGGCCGCGGGCATTCTGCTGATTTATGACGGAGTCGTTGCTCTCCGGACAGGGCCTGACTTGCTAACTACGATCCTTCAATCGCTGGCGATTGGAGCTGGGACGCTGCTGATATTGGGGTTGTGGACACCTATCGCCGGTGCGCTGGTGATCCTCGTTGAAGTTCGTTTCGTATTTCTTGGAACAACTCAAGTGCGAACTAACATTTTGTTGGGAGCCTTGGGCGCAGCCCTCGCTGTTCTAGGACCAGGCATTCGATCTATCGATGCGCTGCGCTATGGTAGAAAACGTTTTGATATTCGTGATCCATAGCTTTCTAGCGACAACGGTCGGAATCGCTGCCACTAAGACATCACAGCGGCTCGAACGAATGTCCTGCAGTCGCTCTTTTGAGCTTGGAGCGTTCTAGCCAGAGTAGAATACTCCCCACATGCCATCCGACGATTCTGGGGGAAGACATGTTGGCAACCGAGAGTCGTACGCGCTCGCGTCTTAAGCGCATTCTCGCGATCGCGTTGCCCGTGGTTGGGCGCCACATTCGAACGATTCGGGTACGCGGGGCGATCCTCGTCGGTCTCCTTGGCCTTGTTGTTTCGGGATTTTCCCAGACCACAGTTTCGACCGGAGGCATCGAAGGAACCATTACCGACCCAAGCGGAGCTCTTGTGACCGGCGCCATCGTGTCGATTACGAACACCGCCACCGGTCAGACTGCTTCCGTGAACACAAATTCCGCTGGCGCCTACACGTTCGCTTTTCTGAAACCGGCGGACTATGTCGTAAGGATCGAAGCCAGGAGTTTTAAAACTACCCGACTGCCGATTACGGTAAAGGTTGACCAAACGGCGAATGGGAACGCGACGCTGGTAGTGGGCGATTCGTCAGAGACAGTCGACGTTTCGGCTTCCGATCTCCAAGTTGATACTATCCAAGCCACGGTGCAGGGCGTACTCACTTCTACCCAGATCGCGAATCTGCCTGTAAACGGTCGGAACTTTCTTGATCTTGCCCAGCTTGAACCCGGTGTCCAGATTCAGGACGGTCAAAATTTCGACCCTACAAAAGCCGGCTATTCGTCAATCTCCTTTGGCGGCCGTTTCGGCCGGACTGCCCGCATCGAGGTAGACGGCGCGGATGTTTCCGACGAAACTGTGGGCACGACGACAACCGATATTCCTTCCAGCGCCATACAGGAGTTTCAGATCAGTCAATCGAGTCTCGATATGTCCACCGAGTTGACCTCCTCCGGTTCCGTCAATGTAACTACGAAATCCGGGACCAACAACTATCATGGCGAGGCCTTCGGTCAATTTCGCGACAGCTCGCTGGGTGCTCTGCTACCGACTCCACCTGCAATTACTGCGCCTTATCAACGCAGCGAGTACGGTGGCAACTTCGGTGGGCCTATCGTAAAGGACAAGTTGTTCTTCTTCGCGGATGGGGAGCGGAACATACAACATACGAGCGCGCCAGTTCCCGTTTCTGCCCCTTTCTCTCAATACGCAGGTACTTTTTCTGATCCATTCCACGAGGGCAACTTGTTGGGCAGAGTTGACTATCAGTGGGGCAACGGTGTTCATTTTTTCTATCGCTTTTCGTATTTCAACAATTCCCTCGACGCGACGAGTGGCGCCGGCTACTCACTCTATGACACGAAGAACAACACGCGTGATCACGTAATTGGAGTGGACTTCAAAACCGGAAACTTCATACACAGTATTCGCTTCTCGTTCCTGAAATTTCAAAACCAAATAGTGGACGCCACCGCAGGAAACAGCGCCCTTCCGCTCAACGACCTGGGAGTGCAAATCATCATGGGCAGTACTGGTCTGGCAGCCGGACCGAACTTCCTAGCTCCACAAACCACTGCACAGAGTGATCACGAACTTAAGTACGATGGCACCAAGATCGCAGGTTCCCATGTGATTCGATATGGTGTCGCATTCAACCACATTCAGGGTGCCGTTTTCGCCCCACTGCTAGAGTACGGGCCGCAGATCGTATCGACTGTTTCCACTGTTGAAGTAGCAGCTGCAGCAGGTGGTCCTTTCCCGGGAGGAGCATCGAATCCGTTGAATTACCCGGCTGACTCCATCACGATTACCAACGGCCTCGGGTATTTCACGAGCGAGCCTGCTTTGGGATTTCAGGCTGGTGGGCTCGGACCCGACAACCGCGTACTGACGTATCTCGGTGATAGTTGGAAGATCAAGCCAAACCTTAACTTAACCTACGGCTTGCGCTGGGATCGAGACACCGGTCGCACGGACAGTCAATACGCCGGCCTTCCGGATCTCAATGCATTACTGCCTGGCCTGGACCTGGGAAATCGAGTATCGCAACCCAACTTCAACTTCGCGCCACAGATGGGATTTGCCTGGGATCCCTGGGGCGGTAAAACGAGAGACGGTAAAACTGCCGTCCGCGGTGGCATCGGATTGTTCTACGAAAATGCCATCTGGAACAATGTTGTTTTTGATGCTCCGAACCGCGAGCCCACTGGAGCGTTTGAACAATTCCCGAGCGCTTGCTCCGCCCCTGGAACTCCAGCGAAGATTCCGATTCCAGGTGGCTTTCTCACACCGAGCTCGGGCACTCCCACTTCGATTTGCGGCACGTCGACTGGCGCTTCTCTGATTGGCAACGCGCTCCCTGCAATTGTGGCATTACAGCAGACCTATCAGGCGGACTCGCCGCTAAACCTGCAGGCGCCAAATCCGTCTTATGTGGGACAGTACCTTACCGGCTGCAGCACAGGCGGTCCTAGTTGCTTCTTCACACCGGGCGTCTCGATGTTTAATCCTAACTACAAGTCTCCGCGCTCAGTGCAGATGAATATCGGGGTTCAGAGGCAACTTAAAGCCGGCGTCGTATTGAGTGTCGACTACATCCGCAACGTACAAACACACTATCTGTTGGGCATCGACGAAAATCACGCTGGAGACATTCGCTATTTCAATAAGCCCGGCGCCTTAGATGCCATCGCGGCAACGAATACAAGATTTGGGTGTGCTCCCACACCGGGAGCCGGCGTCGACTGTGCGATTTCAGGTGTGAACCACGGAGGTGTCGGCGCGACGATATCCGACTACGCTGGTTTTGGTTTAGGCTCCTCGTCCGATATGGGCGGCAGCAATTGCTTCGCTGCGCTCGGGTACCCGTGTGTCTTCGGAGGCGTCAATCCACAGGCACCTCCACTCAATTTTCTGTCCCCGGTCGGTCGATCCGTATACAACGGCTTGGAAACAAAATTGGCAACGAATCTCAAACATCCATTTCGGGGTGCAAAAACTCTCAATGTTCAGGTGTCGTATGCTCTGTCGCGCTTCGAAAACACTGGCGGTGCCACATCTCCAGACGGCGCGCTGGGTCCTGGTAAAGGTGACCAGGACTACATTATTCCTGCTTTGGACAACAGGAACCCGAATCGATATTTCGGGCCTTCGACCTTAGATCGAACGCATCAACTATCGTTCGGCGGCTATTTGGACTTGCCGGTTGGATTTCAAGTGGGATTGATGTCTCACTTTTACAGCCCGCTTTCAACCACCCTGACTGTTCCCAATACTGCCAAAGGGGCGGGTGAAATATTCCGAACCGACTTTACCGGTGACGGAACGACACAAGACCCGGTTCCAGGAACCTGTGTTGGCGAATTCGATCGCGGGATCAGCGCCGGCAGTATCAACAGAGTCATCTACAATTACAACAACACGGTCGCAGGCAATCCCACCGCTGCGGGCCAGGTTCTAATCCAGCAGGGCTTGATGACATCAGCTCAGCTCACAGCGTTAGGGGCCATTGCTCCAGCGTTGCCGGAAGCACCTGCCAATCAGGTGAATTTGGGTTGGCTGCGCGTCTTCGACACAACGCTGTCGTGGACCTATTCCGTCCACGAACGAGTAACCATCAAACCATCAGTCGGGTTCTACAACCTCTTCAACTTTGCCAACTTCGACTTGCCGACGAGCATTATGTCCGGCCTCCTTACCGGCACCGCCGGTACGATCAATGGGACGGATCCTCTGGCACACAATACGAATCGCGTTGGCGTAGGGACCGGCGTGTTCACGCTCGGATCGCCACGTGAAATTGAGTTTAGTTTAAAGATCGCTTTTTAGCGCTTTGGCCTGTAGCATGACGTTAACAATCACGAACAACATTTTTTCGGAATAAGTTTGGGGTTCTTCGCATTACAATAAAGGTACGTTGTTGCCCCTCCCGTATCTGCCGGTTAGCGGATAAGACGATTCTGGCATGCATGCACCGACTCAGGCGTTCATTCCCCCATCCACGGTAAGATTCGCCCCCGTGATGTAGGAGGATTCCGAACCCGCGAGAAACGCTGCCATTGCGGCGATCTCCTCAACGCGCCCATAGCGATCGAGCGCGGTGGCAGCCTTCTGCGGTACCGCCCAATCACCCGAGGCAGGATTTAACTCCGTGTCGATCGGACCCGGCTGGATGTTGTTGACCGTGATGCCCCGGCTCCCGACTTCTCTGGATAATGCCTGCGCGAACATCTTGACGGCCCCCTTCGTGGCCGCGTAGGGCACAAGTCCCGGCGCAACGGCACGCTCGCCCACTGCCGAGCCAATCATGATGATGCGACCACCCTCAGTCATGTGTTTCAGCGCCGCCTGCGTCGCAACGAATACGCCGCGAATGTTGATGTCGAGCACACGATCCATCTCTTCCAGGGTGGACTCCACGAACGGTTTGGGGATGGCCGTACCAGCATTGTTGACCAGGACATCGAGCCGACCAAATGTCGCAACGGTTTTTTCGACTGCAGCTTTGCCGGCGTCGGCGTCCGCAGCATCGGCCTGAATCGCGATCGCCTTTCCGCCCGCGCGTTCAATCGCTTTGACGACGGCTGAAGCCGCGTCGGCACCTTTCGTGTATGTAATGGCGACCTTCGCTCCGTCCGCAGCCAGACGCTTAGCGATTGCAGCACCAATGCCGCGCGAGCCGCCCGTGATGAGTGCAATCTTTCCTTCTAATTTCTTTGACATTCTCCATCTCCTTGAATTAGACATATGCCCATCAGGCATGAGTCAACTCTTGTTGCTCGCCCAAGGCATCCAATCACTACATTGGATTACCAAGTTGACCGGCGGTAGCGCACTTGAAGCATACTTTGTTAGGCTTGGTGGCGATGCTTCGCAAGCATGGGTACTGGAAATGGAATTACGACACCTGCGTTATTTCGTTGCGGTCGCTGAAACCGAGAGTCTGAGCCTGGCGGCAAAATCCAAGTTGCACACTTCGCAGCCTTCACTCAGCCGCCAGCTTCGAGACCTTGAAGAGGAAATTGGCGCCCAACTCCTGACGCGTACAGCTCGTGGCGTCGCTCTGACACTGGCGGGTCGAGCCTTTCTCGATCACGCGCGCGGAGTTCTATTGCAGGTTGACGCCGCGGCCGAAGCTGCACGCCGGGCAGTTCATCCCGTCAAGCCTTGCTTTTCGATGGGCTTTCTGACCGGACACGAATTGACTTGGATGCCCGAAGCCTTGCGGATACTGCGCGACGAGTTGCCGAATATTGACGTGATGATATCGAGTCAATATTCCCCGCTACTTGCGGAAGGCCTCTCGAAAGGAAAAATCGATGCTGCTTTTCTTCGAAAGGAACGAGCGCTGCCAGACCTGGCGTTCCGCCTTCTTGTAAAGGAGCCTTTGGTTGTGATTTTGCCGAGTGACCATCGCCTCGCCGCGCTCAAAGCGATCAGCCCCAGGGATCTAGCAGGCGAAACATTCGTGATTGTGTCCCATACGGCTCCCGTACTGCGTGCGATCATCGATAATTACCTGAAGCGATCGCGAATCAATATCACGCCAGCTCACGAGGCGGACCACGTCACCATGGGAATTTCCCTAATAATGTCGACCCGCGGCGTGGGGCTGTTACCCACCTACGCGCAGAACTTTCTACCCGCGTCTGTAACGAGCCGCCCGCTGAAGGGAGATGTGCCAACTGTCGATCTGGTCCTCGGCTACCGAAAGTCCAACCAGTCTCCAATCCTCAAGCTTTTGCTTTCAAGAGTCGACGAGTTGGTCGCTCGTGCGTCGAAGAAGATCCGATAAAAACCGTAGTGCAAGGAGGCAGTTGGGAGCTGTTTTTGCACGACCGGAGCAACGTCGGGTTAGAGTTCAGTGGACGACGATTTATCGCCAACGGAGGGCTGGAGCGACAGTGGTGAGAATTGCCTCCATGACGCGCACATTGTTCGGGAAGGTACGTGGCAACCTCGAACCGAGAAGGAATCATGATGAATACTCCAATCACAATCGTCGGTGGCGGACTAGGCGGGCTTACACTTGCGCGCGTCCTCCACGTTCACGGCATTGCCGCGACGGTCTACGAAGCGGAAGCTTCGGCGGACGCACGCGGACAAGGTGGCTTGCTCGATATCCACGAATACAACGGCCAGCCCGCACTCAAGGCAGCGGGACTCTTTGAAGAATTCCGCAAGCTCATCCAGGCTGAGGCTGAGTCACAGTGCGTCCTCGACAAGGATGCCAACGTCCTGCTGTACCAGCCCGACAAGGGCAACGGCGGTCGACCTGAGGTGCCCCGCGGAGACCTTCGTCGCATTCTGCTGGAATCCCTTCCTGCCGGAACGGTCCGATGGGGGCACAAGACCACAGCAGTATCTTCCCTCGGCCATGGGAGACACGAGGTGACCTTCGCAAATGGCTCGACAGTGACGACCGACGTCCTCGTGGGAGCGGACGGAGCCTGGTCCAGAGTGCGTCCGCTCCTCTCCGACGCGAAACCGGCGTATGTCGGCACCGCTTTCATCGAGACCTTCCTTTTCGACTGCGAAACGCGCCACAAGGCAAGCACAGAAGCGGTTGGCAGTGGCACGATGATGGCGCTTGCGCCAGGCAAAGGCATCATGGCACACCGCGAGGGCGAGGCCACGCTGCACGCATACGTGGCGCTCAACAAGCCGGAAGACTGGATCGCCAGTATCGACTTCTCCGACCCGGTATCTACCCTGGCCCGCGTCACTGCGGAATTTGACGGATGGGCCCCCGCGCTGACAGCACTTCTCACCGCCACGGAAACTGACCCTGTGCTTCGTCCTATCTATGCGCTTCCGATCGAGCAGAGATGGGAGCGCGTGCCCGGTGTGACACTGATCGGCGATGCAGCGCACCTGATGTCGCCTTTCGCTGGCGAAGGAGCCAATCTCGCGATGTACGACGGCGCGGAACTTGGGAAGGCCATAGCCGCCCACCCCGGTGATATTGAAGCCGCGTTCATCGCATATGAAAAAGACGTCTTTCCTCGCAGCGCGTCCGCCGCTGCGGAGGCAGACCGGAACATCAAGCTGTTCTTCGACGAAAACTCGCCTCAGAGCGTGGTTGATTTGTTCACCAATTACCGGCCCGTCAAGTAACAGTCTTGCACATCGAGGAAGCTCTCATCCATGCCATCCCACAAACCAATCGAACGACCGGATTACGGAAGCCAAAACCGGTCCTAGTATTTCTTGTTCTGTCCGGCAGCGCGCGGCGTCCGCTACAGCTCCCAGCTCCACAAACACCAAAATGGCAGCGATCATTGGTGACTTGATTCGAGTCATGTGGATGTCCGGAGCAATTCGATGCATTTGGAGAGGCGAAAAGTGGCTTTAGTTTCTGAAACGTCGGCATTTCTGAAACGTCGGCCTCTTGCCGCATGGTAAGTCCCAGCAAATAGAGAGCTGTGGACTGGTCGCCGGATTGCACCTATGCGTTGCGTCATGAGAGTGGATGGTTCGAGTGCAACACCCAGGAGACATTTATGAATTCCAGCCGTAGCAGCAGCTTGATCGTCACAGCCCGCTTGATTCCAACACTACTTTTGTTGCTGTTCGTTGCGCCGTATGCGCCAGCACAAAGGGACAAAAAACCTTCACCCGCTCCGGGGACGGAGCTAACAGCCCAAGGAAATTCGCGGCCGGACTCCAGCCCAGGTTCCACAAGCCCAGGTTCCACAAGCCCAGGTTCCGCAAGCCCAGGTTCCGCAACAGGTGGAGTTAAGAGGAAAACGGATGACGGGACCGAGAGGCAACCTGACCGCTCAACACGCTCGGACGCTAAACAGGGCACGACATCGAATCCCAAGAAAGATCGCCCTTCTAGAGAGGGCCGACCTGACCGCGCAGAAAACCCTCGATCGGTTTGGAGTTCAAAACCAAGGGCTGCCCGGGATCCGCGGACTACTGACAGTCACCAGCCCGCGCCAGCGAAAAACAGCAGACCAACTGCCGGGTCAGAAAACCAACCGAGCCCGTCCGGCACGCACGGGCGGACCGCCCATCCAACTGATCCAGCGGAGGACCGCGGCTTTTTGACAAATCGACCCGATCGGCGCGGCTCCCTGAACACTTCAGCAATCCCGTCGGGCGGAACAAGGAACACCGACGAAAAGAGCGCTTCCAACAATGGCCGGCCCAACAACACGAAGGGCAGATTTTCGCGGACGACACGTCCAAATGGGACGGTCGTCGAACACGACAAGAATGGCCGCAGTACTTCTCTAACTACTCCCCGCGGCACCACGGCGAGAGTGGATGCTCGCGGACGCGTAACGTCTATCCGAGACAAGGGCGGAAACACGATTAGCCGAGGGCCTCGCGGAGAACGCAGAGTTGAGACTGTGCGTGCAGATCGCAGCCGAGTCGTTTCCTTGGGATCTCGTCGGGGTTATGTCGAACGTCGTTTCGATCGCGGTGACCGTCAATACATGCGCCGGACCTATGTAGTTGGCGGGCGCACGTATGTGCGCGTCTATCGCGGGCACTACTATCACGGTGCGCCCTACTACGTTTACGTTCCGCCTTACTATTACGCTCCTGCCTATTACGGTTGGATTTACAATCCTTGGCCTCGGCCGGTGTATTACAGGTGGGGCTGGTATGGCAATCCCTGGTACAGGCCGTACAGCTACTACTTTGCGCCCTATCCGGTTTATCCGAATCCTTCGCTTTGGCTGACCGACTACTTGTTGGCGGAAGATCTGCGACTAGCCTATGAAGCAAGTGACGCCGAGAGCTATCGGGCTGGCGTCAGTCAGGCCAGCGTCATCCTGGCTGACTATCAGGCCGGCAATCAACATACAGGAGAGCAGCCGAAGGTCAATTCGACTGTTCTTACGCCGGAAGTAAAGCAAATGATCGCCGACGAAGTGAAGTCTGTGATCGTCGAGCAAGAAAGAGCCGCCAGTTCATCGTCCGGCTCTTCGGAGACAAATTCGGGAGATGAACTTCCGCCAGCGCTAGATCCGAAACATCAAGTATTCGTAGCCTTTTCCGTGCTGGAAGTTGAAGCGAACGATGAGACCTGCTCGCTCACATCCGGCGATGTGGTCAAACGCGTATCGGATACTCCAGATGGCCACAACACCGTCTCTGTTCGGGTTCTCGCAAGCAAGACATCTGACTGCGCGATCGGCTCCAAAGCCAGAATCCAGATTGCAGACCTGAACGACATGCAAAATCATCTGCAAGAACAGATATACGCCGGCATGAAGACGCTTTCAGAAAAGCAAGGCCAGGACGGTTTACCGGCTGCTCCACCGGCCAACCCCCGCGCAGTCCCCGAGGGGACAGCGGCACCGATCCAACAGCCGCTGCGGAATTTGCAGAAACAGGAACAGGAAGCGGATCAGACGGAAAGAGAGGTTCAGCAGGAAACATCGCCTGATTCCGGTTCGGACAACTAGATCATGACCGCAGCCAGTGGCCGACCATCGGCCACTGGCGAGCCGGTGGACAACACCACCACCAAGATGAGGAGAATTGCGAGACTTAGAGCAATGAACTTCTGAGCCTCGTTCAGGAGGGTTTTCATTTCCTCTCCGGTGATTCGGTTTCGACTATAAATACTTGCCCTGGCAAGGCGCCGAATTTCAGAAATGCCGACCCACCAGAAATTCGATTCATGTGATGACGACACGATTAGCTGAGAGGAGCGCGTAGTATAAGATGGCGTGCGAAGTGACACCCATGACTCCAGATGCGAACCAGCTACGCTAAGCCGCACCAGTTTGGCCCGCTACTGCGCTACGCATTGGCAATCGCCTTCGTAGCAGCGGCGCTACTCCTGTCGCTGGCTTTGCAACCGTCGTTCGGGAATCCTTTTTGGCTTCTCTTCCCCGTGGCGGTAATTGCCAGCACGTGGTTCGGTGGGAGAGGGCCTGGCTGGCTCGCAGTCGGGTTAAGCACGCTGGTGGTTCTGTACTACTTCATCCCGCCAATCCGCTCCTTTGCCATAAAACCGCGCGACATCCCGTTTTTTCTCCTATTCATCGCCTGTGAACTAATAGCGGGTCATTTGATTTCGTGGCGATGGCAAGTAGAAGAATCCCTTCGGAGATCCCGAGATGAGCTGGAAGCGCGGGTGGAAGAGCGCACCGCCGAACTGAAGAGCGCAAACGATGCGCTGCTCAATCAGATGGCGGAGCAGCGGCGTACCGAAGAGGCTCTCCAGGTGACGCGGACCGAACTTGCTCGCGTGGTTCGAATCACAACAATCGGCGAACTGGCGGCATCCATTGCGCACGAAGTGAATCAGCCGCTGGCCGCGGTTGTGGCCAATGCCGACGCCTGCGTAGCGTGGCTCGCCCGTGACCATCCGGACCTGGTCGAGGCTCGGGCAGCAGCGGAGCGGACCACGCAAGGGGCGACGCGGGCATCCGAAGTGATTGGCCGAATTCGTTCGCTCATCAGCAAGACGGCTCCCGAGAGAGCGCGGGTTCAAATCAACGAAATCATCCGGGAGGTTGTCGCTCTAGCCGATCGTCAAGCGTCGAGGAATGAGGTATCCGTCCAGACTGAGCTTGCGCCGGACCTGCCCACAATCTTTGGCGATAGAATTCAGCTGCAGCAGGTAATTCTGAATTTAATGCTGAATGGAATCGAAGCCATGACCGGGATTAGTGACCGCCCACGGCGGTTGGCAATCCGATCTCATATGCAAGATGCCGACCAGGTGCGAGTTTCTATCGAGGACAGCGGAATCGGAGTGAAGGCGGAGATCATGGGGAGACTTTTTGAACCGTTCTTTACGACTCGGTCGCAAGGCATCGGAATGGGATTACCTATCAGTCGTTCGATCGTCGAAGCGCATGGCGGCAGGTTATGGGCCGAGTCGACGGTGAGTCAGGGATCCGTGTTTCAGTTCACTCTGCCGCGTGGAGGCGACGCTGCCGCATGAAGGAACCGGACCCGATTGTCTTCGTGATCGATGATGACGCCTTGATACGCGATGGCATTCGCAGCCTGGTCAAATCCGTTGGGCTTCGCGTCGAGACCTTCGCTTCCGCGCAGGACTTTATGCTTGCGAAGCGCCCGGATGTGCCGGCCTGCCTTATCCTCGACGTGCGGATGCCGGGACTGAATGGCCTTGATCTTCAGCGCAACTTGAGTGCGGCGAACATCTACATTCCGATCATTTTCATTACCGGCCACGGCGATATTCCGATGTCCGTGCGGGCGATGAAAGAAGGAGCCCTGGAGTTCTTGACCAAACCGGTTCGCGGTCAGGATCTGCTGGATGCGGTACAGAAGGCGGTCGCTCACGACCGCGGACTCCGAAGCGAGCGAGCCGAGTTGAAGGAAATTCGCCAACGCTTCGACGCACTCACCCCTCGCGAAACCGAAGTGCTGAACCTGGTGGTCGCCGGCCTGCTGAACAAGCAGATCGCCTATGAACTCGGGACGAGCGAACTAACCGTCAAGACCCATCGAGCCCACGTGATGGAAAAGACGCAAGCCGACTCCCTGGCTCATCTTGTCCGAATGGCTGAGAAGCTCAAGGCCTCGCTTCGCAAGTGAGCACTCTTCTCCTCCTAAAGCAGGATGGTATTCGAATCTCTGAATTGTTAGTCTCCCCTCTGTAAGGCGTTTTCCTCGAGTCGAAGATCGGACGATTCAATTGAACCAGACACTAACCAAGACCGGTATCATCGCAATTGTTGACGATGATGCACCCCTTCGTGAGGCGCTGGGGAGCGTATTGAAGGCCGCTGGCTTTGTAATCGATACTTTCGCCTCTGCCGAAGAGTTTCTGGAATCACCCCGGCGAAACCGCACAGATTGTTTGATCCTTGACGTGCGCTTGCCAGGGATGAGTGGCATCGAATTGCAGCGCCGGTTGCTCGATGCGAATTACGGAGTCCCAATCATTTTTGTCACCGCGCACGGCGATGGAGACCTTCGCGATTTGGTGATGAAAGCCGGAGCCGCGGGTTTCCTGAACAAACCAGTACGAAGCGAGACGTTGCTGAAGGAAATCCGCGCGGCGCTCGACACGTTTGACACCGATCAACATTCGTAGCAAATGCTTTTGAGGAGGCTAGACATGCTTTCCGCTCAGATGCCCAGCACGACCGACGAGAACAGCTTCATCTTCGAGCATATAAACAAGCCGTATCAACCACCCGCCGCATTCGATGGAATTGTGGGGGAGAGCGCTGCATTGAAAGTGGTGCTTGAAGAAGTGCGGCTGGTCGCGCCAACTGATTCGACCGTTCTTATTTTAGGCGAAACTGGAACCGGCAAGGAATTGATCGCCCGCGCTCTTCATGCTCAATCAAAGCGATTGTCACGCCCATTCATTCGCGTGAACTGCGCAGCAATCCCAGGCTCGCTGATCGCGTCCGAACTATTTGGCCATGAGAAAGGCGCCTTCACTGGAGCTCTGCAGCGGCGGCTCGGCCGTTTTGAAGCAGCCAACCACGGAACGATCTTCTTGGACGAGATTGGCGAGCTACCGATGGAGACGCAGATCGCTTTGCTGCGAGTGATTCAAGAGCGGGAATTTGAGCGCGTGGGGAACAGCCAGCCAATTTCCGTCGATGTTCGCATCATAGCGGCGACAAATCGCGACCTGAAGGCCGCCGTCACGGCCGGCACATTTCGCCAAGATATGTTCTATCGGTTAAATGTCTTCCCCATCCAGATGCCTTCGCTGAGGGAACGGGCGGACGACATACCACTTCTGGTGGACTACTTAATTGAGCTCTACGCAAAGAAGACTGGGAAGAAGGTCAGCCGCATAAAAGAGGGCACGATCGAAATGCTTCAAGCGTACGAGTGGCCAGGAAACATCCGCGAACTCCAGAACGTCATTGAGCGCGCCGTGATTCTGTGCGCGGGCGAGACCCTTTCGGTCAGCGAGACCTGGCTGAAACGTACGACACCGCGACTATCCGGCTTTACGGCACCCCTGGTCGCAACACTGGCCGATCGTGAACGAGAAGTCATTGAGGCCGCATTGGCGGACTCGCAGGGCCGCATCTCAGGTCCGTCTGGCGCGGCCGCGAAGCTCGGAATTCCGCGACAGACTCTCGACTCAAAAATCGCAAATCTGCAAATCAGCAAAAGCCAGTTCAAAACACATTCGGTCAGCTGAGGAGATCACAACAGAAGACTCTAAGTTGCTTTCCCACTGCAATCTGCTCTGGTCACGCCTTCCTGCAATTCACGCCTTCGGCTGAAAATCACGCAACATTGTTCCTCCACACTCACTTCTCATCGCTTCGCGGAGAACGAACATGTTCATCGGTACATTCTTCCTCATCGATATACTCCCCGTCATTTTCTGAGAGTTCGGCATTTCTGAAACATCGGCGCATTGCTTCCTTGCAAGTCACGGCAAATACAGCAGAGGTGTTTGGCTGCGCGATTGCATTTGTAAGTTGCGTCACGAGACGTAACGGCAACACAGCTTTCTTCACAACAGGTATATGACATGGTCGCGAATCTTACTGACGTGATAGCCGAAGCTGACGGATCCGAAGAGTTCCGCAAGATTCTCTGGGTCTTAATTCAGCAAAGGCAGGAGGAGCGGGAGAGCGGTGGCTTTGATGCTGTCCAATCGAGCGCGAAGCATACATGGAATGCCTGGAAGTGGATGGAGCGCGTATTGCTCGTGGCGGGACTCGCCCTGTTGGTCGGGTACGGCGTGCCACGATTGGAGGGCTTCTTCAGTTCGCGTGCTGCGTTGCAACGGTTCTCCGCAGCCCCTGAATTATCAAATCCAGCCAGCGACGACGTTGCGGAAGAGATCGCTCCACCCGGAATGGATTTTAGCCTTTGGGAAGCGCACCGAGTTCGTGCCTATAGCCACGAACTCAAATCAGCAACCGTTCCGTTGGCCGTGCTTCGCATTTCGAAGATCGGCCTGGAGGCACCGCTGCTTGATGGAACAGATGCTCTCACCCTGAACCACGGGTTGGGAAGAATTTCCGGAACGGCGCAGCCGGGCGAGCCAGGGAATCTTGGCATTGCCGGCCATCGAGATGGCTTTTTCCGCGGACTCAAAGACCTGGGCCCCGGTGACACGATCGACCTAACAACCCGGAGTGGAGTGGATCACTACGTCGTCGATCAAATCGAAATTGTTAAACCAAACGATGTTCATGTTCTGGGGCCGCGGGCCGTGCCTTCGTTGACGCTAGTGACTTGCTACCCATTTTATTTCCTTGGCAGCGCGCCACAGCGCTACGTCGTTCATGCATCGCGTACAAGTTTTGAACCACAGCAGTTCAACTCAACTGAGCAAGGCAGTTTAACTCTTGCAAATAAGAACTAAGGGAGAAAACACAATGAACTCACTTCAAATCACTCGGAAACTCAATCGCCTGGTTATGGCCGGAATTGCCTTCATGTCTTTTGTCGCAGCCACGAATGCACAAGTCAAAACCGAAAGCACAACGATTCACGAACCCGCGACCAAAACTGTCAGCGTTGATCGCGGAGAAGTTGTCTATGCCTCGGGCAGCGACCTCGTGCTCAAGAAAGATGACGGGACGGTCGTGCACTTTGCGAATGTGTCCGATACCGTCACGGTAGATGGCAAGCAAGTAGCAATTGATGACCTCGAACCAGGCATGAAGCTGGAGCGCGCCGTCACCACAACCACCACTCCGCACACAGTCACTACGGTGCAGACCGTCACTGGAAAAGTTTGGCACGTAAGCCCGCCGCATTTCGTCATCCTGACTCTCGAAGACGGAACGAATCACAAGTTCGACCTTCCCAACGACCACAAAGTCTTCGTCGAGGGCCGGCTCGTGGACGCTTGGGCGCTGAAGAAGGGAATGAAAATCTCAGCGACCAGAGTGATTGAAGCACCGGGCACCGTGGTTTCACAGCAGACGAAGCTGACGGGGACGGCGCCGGCGCCGATCACGTTCGCAGCCAATGAACCAGTCTTCTTCTCGTTCTTCGTGACCGCGCCCGCGCAACCCACCCTAGCGGAGGCGATTCCCCCGTCGCTGCCTGAGACGGGCAGTTCGCTTCCCTTGGTTGGCTTGTTGGGCGTGCTGGCACTCGCATCGTTTCTTGGATTGAGAGCCATTCGCTCAATCGCATAAGCAATTCCCGGACGAACCAAACCGGTTGCCGGGGTGCATCCCGGCGACCGGGAAACGGGAATCCATTAACAAATATCGAAACTAAAACTACCAGGAGAATAGCCATGAAAACACGAATCAAGCTTTTGCTGCTTTCTGCATTCGCCACTGTGGCGATGTTCGCCACCACCCCGTCATCGCTAGCACAACAACGCGCCACCACCAGCACCGTGCCCGTGAGGATCGCGGTCACCGCAAATGTCGCAAGCGACAAACGTATGCCTCAAATCAACCCGGAAGACGTTGTCGTCAAGCAGGGCAAGCAACGCCTGCAAGTGACGGAATGGATCCCGGCCCAGGGCGACCGTGCCGGACTGGATCTGTTCATCCTGATTGACGACGCCAGCAGCCCACGTTTGGGGTCAAACCTCGACGACCTGCGAACGTTTATCAACGCTCAGCCCCCGACGACTTCAGTCGGAGTCGGGTACATGAGAAATGCCACGGTCCAGGTTGTGCAGAATCTCACGACTGATCATGCCGCGGCTTCCAAATCGATCCGTCTTCCACTGGGAAGCGCTGGCGCATATGGAAGCCCGTATCTGTCAGTGATCGATCTCATGAAGGGCTGGCCGGACACCCAGAACCGCCGTGAGGTCATCATGGTCACGGATGGAATTGACCGCGCACGTGGTGGTCCACGTTGGCGTGGTTTGAACAACAACCCCGACGTAGATTCAGCGGGCCAGGTCGCAATGAGGACTGGCACGGTCATTCACACGATCTATGCCCCCGGTTCGGGCCGGCTGCACCGCAACTATTGGGAAGCCACGAATGGGCAGATGGCCATCGCCAAACTTTCAGACATAACTGGAGGCGAGTCCTTCTTCCTTGGTCTGCAAAGCGCGGTGAGCTTCAAACCCTACCTGGACGATCTGCAGAAGGTGCTGGACAACCGGTATTGGCTGAGCTTTTCTGCCAAACCGGGGACGAAGCCAGGCCTGCAATACGTAACGCTCAGTACCGAAGTTGCAGGTGTCGAGTTCTCAGCACCAGACGCGGTCTGGGTACCTGCTGCGAAATAGGTGAATGGACCCGCACAACCTGCGGGTCCGACACCCCTTAACCACATTGGAGAAGGCTGGAGGCCAGAAAAATGGAAGCGAACCCGATTCTATTTCGCGATCTGACATACATATTCTTAGCCGCTGTTCTGGGAGGGCTGGTGGCGTGGCGCCTTCGCCTTCCTCTAATTCTTGGGTTCATCTTCGGTGGGATCGTGGTTAGCCCTTTCACGCCTGGGCCTCACCTCTCTAACTTGCATACCTTCGAGGTATTTGCAGAGGTCGGCGTTGTTCTGCTGATGTTCTCGATCGGAGTCGAGTTCTCTATACCAGACCTGATGCGAGTGAAATGGATTGCCCTGGTTGGATCTCCGATTGGAATTTTCTTGCTAGTCGGTATCGCGGCCACCGCAGCAAAGTTCCTAGGATGGAGTTTGACGGAAGGCGCCGTCATCGGCGCGACAGTTTCGGTAGCCAGCACAATGGTACTCGCTCGCCTGCTCCGCGACACCGGAGAGCTAGCAACAACCCATGGCCGCGTGATGATCGGTATCACTCTGGTGGAAGACCTCGCCGTTATCTGCATGACTGTAATCCTTCCCGTACTCGGAAGCTCGGGAGATAGCCGGTTCGCTAAGGCAGCCTGGGCTCTCGGAAAGGCACTGATCCTGCTCGTTCCGCTGGTCTTTCTGGCGATCAAGGTGATTCCGCGCGTCCTACGACGAGTGAAGTTGACGTGTAATTCGGAGCTTCTCTTGCTGGTCGCAATTGCTATTTGCCTCGGGACCGCCGCATTGGCGCAAGCGGTTGGACTCTCCCTCGCACTGGGCGCGTTCCTCGCGGGACTCTCCATCAGTGGCTTGCCGGACCTGCACGATGCGCATACTCAGCTTGTGCCACTTCGTGATGCCTTCGTGGCGCTCTTTTTCGTCTCGCTCGGGACTCTGATCGATCCCAAGGTTCTGTTCAATAGCCTGCCGCTTCTCGGATTGATGCTTCTATTCATTGTTGTGGGTAAATTTCTGGTTTGGACGACGGTCGTGTGGCTCTTCCGTTATCCGATCCGAACCGCAATTCTGGTGGCAGCCGGGCTAACACAGATCGGCGAGCTCTCGTTCGTGGTTGTGCAAGTCGCACGATCGGCGGGGATCGTGGCTGAGAATGTTTTCAGTACAGCAATCGCCGCGTCGCTAATCTCGATCTTGGTGAACGTCTTCATCGTACGCGGCACTTTTGCCTGGCTACGCCGAAAAAGTACCGAGCCTCGCGTCACGCAGTCGGCGAATCGAGCGCTTGCGCCGGTGGTTCAGTGAAGTCAAAACAGAAGCTTTCGATTAGCAGTTTATTAATGCTGTGACAATCGACGAGGGTATTCCAATGATACAGATGCTAATCCACCACCTGGTAGCTTGTTTGATCGCCTTTGTGTTTCTAGTCGCTCTGACGTTTGCAGCCGACCGGCTAGGTCTGATCATCTGGCTCGCGTGGCTGGATCGCCACAAAGGAGATCGTCGCGAACAAAAACATCACAACGAAGCCACAAAGGAGTATTGGAGGATGCACCAGTGAAAAGAGCAGCGGCGGCAAGAATCGCTCTGCGTTGCGGGTGAGTTTCTGCAAATGACTAAAACTGCCGATCGCATCCGCCCTCACCAAAAAGAAGTCATCGAGTCGCAGACAAATCGAATAACCCGTCCAGACGACTGATCAGTCGGTTCTCAATCGAGGTGGTCTGGAGTGTTCTAGCGGGCGAACTAAACCTACAGTTTATTCATATCGCAATGCGATCAACGGATCCACCCGAGCGGCGCGGCGAGCAGGCAACCAGCAAGCCAGAAAACCGGTAATCAGCAGCACAATGGGAACACACGTCAATGTCCACGGATCGTAGGCCGATACCTCCCACAGCTGCGTAGCCATGATTCGTCCCAACGCGAGGCTGGCGAGCAAACCGAGCCCCACGCCGATGGCCACGAGCCGTAGGCCCATGCCGATCACAATGCCGACTACATCGGAGCCTTGCGCTCCGAGCGCCATGCGAATGCCGATTTCCTGGGTGCGGCACGCGGTCGAGTAGGAGAGAACGCTGTAAACGCCGATGGTCACGAGGACCAGCCCCAGCGAGCCAAAGATGCCCATTAACATGAAACTGAATCGAGGGCCAGCATAAGAAAATTGGCTAATGTAGTCCTCGAGAGTACCTGTGAGCGTGAGGGCTACGTTTGCATCAGTGGCCCAAACTTCGTGGCGGACGGCTTTCAGCATGGTTAATGGGTCTTGAGCGGTACGAACCAGAATGCCGCGAGCGGCGGAACCAGTAACGGTGTAGGGTATCCAGATTTCCGGGCCGGGAGGATCCTGAAGGCCATGGTTCAGGGCATCGGCAACTACTCCGATGATCTCGAAGTTGGGTTCCAGCACTTTGTCTTCAAATTCGGCGAGTACTGAGACGTGAATTTGCCTGCCGATGGGATTTTCTCCGGGCAAATACTTTTTCACAAATGTCTGGTTTACGACGGCGAGTTTGCGCGCGCCACTTACCTCGGCCTCGGTGAAGGGTCTGCCATCGAGAAACTGGATTCCGAGAACCTGGAAGTATCCTTCGCTGCAGAGTTGGAAGATGGCGTTCCATGTCTCGGAATGGGCCTTTCCGGGGATTTCGACATCGGTGGGAATGCCGCCATAGGGAGGGAGGCTGCTCGTCTCGGCGGCAGCCTCGACCCCCGGCAGGGCTTGCAAACGCAGTAACAAGGGGCGATAAAAGGCGGCCATTTGATCAGCAGTCTTATATCGTTCTGTTGGTAGCGGCAGCCTCGCTGACAGCACATGATCGGGCCGGAAGCCGAAATGCACTTCGCGGAGGGCCACGAAACTCCGCATTAGAAGCCCTGCGCCCACCAACAAGGTGAGAGAAAGCCCGACTTCCAAGACAACGACTGCGTTACGGAGTCTTCCGTGCCGGAAACCGCCTCTGACCCCTTTTCCGGAATCGCGCAACGGCTCGTTCAAATCTTTTCGAGCTGCCTTCAGCGCAGGAACGAGTCCAAAAGCGAGTGCAGTCAGGGCAGTCACACCGAGGGTAAAGAGCAGCACTCGAACATTCAGGCGGATGACCGCTTCTGCTGGAATAATGTCTTGTGGCATCAGGGCCACCAGGGACTTCAATCCACTCCAGGCAAGCAGAGTACCCACAATGGCGCCCCCGAGGGCCAGGATTAGACTCTCCACCAGGAGCTGTCTTATCAAACGGCGCCGACTGGCGCCGAGGGCGGAACGGATGGCAAATTCTTTTTCGCGGGTTGTCGCCCTGGCCAGGAGAAGATTTGCAACGTTTCCGCACCCGATGAGCAGGAGCAAACCAACCGCAGCCAGCACCATGTTAAGGGTGGTGCGGAAGCGCCCGACCACCCTATCACCGAGCGATTGAACCTCCACCGTAAAGTGCTTCGGGTAGTCCTTGGGATAAACCGTGGTGAGCCGGTTGGCAATGACGGTTAGATCCGCTGCTGCTTGCTTCAGCGATACGCCGGGCTTCAACCGTCCCAGAAAGAACCAATAACGATCGAAAGCACCAGCGACGGCGTTACTAACGACGGAGTGGTTCGGTTTTTCTGGAATCCACAAGTCTGCATCGCCCCATCCAAAACGAGGCGGCATGATGCCGACCAGGGTTCGCGCCGTATTGTTCAACACGAACGGCTTACCCAGGATCGTGCGGTCGGCGCCAAACTCTTTCACCCAAGTCTTATATCGCAGCACGAAGACGGGAGGTGCCCCTGGTTCGTAGTCCGTGGATTGCATTACTCGGCCAAGGAGCGGAGTCATACCCAGAAATTCAAACGTTCCTGGGGTTACGTAATTGCCGCTCAGAAGCTGTGTGCCCTCTGGGGAGCGGTACAGCACGTCCTCACCGCAATTGCCGATGACGCGATCGAACACATGATTCTGCGCCACATAGTCCAAGAACTCGGGACCGGTAAAACCGTCGCGCCCGCCGGGCTCATTGCTATCCGTGTCATGGATGTTGATGGATATGAAGCGGTCGGCATCGGGGTACGGAAAGGGCTCCATCAGGATGTTTTCGAGAATGCTGAAAATGGATGTAGACGCCGCGATGCCTAGCGCCAGCGTGACCACTACGACAACTGCGAAACCAGGAGTCTTGCTCAAATTTCTTAACGCATACCGGATATCCTGCCAAAATGTTTCCATGAAGCCCACCTGACCTGTAGATTCTGCGCGGTCCCACTCCCGCAGCCTTGCAGTCGCCGTACATAGTAAAACATTTCAGATGCAGACGCTCTACTGATTGAGGCCGATGCTTTCCACGAGATTTTCGATCAAAACACATGCGTTACTAACGCCATTTTCCGTACTTAAATTTCGCGCCACGACTGCTGCAGCCGCAGTCAGGCTCGGGTTGTCGATCGCCTCACGAATCGCCGCTGACAAGCGCTTTGCGGTTAGCTCCGGAAAAGGAATCGGTTGTACAGAACAGCCCTTCTCATAAGCAAGCTGCGCCCAGTAGTGTTGGTCGTAGAAGTGCGGCACAAAGATGCCGGGTCTCCCAGCACGGAGCATGGCCGCCGTAGTGCCCGCCCCTCCATGCAGAACTACACAGGCGGCCCGAGCAAGGAGCCAAGGGTGAGGGATGTAGTCCCGACAGAGGACATCAGGCAGTGCCCCATTCTCTCCATTAGTACTGCCGAGCCCCAGCAGGATTGCCCGGCATCCCGCCTGACGAATCGCGTCGAGAACCAGATGGCGCAATTCGCATTGGTCCCCGTGAACCATGCTGCCAAACGTGACCACCGCGATGGGACCACCGCGTTCGACAAATGCGAGCAGGTCTTTATCAGGGAGCCATTCCTCCTCGCCGAAGAAAAATCCGGTCAAATGATAGTGCCTGGGCCAAGTTTCAGGACGCGGACGCAACCAGCGACTCATGGCATAAAGCGCCAATTGCGGAGAATTTGTTCCGGCTATTAATGCGTCCGTAACGCTCGCCAGACCTAACTTTCGACGAAATGGGTTGATGAGCCTGTCACCCACCTGTTGTAAGGCGGGTCCACCCGTACCGCCAAAATGTGCCACTTGCACTGAAACGAACGGGATTCCTGTGGTTTCGTGAACGATCCGGCTGAGTGGCTGGGCAGCTCCGCTGATGAGTACGTCCTGCGACTGGCAACACCGACATAGACCGTCGAAGACCTCATCAAAAGATTCCTGTAGCGGCACAAGTAACTCGAAAAGACGCTGCGGGTCATCGCAGCACTCCGCCTGCATAGTCCAGGTCAAATTTATCTGATCGCGAATACCAGAGACGTCGGGCCCGACGCAGGCACATTCGAACCCAGAATTACGAATCATTGTTGCATTCGAAGCAGGAGCAGCAAACAAAACGTCGTGCCCCTGCGATCTCATCGACTGCGCTAAGAACATCAGCGGCTGAAAATCACCGCGGCTGCCGAAATTTGTCAGCAATGCGCGCATAAGTCGCGTTTACTGGCTGGAAGTCTAACCGATCTGGTTAACTACCCTGCCGCATCTTGGTGTTGATACTCATATGGATGCTCATTCGGCAGGATCTTACTCAGAATGATACTTATCCGCGATGGCCGCAATCGCCACGATAATGGCTGGCGCCATCAACAGCGTTAGCTGCTCGTGGTGAAAATCAGTTTCGAAATCCCAGCGCCTGAAGGCGTAACCCTGATATGAATCGAACTTCCACCACGGGCTGCTCGTGTGCGGATAGTCGTGTCTGCAATCTGCGTTGCTGAGCCGTCAGAGAGCCACCGAGCCCTCCGACAGTCACGACAACCTACCCGAGTCACTCAAGAGGCTTTCTAGGCGTTCTCGCGCCAACATGCCCACGGTGTCGGGAGCAAATCGTTTTCTCAAAGATAGCGAAGCGCTACGTGCTCTTCCAACTGCATCGCCATGATGATCAAAGACATGCTCCATTAATGCAGCCGCATGCTCCAGGTTTGGCTCCGCCCATTTCATTTCAGCACTGTAAGAATTCATCGGATCGGCTTGTGCAACGGACACAAGTTTGAACTTGACCAGTGAATGATGTGCTGAATCAAGATACTCCAGCGGCCCAGAATATCCGGTTGTAATAACCGGAGTGCCCCTGCATGCAGCGTCAAAAATAGGGTAACCCCAGCCTTCACCTCGATGAAGCGACACATAACAATTGCCCCGCTGTTCCAATGCCTCCATCTGCTGTTCCGACCACACGTCGTTGACAATTTCCACCCTTGCGCTGGACTTAACACGTCGCCTGATCTCACATAGGACATTGTGCGGTGACTCTTCATCAGGAACGCGGATGACGCCGCCTCCGAAGTCTGTCAATTTAAGTATTAGAACTACATTCCCTCCATTCGGAAATGCTCGAAAATATGCTTCGATGAGGCCCTCTGGATACTTTCGTGGCTGCCATACAAATATGCTATAGAATACAAATTCACTGTCTCCTATTAGAGGAAGTTTGCTGAAATCCGGCCGCACTGGTTCATAAACCTTTGCTGCAAGCGCGTGCGGCAACTTGAACACGGTGCGGCCGACCTGCTCCTGAAAGACTGACACATTGTGTTCGCAGGGAACCCACAGGTCACAAACGTTCCTCATGATGCTGAGCCATGGCCGCGGAAGCGATTCGGTCTCCCACACGGACGCCAATATCAGCCGATCAAAATACAGGGTCAGCGGAACCGCGGCTATCGGCATATAGTCGACTAAATGAAAATCCGGGTTCACCCGCTTATCTAACAGCGACGCAATGAGCGGATCATCGGACTCTTGAGAAAAGGCCAGATTGATCACGCTTAAGTCAATATTAGCCGCATGGAGCGCGTGAATATGGGCTTTGGCTGCCGTACCCATACCCGTTGGCTCCGCGACCGAGCCATAGAATGCCACTTTGATTGGCTTCATAAGCTGTAAACTTACCCTTTTGCGCTTCTCGTGCGAAACCTACACGATTACTTCACGGTCTACTCCAGACTTAATGGCAGACCGTAGGCGTCGTTGTTCCTACAGGCACAAGTGCTTGTTATTTATCGCTTTGCTTCTCGGGGGAGGATGGAAACTGCTTTTGTGCTGTTCCCGATTCCATTGTTCCCTGATCGGTCACTGTAATAATCAGTTGATTGGAATTGTCCACCAATACGAAACTCATGTTGGATTCCACACCGCCGGGGAAAAAGAATTTTGCTGTGCCGGTGCAATCCTTAGATGTTTGGTAGGACCCTTCAAATGGCGTGCTGCTAACAGTTCCCGCAACGTTCTCAATCGCGTTGCCACTAAAATGGCCCTGGCCGTCGGCTGTAAATCGTCCGCTGATTGCGAAAGCTACCCCGAGTGTAAGGTTGTTTCCGGCCACGCTAAATCCAAATCCCCCATTTAGGCTTGCATTTGAGCAAGCAACCGCCCGAGCGTGGGAATACCCGGTCAGCAAACAACACACTAACAACACACTGCAGACATGCTTCATATTGCTCCTCCTCTAATTGAAATTACTAACAATCACAATATTATTGGTGACTCAGGCTCTACCGGCGTTCGGAGATCTCGTAGTAGCGTGGATTGCGCGCCTTGTTAGACAGTATATCGACGCACTAACCATTCTTACTTTTTTGCTGTAGTAAGGTATCTATCTAGCGGAAGTGTGTCGACGCTATTTTATCAATTGCCGTACACAGGACCACTCATTGTCGACAATGGAGTGTGCTGGGATGTTAGCATTAGACGTCCACGGCTTCGTGCCGGTGCTCGAGTTCCCGCGCCATTTCCGCAACAGTAGGCCCTTCGAACAATTTTGCCAGTGGTAACTCGACGCCAAGAGCCGTGCGAATCTGTGCTACCAGGCGAGTGGCGAGAAGAGAGTGACCGCCAAGTTCAAAGAAGTCATCATGAATTCCTATTTTTTCAATGCCGAGCATTGCCTCCCAAACGCTTGCCAGTCGTTGTTCAGTTTCGGTCTGGGGTTGAAGATAAATAGTCTTCAGGCGGGGACGACTGCGGCTTTTACCCTCATTTGATTGGTTGGCGAGTACGGAGTCACGCGTGGCGTCGGAAGGGGCCCAGAGTTGAAGCCTTTTTCGTAGATGGCCGGTGGCAACAATAACTCGCCCGGCCCCGGAACCTTGCATTATACGCACAGTCGCCCCAAGGGCCTCGTCCCGGGACATGGCGTAGGAATCAAGGCTCGTATGGTACTGCTTGAGTTGTTTCGTTTCTTCCGGCCAATGGTCCCAATTTGAACTGATCCATGCTGTTCCAGAGTCCTCTTTGCTTTGCTGCTCAACAATCGTGTCCATCACGGAATTAGCGGCAGCATATGCGCACAGGCCTAGCCCTCCTAGAACAGCTGCATTGGACGACATGGCCAGCACGAAAGGAACATCTCGGCCCCGTAAAACTTCTCGGAGTATCTGCAAGCCGTAAACCTTGGGTGCAGCCTGAATGGTAAAGGCCTCGGTCGTCAGATCACGAATAGGGCAAAAGACCGTCCGTCCGCTGGTCACGCCGGCGGCGTGGATTACGCCGTCGACCCTTCCGAAGCTCCCGTAACAATGATCAATGATGCGCCCCATCTGCTCTTTATCACAAACGTCGGCCTGCAAAACTTCAACGTTTCCTCTGATTTCCTGTAGGCTAATGACAGACCGAAGTTTGTTCGCGAGAGAGCTAGCGGGTGATTCCTGCAACACTTCAGACCATTTGGCTCTGGGTGGTATCGGGGTCCGACCAACCAGCACAACCGTCGCATTCAGCGATTGCACCAAATGCCTTGCGACGAGCAAGCCGACAGCCCCCAATCCTCCTGTGATCAGATAAACTCCACTCGTCCGGAGTTCCCTCACTGCAGGTCCGTCGGATGGCAACGCAAGTCTATCGAAATGGGGCAGCCATTTGTTCCTACCGCGCAAGGCCATCACTGGCTGCATGCGACCAGATTTCAACTCACGCATGATCCGCACACACATCTCAGACTGACCAAACGGCGAGGATTCGGGCAACACATCAATGACACTGCACGAAATTTTATGGTGCTCCTGAGTCGCGATTTTCGAGAAGGCCAGCAACCCGGACTTCGCAGGGATTAAACTGTCATTGCTCTCGATCGCGAACAGATGTTTACTAATAATCCATATCCTGCAAGAAGGATCGGAATTGTCAGCCAAAAGCGCCTGCAAAAGATGCAGCAGAGTGTAGAGTCCCGTTTCTTGAACGTGCTCAAACAAAGAGGGGTATGAATCATTGTCGCCGACTTCATCGAGGCTCCACAGGTGTAGGACACATCCGATCGACTGCTGTTTAGCGCGGAGAGCATCCACAAGCCTTTGGTAGTCAGACGGGTTTGTGGGATCCACTGAGTAGCAGTTGGCATCTATGCAAGTAAAGCGTGGCCCCTTCATAACTCGGATAACTGTTTGCCCTTCCTGGGTCAAGTGGTTCGCAAGTTCTGGACCAAGGTTCTCATCACCAATGAACATTAGCCAACATTCTGGCCGAGTAAATTGGCGCGGACCAGTATCCGACGCACTCGACAGTTTCCAAGAAGGCGCCCAAAACCATTCGGAGACGTTGAGACTCTTCGCAATAGCTCCGGGAGAAACACTGCCTGGCTCGGGCCCGTGGCGAGGAGAAGGATCAATCCAGAAGCGCTTACGCTCGAAGGGGTAGGTCGGCAGCGGTGTGCGGCGACGTGGCCCGACCTGAAACTCCTTCCAATCCACGTCGACGCCACTTTCCCACATCCTTCCCAACGTCGTGAGTATATGCCGCAGCTCTCCGGTCCCACCGGCCGCGAGCGAGGCCAGGATCAGTCGGCTCCGTCGTGCCTCTCCATGGCGCAGAACCAGCCGTCGGAGTCCTTGCCCCGGCCCCACCTCCAGTAAAACCTTTCCCATCTCCTCCAGTATTCGTCCGACTCCCTTGTGGAACTGCACTGGCGCACGCATCTGCCGTACCCAGTATTTTGCATCTTGCGCTTCTTCGTCGGTGATCCAATCCCCAGTTACATTTGAAATAAAGCGCAGTTTCGGTGCTCTTAATTTGATCTTGCTGATTTCCCTCTCAAATCGCTCCATTACCGGCTCCACCAAACCGGTATGAAATGCTTGCGACGTCCGCAAGCGTTGACAACCAATCTGGTTTGCTTTTAGCTCCGCTTCCAACTCCTCAATCGCAGCTTCCCTCCCCGCCACGGTACAATGGTCAAATCCGTTGAACGCTGCCACAGATACCTCTCGTCCTTTCAGCATCTCCTCGACTTGATCGCCTCCTAGAGGTATCGCCAACATCCCACCACGCTCTCCCTCCTGCATCAACCGCCCTCTTGTCGCGACTAACTGCAGAGCCTCGTCCAGATCGAGCACCCCACTCAAGCAGGCTGCGGTGTATTCGCCAAGGCTGTGTCCCAGCATCGCCTGCGGTCGTACTCCCCAGGTCATCCATAATCGCGCTAGTGAATACTCCACTGCCATCAACCATGGCTGCACCAGCCAAGTCTCGCCCTCTTGTCCACTCCACTTCTGCCCATTTTCGCCACTGACTAGTCGATTCAAATCCAGTCCTAGCGATCCGTGCAATATTTCCGAACATTCATCCAAATGCCGCCGGAACTCAGCTTCTTTCTGGTACAACTCTCGCCCCATCGCCGCATATTGCCCACCCTGCCCCGGAAACAGAAACACTACCTCCGGCTTACCTTCCTCCTTCTCCTCCTCATTCCACTCACTACTCTTCTGTAACTCCAGGATAGCCTCTTCCCGGCTGACGCACGCAAAGCTATGCCGCCACGCAAATCGATGCCTTCCTACTTGCAGCGTATACGCAACGTCTTCCATCTCTTGTTCTTTGTGTTCCTGTAAATGGCTCGCCAACGCGCTCCCCATCTGCTTCAACGCTGTTTCCGTTCTCGCCGAAAGCACCAGTAAGTGTCGCTCCCGCCCCGACTCCAGGGCAGTCACACCACTTGCTTCTTCCAGCACCACATGTGCGTTCGTCCCCCCGACCCCAAAGGCACTTACTCCCGCCCGGCGAGGTCCCGCACTCTCCCACTCGCGCAACGTCGTGTTTACATAGAAGCCGCTCCCGGATAGATCGATCTGTGGATTCGCTTTCCGAAAATGCAGGCTTGGCAGCAACATTCTATGTTTCAAACTCAACACTGCCTTGATTAGCCCCGTTATCCCCGCCGCCGCATCCAGATGCCCCACGTTCCCCTTCACCGAACCCAGCGCACAACTATCCTTTAGCTCGGCTCCGAAGGCTTTTCTCAGGGCTCGTACTTCGAGTGCATCTCCCAAAAGAGTCCCCGTCCCGTGGCACTCAACATAGCTCACCGACCTCGGTGCGACCGCAGCATTTCGAAATGCCTCTTTAATGACTCTGACCTGCCCGCGAACTCCCGGAGCTGTGAAACTAGCCTTCGCGGAACCGTCATTGTTTATCGCCGATCCGCGAATCACAGCGTGGATCAGGTCGCCATCCGCGAGAGCATCGTCCAGTTCCTTAAGCACCACCACGCCTGCACCGCTCCCGAATACGGTGCCCCGCGCGCCAGCATCAAAAGGACGGCAATGCCCGTCCGGGGACTCGACGGATCCGTCTTCGTACATATATCCGGCGACATGAGGTACATTTACAGCAACTCCACCTGCAAGGGCCATTCGGCACTCGCCAAGGAGGATACTCTGGCATGCGAGATGTACTGCGACTAGAGAAGTTGAACAGGCAGTCTGGAGCGAGATGCTTGGCCCCTGAAGGTTCAATAGATGCGAAATTCGAGTGCTCAGGAAACCCAGGTCGTTCCCCAGTCCTAAATCGAACATCCTTGTTGAGTCGAGAATCTCCTGATGAGTGATCAAAGATAATAGGTACGTGTTCGTCCTCGCGCCAGCAAACACACCCACCGGGTCGGCGGACGTCATAGGATCGTAACCAGACATTTCAAGCGCTTCCCAGCAGCACTCAAGAAAGAGCTTCTGTTGAGGATCCATCAGTTCGGCTTCGCGAGGCGTGATTCCAAAAAATGAAGCATCAAATAGCTCTGTATTTCGCAGGACTGGAGCCGACTTCACATATTTTGAATCTGCGAGCACCTGTGCATCGACTCCATTTACTATCAGTTGCTCGTCGCTGAAATGAGAAATGCAATCTTTGCCTTCACAAAGATTCTTCCAGAATTCTTGGATGTCTCCTGCTTCAGGAAAACGCCCGGCCATACCGACTATAGCGATCTTGTTATCTTCGGTCATCTGTACACCTGGTCAAAGTCGAGTCAACCTAGGAAGCCCCGGTGGTTTATTCAACCAACTTGGCGAAGGTGCGCGGTCAGCAATCGCCTTTGGGCAAGCTACTTCCTGAACTTTTATTTACGCGAAGGCTCGAAGGCTGGGCCAACTCGCAGTTTTAGGCATAGCACAGGAGCTACACGGCAGGGGTCTTTTAATCTTGTAATTTGCGAAGCGTGTTCAAGCAGGGCGTGGCAAACGAGACACCGGCTGATGGTCGAGTTTAACGTAGTCCATTTGTTGGCGTTGCGCAATTGAAAGCGATGTCGCGACACGCCGGTCTGCTACCGGCCTGACAATAGGGTCGGGCGGTAAACCTCTTGCCTCAGGAACCATAGCGGAAATGTCGTCTAGATCGACTTCGACCATTGCGGATTGCCTGAGCAAGTTGATAGAAATAACCAGTCGATGTTGATTTTTCCACCGAACAAGTATTCCTTTCAATCCAGTCAACGATCCTCTCGAAAGCTGGACAGGGTCTCCAACTTCCATGAAAGGACATGGACTGAACCGCCCGGCCGACCTAGCAGCGATTTGCAAGGCTTCAATTTCAGAATCTTGCACTGGAATAGGCGCAGATTGGGTGCCTACCAATCGGATGACATCGGGAACTCTAACGATTGGATATGTATTCTCGTTGTCAAAACGGACGAAGAGATATCCCGGAAACACGGGAGCTTGAACAGTGCGACGCCCGGTTAGGCGTTTCTCGTACACTGGCAGATAGTGCTGATAACCACGGCGTCTTATGCTGACAGCGACCACAAACTCGCGTCCAACTCTTACTTGCGCAACCAACCACCGGTTGTGTAGTTGACTAAGATTCACATCGCACCTCGCCGTTCGGATCTCTGAGGTCGCTTAGTTTTTAGTGTCTGTTGAAATAACGGAGACTGACCCTAAATGAATTGTTCCTAACGAGGACAATTGGGAGACGAAAGGCGGCACTCCCGAGTGTTAGTGCAGTAAGATGCGACTGCTGCTTCCTGGTGACAGACAGGCTGCCGCCATTACGTTGCAGTCGCATTTCCGGTGCAGGTGACGGTAACGAGGCAACCGTTATATCCCAATGCCACTGTGGAAAACAAGGGAAAGCCAGCAACAAATAATTGTTAGTGCATACCAATTGTTATGAAGGAATGCTCTAACAGCGTACATACTTGAAGGAATTAAATACTCCTAACCCATTCAATTTACGAAAACCGAACAGACCAGCCAGTAATAAGCCGCACAATATGAGGGACATAGGCGATGTCGATTGATGTCCGTCGATGAAACGGCTCGATCAGAACTTTCAAAACCCGAACGAGGCACCCCGCGACTTGTTCCCACGATTTTCGTTTACGTAAGAATGCGACAACTTTCGCTTCACCAGAATACGAGGATCTGGAATCCCTAGTGCCACGCTGCGCCTCGCCGGAAAACAAAGCGAATCTTGTCGCCTGTTCCCCAATTCAGACGCAAGTGCAAGCCCCGCGGTTCGTCTGGTGATTCGCTTAATCTAGAGCCGGTCGTCGGAAACAAACGGGTCACCGACACGCGGCGTCGGGGAGCAGCATGTCGAAGCCGTGCGCCCAGCAGCTAGGCAGGAAGCATGACGGCGGGCATGAGCCTCCACACGTTGAAACGAGGAGATTCCCAACCCTTCTCAGCGATCAAGTTTGTTTGGTGTACTTGCCTGCGAGCCAGAGATCCGAAGCTAGATGGAACTCCCAATCGAATGGGAACGGAAATCCCCGAAAGGGCTTCAGAATAGGCTATCCAAGCCCTCCCGATTCAACGGTTTTGAGCAGCCTCTTCCATCTTCTTGCGCAAGCTGAGAGGACGCATATCGGTCCAAACCTCTTTTATGTACGCAAGGCATTCCGCCTTCAACCCTGGTTTGCCAACAGCCCGCCACCCCAGCGGGATATCCTTGTACTCCGGCCAAATTGAGTACTGCTCTTCGTGATTGACGACGACATTGTAGACTGTCGTATCTTCTTCATTGTTTTTGTACATTGTTTCGCTCCTTATTTCTAAGTGATGTTCTGTGCATCATCGTGATCTGGTCAAACTGCAAGCCGTCTGACCTCTTCACCGATTGCCTGCCGCTGCTGCGCAAGATACTCATAGTGAGTCGGCAAAGAAGCTCTTAAATGTTCTGTCCGCTGCTTGACGCCATCGAATGCCGCGATCGCTCGATCCTCGTTCATATGGTTGAGCACGGGCAATGCACCGTCTGGTCGATAGCCCAGCCCCAGTAGCATGACCACATAAGAGTAGGACTCAAATCCGTGAAATGTAGGGTTGATCGTACGCTCATTCGGCAGACACCTTTTCCAGATTCTCAGCCGTTCTGCGAGGTCGTCCGACACGGTAATGTCCAACTTGGTTGCCTTCCAAAACGCGGTGTCTTGCCTTGCACTGGCGACGTAGTGAAGGGTGAGAAAGTCGCGAACACCATCGATACACCCGGCCACAGCCTGGTTGTAGTCTCGAATCCACTGCTCATCCCAGTTTGCATGAGGGAAGTAACGTACGAGATGTTCGATACCTTGCTGAATAAAAAATATTCCTGTGGATTCCAGCGGCTCGACAAAAGCAGAAGATAGGCCGATGGCGACGCAATTCTTAACCCAGGAGTTCCGATTGCGTCCGATTCGCATTCGTATGTGTGATGCATTACGACCTTCGGAGCACTTGCCCAAGTGCCTTCTGAGCTCTTCCTCGGCCGCAGAAGGTGACAAAAATGCGTTCGAATATACATATCCCGTGCCGATTCGATTGAAGAGTGGAATGTTCCACACCCAGCCACTAGACAAGGCCGTGGCGGTAGTGTACGGATTAATTCCCTCCCGTTCTGGATCCGAAGGTACTTGCATCGCAACTGCCCGATCGCACAGTAGCGTCCTCGAAAATGGAATGAAAGGTTCCTTCAATGCCTCGTTGATGAGCACGCCTCGAAATCCGGTGCAATCGATGAACAGATCGGCCCCAATAGGGCCACACTCTCTCGTTTGCAAAGTAGAAATGTATCCGCGTTCATCGAGTTCGACACCCGTCACATCCGCCACGATTCTTCTGACTCCACGACCTCGGGCATATTGCGACATGAAAGTCGCGAGCAATGAGGCGTCGAAATGATAGGCGTACGGATACTGAATCTTCAGATCCTCAAGCGTGGTCCCGCTGTCGCGGGTCTCATCATGGAAATAGTTGTCGACGGTATGGTCAAATACGCGCCCATCCGAATATCGTGGCGCTCTCTTAGCATCACACAGAGTAGGTACGGTGTAACAGGCGTAGTCATAAGGCAAGCTACCATAGCCTTTCTTCAACCACCACTCCGCCATGCTTCTACCCTCAACAGTGGGAAGCCTCTGGAAAGGATGGTAAAAATGTCGCTGCGCGCCGTTCCAATCGACGAAGCGGATCGCCATTTTGTAGCTCGCATTGCAATGAGGCATCCAGTCCTCTTCTCTCAGGCCCAAATACTGGAAGAACAATTGTATGGTGCTGAAAGTGGCTTCCCCCACGCCAACTGTCCCGATATTCGCGGATTCTACTAGCGAGATCTCAACGCCTCTTTCGAGGGCTTTCGACAAGTAGGCGGCTGCCATCCATCCGGCAGAACCACCCCCAAGAATAACTACCCTGAATTTGCGTGCTGGAGAAGTACTTAGCTGCATAGGCTCTGCTTTACCCTCACTTAGAGTTATGCGCGGTGACAAGCATGTGTGGCTCGGCAACGCGCTCGATTCGGCTATACCTACGGTTCACGTAAGTAAGTGGCCAATGGTTATTGGTGGTCGCTTTTACTACGTGGCCGATGATGATGACGTGATCCCCGGTTGGTCTCAACTCGCAAATGCTGCACTCCAGGGTGCCAGACACGTTTTCGAGGAGTGGCACACCAGTAATCCCCTCGATCCGATCGACGTCCCGAAAGCGGTTCCGCGACGGCTTCGAAAAATGAACGGAGAGCGAGCCTTGAAACTCGCTGAGAATGTTCAACCCGAAATATCGCCCTATTGCAACCTCAGCCATAATTGTCGACTCGCGGTGAATACAGACCAGCACAAGCGGTGGGTCCATAGAAACACTGGCAAAGGAATTGACGGTAAGACCGTGCGCCTCTCCGCTGTTCCCGCTGATCGTGAAGATCATCACCCCAGTGGGAAATTGGCCGCATGCTGCTTTGAAACTGGACGGATCCACTTCATGCTCGCTCATAGTCACTCCGAAGGAATTTTTGGAGAGCTGCTTTAACGATTGAGAGTTCCGGTCTCAACGGATGAGGGCTGGTTTATGACCTACGGTAGTTCCAATTTCACGCTATGCGAGAGAGCTTTCAAGTCCCTACCGAGAGCATTCCTTCATTGAGTCGTATGAGCCGGTCAGCGATGTGGTAATAAGTTTCGTCATGGGTCACCGCTACTATCGTTCTGCCCTGCCGTTTTGCTCGAGGCACAATCACTTCGTAGAAGTAGCGCCGGAACTGCGGATCCTGATCGGCAGCCCACTCGTCTAGAATGCATATCGGTTTCTCTTCTACTAGTGCCACTATCAAGGCCAATCGCTTTTGCTGTCCTCGAGAAAGCTCGCCACAAATAAATTCATCGCGCCCAATCTTTACCTTTCCCGCTAAATGGAATTCGTGGAGATAGTCCCGCGCACGCTCCGCCACATCTGGTTGTCTCAGTACAGGAAGACAACGCAGCAGAGTGAAATCCTGAAAGACGGCGGAGAACAACTGGCGATACTCCGGCATCAGCTTATCGTTGAGCGCCATTCGATCGAGATGGATCGCTCCTTGCGTAGGACTGTACAGTCCACACAACACTTTTAGCAGCGATGTTTTGCCAACTCCGTTTCCTCCCGCCAGGAAGAGAATTTCTCCGCGGCGGACGTCCAGCGACACGGGTCCTAATTGGAAAGTGGTATTTCGGTCTACCGTCTCGTAACGGTACGTGACATCCGTGAGCCGAATGTACTCGAACGAATCGGTAAGTCTTGATGAGGCGTGATGGTGTCGTTCATCCCCCGCCTGCACCTGGAGGCCAATCTGGTGTAGGTGCTCCATTGCGACGCTTGCTTTCCGGACCGTAGGAATCACCCCAACAATCGTCTCAATCGCGCCCCTCATGAACAAAACGCCTAATACGGCTGCCGTCGCGGAACTCCGACTTACGCCATACAAGCCACTCTGGGGAATTGTGAGAAGAATGGCAATCACGAAGAAATATGCGGCGTATGAGCAGCCGGAAGCCAAACTGTAACGTGTAAGCGCGTGGAATCCGTCCCGGTTGGACCGCTCAGCGTACATGTAAAGGTCGGTTAAGACTCGCTCATGTTTGCTTGAGTCCAATCGAAGTTCCTTACTCGCGACCACGAGAGTATTGGCTCGGGCTAGCACTTCCTGCTGGGCGTCGCGGGCGTTTGCGAACAAATGTGTTGCACTGTGCGTAAAACCGATGTAAGTAGTTACAGCAATAGCTATACAGATCGCTACCAGAGCAAAAACAGGCGGACAAACGACGTATAAGTAACCCAGGACTCCCACCGCCAGAAAAACATTAGTGGTGAGAGCCGGCAAGACCGCACCCAAAGATGAAATCATCGTTATGTCATCTAGCATCGCCGAAAGCACAGCAGCCGAACCGACCGCTTCGAGAGCCTTTTGGCTCATTGCGGCAATCTGACGCGACAATCGCACGCGCAGCTGGCAGGCACTATCCAGCATCATTCGAGTCAACGAGATTTCCGCCGCGCTCCGTGACACGAGGAGGATTCCACAGAGAAGTGCAAACCACAGTCTAGTATTCCCAGCCGAGCGTTGCGTCTGCATCGCTTCGGTTGTAGCTTTCAACACCAGAACGTTGACTGACGCTACCAACAGGCTGGTCACGATACACACGGCCAGCATCCAGCCGGAAAGCTTTATAAGATGCACCCAAGTCCGCACGAGGGTATAGGCTCCTCTTTATCTATTAGAGTGGGGGGATCAGTCTTTTCACTGGCTGATCTGACATCGATAAAAGTTTATTCATTTGTAAGCAACTGCGAGTTGCGAGATCGCCTCTGATAGTTGCGCGACTGCAGGCCTTCGAAGATCGCCAGGATTCCGAGGCGGTCACCTGCGTTAACAAATTGTTCCGTATTTGAATCAGTTCTCGAGGGATTGCCGAGTCTGTCGGCGCTTCCGGAGGTACTGATCACGACGGATTTCGTTGTGGGATTCCAGGGAATTTGAAGATTCCATCGGAGTTTCAGTGCCCGATAGACTCTGCGGCACCCGGGCTGCAACTTCCCGAGGAGTTAAGCCTTCATAGAGGTCAATCACTCGTAACTCAGAGTGAAGGGCCGAATTAATTTGCGCGACGATGCGTACGGCGGCAAGAGAATCTCCACCGAGTTCGCCAAACTTGTCCATTACACCTATAGGATGAATACCGAGGGCCTGTTCGAGAATGGATACGATGACCTTCTCAGTGCTTTCAATTGGAGGGACATATGGATTCCGAAGCAATGGTCTCGTGCTAGTTTTCTCGATAGGAGTCTTATTTTCCTCTGGAGTAAGTTGCGGCGGTTCGCTGGAAGCGGATATGGGGAGTTGGGAAATGGGCGATATCCAGAAACGGCGGCGCTGAAGGGGATAGGTGGGCAGGGGAATGCGGCGACGCCGTTCTCCAGCATGAAACCCCGCCCAATCGATTTCCGCTCCTTCCTCCCACAGCCGCCCCACGGTGGTTAACAGCCCCTGCACTTGCGATCCTCGCCCGTCTCCTGGCAGCGTCGCCAGCAGCAACCGCGCGCGCCGCGCTTCCCGGTGCCGCATGGCTATCCGCCGCAACGTCTGTCCCGGCCCTACTTCCAGAAGTACTCGCCCACCTTCCCTCAGTACTGTCTGCAGACCTTCATCGAACCGTACTGGCGCCCGCATCTGTCTCACCCAGTATTCTGCAGTTTGCGCCTCCTGCTCCCCTATCCAAGTCCCGCTCACGTTCGACACAAACGGAATCTTCGGCACCCGCAACTTCACCTTCCTCACCTCGTCCCCATACCTTTCCAGCGCCGGCTCGACCATCGCGCTGTGAAACCCATGCGACGTCCGTAAACGCTGGCAGTTCACTCCGTGTTCGCGCAATTCCCATTCCAATTCCCGTATCGCTTCTTTCCCACCAGACACGGTACACAGTTCGGCTCCATTTATCGCCGCTACCGTCAAGCCTCCCCCCAGCCATTTCTCCACCTGCCCCGCCGCCAGCGAGATAGCGAGCATTCCCCCAGGCGCCGTCGCCTGCATCAGCCGTCCCCTCTCCGCGACCAGTCTCAACCCCTCCTCCAAACTCATCACCCCAGCCACGATCGCCGCCGTATACTCCCCCAAACTGTGCCCCAGCATCGCTTCCGGCTCCACTCCCCACGACTTCCACAACTGGCTCAATCCGTACTCCACTGTCACCAACGCCGGCTGCGCCAGCCACGTTTCCTCCATCTCCTCCGCCTTCCCCTCCGCCCCCTCTCCCTCGTTCAGATACTCGCGCAAATCCAATCCTAGATGCGGTCGTAAAATCTCCGAGCACTCCTCCACGCTGCGCCGATATACTCCTTCGCTGCGATAGAGCTCCCATCCCATCCCCATCTGTTGCGATCCCTGCCCGGGAAACAGAAACACGACCGCCGGCCCTTTCTCTCCTGCCTCCCCTTGCCCATCCCTACCCTGCTCCAACTGCACCATCGCTTCTTCCCGGCTCCGGCTGACCACGGTATGCCGATATGCAAAGCACTGTCGCCCCACCTGCAGCGTGTACGCCACATCCGCCAATTTCTGCTCCTCATGCTCTCCCAGATGCTTCGCCAACCTCTGCATCCCCTCTTGCAATGCCTTCTCCGTCCGCCCAGACAGTACCAGCAACTGCCACTCCTGTTTTGCCGCTCCTCCCTCTTGCGCCGGAGCCTCTTCCACCACTACATGCGCATTCGTCCCTCCCACCCCGAACGCGCTCACTCCCGCTCGCAAGGGTGTTTCTCCTCGTTCCCACCGCCTCAGCTCTGTGTTCACATAAACCGGCGTCCCCGCGAAATCGATCTCTGGATTCGGCACCCGGTAATGCAAACTAGGCGCCAGCATCCGATGCTCCAGACTCATCACAACTTTGATCAACCCAGTCACTCCTGCCGCTGCATCCAGATGCCCCACATTGCTCTTAACCGACCCCAGCCCACACTTTCCACCCCTCCCCTCCCCAAACGCTTTGCTCAGTGCCCGCACTTCAACAGGATCCCCAAGCGCTGTCCCGGTTCCATGGCACTCTACATAGGTAACAGTCTGAGGTTCCACATCAGCATTGCTAAGAGCTTCGATAATTGCCCGCGCCTGACCCTCAACACTCGGCGCGGTGAAGCCAACCTTTTCGGTCCCGTCGTTGTTGACGGCGGAGCCTAGAATGACAGCGCGGATCGAGTCACCATCCGCGAGCGCATCCTCCAGACGCTTCAATACGACCACCCCTACCCCGCTGCCAAAAATCGTGCCGCCCGCTTCCGCGTCGAATGGCCGGCAAATCCCATCCGGCGACTGAATACCTCCCTCCTGATATTGATATCCATCGAGGAGAGTGACATTGATCGAAACGCCTCCGGCCAATGCCATCTCGCATTCGAAGTCGAGGAGACTCCGGCAGGCACAGTGCACGGCAACTAGCGACGAGGAGCACGCACACTGCACGGCGTGACTTGGCCCGTGTAAATTCAACTTGTATGAGATTCGGGTGGTAAGGAAATCAGCGCCGTTTGCGATGTTGAGCTGGACGGGAGCCAGACGCCGCATCAAATCCGAATGAGAAGCAATGTTTTGCAGAAGGTATGTGTTGGTGGTGGCTCCAGCGAATACGCCAACTGCTCCAGCGTAGCGCCTCGAATTGTAGCCAGCGTCTTCCATGGCGTGCCAGGAGTGCTCCAGCAGGACTCGATGTTGCGGGTCGGTGATTTCGGCCTCAGAGGGGGTGATCCCGAAGAACTCAGCGTCGAAGAGATCAATTCCATCCATGCAAGAAACCGCCGGTACGTGCCGTCCCGGCGAAATGGCTGCGCTCTTCGATTCGTCCTCGGAAACTTTCGGCGGCAAGAAACGAACCAACGACTCTCCCCGGCACAGGCGTTTCCAAAAAGTGGAAACATCTGAGGCACCGGGAAAGGATCCTGACAATCCGATGATTGCAAGTTTTCCGGAGTTACTGGCCATTAGAAATCCGCCTTCCGATAGCAGAATCATCCCGCTATCGGCTGTTCACAATCCCTCTTTTGACGTCGCATCTCTCCTCTGTGGCGACTGGCGGGATACTCAGCGGAGAGAGGTTGGATCTGCAACAAACGCGATAACTGCAAAACAGTGGGAGCTTCAAACAGAGCCGTAATTGGCAGGTTCTTGTCCATTTTCTGCTTCAACTTCGAGATAATCCGAAGACCGATGAGTGAGTTTCCGCCCAGTTCGAAGAGATTGTCGTGCAGTCCAACCTTCTCTACTCCAAGAACTTCGCTCCATATTTCTGCTACCTCCTGTTGCAGCGTCGTCGTTGGCGCGGCGTATTCAACGGCAAGCGTGGGACGGGCGTGCGTTGCAGCAACTGAGTCCGATGGCGCTCCGGCTTTACCTTCCAGCAGACTCTCGTCGATTCTCGATTGCACATCCCCGGTCGACACGATGTATTGTCCTGGCGGAGCGGCGAGGACTCTATTCAGTACGTCGACAGCTTCAGCCGCCTCAATTGCAAACCGGTTTAAAGCAGTCTGGCCGCTCTCCAACAGAGCAGTCGCCTTGTCAGTTACCCAGGCATCCCAGTTAATACTGATCCATCGCTGCCCCGAGACAAGGTGCCAGGAGGTTGCAAACGCATCGAGAAAACAATTTGCGGCAGCATACGCCGCCATGCCGGCGCCCCCCAGAAACGACGCGGTCGACGAAAAGAGGACGCAGAAATCTGGGCTCCGTTCCTTGAGCAGGTCGCGGAGGACGTAACAGCCTGCAATTTTCGGATTGAACTGAGCCTCACATTCCGTCTCATCCAAATCCGACATTAAACGAAGTGCCTTTTGATCCGTCACACCGGCAAGGTGAATCACTCCGTGAAGCTTCCCGAAGCGGCTCTCGATCTCATTAAAGACCGTCGCCATCTCAACGCGGTCGGCGACATCGGCCCGGAATAAAACTGTCTCAGATCCCTTGGCTTCGATACTTTGCAACGCAAGAATCGTTCGGCTTGTCGGATCCTGATTGGAGTGCGTTCTCAGCCAATCATTCCACTCGCCCTTCGCCGGAAACACAGAACGGCCTGTGAAGATCAACGTGCAACGAGTCCGGGTCGCGAAAGACTCGGCGATAATCGGACCAAGGTCGCCAAGGCCACCCGTGATGAGATATACGCCGCCTTCCTGCACCTTCCCTTGCCCTTCACCCTTGGTTGGCATCTCGACTTGTTTGTAGGTTGGGACCCACCGGCGACAACCGCGATACGCAGTCAGCCAGTCTGCCCGATCAGTGACGACTTCGCTAAGAATCTGCTCGACGCGCCGCGAGATGTCGTTTCTTGAGGCGCTCATCGGAGTAAAATCCAACACTCGGCACGTGATGTTGTCGTATTCCTCGGCTGCGACTTTGCACACCCCCGCCAACGGGCTGATTTCCGGCCAAATAACATCGTCACCGCCGACCTGGGCCAACCCGCTTGTAACTACGAAGATGCGCGCCGTGGGCCGACTAGCCATCTTGTTCAATGTTTTGCAAAGAGCGATCAGACAAAACGAATTGTCCCTCTGTATCTGATAGAACGATCCAATGCTGTCACTCGTCTCTGTTGGGCAGGGAAGACCCCAGAGATGAACGACGTTCAATTCATTAGCGTCCTGCAGGCCCAAATGTTCGAACACTCGCTCGAAATCCGGTTCATAGAATTGGCTAAACTCAAAACAATTGTTTGATAGTTCATGAAACGCCGAACCCCTCCGGACTGTTACTACCCGGTCGCCACGAGTACGGAGCCCAGCGCTCAAAGCATCTCCAAGACCAAACTCATCCAGTAGCAACAGCCAAGTCTTACGGGTCGATGATACGGGTGAAGAATTCACCAATGGGGACACTTCCCAGGAAGGAACGTATACCTGCGGACCAGGCGATCTTTTGTTCCGGCTTCGTGATGACCGATTCGTAGACTTACCCGGCTCAAGCCAGTAACGCTCTCGCTCAAAAGGGTAGGTCGGCAACGATATACGACGTCGACGTTCGTCGCCGTAGAATGCGTTCCAGTCCAGTGGCAAGCCTACATTCCACATTCTGCCGACAGTTGTGTATAGAAGTTCCACATCCGGCACAGACTCCGGTGGAGATCGCATGGTGGAATGAATGAAGGCCGACCGATTCCCTGCTTGATTTCTGGCCAGCGTCGTCAGCGTCCTGCCTGGCCCCACCTCCAATACGAACAAGTCATTCCTGCTGAGCAACTGGGAGATGCCCGCGCTGAAGCGGACCGTGCGCCGAAGGTGTTCTGTCCAGTAATTAGGATCCTTGGCTTGGCTCGCGTTAATCCATGTACCGGTAAGAGTTGAGATGAACGGAATGGACAGATCTCCCCACTGCAAACCCGCGAGGAATGTATGGAACTCTTTCATGGCAGGCTCAACCACAGGGGAGTGTGCGGCCGCGCTTATGTGCAACTTCTGAAATTCAATATTTTTCGCAGCAAAAACAGAGCTGACGCGCTCTATCGCGTCAGACGGTCCGGAGACCACACACTGATCCGGGCTGTTGATCGCAGCAATGGAGATATCCGAATCTAAGAACGGACGGACCTCCTGTTCCGCGAGATGAACACTCAGCATCGAGCCGCTCGGAAGCGCTTCTAATAGTCGTCCGCGAAGTGCCACGAGGGCGAGAGCGGCCTCTAACGAAAAGACGCCCGCAAGGCAAGCTGCCGCGTACTCCCCCAGACTATGACCCAACATGCAGAAGGGCTTAATACCCCAAGACATGAGAAGTCGCGCCAAAGCATATTCCGTTGTGAAGATCGCTGGCAGTCCGACGGAGGGGCGCTCGAGTTGCCTCGCGGAAGCCTCTGTTCTTTCCATCGGGGGATAGAGAATCGAGCGCAGGTCAAAACCCAGATCTGGAACTAAGAGCTCGGAGCAAATGTCGACCTGTCGGCGGAATTCGGCTGCTTCATCGTATAAACCCCTTCCCATGTTCGGGTATTGACTGGCGCCTCCGGGAAAGATGAAACCGACTTTGAGACCAATCTCGTCAGCAGATCCGTCGAAGATTCGCGTCCGGTCTAGCGAACCTAGAACATCCAAGGCATCCAATCGATTCCGGCAAATGATGGAACGCCGATGCTTGAAGGGTTCTCGGCCTACCTGCAAGGTATAGGCAGCATCGGCTAACGATTCATCCGGGCAGCTCTCGAGAAAGACTGTCAAATCCGTTGTCGCTTGATTCAGTCCGGTTTTAGTCTGAGCCGACAAGCTCAGGATGTGAAAGGATTTGCTTCGGAAATCTGAAGGCAGATCAGGAGCTTCTTCGAGAATAACGTGAACGTTCGTCCCTCCGATCCCAAAAGAGCTGACACCCGCACGCCGCTTCGTTTCTGCTTTCCACTCCTCCGCCTTCGAAACGACATAGAAAGGACTGTTTTCAAAATCAATCTTTGGGTTTGGAGTCTCAAAGAATAGGCTCGGAACCAGACGGCGGTGGTGCAGCATAAGCACGGTCTTGATGAAGCCGGCTATGCCTGCAGCGGCATCCAGGTGGCCGATATTGCTTTTGACCGTACCCAGCCCACAAAACTTGCATTGTTTCGTCGTCCGTCGAAACGCTTGGGTGAGTGCCGCAACCTCCGCCGGATCACCGAGCGCGGTGGCGGTGCCATGCGCCTCCACATAGCTGACCGTGTCGGCCGAAACGTCCGCGACGGCTTGTGCCTTGAGAATAACCTCGGTTTGACCCTCAACGCTCGGTGCTGTGAACCCGATTTTGGCTGAACCATCATTGTTGATTGCGGAGCCCAACACTACGGCATAGATATTGTCTCGGTCCTTGACCGCATCCTCCAATCTTTTCAGGATCACGACACCTACGCCTTCTCCAAAGACAGTACCGGCTGCCGCAGCATCAAAAGCGCGACAGTGGCCATCCGGTGAGGCAATGCCGAACGGCTGATAGAGATAGCCCGTACGTTGCGGTACCCCCACAGCCACTCCACCAGCGACAGCCACATCGCAGTGATAAGTCAGCAGGTTTTGGATCGCCAAATGAATCGCTACCATTGATGTTGAGCACCCGGTCTGAACCGTTAGACTTGGTCCCCTAAAGTTCAATTTGTATGAGAGCCGAGTGCTTAAGAAGTCCTTGTCGCTGCCGATCATGGCTTGAAAGACATTCTCCGGGCCACAAACGTCGGCGTTCGTTAGTAGGTTAAACAGCATATAAGTGCTAAGACCGGTACCGGCGAACACGCCTGTCAACGTCTGTTGAGAACGAAGAGCATATCCGGCATCTTCTAACGCTTCCCACGCACACTCGAGAAAGAGTCTGTGTTGCGGATCCATCAGCTCCGCTTCTGTGGCGGAATAACCGAAAAAGGAAGCTGCGAACTGATCTGAGTCCGGGACTAGCGCAGCGGCGGGGACAAAATTGGGATCGCGCAGTTCCTCAGGATCAACTCCGCGCCTCAACAGCTCGGCCTCGCTGAACGGTCGGATCGTTTCGATCCCATTCAGGAGGTTGTTCCAATACTCTTTGAGCGATCTAGCCCCTGGGAAACGCCCGGCCATCCCAACAACCGCGACGTCAAACCCTTCTCTTTGTGATTTCGTCATTTGCATTCCTCAATCTTGTATGCGGCCCACCAACGCGCGCTCCCGCTGCATTCGCAGCACATTCCTTTGCTTGGAAGCCCGTTCAGAGCTGGATTCAGCGACCAATGTCTTCGTCCCCTCGAGATAATGGGCAATCGAATGGATGGTCGAGTGCTCTAGCAACGCAATCAGTGGAAACTCACGCCCTAGCTGCTCTTGCAGTATGTGATGCACCCGTACCATCAGCAAAGAATGGCCACCCAGGTCAAAGAAGTTGTCGTGGACTGAAATCGACTCCACTTGCAATGCCTGCTTCCAAACGACTGCGATTTGCGATTCAATATCGGTGGTGGGATCTGCTGGAACGGAACGCAAAGGGGCTTCGCGTGAGTCTGGAATTCGCAACGCGTTACGATCTATTTTTCCGTTTGGTGTAAGGGGCAGATTGTTTACTACATAAATTGCATTCGGCATCATGTGCTGGGGCAATTCGGTCTTTAGACATTCACGAAGCACCGCCGGGTCCAGCGTAGCTCCATCGGAGGGCACCACTAATGCCACGAGCCGGTCATCATCGATTTCATTGCTAACTTTGAAGACGACACCCGTGTTTACTCCCCTTACTTTGTTTAAGCTAGCTTCGATGTCGCCTAGCTCGATTCTTCGTCCGCGTACCTTGATTTGCTGATCCTTCCTGCCCAGCAGTTGAATCCGGCCGTCCCCGCGTAACCTCCCCAAGTCCCCTGTTCGATAAAGCCGTTCACCGTGAACATCACCAAATGGGTTCGGCACAAATCGTTCTGCAGTTAGGGCGGGATCACCGAAATATCCGCGCGCCAGTCCGGCTCCCGCAATGCACACTTCTCCCCTTACTCCGACGGGCGCGAGAAACAGATTCTCATCGCACACATAGATTTGCGTGTTAGTGATTGGCCCACCAATATGAACCTCTTCCAATGCGGGATCCAGTTTGAGCACCCCTGACCAGATCGTGGTCTCTGTGGGGCCGTACATATTAAAGATCTGTTGAACGCCCATTTCTGAAGCATGTTTTACCTGGGCCAAAGGAACCGGCTCTCCTCCCATCATCAGGATTCGGAGGCCACCCAGGACTTTGTTCATCTCGGGATCATGCGTCAGCATTTGCAGAAGAGACGGCGTGCATTGCATGACAGTTACGCCATGGCGTACCGCGAGTTCGGCCAAGGAACTTCGCCTGGGCGCTTCGCATGACTCGCACAACAGCTGCCGCATTTCGTCGACGCGTCGAATGGACTCCATCACAGACCCAGTGTCGATTCCGAAATCCACCAGGCAAGCTATCTCATTGACTCCGCTATCCGCCAACACATCGAGCATTTCTAGACAACGGCTTCTGGTGCCGAAAAGACCGCTCGTTCCCAGGTACCGGTCTGCCGCAAATTCCAGGAGATCATTCCGATCCTTTTTCGTCATCCCGTCTATATCAAGTTCAATCTTCAGACTCCGGACAAGAGACGAGAGAAGCCCCACTGAGCTGTCAAGGTACGATTTGAACGGGCCCAAAGCTTTATCCCTGACTCGATCTATAGTTTCGTCAACATATGCATGAAGCATGAGACTGACGGTGCCCTTCGCGGGGTCGTGATTACCTCTTGCCAAAGTCGAGCGATATAGTTTGATCCGCTCGGCGACGTCTTGGATATCTTGCCCGAGAAGGTGAGTAAGTACATTGGTGTTCAACTCTCCAGCAGACACAAACGTTTCCGGGCTTCCGCCTGAAGTAAGCCAGATCGGCAACTCTGCCTGGATCGGTCGCGGGTAAGTCTTGATCTCAATCTCACTCCCTGAAACCCCGATGCCACGGACTGCTTCTCCTCTCCACAAGCGGCGAACAGTTTCGATTCCGTCCAGCATCACCTTGCGTCGCGGCTCATAGTTTTCTGGACAGAAGACAAAATCGTTTGCGTGCCAACCCGAGGCAAAGGCAATACCTGCTCTACCATTGGAGAGGTTATCCACCAATCCCCACTCTTCGGCCACTCTGATCGGATTCTGCAAAGGAAGGACAACGCTCCCGGCGCGAAGCTGGATCCGACTTGTTATCGTCGCCAAAGCGGCACTGGTTAGCGAAGGATTAGGGTACAGTCCGCCGAAAGGGTGGAAGTGACGTTCGGGAGTCCAGACTGCGTCAAAGCCCAACTGATCCGCAAGCTTCGCGCCTTCCAAGAGAAGTTGGTAAGCACCTCCCTGCGGCTGCGAAGTGGCGCTGGCAAAATAAAAAAGACTGAAACGCAGAGACCTCGCGCGTCGAGGGCGGTCAAAGTGCGGTGTGGAAGCCCTTAACTGCTCGGCTGCTATCACGACGCGGCAGCCGCGCGAAAGTGTCCACAAGAGTTCGAGCACCGAAATGTCGAACGCGATACTGGTAACAGCAAGAACGGTGTCGTCCGGACCGCAGCTAATCCTGTCAGCCAGCCCCTGAAAAAAACTAATGACGTTACTATGGGAGATCATTACCCCTTTTGGCTCGCCCGTTGAGCCAGAGGTGTACATCACGTACGCGATGTGATCAGGACAGACATTGCTGTTCACCGGTGTGGCGTCTTCACGCGAGATCTTTTCTGCTTCAAGATCAAGGCAAACCACTTCTGTCTGGCAATCTGCTGAAATGTGACCTAACATCTTGGTTGTTACTAATAACTTCGATTTAGATGCTCGCAGCACCCTGGTAGTCCGTTCGACCGGATACGATGGATCGAGAGGCAGATAAGCAGCGCCAACCTTCAGAATTGCGAGAATAGCAATCACAAGTTCTGGAGTGCGGTCTAAGTACACAGCTACGGAGTCGTCTGGCCTAATCCCATACTTAGCAAGATAATTCGCCAACTGACTGGCTTTGCGGTCAAGCTCCGCATAACTCATGCTGCGTGTTTCGAAGATGACCGCGGTATGCTCTGGATTTTCTGCTACCTGCCGTTCGATCGCCTCGTGCACGCAAGTGCCAGAAATTTGTGATCGACGACCACTGCCAATCGCGATTATTCGCTTTTCACGGTCGCTGTGTAGAATCGGCCACTTGCACTTCGGAGCGTGGATATTGCGGACAAGAACCTTTAGTAGCGCATGAAAGTTGCCGGCTAGTGCGGCGATCCCTTCAGCGGTAAATCGCGATGCATCATAATGAAACGCTGCCTCCACGCAGTCATTTGTTTCTGCGGCCGCAAAGACCAATTCGAATTGAACCCCATCGAAATCGCAGGCGACGGATTCGAAACGGAGATCGCCCATCTGAAAAGAACTACCGGCACAGCCAAGAGCAAATCCGGCAAGATTGTGTTGGCCGTTCGCGCCTGAAGGTTGCAGCATGCACATCACTGGCACGAGAGGCTGATCGTGGCCACCGCTTCGGGAGCGAAGGCGTTCGACCAAAGTTGCAAACGGATAATCGGAGCGGTCGAGGGTCTGCATCAATTCATTGTGGCAAGTGATCAAGGTTTCCTGAAAAGTTGCTTTGCTGCCGATCTTTGGTCTAAACACGACTGGATTCACGAAATACCCAACCACTTGGTCCCACGATGAGTTCAGTCTGCCAGTGGAAAGTACGCCAATTGAGAAATCCGTTTGTCCACTGTAACGGCGAAGTATTTCGTAAAGCCCCGCCAACAATACCGCGTTCAGAGTCGTCCCATTCTGCTGGGCCACCTGCTTCATCTCTTGTACGAGTGAACGAGGCAGCGAAAACCGGTGTGTACCCGCCTCGCCCAGAGTCGACGCCCTGGTTTCGAGGCCGAGATCGAGAAGCGAACTGCGCTGCGCGAGATGATCACGCCAGTATTCCCAGAGTTCCTCTCCTTTCTTGCTTGCGAGCAGGGAGCGTTGCCAATCCACATACTCTCTGTACTGATAAGCCACCTCGGGCAAAATAGGGAGTAGTCCATCTCTGGACTTTTGATAAAGAATCGACATTTCCTCGGCCATGGTTGTAAGGGACAGCAGATCCACTGCAATGTGATGAACGCACAAAAGCACTAATGTTTGCGCGCTAGAAATCTTGTACACGTAGATGCGAAAGATCGGACCGTTGAGTAGATCGAAAGGCAAACGGGCAGTTTTCCGAGTATGCTCCTTGAGTTCTGCTTCATTCCATGATTGGGCCTCATATTCCTCGATAAACGCCGGTTGCGAAGCGCATATTTCCTGATACGGTTGACCATTCTTGACCTTGATTCGCATCCTAAGGCTTGGATGGCGAGCGGTAAGGGCGTCCCAAGCAACGCGAAAAGCCTGATGATCCAGCGACCCGCAAATGCGGAGCAATCGAGCGACAATTAAAGAAGCGTTTCCCGGTTCTAACTGGTGTAGAAACCAAAGAGCTTGCTGTCCGACGGAAAGTGGGAATTGTTCAGTGGCACACTTCTGGGCGACGAGTTGACGGCTTGCAACTTGCATTTCGACATCGGTGGCGGGAGTAATCCAGTTTCGAACATCCTCCAACGTGGCCCCGCCTAATAACACCGACATCGGAACCTCAATCCCGGTGGCGCGCGTGATGCACATTCTGAGTTCCAGGGCCGCTAACGAATCCAGCCCCATCTCGGCTAGTTTTGTGGAAGGTTCGAGATCTTGCCAACGGGAGCCAAGCCACCGAGCCAGTTTCTCTTCCAGCTCCTCCCGGGGAGATCGGTACTCCAATCCAGATTGGTTTTCCTGAACATGGGGTCCGCTCGCTGCAACGATGTTCAACTTTCGCGCTAAGTACGCCTCTTTGCAGGCTATTCGTCGAACCTTCCCGCTGGTGGTCATAAGTTGCGTGCCGGTCCGGATCAGAACAATGGAGTAAGGACAAATCTGATGTTCTTCAGCTACGCGATCTCGAATCGACAACAGCATCTTCGAGGTGTCTGCACCAGTAGCATGTCGGTTGGCGTCTTCAACGACAACGACCAACTGCTCTTCGCCGTCGACTTCATTTGAGAATGCGACACAACGCCGGAGGAATGGGTGGCTGCGTTCCACAGTCATTTCTATATCCTGTGGATAGTAATTTCGGCCGCGGATAATGATTAAGTCCTTCCGTCGACCTGTAATGAACAAGATTCCATCCCTAATAAAACCGAGATCACCGGTTCGCAGATAACGCACGGTCGCACCGGTTGATACTCTAGCCCGAAAGTTTGCCTCGGTCTCGGCGACGCGATTCCAGTAGCCCTGAGCGACTCCCGGACCTGATATCCAGATCTCACCGATGCATCCAGCCTCGCACTCTGCACTGGATACTGGATCTACGATAAGAACGGAATGCCCTTCTGCAGGACGACCCACACCCACTAGTTCTCTTACCGGTTCGCATTCAGCATTGCTGGGTTGGGCTATTCCTGACTGTAAGGCAGCAGCACTCAGAGACACCACCGAGTCGACAGAAGCTCCCATCGATGAAACAAGAAGAGTCGCCTCCGCCAGGCCGTAGCACGGGCGAAATGCGGAAGCCCGAAAGCCAGCAGGTGCAAACGCGTCAGCGAATGCTCTCATCGTCGCCGCACGCACCGCTTCAGATCCGTTAAAAGCAACGCGCCAAGATTTCAAGTTAATCGGCGGACACCCATCGTGCGCTGCTATCCTCGCGCAAAGCTCATAGCCGAAGTTAGGACCTCCACTGATTGTCGCTTGATGCTCAGAAACAAGCTCGGGCCAGCGCGGAGGATGCTGCATGAAACTCGTTGGAGACATAAACACGCTTGAATATTCGCTATAGATTGACTGGATGATGCCGCCGACCAGGCCCATGTCGTGAAACAGGGGCAACCACAGCACGGCTCGATCAGCTGCGCTTAGCCCAAACGCCAGATGCATGTGAGCCGCATTCGCAAGCAGATTGCTATGGCTCACCATGACGCCCTTGGGACTTCCCGTTGATCCAGACGTGTATTGCAGGAACGCAAGAGACTCTCCACTAATCGCGGGCCGAGTCCACCCGCATCTTTTCTTATCTGACACGCTCAAGTAATCGTTATCTTTCAGCGGGTTAATCAGATGGTCAGGAAGATTCACCGTCTGGCGGTCCCAAGCCAACGCCAGACGGGCGCCGCTATCCCGCGCAATGGCTTGAATGTGCTCATCCTTTCCTTTTCTCGTCGGTGGTGGAACTGGCACAGCAATCAGGCCTGCGTACATCGCACCCATAAGCGAAGTAATGCATTGCAATCCAGGGTTGCAGACGACGAGCACTCGGTCACCTGGACTCGCTTGGTCCTTCAATATCTCGGCGAGCGCGACAGCGCTGTTATGCAAAGCGCCCACGGTCATCCGCTCGTCGTGTTTACCTTTGTCCGATACAAACGAGAAGATGTGCCGATCAGGATTACGGTCGGCGGATGATACTAAAATGTCAATCAAAGTGGAGCTAGACATGACGATTGAGGCCTTATCAGACTGGCTGTTCGAAGCAACACACACTGTGGTGTAGCTTTGTGGTCGGGATTGATCCGGATTATGGAGACGCTCAGTGGAGCAGCATCTCTCGCTCCCCGAACAATCTCTCGGCGAGCAATCCCTGCTCTCTGCAGGTTGCGATCAACTTATTCGACTGTACGAGGGGATGAGACTCCGAAGTGTACTTGATGCTCATGATGTAGTTGAGCCATGGCTCCTGCCCCATCGCGTAGACGAACACTTCCTTGCAATTGAGCAACTTGATGATCTCCATGGCCTGACAATAGTTCGAGCCACTCAGACGCCTCGATTCATCTTGAGCTCTTTCCATTCGACGACTCAGCAATGGACCATATAGCCAGCTCAACGGTGCTCCGTCGCACTCCATCCCCACAAACAGAGTTCGTACGTCGCCTATTTCCCGCTGAAGATGCATGTACAATGCCGGCTCAACGTTGCACGAATCTGCCGCAAACATCAGCTTCTGATCACCGAGGCGCATCAGATATGCAAGCTTGCTCCTAATATTGAGATCGGCGTGCTCGCCCATAAATGGCAACGCCACTATTTCTCCATCGCCGCAATTGACAGTGTCGAGTTCATCCAGTTCCAGCACTTGTTTGAACCCGATGTTCTCCAGAATGAGCTTCAGCGAAGGGTCTTCCAGTGCTCCTCCGCCGCACCGTGGCACCACGATGTTAGAGACCTTATGACGGAGCTGCAGTAACGTCTCCAACAACACATGGTCCTGATGATTGTGCGTAATCAGCACATAGTCAATCTTCTCCGGAAGATCATCGTAGGTGTAACGTGAGATTCCCGATTCGTAGGTGTAGCTGAGGACTGGATCAAACAAAAAAGTGGTCGTTCTTGTTTCTACCAGGATGCATGCATGTCCAAAATAGCGCCAACGAATGCCGTTGCCCTGGTATCTTTCATAAATTGCGGGGCGATCCGGAGTGAAGAATGAGCGGAAGAGCGCCTCATCTTGGGCCCCGACTCCACAACGTTCTAATAGTTCCTCCACCACCACCGGGTTGCGCTTTGCGTCGAAGAGACGATCAAGCGCATCACTCCGGAAAGGGAGCTTCATATGCAATACATCGGATTCCGGCAGCCGCGGTGTGCTCAGCACGAACGGGCGGTCGTCTCCAGTGAGGTGGGACATCATGATGCTTTGACGCTCTGCTCTGTAGAGTTCGCTTCGGTAAAGCAGCGGCTCGATTAGCCGGTACGAGGGGTGGTTGTTCAGGTCATAGACAAGTTCCACATAACCCTTAAGGACCTCCGGTACCAGCGCATACAGGGGATGCAAAGATTCCCCCCTGGCCTTGGACTGCAGCATTTTGTCGAGGTCTTCAAGGGCCCTCGAGAATGCGCGGAGGCACGGCTGATTAAGGATTGTTCGATCAAGCAGTTCTTTGATCTCATCCACGCGCCGGCCGCCATGATCAATGAATGGGCCCCCGAGCATCTTCGGGTTCTTCACTGCATTCGCATGGATTTCTGGCGCCGAAATATAGGACTGCATAATCTTGGCGTGCCGTTCGGTGGCATTTCTGGCGGAGGTCGCAGGCGCAACTAAGTGCGGCCATGCGTACCATTGGTCGACAAGCGGTTCGACTTGAATGTTCGACCGCAGATATACCTGGTCCATGTTCTTGCCTCGCTACTACTAGTTGTCCAAGTTGGCTTCCGAACTATTCAGGCGCCTACAGAAGTTGGGGTGGTTAATCTTGCCTAGAGGATGGCCGCTTGGAGATTTTGACGCCACCGGGCAGATCAACATGGCTAATCTAGGTGCGATACCATTCGCCAATAGCCCGTGCTCCCTCACCCCATATCATGGACGCATGTGTACCCGGCACTCGGCATACTTCGAGATTAGTCACAAGCGTTCTTACGTGATCCAAGTTGCTCCTGGCTTCTTTCCCTGTTCCATCCGAAGGCGCGAAGAACACGACTCGCCCAGAAAACTTTGAAGGGACATAGCGTTGCGCAGCCGTGATGTGTTCGCGTATCAGGGCAGCCAGCCGTTTCGCGAGGCGAACGTCAACTTCGGCTGGAATTAGGTTGGACGATTTCGCACCGCCAAGAATGGCCGCAAGACGTTCGTCCGAGCTAGCTGGAGGCAGATCTAACACGCCAAGTCGGTCCTCTGGATCGAATACCGAGGACAGTAACTGTGCGTCGTCGAAATGCGGTGGATACGACGGATACGGCCGATCTTCTTCGCGGCGGGGTTTCGAACCATCCTCCGCTCGACAGTTGGGAATGAAGCTGTCAATCAGGCCAAGAGAAGAAACGCTTGCTTCGACTTCTTGGAGCTGTCTCGCCATCTCGAAGGCAATCAGCCCCCCGAATGACCAGCCTGCCAGATGGTATGGACCTTGTGGCTCCGCCGATTTCAGCTGATGGACGTATCGGCGTGCCACTTCTTCTATTGAGCTTACGTTCCAATCCACCGCATTGGAACTTAGCGAAGCGGCCGGAGACTGGATTCCATAAACAAGGTGATCTCCTCCCATCGCGCGCGCAAGCTCCAAGTAGACGATTGCATATCCTCCAAGTGGATGCACCAAGAATACCGGCGCTCCAGATCTCTCCCTGGATACCCATGTCGACTGCAACGTGAGGATTGCTGGAGTGGCGTTGGACGAGACTGCGGCACCATCGAGCACGATTTTGCTAATGCCTTCTAACGTCGGGTGCATGAACAAAGAGGCAACGGGAACCGCGACTCCCAATCTTTCTTTGATGAGATTCAGGCATTGCAAAGCATTAAGGGAGGTGCCGCCGCGGTCGAAGAAATTGTCCAGACACCCGACTCTCCTAGTATCCAGACACGTTTCCCAGATGGATGCGATCTCACTCTCAATTTGATCTCGGGGCGCGATATAGGTGAGCGCCGGTGGATCATTAGTTGCATCGGGTTCTCGAAGCGCCTGACGATCGAGCTTTCCATTGGCGGTCAACGGTAGTTTCTCTAGGAAGACGAACGCACTTGGGACCATATACTCTGGCAACTCACGCTTCAAATGAGCTCGCATTTCCGATTTGCTGATGTCGGAATCCGCCTGCAGCACGATATAGGCCACCAAACGCTTTTCCCCGCGCTCGGTGTCACGGGCAACCACGACCGCGCGCTCTACCGAAGGCATCTGAGCCAGTGCAAGTTCAACATCGCCAGACTCGATTCGATAGCCACGGATCTTGAGCTGATGATCGGCACGACCCACATACTCCAGCGCACCATCGCGACGTCGGCGAGCCAGATCGCCGCTCTTATATAGTCGCGCCCCTGCGCTGCCGGGGAATGGATTGGGCACGAATCGTTCAGCCGTCAGCCCGGGCCGATTTAAGTAGCCGAGTCCCACGCCCTCGCCACCCACGTAGATTTCGCCCGTAACACCGATCGGAGCTGGATTCATTCCCTCATCTAGCACATAAGTGGTCGTTGTTGGAATCGGGGTGCCGATGACACTAGTAGCGGTCTCGATGTCTGCGGGGGAAAGTCTGTGAAATGTCACGTGGACTGTTGTTTCGGTTATTCCGTACATGTTGATCAACGTTACATTCTCGTGTCTTTCCATAAATGACTTCAGCAGCGACGGCTGCAAAGCCTCTGCGCCAAAGATTAGGTACTTTAGTGCGAGACCCGCACAACGTTCCTCCGACAACGCATGAGCGAGTTGGTAGAAGTACGATGGTGTCTGATTTAGCACAGTCACTCTTTTGTCCATCAGCAGTTGCACAAACAGAGTGGGGTCTTGGCGAACGGCATCAGGCACAATCACCAGCACTCCGCCGAAGAGCAAAGCGCCAAACATCTCCCAGACTGAAAAGTCGAAAGAATAGGAATGAAACATCGTCCACACGTCGTCTGAGGTTGGCTTGATAACCGGACAATCATTGACGAGCAAGCGTACGATGTTCTTGTGTTGTACCAAGACACCGTTTGGAACGCCTGTCGAGCCTGACGTATAGAGACAGTACGCAACATCCGACGAAGAAGTAATCACATCCAAATTAGAATCTACCTCTGACTCGATTGTATGTTCGTGATCCCTCAATACAATCACGTTCCGAACAATGTCTTCGATTTGTGTCGCCACCGATTGTTCGCCAATGCAGAAATCAATTTTCGCCTCCTGCAGCATCAATCGTATGCGGTCTCGTGGGTAGGCTGGATCGATGGGCAGGTAAGCGGCTCCAGCTTTGAGAACACCCAGCGTAACGCTCACCAGATCCACCGACCTCTCCAACGCCACTGCTACTAAGGACCCTCTTTTTACGCCCCTGCCGCTCAGAAAATGCGCGAGTTGGTTCGCGCGGGCATTGAGCTGATGGTATGAAAGCGCTTGCGCTCCGCATTTCACGGCACAATGTTCGGGACTCTGTTTAACCTGCGCCTCGAATAACCGATGGACGGTTGCGTCTTTCGGGAACCCGGCCTCCGTGACGCCATGCTCTAGAGCCTGACATCGCTCGGCATCGCTCAGTAGTGAGATATCCCGGATCAAGACATCTGCAGCTCGGCCGAGCCGCGTGACGAGATACTGGTAGTGATGCACCATGCATTCCACTATCTTACGGTCGAGCAGTTCCGAGTTATAAACCACGACAAGCTCTAACCCACCTTCTCTCCGCCGGAGCATGACATTGAGATCGTATTTCCCGTAGCCAAGATTTGTCTCGATGACACTTGCCGGCGCTTCTCCGAGACGCAAGGCCGTCGAGTTGGACTCCACTTGGAAGAGTACGTCAAACAAAGCTGTACGACTCATATCGTTCTTAGGCTTCAGTTTCTGTACCAGCAGGTCAAATGGCATCTGCCGATTCGCCTCTGCCTGCTTCAACGTCTCTGCCACATTCGAGAACACTTCGGCAACAGTCTGATCGCCACACACGCGGTTACGTAGAACTAACAAATTCGAAAACGGTCCAATCGAATCTTTGGTAACAGAATGCAGTCGGCACGAATCGGTTGTTCCGATCACGATCTCGCGCTGTGCACTATATTTGTGAAGAAGAACGACAAAGCAACCGAGCAGGAATGACTCACTTTCGAGCCCGTCAGGCGTTAGTGCAATCTCATCATCCACGGGAAACGAGATAGAGATGACGCCAGGTGTGAATTTGTGCACTGCCGGCCGGGGCGCTCGGTATGGGAGCTCGAGAGCCGTAAGTGTTCCCGACAATTGGCGCCGCCAATAATTCCAAGATGCTTCACGCTCAGACAAGCGATTCTGCCATACGGCAAACTCCGCATAACTTGCGGTAACTTCTTGAAGCTGCGGCGTATCGATGCCGAGTAGCGTGTTATAAATATCGGCCAATTCCCTCAAGAAGATTTCAGCAGAGCGCCGATCTGCAATCAGATGGTGCAGAGTTACGATAAGAATCGTTTGGTGCCCTTCGAATGTGACCAGAGTCGCGCGAACCAGGAGATCCTTAGTGAGATCATAAGGCAGATCTGCTTCTCGAATCGCCTCGCTGGCGATTTTCTCGAAGGCATCGGGTCTGCTACAAGAACCCGATACTTTTCTCTGCCCTAAAGTCACAATGCCAATTGGCCTTACACTAAGTGTTGGTCCATCCTCCGAGCGCACAATGCGAGTGCGCAACACTTCGTGTCGGGCAACTAGCGCATTGAGACTCTGTTCCAATAGCCGCGGGTCAGGCATGCTCGACAATTGCAATACGACCGGCACATTGTGATAAGTCGGCGATGAGCGATAGACCACTCCATTTTCGAATTCATCCACAAACCAGATTCGCTCTTGGTGATAAGAAAGGGGCAGCTTCTGCGAGCGGGCTGTTTTTGCGATCTCAGGCAGAGAAGGAGAGGGGAACGCCGGAAGGGTAACTATTGCCGATTCAGGAGCAAACGCAAAGGTGTTTAACGTCTCTGACAGGGACTGGCGAAACATCTGCATGGTTTGGCGGTCAAATATGTCTGCGTTGTAGATCAGAATTCCGGAAATGTGGCTCTCTGTGTCCGTTGCGTAAAAATCAAGGTCTGTCCTGGCAAAGTTGAACTGCTGGTTGTCAATTGATGTTGCAAGCAAGCCCGGAAAATCAACTGAAGCTGCTGGCTGGTTCTCGTAGTTGATGATGGCTCGCGCAAAACCGTGATCCAAAGAGTGGTCTCCGCGAGGTAATTCCTCGATCAAACGCTCAAAGGGAAGGTCTTGATTTTCATTTGCTTGCAGAACCGTTGTCCTGATTTCATGCAGCAGCTCCCGTAAAGAAGTTTCAGGCCGCCATGTGCTGCGCAGAAGCAGCATGTTGACGAAGAATCCAATGAGCGGCTCAGTCTCGAGAACATGCCGATTCGCGATAGTTGCTCCGACGGTAACGTCATACTGGTTGGCAAATCGCCCTAGTGTCAATTGATACGCCGCCAACAAAACCATAAAGAGCGACGTTCCTTCGCTGCGGCAGAGCGATCTCAGTCTCTTCGTAATCTCGGGATCGACATGAAATTGTTCGCGCGCTCCTCGGCGAGACGAAAGTGCCGGTCTTGGGTGATCGGTTGGCAGTTCCAGCGGGATCGCACCCGCGAGATGCCGTGTCCAGTACCCTAGTTGCCGGTCCAGGGTCTCATTCTTGAACCATCCGCGCTGCCACACCGCATAGTCCCCGTACTGAATCTTGAGTTCGGGTAGTGGAGATTTCTGACCTCCCACAAACGCGCCGTACAGTAGGGAAAGTTCTCGAGTCAGAACACCCATTGACCAACCGTCACTTGCGATGTGATGCATCGTCAACAGCAAGCAATATTCTTCGTGACCCAGCATCAACAGTCGCGCGCGAAACAAAGGTCCACAAGTGAGATCGAACGGTTCGGCGGCCATCGATTGCTGGTGCCGCCCGCTCTCTGTTTCTCTATCTGCCTGCTGTAGTCCACGTAAATCCACCAACTGCAGAAGTGGCTCGTTCAACCACGCCGGCTTCGGCTCGACGACTTGCACGCCTTCGCCCGCTTGCGTAGTGAACCGGGTGCGCAGAATCTCATGGCGACGCGCGATCTCCCTCAAGCTTTGCTCCAGCGCTTCGGTGTGTAACAGCCCTTTCAACAGGACTGCCCGTGGCATGTTATATGCAGCGCTAGATGGATCTGAACTGCACATGAACCACAGCCTTTGCTGAGCGTAGGAAAGTGGCAGCACCAAACCGCGGTCCATAGCCCGAACTGGCGGCCTCAACAGCGCGTGATTTTGTGAGCGCGAGGTCGCAACCACCCTCGCCAGGCCCTCAGGTGTTGGGGCTTCATACAAATCTCGCAAGCTGATATCGGTTGCAAAGAGTTGCCTCAGGCGAGAGATCACCTGCGTCGCCAGCAGAGAATGACCGCCCCGTTCAAAGAAGTTCTCCAAGACACCTATTCGGTCCAGACCTAGGACCCTTGCGAAACATCCACACACCAGTTCTTCGATGTCGGTGCGAGGAGCAACGTACTCGCCAAGTGCGATCTGCGGTTCTTCACTTGGCCCAGGGAGTGCTCGACGGTCGACTTTTCCATTTGTCGTCAACGGCAGGCTTTCAACTCGCACAAAGGCGGAGGGAATCATTTGTTCGGGAAGGCGACCACGTAGGAACGCCCGGAATTCTCCTGCGTTTGGAAGTTCGTCTCTTCTTCCCACCAAATAAGCGACTAGCTTTTTCTCATCCAATTCATTAGAGCGCGCGATCACGAGGGCGTTCTCGACCCCCGGCATCTCGCCCAAAACTGCCGCGATCTCGCTCAGTTCGATCCTGTAGCCCCGAATCTTCACTTGGTCATCGCTGCGGCCCAAGAACTCCAAAACTCCATCTGGCCTCCATTTGCCTAGATCCCCAGTCCGGTACAGGCGATCTCCTTCCTGTTGGGCCAGGGGATTCGGAACAAATCGCTCCGCCGTCATGGAGGGCTTATTCAGATACCCTCTCGCAAGTCCAATTCCGCCGATGTATATCTCGCCGACTACTCCGGCGGGCACGAGATTCCTGCGTTCGTCCAGCACATACGCAGTGATGTTAGAAATGGGCCGCCCGATGGGAACACTGTTGGCCTCCGGTTCATCTGGGCACTCCCAAGACGTCACGTCAACGGCGGCCTCAGTCGGGCCATACAGATTGTGCAAGCGGGTCGCGCTGCGCTGGTACCATTGCTTAACCAAACTGACTGAGAGCGCTTCTCCACTACAGATCACGCGCCGCAGAGTTGAACCGGAGCCGAAATTCGACTCTCCGAGAACGCTCGTTAGCATGGAAGGCACAAAATGAACTGTCGTGATGCCGGCACGATTGACCAAATCGGCGAGGTATCCCGGATCCCTATGCCCACCTGGCTTTGCAACGACGAGAGTCGCACCGGTTATCAACGGCCAGAAGAACTCCCAGACCGAAACATCGAAACTGAATGGTGTCTTCTGTAGGACGCGGTCGCCAGCATCGAGTTGGTATTCTTTCTGCATCCATAGCAGTCGGTTCCTTATTCCGCCGTGTGTATTGACCACTGCTTTGGGACCGCCCGTCGATCCTGAGGTATAGATCACATAGGCAGAGTTTTGCGCGTCGACTCTTATGTGCAGGTTCCCATTGTCGCTCTTGTCCAACGAGTCCGCGTCGGCGTCGAGAGTCACCACTTTGGCCTTGGTCTCCGGCAACTGTGACCGCAACCGACTGTCGGTGACGACTACCGCCACATCCGCATCTGTCAGCATAAGAGCAAGCCTTGCTTGTGGATAATCCGGATCCAGCGGCACGTACGCCGCTCCTGCTTTGAGAATCGCAAGCAAAGTGAAGACCATCCCCACACTTCTCTCTAAGAAGACGCCCACGCGACTTTCGACGCCGATACCAAGAGCGCCTAAGAAATGCGCCAGGCGATTGGTTCGCGAATTTAGCTCCGCATAGCTGAGTTCCTCATCTTCGAACACTATCGCAGTGTGCTGCGGCGTTCGCAGTTCTTGCGCCTCGAACATCTCATGTATAAAACCTTCATCTCCCATCGCCTGTTCAGTGTTATTCCACTCACGGAGGTGGATTCGCTCTTGTTCCGAGAGCAAGGACCGGCAGTCATATCTGCCTTCCGGGGATTCCGCGATTTCCTGCAAGGTGTTCAAGTAATATCCAGCAATCCTGTCTACTTGTTCCCGCTCTAGCAGTGCAGCGTTGTACTCGAGATGTAGCTGCAAATTGAAATGGGAAATGTTGATGCTGAACTTTGCGAACAAGGGAAAGTTTGTCTGCTCAAAACTTTCCATGTCTAACACTTCGAGCTCGAATTCATGGTCAATCTCGCGAAAGAGGTGAAAATTCACGAAGTTAAACGCCGTCTCAAAGAGTGACGTTCGACCGGCCATGCGTTGAACTAGAGCAGCCGGGAAGCGGCGATACGGCAGCAAACGTCGTTCCGTCTCTGCTGTCTGTCGGATTAGATCCAGCCAGCTCCCAGTCGTGAGCTCGATGCGAAACGGTACCGTGTTTAGAAATAGCCCTTGAACTCTTTCGCCGTCTTCGACTTCCACTCTTCCGTTTGACACCAAACCGGTCAGAACATCATTGCGCCCGCTAATAAGATTGATAACTCGCGCATGGGCCGCCAACACCACACTCTTTACCGATACGCCGGCATGCCGAGCCAATTCTGCCAGTCTCCCTGATAACTCCGAAGAGATGGGAACCTGAATCCCGGCCGCCTGCGGCAATAGATCCGTCGATGACTTCCATGGCATCCATCCCACTTCCGTGTCGCTTATCTGTTGTTGCCAGAAGGCTTTGGCTTCTTCCGACTGCAGGGACTGCCTCTCCAGATAGACAAAATCGCGGAATAACGCTCTGGGCGGTTCGATCGATGTTGGCACATTCCTAAGTTCCGAAAAATACTGGCGAAACATTTCCGTTTGTAATACCGCACCGCTCCACCCGTCCCCTATCCCGTGGTGCAAACTCATCGTGAACTGGAACGTATCATCCGACCGTCGATGAAGCTGGAAGCGCAGCAGCCCGGCGGACTCAACGTTAAAGGGGCGCTGCTTCTCTTGCTCTCGACACGCGCGAAGTGCTTCTTCCTGTTCTTTCATCGATAGCGCGCTGATATCTTCCTCGGAGAACTCGACCTCGCATTGGCGATGCACCAATTGCAGGGGCTCGCTATAAGTTCGAAAATCAAAGGATGTTCGCAATACGGGATGGCGTTTTACCGCATCTTGTACTGCTTTCCGCATTAGTGGTACATCCAGATGGGTACGTAAATGGTAAGAAAACACATCGTGATATATGGCCGTGCCGCGATCATATTCGGTGTGAAAGAATATTCCGGCTTGCAATTGAGCCAAAGGGTAGGCGTCGTCGAGGGCTGGCGGCAGCTTCAGCCTATCTTCGTCTGAGATCATCCCAAAAGGCTTGATGTCTGGAATCGGACGCTCAAGCTGTACCTCGGACCGAAGTTTCTGGGCCAGTTGTTTAACGGTCGGGTATTCGAATAATTGCCGTACGGTGAACTCAAGGCCACATCGTTTCGCTTGCGCCACGACCTGGATGCTCCGGATGGAGTCGCCCCCGATGGCGAAGAAGTTATCTTCAATGCCAATGTTCGCCAAGCCAAGTACTCGGGACCAGATGCCGCACAAGATTTCTTGGGCTTCAGTTTGCGGTGGAACGTGCGTTTTGAGCTGCTCATCGGTCTCAAAACTTGCCTTCGCTAATGCACGCCGGTCTACCTTCCTATTCGGAGTCAGCGGCAGCTGTTTCACTACAACGTAAGCATTCGGAATCATGTAGTCGGGAAGTCGTGCGCGTAATTGTTCCCGCAGTTCAGCTGCTTGCGGCATCATTCCCGACTGTTGTGCAGCAACGTAGGCCACAAGCCGCTTCTGTCCGGTGTGATCTGCGTGAAGCAAGACCGCTGCATCGGCGATCCACGGCAATTCTCGAAGCGCCGCTTCGATTTCGCCCGGTTCGACGCGGCAGCCACGCACCTTTACCTGCTCGTCCACTCGCCCAAGGTATTCCAGGGTCCCATCTGCCCGCCAAGCTCCGAGATCCCCGGTTTTGTATAGACGTTGTCCCGGTCTTTCACTGAAGGCGTTGGGGATGAAGCGCTCAGCCGTTGTATGTGCCCGGTTCCAGTACCCGCGCGCCAGCCCGGCTCCGCCTATATACAGTTCTCCGGCCACTCCGACGGGAGTAGGGTTCATTCGTTCGTCGAGCACATACATCTGCACATTGGCGAGCGGCCGCCCGATGCCAGGTTTGTCTCCGCTCCGCAGTGGTTCCGAGACGGTTGCGCAGACCGTACCTTCGGTCGGCCCGTAAGCGTTCAGCATGCGACATCGATTTGCCCATCGCCCGACCAGATCCGACCCACATGCTTCGCCGGCGACGACCAGAGTCCTCAAATCCTCGAACTCGGCGTCCTTCAAGCTCGACAGCACCGAGGGTGGCAAAGTGACTACGCTGACGCGCTCTTTTTTCATCAGCCGCGATAGTTCTTCATCTGCGAGCACATCCTGACTACCAGGGATCACCAAGGTCGCCCCACTGCAAAGCGTCCGTGCCCATTCGAATACCGACGCATCGAAACTGAGCGAGGAAAACTGCAATATCCGGCTCTTCTGATCTGCCTCGATTTCACCAACCCTTGCCAACGCCAGGTTCACCAACCCCTCGTGCGTGATCACCACTCCCTTGGGCTTTCCCGTCGATCCCGAGGTATAGATAATGTAGGCGGCGTTCCGAGGGTCTACCTTAGCCCGCTCGTCTTTTGGGCTGCGCCGTTCGAGTTGCGACCACTCGAGGTCAATGCAAACCACTTGCGACCAACTCGACGGCAGCCGCCCTTGCAGGTGCTCTTGGGTTAGCAGGACCGGTGTCTGCGCATCGCTTAAGATGTACCCCAGCCGCTCCGCTGGATATTTCGGATCCAGGGGAACATAGCAGGCCCCGGCTTTTAGTATTCCCAGCATCCCTACGATCGACTCCCAACCCCGGTCCATGAAAAGCCCAACGCGACCCTCCACACGAACCCCCAACTCCCTTAAATAATGTGCTAATTGATTGGCCCGCTCATTCAGTTCGCTGTAGCTCAACTCTTTTCCTGCGCTGGACAGGGCGATATTTTCCTCTGAATTCCTTGCCCGCTCTTCGAACAGCTCGTGGATGCACGGCGTGGCCTGCCGAACCTCTTCCGATCGGTTCCAATCAACCACCACCTGTCTGCGCTCCGCCTCATCCATGATCTCGAGCTCACTGATCTGCTTATCTGGATCGGCCACTAGTCCTTTCAACACTCGCTCCCAATAGCGCAGCAAACGCTCCATGCGTGCGCGTTCAAAACAATCTGCATTGAACTCAAGAAAACCACTGAGTTGCTGACCGCTTTGGGTCAGCAGGAGCGCTAAGTCGAATTTTGTGTGAACAACTGTGACTGCAAGTGGCTCTACACGCAGGCCAGATAGGAATGCGCTGCGTTCAGAAGCATTCTGCAAAACCAGCTTTGCTTGAAATAACGGCGTTGCGCCCATGCCTCGATCCGGGTTCAGTTCTTCGACGAGACGCTCGAACGGAAGATCTTGGTGAATATAGGCATCCAAACACACCTCTCGCACACGCGCCAACAGTTGGCGCACAGTGGGATTCCCCGACAGATCCGTCCGGAGCACTAATTGATTTACAAAGAAACCAATCATCCCAGCCACTTGGGCTGTTCGTCGATTGGCCACGTCCGTTCCCACGGTCACGTCCCGCTCCCCAGACGAAAGGGACACCACGAGTTGAAACGCCGTCAACAGGGCCATGAACGGAGTCAAGCTCTGCGCTTTGCAGAGTTCATGGATTCTCTCCACGAGAGCGGGAGCGAGAGATACATTGATGCGCTCAGCGCGATGCAGTTGTAAAGCGGATCGAGGATAGTCGGCCGGAATTTCCGCAACCACTGCACCCGCCAATTTCCCCCGCCAGTGCTCCAACTGTTCCTGAAGAACTGCACCCTGCAGCCACTCTCGTTGCCACACAGAGTAGTCGCCATACTGAATTTCGAGATCCGGTAGCGGAGAGTGCTGGCCTTGAGAAAATGCGTCATACAAGACGCCGATCTCTCGCATCACAACTTCGACGGACCAACCATCACTAACTATATGGTGCATGGAGACGATCAACACGTGTTCGTCATGTCCCAGCACCAATAGCTTTGCCGTTACCAGCGGACCCCGCGACAGATCGAAGACCTGCGATGCTTCCGCGGCGGCGACTCTCGGCACCTCCGTAAGCAAGTCTTCATCGGTACCACACAGGGCGTGCACCTTCAGCACAAACGCTGGCGCAGGATCAATGATCTGCACACCGCGTCCCTCCTCGGTACCGAACCGCGTCCTGAGAATCTCGTGCCGTCGTACGATTTCGCACATCGCTTTATCTAAGGCGCCAACATTCAGCGGACCATACAAGCGCGTGGCCATGCTCAGGTTGTAAGCCGCACTGTGAGGTTCCAACTGCTGCAGAAACCAAAGGCGTTGCTGAGCAAAAGACAATGGAACCTTCTGGCGATGCGGCAATGAAACAATCGTCCACTGATTCGGGCGCGAGAACGCAACGCCGCGCATCCTTCCCTCAAGAAGCGCCTGCTTTGCAGGAGATAATTGCGTCTTTGGTTCAATTGTGGATGGCATATTGTCGGACCAGGAATTTTCGAAACCGGGACGGCCACTATTGATCAGTGCGTCTTTGGGAAACTAACTGGACTGCTTCTTCTTCGGACAGACCCTCGACCTCTTTCAGCAACATCTCTCCGCTGACTCGGGCCAACTGCCTCGGAGTCCGCGATTCAAATAAGTCTCGGAGCGACAAATCGACGTGCAGGGCTTTCTGCAGCTCTAAGACGATTTGTGTCGCCAGCAAAGAGTGCCCACCGATTTCGAAAAAGTCATCATCGAGCCCGACTCGTTCAATGCTCAATGCTCGACTCCAAATGGAACATACGAGTTCCTCCATAGGTGTCGTTGGGCCCTCGTACGGCCGTCTTTTCTCTCGCGCTCCGTCTAGCTTCGGCAATCTCTTACGGTCCACCTTGCCATTTGCAGTTAGTGGTAGATAGTCCAGTTCGACGTACTCAGTCGGCAGCATGTACTCCGGCAACATCTTCCTCAGCTCTCCCTTGACATCGTTAAGGTCGAGCGGTCCGGCCTCCTTCTTGTTGACAAGATATGCGATTAACCTCATTTGATTAGATTGGTCTGCCTGGGCTATCACTGCCGCGTCCTGCACGCCAGCCTGAGACCGCAGACGCGACTCCACCTCCCCCACTTCGATACGATACCCGCGTACTTTGATCTGATCATCGATCCGCCCCATATATTCCAACTCGCCATCTACCCGCCACCGAGCAAGATCGCCGCTCCGATACAATCTCTCACCACCTAGATGACTAAACGGATGTGGAATGAACCTTTCCGCCGTGATGTCGGGATGATTAAGGTACCCACGAGCTAATCCCAGTCCACCGATGCAGAGTTCGCCGACGACCCCCTTCGGCGCGAGATTGCCAGAAAGATCAGTAACGTACAGGTTTGTGTTGGCGATAGGCGTACCAATTGGAACGGGGCCTTTCATCGGATCATCTGACTTCACTTCATAAACGCAGCATCCGACAACTGCCTCTGTGGGGCCGTACTCGTTGAATAACCGCACCTTCGTGCTCCCCTCTCTCCAGGCCTGGAGCTGCTCATAGAACAGTGCTTCTCCTCCGATAACCACAGTCTCTGAAGCCGACCATGATCTACCACCCCTTAACTCGGGAGAAAACCACGTGAGGTGAGACGGTGTCATCTTCAAGAGAGTGACATCACTCCCCCTTCTATCCGGCCGCCCTTGCATTTTCCGTTCTTCTTCATCCGGCAATATGATCTTGCCTCCGCGAATAAGGGGAAGAAACATCGATGTCACAGTCAGATCGAAGCTGACGGAAGAATGAACAAGAGCCGTGCTTGTTTCGTTCGTCCCGTATGCTTCACTACTACACAATAGGTAATTAACAAGTCCCCTGTGTGTTACGACCACCCCGTTCGGCTTACCCGTGGATCCGGATGTGTACATAACATAAGCAGCGTTCTGTCCGTCTATCTGAACGGGCCTATTTTCTCCCGGCGGGTTCCTCATGTTCTGCGAGTCATCCAGGCATACAATTTGTGCGAGTCCCGCGGGTAAATGATCGGCCAGCTTACGCTCAGTCAAGATAATCGCCGGTTGAGCATCCTCCAGCATTAGTAATGATCGATCGAGAGGGTATGCGGTATCGATCGGAACGTACGCTGCACCAGCCTTTAGGGTTCCCAGCAGTGCAACCATCATGTCTACTGTCGGTGATATATATATACCCACTCTGACTTCCGGCCTCACACCGCAATCCACCAGGTATCGGGCGAGTCGACTACTCCGTGCGTTCAACTGCGCGTAGGTGACTTGTTCCTTGCCTGCCTCGATCGCCGTATTGTTCGGCTTTTTGCCAGCCTGCTCTTCAAATAATTCTGGGAGGAGTTGGTCTGTGCCAATTGCTCCTTGACTCGGGGTTGAGTCGGCCAGCAATTCTCGCATCTCCGCATCCGATAGCGTCGACAGTTCGAACACGGCTTTGTCGGGATGAAGAGTCATTTGCTCCATAAGTGTTTGCCAGTGCCTTAGCATGCTCTCGACAGTCTTAGCATCAAACACATCCGCGCTGTAAGCACACGTTCCAGTGATACCGTCGGGAGATTCAAATACATTGACTAATAAATCGACGTCAATCTTAGTTCTAGCGATCCGGTACGGAGTTATCTTAAGTTTATTTGTTGATACCTGCTCCTTATTTCGGGGCAGGTGGCGCAACAAGAATTTCGTGTTAAACAATGGCTGGGCGCTGGATGTGCGGTCCGGGTTGAGTTCTTCAACCAGACGCTCGAAAGAAATGTCCTGATTGGCATATGCATCCAAACATCGCCCGCGAACCTGTTGCAGCAATTCACGTACGGTTAGGCAAGACGGTACATGGGCACGCAGTACTATTTGGTTAACGAAGAATCCGACCAGCGGTTCGACCTCCGATTGCCCTCGATTGGCAACATCCGTTCCGGTGGAAACATCCACTTGGTTGCTGTACCGCGCAAGGAGCAACTGAAACGAAGCGAGCAGCAACATGAACAGGCTGAGACCCTCCTGCCGCTGCATGGTCCGCAAGGACATTACAAGGGTCTGCGGGAAAGCAATGGGTATCTCGGCCGCCGAATAGCTTGGGCCGGCTGGTCGCGGACGACTCAAAGGTAGGCTCACGGTGGTCAACTCTGCTAAGTGTTTCTTCCAGTAATCTAACTGTTGATCTAGAACTCCCGGTTCCAGCCGTTCACGTTGCCACACCGCGTAGTCACCGTACTGAATCGGCAACTCCCGAAGGGAGTCGCCTCTCCCGCTCGTGAATGCGTCGTACAGTGCGATGACCTCGCGGATCAATATGTCCATCGACCAAGCGTCAGTAACAATGTGGTGCAGAGTGATCAGCAGAATATGTTCATCTTCCGCAAGCAAGAACACACTCGCACGTATTAACGGGCCCCGTTCGAGGTCGAATGGTCTCGTGCTTTCTTCCTCGATTTGTCTTTGTAATTCGCTCTCGCGAGCCTGCGCGCCGAGATGGCACAAGTCCAGATGCTTCCGGCCTCGTCTCAACGCCGACGGATCATACTCCGTGATGATCTGTACTGGAACGTGATCGACCACTCCAAATCGAGTTCGAAGGATTTCATGCCTGCGTACTAACTCATCCAGGCTCTTGTGCAGTGCTTCAAGATCCAAGACTCCTGAAAGACGGACAGCGACAGGAAGATTGTAAATAACGCTGTTCGGTTCGAACTGATTAGCGAACCAAAGCCGCTGTTGTGCGAATGATAGGGGAAGTGGACGAGAGCGGTCGCTCGCGCTCAGTCCTTCGGTGCGCATTGGAGTGGGATTCTTCACCCTGTTGAGCACCGAGGCGAGATAGGCAATGGTGGGGTTTTCGAACAGGGCGCGGAGGCCGGGATCGACGCCAAAGGTGCTACGTAACTTGGCCATTAGTTGCGTGGCCAGCAGGGAATGTCCTCCTAACTCGAAGAAGTTATCCCGCCGCCCCACCCGCTCTACTCCCAGTAACTCCTCCCACATCCCGCACAATATCTCTTCTAACTCGCTCCTAGGCTCCTCATATCCTTCCTCCTCCTCCACC